>Ga0116157_10003478_pt1 | contig 15034 bp, 11 predicted proteins | sample AD_UKC048_MetaG_FD_89882 | JGI IMG/M metagenome (GOLD analysis project Ga0116157, IMG submission 89882) | Active sludge microbial communities of municipal wastewater-treating anaerobic digesters from USA - AD_UKC048_MetaG | ecosystem: Engineered > Bioreactor > Anaerobic > Digestate | place: USA...
AAACAGCCCTGTGCAGGAAGGGTGCGAATTGTGCCATAGACACTAGCGCTGTTCAACCTTCAAAACCCATTGCGGGTAAAAATTGCTTAACTTAATCACTGAACCTAGCTGTTTTATCAATAAATGGAGATGTTTTGATCAAAATTCGGCACTCGTTTCGCGTTGACGCAGCACCAAAGCCGTAAATTCGCGCTGCCAAACTTGAATCACAGCCAAATCTACTACGACCGCATCAACGGAATCCATATTAACAAGGCTAATCAAGTTATCAACGTCACGATTTTCGTTAGCGACAGGCAAACGCCATAGTGAATCGTAGTAGCTTTGCAATTGCACCAACCAGGATTTGGCGTCTTTACGCAAAGCCACCAGCTCCTCGGCTTCCGCGGGATATTTCTTGGCAGCCTCGAAAGCACCGATCAAATCATCTTCTGAGCGCAAGACCACTACATTTTTCAGACCGTAAGTTTCGGCGATTTCGCGCAAGTAATGCTGATAAGCGCAAATCAAATGAAACGCAGCGCCTTCTAGCAAAGCATTGAGGTAAACCGGCGTGAGCGAATTTACATCAACAACCTGCAATAACTGCTTGGCCTGCATCAGTTTTTGATTAACGCGGGTTAGGGATAAGTTGGCCATAGTTTTAAACTTAAGAAGATGTGACTCCAGAAAAACAAAAAAGCCCTGAGGCTTTTCTGTTTTCAAACGGTAAAACAAGTCAGGCTACTTGGTTGCAACCTTCCACTTACCGCCTTCGTAAAACGCCTTCCAACCAGTCGCCTTGCCTTCAACTTCGGTTTGCACATATTGCTCTTTGGTTTTGCGACTAAAGCGGATAATCGCTTTATTGCCATCCGGATCTGTGACTGGTGCAGATAACAAGAAGTGATATTTTGGATCAATCTGCTTTTTGTAAGGCAACAACTCGGCGACCAAAGGCGCGCGGGTTTCGCGATTCTTTGGGAACTGGCTTGCAGCTAGGAACAGACCGGCAGCACCATCGCGCAACACATAGTGATCGTCTACTTTCTCACAGCGCAAATCTGCCATCACAATAGGATCAACTTTTGGTGGTGCAGCCTCGCCGCTCTTGAGCAGTTTGCGGGTGTTTTTACATTCGCTGTTGGTACAACCAAAATACTTGCCGAAACGACCGGTTTTAAGCTGCATTTGACTGCTGCACTTGTCGCATTCGAGCGTTGGGCCTTCGTAGCCTTTAAGCTTGTAACTACCCTGCTCCACTTCATAACCAGCGCAATCGGGGTTGTTACCGCAAATATGAATTTTGCGCGATTCGTCCAGCAGATAAGAATCCATCGCCGAATTACAAATTTTGCAGCGATGTTTGGTGCGCAATTGTCTTGATTCGGCTTCTTCATCCGCATCCGCATCCACCGCTTCATCACCAGACACCAAATTCATGGTGTTTTTGCAGCGCTCTTTTGGTGGCAAGGCATAGCCAGAACATCCTAGGAATACGCCCGTACCGCCGGTGCGAATCTGCATATGGCGACCGCAGAGACTGCAAGGAATATCAGTATCGGTTGGATCGTTGGCGCGCATGCCTTTGGTCGCGCTGGATGCTAATTTCAGCTTTTTAGTAAAACCGGTATAGAAGTCATCAAGCACATTGCGCCAATTTTTGCCGCCTTGAGCGACCGCATCTAGCGAGTCTTCCATATTGGCGGTAAAGCTGTAATCCATTAGATCATCGAAGCTTTCAACTAGGCGCTCAGTGACTATGTCACCCATCTTTTCAGCATAAAAGCGGCGGTTTTCAACACGCACATAACCGCGCTCTTGAATGGTAGAAATAATCGCAGCGTAAGTGGATGGACGACCAATCGAGCGTTTTTCTAATTCTTTTACCAAACTTGCTTCAGTGTAACGTGCAGTTGGTTTGGTGAAATGTTGATTCGGGTTGAGCTTAACCAAAGGCAGTACTTGCCCGACTTTCATATCGGGAAGCACCACATCTTCATCTTTCTTGGCGGTCTGCGGCAGCACTTTGGTAAAACCGTCAAAACGCACAACGCGACCGCGAGTACGCAATTCAAACTCACCTGCATTCACGACTACGCTGGTACTGGTATATTCCGCAGCGCTCATTTGGCAAGCCACAAACTGTTGCCAGATTAGCGTATATAAGCGTTCGGCATCGCGCTCCATACCGCTCAATTGATTTGGTTGTACGCCAACATTGGAGGGACGAATCGCTTCATGCGCTTCTTGCGCACCTTCTTTGCTGGAGTAAAGCACAGGGCTTTCAGGTAGATATTTTTTACCGTAGGACTCAAGAATGTATTCACGGCAAGCTTCAACCGCATCTTTACTCAAGTTGGTTGAGTCAGTACGCATGTAGGTGATATAGCCCGCTTCATACAAGCGCTGCGCCATCATCATGGTTTTCTTAACACCAAAGCCCAAACGTGTGCTCGCAGCCTGTTGCAGTGTTGATGTAATAAATGGCGCTGAAGGCTTGGATTGCGTCGGCTTGTCTTCGCGGCTAACCACTTTGTACGTTGACTGCTGCAAGGATTGCACCGCCGCCATAGCCTGAGCTTCGTTCAGCGGCTTAAAGGCTTCATCGCCCTGCTTTTTAACTTCAAAGGGTACTTGTTCAGATTTGGTGGCCTGCAAATCGGCAAACACAGTCCAGTATTCCTCTGGGAGAAAGGCACGAATCTCTTGCTCGCGCTCAACCACCAAGCGCACGGCTACCGATTGCACACGGCCTGCAGAAAGACCGCGTGCGACCTTTTCCCATAAGAGTGGCGATACCATGTAACCCACAACGCGATCCAGGAAACGGCGCGCTTGCTGAGCATCTACACGGTTTTGATCGACACGGCCGGGGCTTTTAAAGGCATTTTGAATCGCCGTTTTGGTAATTTCGTTAAACACCACGCGACGGTAACGATCATGATCGCCGCCAATCGCTTCGCGCAGGTGCCATGCAATGGCTTCCCCTTCTCTATCCAAGTCGGTTGCGAGATAGATGGTGTCAGCTTTTTCGGCGAGCTTGCGTAACTCTTCCACGACTTTTTCTTTGCCGGGGAGAATTTCGTAATGCGCTTCCCAACCATTTTCAGGGTCAATCCCCATGCGGTTAATCAGCTGACTTTTACTCTTTTTGGCTTGATAGACAGCTTTATCTTCAGGCGATAGTTTACGGGTTGCCGCCGCTTGTTTAGCGCGCTCTTTGGCATCAACAGGTTTTGCTCCGCCGCTGGTCGGTAAATCGCGGATATGACCAATACTGGATTTCACGATAAAATCCGCACCAAGATACTTATTAATCGTCTTGGCTTTGGCTGGCGATTCTACAATTACTAAGGATTTGCCCATGTTTTAACTGTCTTTCCATTAATAGGTGGATAGATAAATGAATTCTGACGGCTCAATTGGCCGAGGAGAGCTGCAAGCTGGTGCTAGAAACTACTTCAGAGTCCATAACAGACTCCATCAGATAATAGTTACTAGATTGCCACTTTGCAGTAAAGGTGCGCATATATAAGACCAGAAGACGCGGGGGTCAAGCGAATGTTAATATCAGATAAATTGGAGAACGCCACTTTGGCGCGAAAAATAGTATTAGATGAACCTGCGATACTTGCTATATTTATCCTTAATAATCATTAAGTTAGTTTGACTTAAAAGAGTGAATCAATTTGTTGCGCAGCGCGCTAAAAAAATTTGCATTCTCCAACTCCTCATTATTCAACTCTACTTAGGTATTAAGTTTCATGGCGGTTTTGATGGTTTTGATTGTGCTTGCTTTCGTCGCCCTCTTTATTGTGAGCGCCGTGAACCGCAAGCAAGAACTGGAACAGGCCCGCAGGATGCAACAGCGCAAACTTAAACTTCAGGTTGACGCCATTGTTGATGTGGTCAATTGCCTAGAGCAGACCATTCCTAACCACATGATTGCCAAATATATAAATGATGAGAACATAGCCCTCTTACAGCAAATACTTGCACTGGAAACCGGCACCAAAACCCACATTGAAAATAGTATTCGCCATGCGATGGTTCGCTCGGAAGAACTCGCAAGCGCCAAAAGCTATGCCAGCGCCAGCTATCAAAAAGACAGCGATGCCCAAATCACTCATACGCAGGTTCAGCTAGGCGAAGCCGCCGCTATGCTTCGGCATATTTGCGCGCAGGGGAAAATTAGCGACACTGAGCTAGAAGTCTTTACTAGCGAATTGTCTTGGGCATTTTTGATGGTGAGCGTCGCGTCCTTTATCGCTCAAGGTCTAAAGTTCTCTAGCCTGCAAGACCGCTTCACGGCACAAAATTACTATCAAAAAGCGCAGAATTTATTGCTGGAATCGCTACACCCAGATCCGCGCCGCACGCGCATGATTAAAGAGTTAAGCGAAATTATTGAAGGTTCTCGCACCAAGATGAGCCGCGACTTACTGCCTGAACGCGCGCTCGCCGATTAAGTCACTCGCTTTTTTTAAGCAGCCTGCTTTAGAGCGCCTATTAAATGCAATATTTGCTGCAGAACAGGTTCGCCGCCCTTCTCACCCCAATAAACACAAACACCTTTGCCGCCTGCGCTAATGGCGCGTACAGATTCAGGTAAGACTTTCAAATGCTCTTTTAGTACGACTAATTCAGCATCCGTTGCTCGCGCCTCGCCCTGCCACGCCCACCAACCTAAAAAATGAATTTCATGCTCATAACCCGTGCGCACTAACATCCAGCTCGCGCTATTTTGGGTTTCACTGGGCGGAGCAAAATAAACCGGAGATGGCTCAGGGGCATCCTGTTCATCGGCCTGCTTTGGAAGATTGCGAATGGAGTAATGCACGCCACTGGCACGCGCTAACATCCGTAAATTTTCTTTATTTTTTTGTACCGGATCTGGGCGCATCATCGCCAAGGGCCCCAGGATTAATGAGGCGGTAACAATTAAAATAACTATTAATGCAATACTCATATTCAGTGTGGTCCTAGTGATGAACGCTGGCTAATAATGAAGAAATGAACGCTGGCTAGTTTGGCAGTTTGTGACTAGGCTGTAAGTAACATGCACCGCTTATAAGGAGTTTTTATGAACCAAACTAACTGCCTCTATAGCCACATATTGGTTGGGTTAGATTTAACGGATGAATCACCGCAGGTACTTGCCAAAGCGGTTCAAATAGCACGTTCGTGCAGCGCCCAACTCAGTATTGCCCACGTATTAGAACCCATTACCTTTGCCTACGGTGGCGATATGCCATTGGATATCTCTGAAGTGCAAGCGCAGCAAGTTGAGCGCGCCGAACAAGAACTGCAGCAACTCTTAAAAGGTCTTGATTACCCCGTGGTGCAAGAGCATGTTTTAGTGGGCCAGCCCGCGAGCGAACTGCATTATTTAGCCGAGCAACAAGAAGCCGATTTAATTATTGTCGGTAGCCACGGGCGCAAAGGTTTTGCACTGTTATTGGGTTCAACACCGAATAGCGTTTTGCATGGTGCCACTTGCGATGTACTTGCAATTTACGTAGCACCCGTTACTCAAACAGGTTAGAAATCACTAAAACAAACCGAACAATTTATTCGGCTTGTTGCATATCTTCTAACTCAGCCCACCGCTCAAAACAAGCCTCCAAATCCATTTCCACTTGCGCCAAAGCTTGCAGTTTTTCTTCGATAATTTTTGGCGTTTGCGAATAAAAATCTGCAGCACCCACCACTGCTTTCATCGCTTCAACTTGCTGCTCAAGCAGTTCGATTTTTTTAGGTAAATCTTCAAATTCTTTTTGCAGTTTATAGCTAAGCTTTTTTGTGCGCGGTGCAGTAGCTGGCGCGGCAACTTTTGCTGCAGGCGCTTCAACTTTAGGCGCAACGGCTTCAAGCGACGCAGCACTATTTGCCTCTTCTTCTGGCAAATCTGCTTCAGTCCACTTCCCACCTTGACGAATCCAATCATCGTAGCCACCAATATATTCCAGCACATTGCCACGGCCCTCAAAGGCAATAACACTGCTGACAATATTGTTCAGAAAGGCGCGGTCATGGCTGACTAATAATACTGTGCCTGAATAATCGGTAAGGATTTCTTCCAGCAATTCTAGCGTTTCAACATCCAAGTCATTGGTCGGTTCATCGAGCACCAAAAGATTGGCAGATTTACTGAATAATTTTGCCAGAAGAACACGATTTCGCTCTCCACCAGACAAAGCGCGCAGTGGCGTTCGGGCGCGTTCACCGCTGAATAAGAAATCACTTAAGTAAGAAAAAATATGTTTAGCTTTGCCATCAATCTCAATAAAATCGCGACCTTCAGATACATTGTCTACCGCGCTTTTATCTAAATCCAATTGATCTCGCAATTGATCAAAATAAGCCACGGTTAAATTGGTGCCCAAGCGCACAGAACCTGCTTGCGGTTGCAACTCACCCAAAATTAATTTGAGCAACGTACTTTTACCTGCACCATTGGCGCCCACTAAACCTATGCGGTCGCCGCGCACAATAGTAGACGAGAAATTCTTAACGATAGGCTTGTTGCCCCACGCATAAGAAACTTCTTTTAACTCAGCAACCAGCTTGCCAGAAGCTTCGCCGGTTGCCAGTGCAAAATTCGCTTTACCGATAACTTCACGGCGTTCAGCGCGCACATTGCGCAACTCTTTAAGGGCTCGCACACGGCCTTCGTTGCGTGTACGGCGCGCTTTAATGCCTTGGCGGATCCAGACTTCTTCTTCGGCCAAGCGCTTATCAAATAAATCGTTGTGACGTGCCTCTTCCGCTAAAGCTTGTTCGCGATACACCAAATAGCTCGCGTAATCGCCCGACCAATAACGCAAATGGCCACGATCTAATTCAACGATATGCGTTGCCAAGGTTTGCAGCAGCGAACGGTCGTGGGTAATAAACACCAAGGCGCCGTTAAAATTGAGCAATTGCTTTTCTAGCCAATCAATAGCTGCAATGTCTAAATGGTTTGTAGGTTCATCGAGCAACAATACATCGGGATCTAACACCAGCGCACGCGCAAGCGCAACGCGGCGACGCCAACCGCCAGAAAGCTCGCGCATATATTTGTCAGCAGGCAAATCCAAACGCGTTAAAATAGATTCCACTTTTTGCTGCATCAACCAGCCGTCTTGCGCTTCAATATCGTGCTGTAATTTTTCCATGCGCGCCAAAACTTCATCGGTAAATTCAGTGCCGTGCGCAAGGTGATGATATTCGCTAAGCAGATCGCCCAAGCCCGGAAACGCACTGGCAACTGAATCAAATACCAAACGGTCATCAGCATCGGGTAAATCTTGCTCCAAGCGCGCAATACGAATACCGCTTTGTAAAATCACCTCGCCTTTATCTAAATCCACTTCGCCCGCAATCACTTTTAACAAGCTGGATTTACCCGCGCCGTTGCGGCCAATCAAACACAAGCGATGACCTTTTTCGACCACCAGATCAATCTGATCCAACAGAACTTGCAGACCATAACTTAAATAGGCTTTTTCGATTTTGATAAGAGACATAAAAAATATAATTATCCGTAGGGATTAAATTTAAATTAAGTACCTCGCTACACGCAGCGAGGACTATTTTTTCTTCAATAAAATTAACTTAGTGTCACTCGCCAAGTCATGCAGTAAACGTTGCTGCGGGTGAATGAGTTTGTACCAATAGCCGGCGCCTAAAAACAAGAGCGATAGCCATGCGAATAAACTGCGCTTACAGGCTTGCGAATAACTCACCAGCTGATTGGTTTTGGCATCCACCAATTGAATTCGCCAGGTTTTCATGCCCAGTGTTTGGCCAAATTTTTGCCAAAAATAAATATAAAAAAACATTAAAGTTACGAGCCAACCTATGGTAATTACCACACCTGCAAAAAAACTCCAATGTATACGTTGGCCTGCATCCGGCTGGCCGAAAATTGCCACACGTAAACCCACCACCACTGCGCCATAGGCAATACTAATCGCCGCCAACAACAGGCTGTCGTAAACCGTGGCGGCAAACATTCTCAACAGATTGGGCGATGCAAATTCGATCGCAACTTCAGGTGTCTTTTTCATAAATATTGAATGACTATAGGTATCAAATTAGTGCTGGTATTGAATTAACCATGGATTAGCAGGATCAACTTGCTGCCCAACGCTGATAACGCCAGTGCCTTGCAGTGGCGCTTCTTCGCGACGTAAATAAATGGGGGTTTTGTTTTCTTCGTGTACATAGGTGCCATTGGTAGAGTGGTCTACTAGAACATATTTACCGCGTCGAAAGGCAATATGGCAGTGCTCACGCGAGCAGACAGAAACATCCATGCAGAGATTCACCTTATTCACATCGCGCCCAATAGAAAAAGGCGTTTGATCCGGCAGAATACTGACTATTTGCTCACCCATTTTCAGGGTTAGCTGGAAGTTGGTTACAAAGCGGGTGACATCGTGAATAGGCATAACACGGGTAGAAAAATCGTTCTGCGGGGAAGTCTCCCAGGCCAAGCGATAAATAATGGTTTTTTGACTATCACCTTTGATATTTACGCGATCAAACAATTGGCATTGGTGCATAAGCGTAGCATCAAGCTGATCGATAACGCCTTGTGTAAGCACTATTTGATTTGCTCGCGCAATGTGCGCGACAAAAGCCGCATCATTCACGGTGTCACCGAAAGCATCGTTCGGTGTAACCACTGTATCGCCAAAAGCTATGCCGATACGAATGCCCAAACCTATATCCGCAAATTCGCGGCTGGAGCGCTGCTGAATAGCAATGGCAACACGGCAGGCAGTACTGGCGCTGTCAAAGCGCGCCATGACTTCATCGCCAATAGTCTTTACAACGGTTCCCTCATGCACAATCGTAGTGGCGGCCATATGGCTCACTACATCATCCACAATGGCTTTGGCTTTTTCATTGCCCAATTGTTTATAAAGCGCAGAACTGCCCGAAACATCGGCAAACATAATGGCTTGAGGGGTATTGTGATTGAGCATGGCAATTACTTAAGAGCGTGATTTGTGCGAATTCTAACAGGCTCTACCGACTAATTAAGCAAGCGAGGGCTAATTAAGACGAAAAAACAAATTCTGGCGGCAATGCAAACAAAAAAAGGCCTGCATTTCTGCAGGCCTTCTTGTTACTTCGCGTTTGGTACAGTGGTCGTCCCCCAACCATTCATCAAAAACCTTTAAAAACAGGGATCTGATGCTTTTAAATCATCTTCGTACTCACAACCGTACTCACAAGTGATTCAAATTTGTTGCCTTTAGCTCTTATTTATCTCCATTCCGGACAATACTCGGACCAGTCCCATCTCGATAAAATTTCGCCTAAGACAGTAAATACAACCTTTTGTAGCTCGACCTCACAAGAATTTAGGCAAAAACCGAACTGCTAGCCAAATTCCGCCAATAGTCAGAGCCCTTTGCCGCGCGCTTAGCGTAAAAAGGTACAGCTCCATATCGCCATTCGAGTCGTTGTGCAACTCTTTGTAATTGCGCCTCCCATTCAACGCGGCTCCACTTACTCCAAACATCACTATCACTTACTTTTCTTCCATGCTCATCGCGTAGCTGACGACCTTCTGCATAAGCCGCCTTCATTTCCACAAGCCAATAAGGTTGCTGATTTAATTTAATGGCTTCGCGCCTAATATCTTGTTCATGCTTACGCTTCGCCCTACTTTCGGGAGTACTGGTAATTCTTCTTCTGATCTTAATTTTTACCCTGCTGAAGTAACAGAGTACTTCTTGCAACAAGGTATTACTTTTAGCATTGTTGACAATGCCAAATTTAATCCTATTGCTATAAGTAGATGGTGGAAGCGATTCCAAATTCTCAATTAGCGATGAATGATGCTCACCAGTAGAGCTGTTTCGCTCCAAAGATAATAGGCATTTAATAGCTTCCCTCGATATATTTAATTTTGATAGCTTTTCTCTTAGGGTTTCTCGTTTGAGCATATAGGTGTCCTCATGAGTTCCAACCAAGTTCAATGACAAGTTCGAAATCATCAATAGTTATAATCCAAAATCTCGCTTCCGCCTATCATTGTGCGGCCTCTTAGGTATAGTCTGCTTTATTTGAGAAACACAAGCGTCAGAAGTAATACTAGCTCCGCTTCCGGTAGGGCGATCAGAATTATTGGCAGCAGCTTTTACATATATTGCCGTATTATCTCTTACACAAAAGACCTCATGAGACGTTGGCTTCTCATGCAAAGCTAAAAAATCCAATATAGATTCCGCAACTTTCTCTGGGGAAATCTCGAACCACTCTCTACCAGCACGAAATTCTTTGAGCGCCTTATGAATGGATTGCTCTAGCACTTTTGGAGCTGTTACTAACACATCAAACTCCACCTGATACGGAAAAGGCGAGCCAGTATGCCCGAGTTCAACAGCACGCAAATCTGGATCTTTCATGGTGTAACCAATCTTTGAAAAACCTGGCATTGCTTTGTTAGAAATTACGTACACCCATCCGCGCGCATAATTTGCTGCTTCACTCAAAGAAGTTTTCACTCGCTCGTTGCCATTATTGCTCACGGCTTTGCTCCTTGTTATGTATTACGCCACTCTGTTTTTCTTAAAGTTTTCCGCCTGCTCAATAATATCCTTGTAGGCATCGTCGTTAGCTACTGGTGGGTAGCCGTATTTGTGGAGCAATAAAATTAAATCTACTTTTAAGCTGGCTTTAATGTCTTCGCGCTTGCTCCAATCGGTAAATCGCGCCTTATCGTCTACGATGATTTTAACGGCCTTAGCGAGCTCGACGAGCTTGTCATCGGGGTAGGTAAAGTCATACTTCACCGTGAGTGATTTTAAAATGTCGTAAAAGGCTTTTTCTTCAAAGTCGATGCCCATGCCTTCAAAGGCGCTGAACTCGGCGCGTAGGTCGTGGTATAGATCTACAAAATCATCAAAGAACCTGCCGGTAATTTCTTCGGCAAGATCATCAAGCACACTGCTTACTAGTACATCATCTTCTTTGCGCTCATTGTATTTATCCACCAGCGCTTGAAATTTTTGTGAGAAGTTGATGCCTTGCATTTTGTTGGTTTTTTTCAATTCACCGATAGCTTGCGCTAATAGCTTTTGTAGCAATTTAATTTTGGTGTTGGGGAGCTTTATTTTTTCGATTTTGGCGAGGTAATCATCATTGAAAATATCAATGGCTGATTGATCGCTATCGCCCAATTTAAAGATTTCTTCTACACCATCGCTTTTTAGCGCTTCCGCAATCATGTCGCGCACTTTGGCGTTCATTTGTGCTGTGTCTGGCGCTTCGCCTTTGGTGAGTTTGTAGATGATGGAGCGAATAGCCAAATAGAAGTGGATATGGTCGCGCTCGCTTTGGTTGATGCTCTCACTGCCGCAACACACATCGTAAGCGGCCTTCATGCGCTTGGCTAAATCCATAAACCGCTTTTCAGTTTTCTCAGTACTCATGGCGTATTCAGCGGCTAAATTTAAACAGCTGAGTTGTTGCAGCGGGTTGCCAGAAAAATAGGGCTTGGCGTCAAACTTGTAGAACATACGCTGCAATAAATCCAAGTGATTTTTTACTTCAACTACTGAGAGCGCTATATCTTCAAAATTGGTTTCATCTTTTTTGGAATATTTCGCCAGCGCCAAATTCATTTGCTTTTTAATGCCGACGTAATCCACCACCAAGCCTTTGCTCTTACTTTCAAACTTGCGGTTTACGCGGGAGATGGTTTGAATGAGGTTGTGGCGCGCCAGTGGTTTATCGATGTACATGGTATCCAAAAACGGCACGTCAAAACCCGTGAGCCACATATCCACGACAATCGCAATTTTGAAATTGGACTTTTCCTCTTTGAATTGGCGATCTAACTCACTGCGGTAGTCTTTACTGCCGAGTAAATCCCATAATTCTTTTGCGTCGTCTTTACCGCGTGTCATCACCATATTGATGCGCGCACTGGGTTTTAATTTTTTGCGTTCTGCGTCTGTTAATTCTTCGCCTTGCGCGCATTCTAAAATTTCAAACCATTGCGGGCGAATGGCTTTTACATATTGGTAGAACTGGTAGGCGATTTGGCGTGAGCTACACACAAACATGGCTTTACCGGCGACTGTTGAGCCTTCATCGATTCGCGATTCGTAATGATGCACAAAATCAGCCGCCAAGGTTTGCAAACGCTCTGGGTCGCCCAGTATTTCGCTCATGTTGGCCATTGCTTTTTTGCTGTCTTCGATTTGGTATTCGCTGGTGCCGTCATCCGCACATTGGTTGTAATAGTCTTCGATTTCTTTGAGCTTTTGGTTTTCTAAAATCACTTTGGCGGCGCGGCCTTCGTACACAATGCGCACCGTAATTTCATCGTTGACCGATTCCGCCATGGTGTAGGAATCCAACACACCCCCAAATACATCCATGGTGGCATCTATGGGCGTGCCGGTAAAACCTACATAGGTTGCATTGGGTAAAGAGTCGTGAAGGTATTTGGCGAAGCCGTAGGTTTTCCTCACTCCTTTATTGGGGCCATCTTCGATAATTTTAATTTTTTGATCGAGGTTGATTTGGCTGCGGTGCGCTTCATCGCTTATGCAAATTACATTGCAGCGATCGGTGAGCAACTCGGCATCTTCAGTAAATTTATGAATGGTGGTTAGAAATACGCCGCCACTTTTGCGGCCTTGGAGTTTTGCGCGCAAATCGGTGCGACTTTCTACGCTCTCGACAATTTGATCGCCAATGTAGGTTTTGGCGTTGGTAAATTGTTTGCTGAGTTGATCGTCTAAATCGGTGCGGTCTGTAATGATCACAATCGTGGGGCTTTCAAAATCCACGCTTTTCATGAGCAGGCGCGCTAGAAATTGCATGGTGTAGCTTTTGCCGCAACCGGTTGCCCCAAAGTAAGTTCCGCCTTTTCCATCACCGCCGCTGCCGTCTGGCTTTTTCTGGTGGAGCTTGATGTTCTCGTAGAGTTTGGTGGCCGCGTAATATTGCGGGTAACGGCACGCAATTTTATCTTCGCGATGAGTTTTGTCGGGGAAGAAAATAAAATGGCGAATCACTTCGCGTAGACGGCGCTTATCGAACAGACCTTGCAACAAGGTATGGAGTGAATCGATTCCGTTTTTCTCAGCAGTTTCCTCACCGCTAATTTTTCGCCAGCCGTAAAAGAAATCGTAGGGCGCAAACAGGTTACCCATTTTGTTGTTCACACCATCGCTAATTATACAAAGCGCATTGAACACAAAGAGTTGCGGAATAGCGCGGCGGTAGCGTGTAGTCAGTTGTACAAAGGCTTCGTGAATAGTGGCTTCTTCACGGATTGCGCTTTTAAATTCAAACACCACCAGCGGCAAACCGTTAATGTACAAAATGCCATCGGGAATGCGCTTTTCGGAACCGTCGGCAACATAGCCTTCAATTTCTAATTGGTTGACGATTTTGTAGATGTTGTTTGTGCCATCGCTTCCCTCACCCCAGCCCTCTCCCAGAGGGAGAGGGGGCTTTATTAGAGCGCGATATTCGGCGGAGACCTCCTTAACTCCCTCTCCCTCTGGGAGAGGGTCGGGGTGAGGGCTAGGGTGACGCATTTGCGCTAAATCGCTGTAGTCGATGAGTTGAATGTAAATGTCTTTCTTTTTGGCATCCTCTCGCTTCAACAAAAAGCCATCACTCAACCATTTGCAAAAGGTTTTGTTGCTGTCGTAAAGGTCGCTGGCGGGTAGCAATTCAAGCAGACGGATGATGCCGTTAATTTCATTTGGCGTAATCCCTTCAGCCGCGTAGTGCTTGGCTAAAAATGCGCGCAGGTCATCTTTAATGAGTACATCGCTAGTGCTGCGGGTAATGCTCGCGCCCAACACATGGGGATAACCTTGCTCTTTGAGCAGGCCGATGATGGCGGTTTCTAGCTGGGCTTCGGTGAACTTCATCCATTAGGTCCTATTTTGTTCAATTTACACGCACATCGATTAGCGATGAAATAAGAAAGTCTTTATTTAACAATTAGTTATATTTTGTAGCGCTGCCCAATAAGGTTAGCGATGAAATAAGATTTTGTGGAGTCTGTAAACTCCTCAAACTTATTTGTGGAGTCTATTTTCGGTTTTGGACTCCACAAACTCGCTAGTGGAGTCTGTAGGCTCCTCAAACAATCCCTTTTTATCACACAAAAACCATTTGTCGCTTGATTATGGTACGGCAAGTAGCTAACCTAGTTCGCAATATGACCGGCGCCTCTGCACAATGTGTACGCGTCGGTTTTCATTTCTGCTGCCATAAACTCCATTCATTCCACCCGTCAAATAAGCCAAAATCCGATAAAGCAAACAGGTTGTTTTCGCTTTTGGGGAACTCATTGAGCAATAAATCTTTAAGGCGTTGGTGCCACAGGGAGTTAGGGCAAATCACGCCAAGCAATTGCCGCATAATACAAAAATAGAAAAATGGCTTGGTATTGTTCAGTGTGCCTGGCCAAGTGCTGGGAACAGGAGATAGCTCTGGCACACTGATATTCCATAACCGGCTGTGATGTGCCGACACATTGCGAATAAAGTTTAAGCTGCGTAACCATTGCGCAAAGGCTATGCCTGTTGGTGCGCCATATATGCCGGCAATGTGTTGCTGATCTGCGAAAGTCATACCCGCAAACAGTTTAGATAACTGGCCAAAGTCCCACACTTCTATGGCAACCCAAATGGGCAAGTCGCCGTATTGTTGAATATGGTGATGAACAAACGCTTCTTTTCGCGCTCGCTGTAATAATGCGTTGTATTTGTTTAGCCAAAGTTGGTGTTGCGTTTTTCCTGCATCAGCCCCATGAGTGATAATTTTTTTAGCAAAATTGCCGTGTAAACAACTCGTGTTTTTGTACGCCAAAGGGTCGCGCTTCCCCAACAAATAGGCAACATCCACTCGCACCGCCATTTCGATTCGCTCTAGAGCATCCAACGCTAACAAACGTAGTTTTTTGTCGAACACATACAATTGCACAACGTCTTCAAAGCGGCTGCCACTCATGAAGGTATCTAGCCTTATGGCTTTGCCTTGTGTGATTGAAGCCGCTTTATCTATAGCGCGCAGT
>Ga0116157_10003482_pt1 | contig 15026 bp, 15 predicted proteins | sample AD_UKC048_MetaG_FD_89882 | JGI IMG/M metagenome (GOLD analysis project Ga0116157, IMG submission 89882) | Active sludge microbial communities of municipal wastewater-treating anaerobic digesters from USA - AD_UKC048_MetaG | ecosystem: Engineered > Bioreactor > Anaerobic > Digestate | place: USA...
ACGCAATATGCCTTTTATAGCCATGATAGGTGAAGATGAAATCAAAGATCAATTAATTAGCGTGAAAAATTTTACAACGGGCGAACAAAAGAAAATGACGCTTGAAGAGATGGTGATATTGGTGGGTGATAAGTATCAGGAGTAGTTATAAATAAAGGATTCAATTATAACTAAAATATCTTCAACAACACAACATGAATATTTACCTCGCACTTACTATTCTTATTTGCTTATCAGCAGGGTTTGCCTATTTTAACCAACGATTTTTAAAACTTCCCTTTGTCATTGGATTGTTTTTTCTTTCAACCATACTTTCATTACTTGTAATTAGTTCAAAACTTTGGTTACATATTCCTATTGCAGATTTTAAAACGTATATCGAACTTGCAAACATCGATAAAATTGTTCTCAATTATTTATTAGGGTTTTTACTTTTTGCGGGGGCACTCCATACCAATTGGAATAACCTTAAACAACAAATAAGACCCATTGCAACATTTGCTTTAGGAGGTGTTTTGCTTTCAACAATAATAATAGCCTTGCTTTTTTATGGATTGAATTTTATTTTCCATTCGGAAATTGACTTTATTTATTGTTTAATATTTGGGGCCTTAATTTCCCCAACCGATCCAATTGCAGTATTGGGTATTTTAGCCAAAGCCAATGTGCCTAAAAAAACAGAATATACAATTGTTGGTGAAAGTTTGTTTAATGATGGTGTTGGGGTGGTCGTATTTATTGCATTATTAGATACTTTGAAAACTGGATCCTTTAGCATTACACATTTTGAAATTTTATTTTTTCAAGAAGCTATAGGCGGAATTTTAATGGGTTTGATTATGGGATATTGTTTGCATCTGCTTTTAAAATCGATTGATCACTATGAAACAGAAATTTTATTAACGCTTGCCTTTGTAATGGCTGGATATACATTTTGTAACTCTATACATATTTCAGGGGCATTATCGATGGTTGTAATGGGTTTAATGGTTGGTAATTTTCGACAAGACATTGCCATGAGTGATACAACTCAAGAGTATGTACATAAGTTTTGGGAATTATTTGATGTTATTTTAAATGCCATTTTATTTATTTTAATTGCATTTGTACTGATTGTTATTGACTTTAAAACTACCTATATTATTATAGGAATCATTTCAATTTTTATTGTTTTACTCTCGAGATTTATCATTGTTTATTTGCCGCATATTGTTGTTCCTAATCTATTGAAAATGACAAATAAAGAAGCAACAATAATTAGTTGGGGAGGATTGCGAGGTGGTTTATCCTTAGCATTGGTTTTATCACTGCCTGATAGTGAAGCTAAAAACCTACTTTTAATTGCAACCTACTTTTGTGTTCTATTTAGTATACTGATACAGGGTCTAACAATTGAATCACTAGCAAAACGTAATTAGGAGCTTTTATTAGTTGCTGCTCTAGAAGTATCTGTGCCACTAAACGAAATTTAAGTAGTAACTTGATATGGTTTTTAGTTGTTAGGTTAGAGACTCATAATGAAAAATATATTCAACCCAAATTTTGCAGTAGGACTGTAATCGACGAAAATAAATGACTAATATTCCGAAGTAATTTGCTAATACACTTACTATATTAGGGTTATACTGACAATACAAAGTATGTTAGCACAAGACCCTAATGCCACCACACAATTCTTTGCCTTATGCACTAGCCTTTGGGGCTACTGCAAAATTTGGGTTCAACATACTGCGAACATGAAATAGCCACAAAGGAAATATTGGAATCATGTAATTTTTCGCAATAGTTATATAATGATTAACCTTGGTAGCAACAATATATTTGCTTCAAGGTTTTAAACTATTAATTAAGCGAAAATTTTTTCAAACATCAATATAAATATCATTATCATGGAAAGTAAAAAAACGAAAACTATGCCAACGCCACTAAAAGGCAAACAATCAAAAATTAAATCAGCAAACTCGCCTATATTATCATCTCAACTCATGAAATTGTTTGAAGATGAATTAAAAGATATTTATTGGGCTGAAAAAGCGTTGACAAAAGCTATTCCAAAGATGGTTAAAAATGCAACCTCAGAAGAATTGATCACAGCTTTAGAAGATCACTTAACAGAAACTAAAGAACAAGTTAAAAGAGTTGAACAAGTATTTGAAATACTCGGTAAAAAAGCAAGTGCAAAGAAATGCGAAGCGATGGAAGGTTTAATGAAGGAAGCGGAAGAAATTATGGAATCGTGCGAAGAAGGTGCAATGAGTGACGCTGGTATAATTTCGGCAGCGCAAAAAGTAGAGCATTATGAGATTGCTTCTTACGGTACTCTTCGTCAATTTGCTGAAACGCTTGGATTAGCAGATGTAGCAGAATTATTACAAATGACACTTGATGAAGAAAAAGCAGCTGATATTAAATTATCAGAAGTTGCCACTACTTCAATTAATTTAGAAGCCTCTCAAGAAGAAGCATAATTTTTAAAGAATGAATAATATTTTCAGGGGATTAATTGCGGGATATGGCGCAAAAAAACTAGGCGGAGGGTGTTTAGGAACGATTATTGTTTTTATAATTATCTGGATGCTATTAGCAAATTGCTAATTAAATTTTAAGTTTTGAATTATAAGAAGTCATCTCAACGTTAGAGGTGGCTTCTTGCTTTTTGGATGGTTGGACTTTGTGCGAAGGTGCAGCGCTACACGAATTGTTAAATGTAATGACTTACCCAGGTTTTTGATATTTGCACTAATGAAGTTAATCAAATGAAAGTGCAGAAATTCACCCTATACCTTAATCCAAAATTTTAAAGTTGTATCGATATCTTCGCCAACAATATGATAACCTTTTGGCACTTCTGTTTCTGAACTATGATAGGTAGCAATTCGGGTGCCGGATGGTTTCTTATCTAATTGTCGATACAAAAATCTACTATAATAATGAAAGAGGTCATCTGAATATTCAATATTTTCATCTATCTTATTTTTATCATTTATATTTTCATAAAATGAATTAAAAAAATAGAAATGATCATAAAGATTAAAATCGATAGAGGTAAAATTTTGATTTAAAAAGGTGACATTCTCTAAGCCTAAAATTTGTTTAGCCGATTCAGCATGTTCAACTAAATTCATTCGTTGCTCAACACCAAAAAAATTGATACTTGGTTGAAAATAGGCAGCTGCCAAACAAAATTTCCCTACACCACTTCCGATATCTAAGACCCGTGTATTTTTTTCAGCACTTAAAAAATCGGCCGCTTTTTTTGCAATGCTTAACGGTGTCCAATGTTGAGCAGAAAGTTCCTGAATTTGATTGGGATAAAGTTGATTAAATTGATGTTCTGATTTAAACCAATCGCTTATTTTTATTTTTTCTTCAGGTAATTCCATAATTTTTACGTTGAATTCATGTAACTCAACTCGCAAAGTTAATCTGAATTAAGAATGAATGCTGATTTTTTAATTTGCGAACTCAATCAACTAGATCAAGCTATACAACCATTCATCAATTGGTTTGCAGTTAGAAAAGGAATAATGTCAAATTGGTTTAGAATTTATTTTACATTTGAAAAAATTACTATTATGCAATATCGTCTCATTTGTTTACTCGCCATTTCTGTTTGTCTTTTTTCATGCAATAAAATTCCGAATCATGCAAAATATATTCCGAAAGATGCACAATTAGTTGGATGCATTGATATGAATAAAATGGGTAAAAAACTTATTTGGAATGCACTCACAGGAAGTGAACTTTTTGCCGAAATGCAGAAGAACATGAAAAATGAAGATACAAAAATGGCGATGAAAGATATTTCAAATATTGGTCTCGATCAAAATTCAAGTATCTACTTTTATATCAATGGAAAAAGAGCACAAGAAGGTTCAACCTGTTTGGTGGTTGGTATGAAGGATGCCAGCAAGTTTGAAACCTTTATTAAAAAAACCTATCCTGATTTAGTATTTGAAAAAGGTCAAGGCTATACAAAAGCACTGATTGAAAATTCGATATTAGCCGCATGGAATAAAGAAGTAGCTTTATTTTATCCCTTAATTCAATCAAATACGAATGGCATGATGAATTTTTCGATGAATAATTTATCAGCCATTCAATCGCAACTTAAAGAAAATTTTTCGCGCTCAAAAGCCAATTCAATTTTATCGAATGATCATTTTAAAACCTTACAAAATAATGGTCATGATATGAGTATATGGATGAATTATGAAGAACTTTATAATCAGAACGCCGATCCTTCAAGCAATCCTTTTATTAAGCAAGAGTATTTTAAAGAAGCAGGATTAGCAACTGGTTTAGATTTTGAAAAAGGAAAAGTGAATGCTGTGATGGATTATTATATGGGTGCTGAAATGGCTACCATCTATAAAAAATTTGAGCCTCAATCAATCGATTTGTCAATGGCAGAAAAGTTACCTTCTGATGATATTGCTGTTTTATTTGGATACAATTTGAATCCACAATTATTACAAGAATATTTAAAGAAATTTGGATTAGATGGTCTGCTCAATATGGGCTTAGGATTGGCTGGAACAAGCATGGATAATATCAGTTCAACATTTAAAGGGGATATGATATTTGCACTAAGTGATATGAAAATCAATGAAACCGACTCTTCACAAACTCATCAAAATATCACAAGTGCCCCTGATATGAATATGACACTTGCCATGACAATTAAAGATCAACAAGGACTTGAAAAACTATTGGGCATAGGAGTTAAAAATAAAATTTTAATTAAAAAAGGAAATGGATATAGTTTGCCCGATTCAAATCAAAAAAGTGGATTTTTATATAATAAAAAATATATGGTTTATTCATCTGATGCAATGATGGCTAATAGATTTATAGAAGGAAAATCAAATTCAAATAAGAGCTATCCATCTTCAGTATGGAAACATTTTTCGTCAAGTCCAATGATATTTTTTATGGATATTAAAAAGGTTTTACAAGTAGTTAAAACCGAACCACAAAATCAAGAAGAAACAGAATTTATAAATCAAGCTCGTAATTTCTTTACTTATATGGAAATGTATGGTGGCAAAATAAAAAATAATGCTGTTCATGTTGAAGGTGGTTTATTTTTGACAAACGAAAAAGAAAACGCTTTAATTCAATTACTTGATTTAGGAATGAAAGCTAAAAAATTAAATGATAATAAACAGATTGAAACAAATCAAGTAGATTCGCTTTTAGTGCAATAAAATAAATTAGCTCATTGAAAAATCTAGTTTATCTTCCTTACTTTATTTATGTTAGTATACTTTTTATTGTACTAATTGTTCTCTCATTTCCAATTACATTATGTCTATTACTACTTCCTGAAAGTATTAAAGATATTGGCATGTTCTGGTTGATGAAAATAATCAGCAATTTATGGTTTATTTTAATTGGCATGATACCACTCAATTATCATAGAAGAAAAATAGATTTTTCGAAAAGTTATATCATTGCACCTAACCATCAGTCGTTTATTGATGCTGCTACAATTTATACAAGTATACCTCATGTATTTAAAACATTAGGCAAAATTGAAATTGAAAAAGCACCTATTTACGGCGTGATTTATAAAACAGTTGTAATTACTGTTGATAGAAGTTCAATGACAGCCAAGGCGGCAAGTTTTAGAAAAATGAAGAAGGAATTAGATAAAGGCAATTCATTGGTTATTTTTCCTGAAGGCACATTTTCGAATACCGCAACCAATCAATTATTACCTTTTCAGGATGGCTGTTTTTCATTGGCCATCATGCAAAAAGTAGATATTCTTCCAATTTTATTTCTAGATACTGCAAAGAGATTACATCCTTCCAAGCTTATGCAATTTACTCCGGGTATGAATAGAGCAGTTTATCTTCCTCCTATTGTTTGCCATCATTTAGAAAAAGACAAAATCGAATCACTTAAAATATACACTCATGATTATATGCAAGCCTGTTTAGATTATTGTCGTGAAAAAAATTCAAACGCTGTGTGGGAATTTGCTTTACTTTGGCAAAAAAATAATCAGCTTTAAATGCTTTTTGCAGATATCATTTTACCGTTATCACTCGAACGAAATTATACGTTCGGCATACCCATTGAACTTCATGATAAAGTAAAAGTTGGTTGCAGGGTTGAGGTTCAATTTGGTAAGCGTAAAGTCTATAGTGGAATTGTGAAAAAAATACATGCTAATAAGCCCGAATATTATCAAGTTAAACCAATTCGTAATTTATTAGATATTGAACCAATTGTAACTGAAACACAATTAAAATTTTGGGAATGGATGGCCTCTTACTATATGTGTACCGAAGGTGAGGTAATGAATGCGGCACTGCCTTCACATTTGAAATTAGTGAGCGAAACTTTTATTGTTTTAAATGAAGACATTGAAATAGATGCGCAAACATTATCAGATGATGAATACTTATTAATTGAAGCTTTGGAGATAAAGCGAAGTAAAAAAGGTGCTGAATAGAACAAGTCTGGCATTCGATAGCCCCAAAATATCATTCATTATTTAAAATTTGTAAGCATTCAATTGATTTTGTTGATCAATTAAAAATTTATCTGTCAAACAACTAATACCGACAGCATTTATGAATTGGTCCATTCAACATGCATCGGCATAATACCATCAAGCATTTTCAAATTAGCTAAAGACTAATTTAAAAAAGCTGATGGTATAACGAATTTATAATTCAAGTCGTCATACAACATAATTTGTCTTAATTTTATTCGTTAAATAGTATATCATGAAAAAACTGTTATTTATTTTTCTATTTCTTTATTCATTAGTTTCTTCAGCGCAAGAGGTTGACCAACTCTATTTTCCGAAATATAAATTTGCACAAATAAATGAAGTTGAAATTAAATCCTATTTAAAATCCTATTTTAAAGATATAGCCAATCAAGATATACAATTATCACTACAATTTGAAAACCAAACAATCTATAGCAAGCATTTTACATTCGACATAGTATTTAAGCAAATTCCTATTTTAAATGCCACCATAAAAGTAAATACGGATTTACAAGGAAATATTATTTCAATTAAAAAGGAAAATTTAGATTTAGCCATTCTCGATTTATTAAATACTGATCAAGAACTCAAAGCATGGCAACAAGTAAATATCAATCACTATGCAAATCAATTTTGGGCTAAAAATAGAGTCATCAATACAACGACCTATAAAGTGTTTCATACGAATCATATTCCAATGATTGTGATTGAATTACATGCATGGAGTAAAACGGAGGATAATACTTTGGTTTTAGATATAGATGGAAATCCACTTTTTGAATACAATAATTTACGTTATCTCAATATTGATACCATAGTAAATGTAAAAGTCTTTAATCCAGATCCTTTAACTACATCCAATCAAATCTATGGTGGTATTTATAAGGATGATAATGATGCAAATTCAACATGGATGGATCCTACTTATTTAAGTACAACCATGGATGCAACTTTTGATAATAGTACCAATACCTTTTATCTCGAAAATCAGTATATAAAAATAGATGATATTGAAGCGCCTAATCTATTGCCCGTTACGTCAACTATCCCCACTTTTAATTTTAATAGAAGTGAGAGTGGATTTGAGGATGTAAATACGGTCTATCATATTACTAATTTCCACAATTATATTTCTTCATTAGGATATGATACTTTAATGGATTTGCAAATTTTGGTTGATACTCATGGTCAATTTGGAGCAGATAATTCTGTATTCGCAAGTAATGGGGGCAATCCAACAATTCGATTTGGCACAGGTGGTGTTGATGATGCCGAAGATGCTGATGTGATTATTCATGAATACTGTCATGGTATTAGTTGGAGTGCAAATAAAAATGTAGGATTTTCTTTCGAACGTTCAGGGCTAGATGAAGGTTTGGCAGATTATTTTGCCACATCTTACTCCAGAAATATTTCAAGTTTTAATTGGGTCGATATGTTTAGTTGGGATGGCCATAATGAATTCTGGAATGGACGAACTGCAGCTACTTCAAATAATTATCCATCAACCGGCAATATATATGCAGTTGGTGAAATTTGGAATGCAGCAATGAGTGGCATTTGGACAGATTTAGGAAATATTATTACAGATAAATTGATGTTAGAGTCCCTTCATTATTTTACTAATAATACCAAATTGCCTGAGGCTGCTCTTTATATTTTGCAAGCAGATACAGTTTTGTTTGGAGGTATCCATACCAGTACAATCTGTAATCGATTTAAATCAAAGCTTATTTTAGATAATGATTGTAAGCCAGTGAATATTGAAAGAATAGAATCTAATACTACTTTGTCAATGATTAATTCCTTGGGGTTTTTACAAAATACAAGTGATGCCAAATTAGTTTTTCCTCAATTAAAATCTGGTACCTATACTATCTACGATTTGACAGGAAAACTTATTAAGACATCGAGTTTTACTAACCAACAAGATCTTTCATTTTCACCTTCAGATTTTGGTGCTGGATTTTATATCTTAAAAGTAAAAATTGATAATGTAAGCTATTCATTTAAGTTGAATAAACTGTAATCATCACGTTCATAAAAAAGATACTTTATTAAATAAAAAAAAGCAACCACCTAAGTGGTCACTTCTTTTCATGGTTGATACTACGTTTAAAAGATATGTAGTACGGTATATAAAACAATTTACGTTGAGCCCTCTACTTCTCGTTGTAAATTGTGATGGTTCAATTATTTCACTAATTTTTCCTTTGCAAGTCTTTCGCCAAACTCGCGTTGAAATGCTATCGCATCTTGTCGTAATATATTGACTAGTTCATTTAATGCAATAGGTTTTGATAATGAATTGCCTTTGTAATTGGTATAGAAAAGTTCGCTTCCTCCACTTTGAATCGAATAGACATGTGCATCGATATTGGGTATTTCATAGAGAACGATATCACTATTGCCAATTATTTGATTTGTATTTCGCAATTCACTAATTTCAGCTTCAATCATTTTATCGCTAATAGATGATACTGACCATGCGCCACTATCAACTCGAGTATGAATGGTGGTAAGTAATTCATTGTCACTATACAAGGCATTAATTCTGCCTTTTTCAGCTTGTATGATTTCGCGAAAGCTAGTTAGGCTATCACTATTTAAAAACTGTTGAAAATTGACATCAATGGTTGTAATTGATTCTTGTGTGCTTGACTTTTCAACTTGTTCAAGTTTCAAATTCAATCCATTATTTTTATTCGATTTCAAGATCTCTATGAGGTCACTCTTGCCTTTTGCAACAGCCTCGGCTGAAGTCGCAAATTTTGGTGATTGAACTTGATCGTTGTCCATATTATTTTCATTTTTTGATTCACACGAAAGGAAAAAGAGTAAACTAGCTAATCCTATACTTGCAGTGAGTTTGATGATATGTTTCATTTTAATATTTTTAAAGTTAGTTATTATTTTTTAGCAATATTGTACCAAGTATTCCAATGCGTTTTTGCGCCTGCTGGATCTTTGTATTCGTCATAAGTAATTAAGCGTTCGTTTCCTGCACATGGACCCCAAGGATCATTTAAAACCACATAATTGGTTCCATTCACGGTTACATATCCTTTTATAACTAATACATGCCCAACTACATCTGTTTGTCCGTAAGCATATCCCATTGGCTTTTTCGAACAAAATATTTGTGACTTTAAATCCTTCCATGAAAGCGCCGTTGATGTTTCATTAAATTTAACGCCAACATAATCTAATTCTGGCCATCCTGGTTTATTGCAATCATTTGTTTTTGGACAAGCACTTCCCTCATTTTGAGCATTACAACAATTTGATTTTCCTAGTCGGTAATTTGCCAAATCGCATTGTTTAACTGTAATATCTAAATGTTTAGCTAACATTTGTGTAGTGGCCGCCCAACACCAATTATTTGTTTCTTGTGGACTTAAATTGTTTGGTACATTACCAATAATTTCTGGCTTACAACATCCATTGATTAATAAAAAGCTCAATGCACTTAAGCCGTAAAATATCGTTTTCATTGTGTTTGGTTTTTCTTGATTTTATAATTCTTTTAGGTTTCGTTTGATAGTGCAAAGATCAATTGATATGGAGTGCCTGAAAAGAGGAAATCAACTGAACTTAACAAGGGGTTTTTCACTTTTTGAATAATAAGGTTTATTACTTTTTAAATAATCAAAACCTAATTTTATAAAGATGATGAATGAAACAAATAATTCGATTGAGATTAATAAATATAAAATCGATGAACTCAATGTTGAAGTATAAACAGCAGATTGATTGTAATTCTTCATTTTAAATAATTCATCATTATTTTTTTCAAAAGTTGAATGGTGAGTGATAGAAATAAGATTACTTGAACTAATATCTTCAACTATATCATTTGAATACGCCTTCATATTGCAGCAGACTATAGATATTATAAGGATTAGGTTTTTAATTATCATGATATTGTATTTGATAGGTGTGAAATCAATGCAAAGATGTCAAACTTGAATTCTGCTATCAAGATGAGTTAACCTAGAATAAGAGAGGAAAAACACCTTTTCTGAATTAGTGAATATCCTTTAGCATTAAATAGCAAATTGTATTTACTTTGTAAACTAAAATAAAATCAAATGAAAAACCTCTTGATTCCTATTGCAACCTTTATTGCGGGCTTGGTAGTTGGTGCAATTATTATCTTTGCTTTAAACGATGATGGTACAGTTACACCAATCACTTGTCCAAAATTCGATTATTCTGCAGAACCCGATTATAAGCATATTTCAGATGCTACAGCACGTGACCTTGCGGATCGTTATAAAAATGAATGCCAACCTGCATTAAGTAATATCATTAATCAAGAGGGTGTAGTTGACGCACGTTGTATTCAATTTTCGTTAGCAAGTTTAAAAAAGTATATATGGGAGCTTGAAACAAAAGTTTGTGGATGTGATACCTTTAGAGATTTAGGTATTCGGTTTTATTACGGAAAATATCCTGATTTAAGAAAAAGTAGAGCTGGTCAGTATCCCGATTTGGCAGGTTTAGATCCAAACTATTCATCGCTTCACACTATCTTTTTAGTACCTACCTATAAAGATGCAACCGGTGTAAACCGCGATTTTGAGCCATTAGATATTACAAATTGTAAGGTAGGTGATGCTCGACAACCAAGTTCAGTTGTTTCGATTATGAATCATGGAAACCTTTCACCGCCTCCATTTCCAGAAGTGAATAAATCGCTGAGCGGATTAAAATACTAGCTCCTCGTATAATCTAAATGCAGTACAAAATATTCAATATCCTTTTTCCTGCCATACTTGGAATTATGTACTTTTTCATGAATCGGCAAAAAAAATCCATTGTCAAAATTCTTGCTTTTTACTTTGTTTATGTTGCTCTATTTGAATTAATTGGTTTAATACTTGATCATCAATTTCCTGCAGAATTAAATGTATTTTTCTATGACAAGATCTTCATTCCAAGCTTATACTTAATTGAATTTGTAATATTTTATAAAGTATTCAAAACGAAGCATAACAAACAATTTGTTTTATTTGCAACAATTGTTTATTTAACAACTTATATCATTGATAAATTCATGATTACGTATACTAAGGATGAATTGAGTTATGTATCGTATTCAATGGGTGCTATTTTTTGTATTGCTATGTCAATGCTCTACTTATATAGTTTAATCAATTCATTAGGAATTATTCATTTCAAATCAGATATTATGTTTTGGTTTTCGATAGGGAATTTGTTATTTCAGATATTTACTTTTCCCTTTTTTGCATTGCTGGATGTTTGGTATAAATATTCAAGAATCGGAAATTTTTATTACTATTTTACACTATACGTTATCTATCTTCAATACATTTTCTATACAATAGGATTATTATGCTTGAAAAGAAAATAATATTTGTGCTCATTGTAGGGCTCACTGTATTCACCTTACTTTTTGTAGGCATTCTTGCATTTATTTTATTGTTCAGAAAAAGTAAAATGCATCATCTTGAAGAACTAATGAAAACTAAACTTGAAATTCAAGATCAAACCTTAACTTATATTGGACGTGAGCTTCATGATAATTTAGGTCAACTTTTGACCGTGTCAAAAATTCATGTCAATAGTTTGACTAAACAATATAGCGATGATAAAAAAATAGCAGCCTTAGATGATGTGCTTGATAAAACCATTGTTGAATTGCGTGCACTTTCAAAATCGCTCAACAATAGCAGAATTAAAGATTTTGGATTGCATAAAGAATTATCGATTGAGGTAGATCGAATTGCTAAATTGAATGTGGTTGATATATCACTCAATATTGAAGGAAATCATGAACTTGCGTCGAATGATAAATCAATTATTTTGTATCGTATTATTCAAGAATTTCTTTCTAATTCAATGAAATATTCTGAAGCGAATAAAATTGTAATATCTCTTATTTATCATGAAAATACATTAGATGTTTCAATTTCTGATAATGGAAAAGGTTTCGATATGAATCAAATGGCACAAGGCTCAGGTGTTACCAATATTAAAAATAGAGCACAGCTTTTAAATGCTGATAAAATTGAATACAATTCAATAATTAATCAAGGCACACAACTTTCACTAACTTTACCCAACGAATAGGTTATCCAAATTAATATAAACGTCATAACAGAAATATAAATCCATGCAAACAAAAATAATTTTAGTTGATGATCATACACTTGTAAGAAATGCCATTGCAGATTTGATTGAAGGGAATCCTGATTATATTGTAACCCATCAGGCCGGAAATGGAAAAGAGTTATTTGAAATATTAGCAAACCCCAATAGTATTCCTGATATTATTTTACTAGATGTGAATATGCCTATCATGGATGGATTTGCGACAATGGAAAAATTGCAAATCGAATTTCCTGATATTCATGTCTTGGCTTTATCTATGAATGATGACGATGAAACCATTATAAAAATGATGAAATTTGGTGCTTGCGGGTATATTTCAAAATTAATTAAAGAAGAAGAATTGATATTGGCAATTGATACCGTTGTTAAAAAAGGATATTATTATACCAATGAAGTAACGAATTTAATTGTTGGAAATTTTAAACAAAAACCGAATAAAAACGAAGTTCATTTTACTGAACGTGAAAAAGAATTGCTTCAATATATCTGCACCGAAATGACTTATAAAGAAATAGCAGATAAAATGTTTTTAAGTCCGAAAACAATTGATGGGTATCGCGATGATTTATTTCAAAAATTAAATATTAAATCTCGGGTTGGATTGGCCGTTTATGCCATGCGAAATGGTTTTTATAATCTATAAACAAAAAAGCGAAACCATGATAGTTTCGCTCTTTTGTGATTCAAACATTTCGCTAGTGTTTCGAGAATGTTTGACTATAGTTGACTAGTTTATCATCAACTATTGTGATTGTGTAAATCCCCTTGTTTAATTCACTCAAATCGAGATTTAGCGTATTCATTCCTTCAGTAACATTTAACTGAATTTGCTTTACCATACGGCCCGGCATATCCATTATATTAATAAACAAACGACTATTTTGTTTTGCATTAAAATCAATATTTAAGGTTTCAAACGCTGGGTTTGGATATACCTTAATAAAATTTTTGTCACTCATTAATGCATTTCCTTCTGATTGATTGTTTGTACTTTGTTTTATTTCATTCAGTAATGGTGATGTCTCTACTTCAGTAGATACAGTGTTTGATTTGGGAGAAAGCACAGTTGATATTTTTTCATCATTGACATATACAATTACTTGTGTTGTAGTTAAGCCAACCGTTGTGGTTTCGTGTAATGTAAAATGAGGATTACTATTTTGCTTCCATGATACAGTATTGGTTAAACGAAATCTTCCTATTTTGTATGGAATATTAGGATTTAAAAGTGGAGCTGATTCACGTCGGCCAATTGTATTGGTCATTCGAGCTTGGGTTGGTTTCCCAGCTTTTGATATAGAAGTTGAAAAATTGGTTAAGCTTTGTAATGCTTGTTCTTTAGAGTTATCAAGATATGAAAAATATATATCGCCTCCATTTGCAATATCATTATCATAATTAATACCGTACGAACATGCACCTAATTTTAGTGTTGAGTTGCCATCATTGATGATATACAAATCATACTCGATCGTATTCATATTTGCTTTTATATTTTTCAAACTCATGGTCACATGTGATTGTGCCATACTAGTATTTGTAATGATCATAGCTATTAATAAAGCCAGATATATTTTTATCGATTGGATTTTATTTGCTAACATTTTAGTTAAGTTTTATTTTAATTTAAATTAGATTGTTTTAATTAGTGAGGTTTAGTGAGCACTGACAATGGGCTTAATTTTTTAATTTCACCCACCGTCAATGCATGACTGTTTATTAGAATTATGAATACGTTTTTATTAAGGTTCTTGACAAAATATGAAAGCGTTAATATTAAATTCCAAACATGGAAAATCTAATAAGTCAACATTTCCATCACCATTTAAATCTTCTGGAAAATACCCAAATAGAAATAATTGAGCTGCTAATTCTAGACTTGAATTATCAAGTAAATCTATATTACAATCCTTCACAATATCTCCACTATACATTGCAAAAACATTCGGACTACTTGATACTTGCACTTGGTTCGCTCCAAAAGCTTGGGTAGCGGCAATTGAAAAATCATAATTTAATGTAACACCAGGTGTGTAAGTAATAGGAACCGACCAAGTATCAATGGTTGTTCGGTGCATTACTTTAATATAATAGGTTTGAGTAGTTATATTAAGGGCTGGTGTAAATACACAGACTGCATTTCCAAAAATGTCAAGCATAGGATTAGCGGTAGCTATAAAGACCTTATTATTATCATAAATTTCTACTGTAATATTATCGCAATCGGTTAAAGAATTTCCTATTCCTTGATTTAATAATACTGGTCTCATCGTATTTGCTCCGTCCATATAACATTCAATAAAGCATCTGAGATTGAGTGTGTCGGAACATGGTGCAACTACTAAATTAAGTATTTGAGAATCTACACCACAATTTG
>Ga0116157_10003483_pt1 | contig 15024 bp, 15 predicted proteins | sample AD_UKC048_MetaG_FD_89882 | JGI IMG/M metagenome (GOLD analysis project Ga0116157, IMG submission 89882) | Active sludge microbial communities of municipal wastewater-treating anaerobic digesters from USA - AD_UKC048_MetaG | ecosystem: Engineered > Bioreactor > Anaerobic > Digestate | place: USA...
CCCGGCATCGAAAGTGTAAATAAATTCATTGTAAAAGCAGGTATTCTGAAAACAGATGAATATTTGCATGGAGTTGTATTTAAAGGTATTGATACTGATTTTAACTGGAAATTTTTCAATCAGTATATGGTTGAGGGCGATACTTTAGTAATTGCTGATTCGGTAAAGTCTAACAATGTTGTGATTTCGCAGTATATTGCAAAAGCTTTGAAACTGAAAGTAGGAGATAGCTTTGCAGCCTATTTTATACAGGACCCGCCACGTATGCGAAAATTCAATGTTCTTGGGATTTATAACACTCAGCTCGAAGACCTTGATAAAATATTCGTTTTCGTTGATATTAAACATCTACGTAAGCTAAACGACTGGGAAGACGATCAAATTACTGGTTTTGAAATAAATGTTGATGATTTTTCAAAAATTCTTGAATACGAAATTGCCGTCAACAGAATTGTGGGAAATAATTTTAGTCCTGATGGCAGTATGCTCAAAGTCAAAAATATACAGGAAGATTATCCGGGAATTTTCGACTGGCTTTCTTTACTTGATATAAATGTCTGGGTGATATTAATATTAATGGTAAGTGTTGCTGGATTCAATATGGTTTCAGGATTGCTTGTAATTATTCTCGAAAAAGTAAATATGATTGGTATTTTGAAAAGCCTTGGGGCAGAAAACATTCGTATAGAAAAGGTATTTATTTATGTTGCAGGCTTTCTGATAGGCAGAGGTCTGTTATTTGGTAATATTATAGGCATAGGATTGTGTTTGATACAAATGTATACAGGAGTTATAACTCTTGATCCCGAATCTTATTATGTTTCCACAGTACCAATAAATCTCAATGTTGTACATATTATCATACTGAATGTGGGGACTATGATCGTAACCTTGTTGATGCTTACTGTTCCATCAATGATAATTTCGAGAATAAGCCCTGCAGATTCTATAAGGTTTAATTAGTAAAAGTGCCTAAAGTACAGTTCGGCTTGGCTCACTGCATTGTTTGGACTGGTTAAATAATAAATCTTGAGTTTTATTTTTGTGTTAAAATTAATGAGAAAATTCCGCTTTCAACTCTAGGCACTTTAGGCACTCCGAACTTTAGGCACTTATCAAAGCAATTTTGTTTAACCACTCAACATATTCTAATTAATTTATTATATCTTTGTTTTTAGTACTAACAAAAATTCATAAATATGCCACTGATTTATTTATATCTGATAACTGTACCGGTAATTATCATTTTAATTTATCTGTATGTGAGGGATAAATTTAACAAGGAACCAATCTGGCTTTTGTTATTAACCTTTCTTGGTGGATGTTTGTCGGTTTTACCGGTGTTGTTTGTTGGACGTTTTACCGAGCTTCTTCTTCCTTATTTTCAAGGTATAGCTGGGCCTCTTTACTCTGCATTTTTTCGAGCTGGCTTTGTTGAAGAATTCTTCAAGTTCGTTGTTGTATTGCTAATTGTTTGGTGGAGTAAGCATTTCGATGAAAAGTTCGACGGAATAATATACTCTGTTTATGTTTCTATGGGTTTTGCCCTAGTTGAGAACTTTCTTTATGTAACTGGATATGGTTTTGGTACTGGAGTTTTACGCTTTTTTACTGCAGTTCCAGCGCATGGGATCTTTGCTATTGCAATGGGATATTACATTGGCTTGGCAAAATTTACGCCGAATAGAAAAGTTCTTTATCTGATTATGGCATTTGTGTCGGCATGGTTAATTCATGGGGTTTACGATGCTATTATAATGGTAGGATACAACTGGCTGCTTTTAGCTTTCATACCATTCTTAATTTTGATGTATATTTTTGGATTTAGAAGAATCAATCGTTTGGCAAAGTTGAAAGTTGATCCAAGAACCCTTGTGCAAAACCCAGAAGTTTATCCCGAGAGCCCATTAGATATTGTTGAAACCCATGCCGAAATGCCAGATGAGGGCATAAATTTTGATAGAGACCAACCCGATAGATTTGAAAGAAATGGAACAAAAGAATAACTTAGAATTACTTTCCACATTTCATTATGTTTGGGGAGGATTAAAGCTGTTTGCATCTTTAATTGTATTAATTTATGTTATCATCGGGATAGTAATGGTTTTAGCCGGAATAAACGTTGGTGAGTTTGAGATGCAACTATCAGGTTGGATATTTATCATCTTTGGTTTTTTTACCTTTCTGCTCGTTGTTGCTCTTGGAGTATTAAGTCTTTTATGCGGGAAATATTTGAAACAAAGACGCAACAGGATATTTTGTATGGTGATGGCTGCTTTAGCATGTTTTAATGCACCTCTGGGAACAGTTTTGGGGGTTTTTACAATATTAGAAATTGAGAAACCTGAAATTAAGAAGATATTTGAAGATAATAAAACAGATAGAGAGGCTGCTATGAGAAAGGCTGGTCTGTAATATTTGCTTTTTGTACGTGCAATTTTATACTCGAATTTAACCTAAATAACTTTAATATGAAAACTACTTTTTTAACAGTATTTTTATTTTCTTGCATAGTGGTTTTTGCTCAGGAAATAAAGATAGAAACAGTGTACTTTGACACCGAAAGATATGAAGAAAATGTTTCGCATATTCCTTATGTAATTGATGTTAGTGGTAAAAATGAAGATGCAGTACTCGAAATTAATCAGTCAATTCTAGATTTCTTTATGTTAGAAAGTTTTATCCCATCTGAAGCTGAAGATTTTGGATGGTGGTCAATGAGATACACTTTTGAAATAAAGTCTGATTATCTTTTAATTAGTATTACAGGTGAGTATAGGGGACCACATATTGAGCCAGTTTTTGCCGAACTTTATTTTGACTTAAAATCTGGAGTTTTGGTCAATGATAAAACGATGAAATATAACTCGCTTTTTGCATTGGATTCTTTCTTTGATTTTATGAATAAGTTTTGCCTTCCTAATTGCGAAAAAGCAGTTTTGGAAGCTCAAGACTGTGCAGAACTCGAAGCTATATACTGCGATTGCTATGATCTTGAGTTTTTAGTAAATGACAACAGTGTCGATTTTGTCTTAACAGGTGATTGCATGCCTCATTATGCTCAGGCCTGCGATCCAGGCGGTTATATTATGAATGTGAAAACTGACTCGTTAAAACCATATTTAAATGATTTTGGTCGGTACTTGATTTTTGAATCTGGTTATCAGAATTTTACTCAGCTCGAAAAACAATTGTTCGGAATGGAAAAATCGGCTGACATCCCTCCATATTATTTCATTCAGGGTAGAATTGATGGCAGATATCAGTTCAGCATGGGTCTGGAATTGTCAAAAGCAGAAAATATTGCCAGAGGGTATTATTTTTATCATAGTCAGAAAAAACATATATCGCTCACTGGAGCTTATGAAGATAGCAGAATAAAACTTACAGAAACAGTCAATAATAAAGTTACTGGAATATTCTATTTTTACTTTTTTAATGAATATTCGGAAGGCTGCTGTCATCTAGCGGATGGAATGTATCTTTCGGCAGTTTGGGTGAATACAAAAACAAACGAAGAATTTGTTGTTAACCTCGATAAAGTTTTGTTTAATAAATAGCATTTGGCAGGCAGTTGAGTCGTTAAATTTGATCAAAATCGCCGCCATTCATAAAAATTTGCCCGGTAATAACTGGTAATAACTCTTCTTTTCAAAATTGTACTCAGATTTTTTTATTTTATATTTTTGGCTCGAAGTTCAGCATGAAAAAATGCGGTAATTGGTTTTTTCAAACCAAAGAACTCAATACAAATAAAATTATATAATGATAGAATCGGCAACTGAAAATTACCGAATAAATTGAGAGATTTTCAAAAACTGTAATATGGATAAAGCGAACAAAGAAAAGAATAGGGTAGCGGGAGTATCTGTTGTAGCTGCAATTTTTTTAACTGGATTCAAGTTAGTCATTGGAGTTCTTACAGGTAGTTTAGGGATTTTGTCCGAAGCATTACACTCAGCTTTAGACCTTGTTGCCGCTGCGATAACCTGGATAGCTGTAAGAGTTTCTGACAAACCAGCTGATGAGGAACATCAGTTCGGTCATGGAAAAATTGAAAATCTCTCTGCTTTGGTCGAAACCTTACTCTTGCTTATTACTTGTGTGTGGATTATTTATGAGGCTATTAATAGGCTTACAACTGGAAATACTCATATTGAGATAACTGTTTGGAGTTATGTTGTTGTAATAGCAGCTATACTTATTGATATCACTCGATCACGTGCGCTTATGAAAGTTGCAAAAAAATACAACAGTCAGGCTCTCGAAGCTGATGCTTTACACTTCTCGACAGATGTTTGGAGTTCATTTGTAGTGCTTGGTGGTTTGATTTGCGCTAATTTTGGAATTTTTGTTGCAGATAGTATTGCTGCACTAGTGGTTGCACTTATAGTTATATATGTTTGCTACAAACTCGGAAAACGTGCAATAAATGTTTTGTTAGATACCGTTCCTACTGAGACTTATGATAAAATTAGGAAGGTCCTCGATGGTATTACAGAGATTGAACAATACCACGATCTTAAAGTGCGAGCTAGTGGAGCGGAAATATTTGCAGAGATAAACATTCATGTTAAGCCTGATATGGATATTAGGCAGTCGCACGACATTGCAACAATGATCGAAAATAAAATCCAATCAGAAATTCCACGTTGTCATGTTCATGTGCATATCGAACCAAATGATTAGCCTCGCGGCAGAGGAGTTGATTTTAATCCAAAAGATTGATTGAATTATTTAACAAAGTAGTTGCTGATTTTCTTGGCAAGTATTGTTTCTTGTTTGCCATTACTCATGTTTTTTATCGTAACACTAGAATCTGCAATTTCATTTTCCCCTATTATCGCAACATAACTTATGTTTTTGTTATTAGCATATTTGAACTGCTTGTCAAGTTTTGATTTTTCGGGATATACTTCACAACTAATTCCGTTTTGACGTAAGGTTTTTGCGAGTTTAAGGCAAACGGATTCTTCTCTTTCACCAAAGTTTACAAACAAAACATCACTCGATTTGGCAGTTTTATCGGGAAATACATTTAATTGCTCCATAACATCATATATTCTGTCTGCACCAAAAGATATCCCCACGCCCGAAATGTCTTTTAATCCAAAAATTTCAGTCAGATTATCATAACGACCTCCACCGCAAATACTTCCAATCTCAACATCGTTTGCTTTTACTTCGATTATGGCTCCAGTATAATAATTTAATCCACGGGCAAGGCTTAGATCGAGCTGTACATTTGAATTAAGCGGGTTTAATTTCAGATAATCGAAAAGAATTTTTATTTCTTCAATTCCTTTTAAGCCGATTTCGTTGTTTTGAAGCAATTTTTCGAGGAATTTAATGCTTTCTTTGTTATCTCTTTTGTTTTCAAGTACTGGTATCAACTTTGTTATAGCTTGTTCTGAAAGATTGTTTTCACGTAATTCTTCACATACTTTATCAATACCGACTTTATCTATTTTATCAATGGCTATGGTTATCGCGATAAATTTATCTTCCTCACCAATTGCTTCTGCAATTCCACATAGAATCTTGCGGTTATTTATTTTTATTGTTGTATTTATTTTGAGAGTTCCGAATACTTCGTCAATTATTTGTAAAAGTTCAAATTCGTTGAGCATTGTTCGCGATCCGATAACATCCACATCGCATTGGTAAAATTCACGATATCTTCCTTTTTGTGGTTTGTCGGCACGCCAAACAGGTTGAATCTGATATCTTTTAAAAGGAAAGTTAATTTCGTTACGGTGCTGAACAACAAATCTGGCAAAAGGAACAGTGAGATCATATCTTAATCCTTTTTCAGAAATTGAGTTTGTTATTTTATGTAAATTTTCGACAGTAAATTCTGATGTTGGGATATTATTTAGAAAATTACCTGAATTCAGAATTTTAAACAGAAGTTTGTCTCCTTCATCTCCGTATTTGCCTAAAAGTGTGGACAAATTTTCCATTGCCGGAGTTTCAATAGGTGAGTAGCCGTATTTAATAAATACCGATTCAATACAGTCGAAAATATATTTTCTTTTTAGCATTTCAGCCGGACCGAAATCGCGTGTGCCTTTTGGTATTGATGTTTGTTGTGCCATTTTTTAAACATTAAATCTTATATGCATAATATCTCCGTCCTGAACTACATAGTTTTTACCTTCGACATGAAACTTACCGGCATTTTTTACAGCATTTTCCGAACCTAAGCTAATAAAATCTTCGTATTTCATTACTTCTGCACGTATAAAACCTCTCTGCAAGTCGCTATGTATAACTCCTGATGCCTCTGGAGCTGTCATCCCTTTTTTTATCGTCCAGGCTTTTATCTCTTTTGGTCCAACAGTAAAGAACGAATGTAGATTCAACAAATCATAGGCTTCGCGGATTATTTTATTTACACTTGGTTCTGATAATCCATAGCCTTCGAGGAATTCCAGTTTTTCTTCATCAGTTTCCAGTTCTGCAATATCTGACTCTAAAGCCGCAGCTACAGTTAACATTTTAACATTTTGGTCTTTTAGATATTCTTTAACTGCAGTAACATATTTATTTTCAGTATTAACAGAAGCTTCGTCAATATTACAAACAAACATAACAGGTTTTGCTGTCAATAATGAAAGATCAGCAATATGTTTTTTATCTTCTTCTTTAACCTGTGCTGTTCTGGCGTTCTCCATGTTTTCAAGATGATTGGCATAAATCTTCAAAACCTCGATTGCTGATTTAGCATCTTTGTCTCCGACTTTAACTAATTTTTCCAGTCTGGTAATTTTCTTGGTAATTGATTCCAAATCTTTAACCTGTAATTCCAGATCAATAGTTTCTATATCGCGAACAGGATTAACAGAGCCGTCAATATGAGTTAATTTGTCGTCATCGAAACAACGCAAAACATGAATAAGGGCATCAGCATTTCGTATGTCAGCCAGAAACTGATTGCCAACGCCTTCTCCGGAACTTGAGCCTTTTGTTAAACCGGGAATATCAATAATGTCAACGGTTGCTGGAACCAATTTTTCCGTTTTTTGAAATTTTTCAAGTATTTTCAATCTTGCATCAGGAACATTTATTACTCCGATATTTGACTTGTTACTTGAAAAGGCAAAACTTGTGGTTTCTGCTTTTGTATTTGACATGCAGTTAAACAAAGTCGTTTTTCCACAATTTGCTATTCCTATTATTCCGCAATGTAAGCCCATCGTTTTTTTGATTACAAAAATAGTTAAAATTATTTAATGAAAATTAATTCACAATTTTGAATTGAAAATGATAATAAGAAGAATGTTGAATATCAGGTTTCTTATTTGTAATAAGCTATTAAAATTACAATTGAAATTATTTTGTAATTGAAATTGTTTAATTATATTTGTGCTTATTATAATTTAATGCTGTAATATAATATGAGAAATAAAAGATGGTTTTCATTTTTAATTCCCGCTGTTTTAGTGTTTATTGGAATTATTTTTATTATTATTCATTTCATTAAGATAAATAAGGGGCAATTAGTTTGTGAAATTGATAGTAATCAATTTGTAATGCCAGCAACATATAAAGTGCATTCAAATAGTGCAGTCTTAGACGGGAAGTATTATTTGTTTAAGATGTTACTACACAATGAATTCAAAAAGACTCTAAAAAATGTTGTTGTTAAATATAACATCCCTGGTTATATTGAATGGACAGAGTTATGTTGTATAGGGAAATTATCTGCAGGGCAGGATGTTTCATTAGCATGTTTTCCGAAATTTGACCCATCAATTGTTAAAAAGACAACTCAATCTGTTGAAAGTGTTAATATTCAGATTAGCTGGGATGGGTTAAATGAAAATGAGATAATTGAAAAAAGTTTCACTTTTGACATGTTAAGTGTTAATGATTTTGCTCATACTTCTATTGATAAAGATGAATTAATAAGTTATAGTGATATGACTGACAATCGAGAATTATTAGCATGTTATGTTACACCAGATGACCCTGTAATTCAATATTACACTTCATTAATACAATCAGAATTGTTAAAAGGAGATCAGGCTGCCGTTTCCAAATCAGAAGAAGATGCTGTTAGAGCGTTATTTGGGATTTATGAAATGACAAAACAAATGAAAATGGTTTATAGTGGGGCAAAAGGTATACCGAAAGACGCCGGAGATGTTACTAGTTTAATTCAAAATATTCGTTTACCAAGAGATGTCGTAACTGGTAATACAGGCTTATGTATAGAATTAAGTTTATTATATTCAAGTGTCTTGTCTAGGATGGGTTTAAATCCTGTCATCTTCTTAATTCCTGGTCATGCTTTTCCTGGAGTTGAAGTAAATGGGGTTTATTATGCAGTTGAGGCAACTGGAATCAGTGGAGAGGGGTTAGGTTATGTAGCCAGCCTTGAAGAAGCATATACTGTAGGGATGCAAAATCTTGAAGTGTTTTTTAATGAATACTTACCTTCAGGAACAGGTTTTATTTTAGATATCAATTACTTACATAGTATTGGTATTCTTCCAATGGAATTGGACGATGACCAATTTTGTAAAAATAAAATAGATGATATCTATAAAAATAAAGTTAAGTTTAGTAATAATTATGCAAATGTTTATAGCACGTATTCTAATTCAGGTGAACAATCTCAGAATAGAGAAAGTTCAAATGCTAAAAGGTTTAGTGGAACATTTTCATTCGATATTCCAACTCAGTGGATAACTAATTATTCTCCAAATCCTTATTATACAACACTTACGGCGGTAGTAACATCCCCAGATCAAATTGTTAGTATCAACGTATTCGATATCCCTGCAAATTCAATCGCAGATGCAATGAATTATTTATATATTGAATTTGCTAATAATGGTACAGTATTACAATATAGTATTCAAGGACAAAATTTGAGTGGCTATACTTTTTACCAAAATGCGTCGAGCCAGTGGGTAGGCAAGATCGGTAAGGTGAAAGGCGGTTATAGGCTAATTGCAATTTCGGTAAATACTAATTACTATAACAGTTATATTGGAGTTATTGAGAAAATTTTTAACAGCATTAGATAGCAATATGAAAAAGATATTATTATTATTTATTGGGTTGATTTGTTTATATTTAAGTGTTCAGTCGCAAGATATGATCAAAGAGACTTATAATTATAAAATTAGTGAAAATGGAGATGCAACAGTTGTCTTTTTAAGAACATATACAGCTGCTGAATGGCAACAATCATTAAGTTATATCAGTAACGAAGGGCTACTTATAACTCGTCTGAAAAGGATTTTTCCAAAATATTTTTTGGAAGATTTTAAATTTACCAAAAACGAAGAACAAAGATCATTCAATATGAGTTTTGTTATTCGAGGGTTTTGTGAAACTGATAAAAAAGGAAACTTGATTATCAAATTTATGTCTAAAGATGCGGATATAAAAAAGATATCAGAAGAAGATAATAAATTTATGTCAGTTGAAACTAATATTTTATATAATACTCTGGAAACCCATATTTTTGAATTGCCTAAAAATGCTAAAAATGTAAGTGTTGAAAAGGATTCTTTTGGCTATCCATATATTAAATTTGATATGTCACATTTGTATATAAAAAATTATTTCTGGCTTTTTTCAGGTGTATTATCTCTGATTATTGGGTCTGTTTTTTTGTTTTTTATTATGAAAAAAAAGTGATTTACGAAATTAAGTTAGACTATTGAGATTATTATATAATATTAATTTTTTAATTTTAAAGTTATGAGAAGGAAAATGTTTGTATCATTTGTTTTAATTAGTTTTATTATTTCTTTTAATTCATGTCAAAAAGAGCCTGTTGCAGGTTTTACTGTTGATAAAAGTGATGTAGTTACTGGAGAAACTATAACATTCACAAACACAACTGTTGATGGCTTTACATATTTATGGGATTTTGGAGATGGACAGTCTTCAGACTTAGAAAATCCGACACATAAATATGATGAAGAGGGTGACTATACTGTTAAATTAAGTGCTTTTTCAAAAAATGGAAAAAAAACTAATGAGTCAACCACAGTGATTAATGTTAAAAAAGCAAATGAAATAGGTTATGATGGGAATAAGTATCCAGTAGAAAGAGCTTATGTCGAAATGTGGGGGAATTATTATGGATATTATTCTAATTATCTTTTTGCTTTGTATTTAGTAGATAATAATATAGTAATTAATGATCAAAATACAAATCCGACTACAGTTTATACTGGGGAAGGTAATTTAATTCAAATACTTCTTTTATCATCTTCAAATACTTCACTGACTCCTGGAACGTATTACTTTTCTTCAAATGATGTTGCATTTACTTTCTTTGATGGCTTCATGGGGTTAGGTTATAATCTTGCTAACGAAACTGGTACAGCAATAAATTGTGTAGGAGGAACAGTAATTGTCTCGCAAGTTGGATCAACTTATGTCTTTGATATATCTTTATCTACTAATGAAGGTAAGATTATTTATGGGCATTATGAAGGTAACATAATTAGTTATGATTATCGGGATGGAAAAGGAGTATTATAATTAATTTGTGTATGTCAGATAAAAGGATTGATAAGTGTATAAAGGCTTATTAGATTTTAATTACTCCTGAAGCTAAAGATTTTTATGAAAAGGTTATTAGAAATTTTTTTTTGGATAGTAGGAGTTTTATTAGCTGTTAGTATTAAGTAACAATACATATCTCAGTTTGGATATAACTTCTCTTCTGCTGGCAAACCAATAATAGAATTAGAGTATTTTGATGCCCCAAGATGGTTTTGAAAAAAAAAATAAATCTACAAATTGGTGCTTGGCTGCTTGTATTTGGAGAGTTCAGTTATTTTATGATTCATATAGATATTACGGTAACAATTATCATATGAACAATCTTAACCCAATTCCTTCTGATGAAGATGATTTGTGGACAAAACCAACATTAACTGTAAGAGATATCGTATGATAAATTCGTCTGCAATTTTTTTGTTTTATTTTAAAACAATCATCGCGTCATGTCTTTGTTCTTTTAATTTTATTTAGAGAAAAACGAGTTAAGTTTATTTGTTTTTATCATACCAATATTTTGAATAACTCGGAATAAAAATCAAGGAAAGCGTAACTACACTTATTAATAATAAAATGCTTCCACCAGTGAAATGCATAGTTTTAAACAAAACACATAAAATCGCAGTGGAAAGTCCTGTTGCGCCTGAAATTGCTACTAATTTTTTCATGTCTAAAATTTTTAATGATTAAAAAGCATAATAACTATTTAAAAAACGAAAATGTTTGGTTATTATTACTTTAATATGTCAACTTTTGTGTTAAAAATTCGTCCTTATGTAAATATTTAAAAGCTAATACTAAATGATTTTGAAAATTTGTTATATAATTGTAAGTTTGTAAAAAAAATTGATGAGGAGAGTACTTATTATATTAGTAGTTGGGATTTTGGGAGTTTTATTGATGTCATGTGGAGGAGGTGGAGCTTCAGGTACTGATTCAAGTCCGGTAATGTTCGGTTTGGTAAACTCAACAAATTGGAGAAGTGTAAGTCCACGTGCGGTTCTTACGGAAACAAGTCTGAAGATTTATGGGACATCCTCGAATGGTCAGACAATAATTTTAAATATAAATTCCGGAGAAGTGGGTGAATTCGTTTTGAGTGAATTTAATGGGAATTATGCTGAATTCATTCCAAACATGAGTGCCGGAGCAGAGCGATACTCTTCACTTAATAATGAAAACGGCTCAGGTCTGATAAGAGTATCTTCTATAAATGAAGAATCAAAAACAGTTAGTGGTACATTCAATTTCAAAGCATACAGATCATCAGACAATACTTTTAAAACTGTTTCAGACGGAAATTTTTCAAATGTTCCTTATCAGTTTTTTAGTGTTACTGATACAAATAGTTTTCAGAGTATTTTTAGTTTCAGGGAATCAGATCAAGATTGGAATGCTGAAACTATTACTGCAGAGAGGAATGATACTGTATTGTTGATAATAGGAGAATGTAGCAGGGAAGAGGCTTGGCAGAGTGTTATGATGTGGATGTCTCCTACAATAAGTGCCGGAGTCCATTATATTACGCCCACAGGTCCTGTTTATGCAAAATTTCAACAGGGGTTTTATGATTATCCTGCCACAAACGGTTCAGTAACAATTATCTCAAATAATAGTATAGAGAAGAAAATAAAAGGAACGTTCTTCTTTAATTATCTTGACAACAATAATCAGACTCAATCAATTACTGACGGGCAGTTCGAAGTTCTATACACAGATTTAACCGAAGATGGTGAATAATCCCAATATTTACAAGATTGATTAATCTGATAATTTTTCAGCCCCTTCACACTCATATAAAGTCATCATTGCCTCAAAATAATCATCGTATATTTTAGTTATCTGAGTTTTATTTTTCTCTACATACTTTTCCATTTCATCCTGTCCTTTTTTGTCGTTTTGATATTTTTCGTTTATTCCTTTTTCAAATTGATCAAGATCTTCGGATAAAGATTTGATTTTCTGAATTTCTTTATCATCAAGGACATTGTCTTCAACAGCCGCATTGATTACTGTGGTTAAATTTTTGACTTTTTCTAACATTTTATCGGCATCTGCATCAGGACTATCAACAATTTCTTCTTGTATTTGTTTAGTTTTTGTATCCTTGTTGTTATCGCATGAAATAAATACAATTAGTTGTAATGCTAATGTAAAAAGGAATTTTTTTTTCATAGTACTATGTTTTATATTAAAAAAATAGGGCTTAATTACAAGCCCTATTTTAAATATTCTGCAAATATTTCTTATAAATCTAATTTATCAGCGCCTTCGCATTCGTAAAGAGCCATCATCGCAGTAAAAAATTCTTCGTAGAGTTTTTCCATTTCGGCTTTGTTCTCTTCTTCAAATTTTTTCATTTTTTCTTCTGCATCTTTGTCATCTTTGTACTTTTTGTCCATCTCTTCTTCAAACTTATCTAAGTCTTCAGCCATAGATTTGAGTTCTTCGATTTCTTTGTCGTCAAGTTCTTTATCATCAGCAGCTTTTTTTGCTACTTCAGTGTACTTTTCGATTTTTTTCATCATTTTTTTAGCATCAGCTTCAGGTCCACCACAAGATGCAAGAGCAAGAACGAAAGCAGCTAAGCTTAATAAAATAGCGATTTTTTTCATAATTGATAAAATTTAAGTTTATAAAATTGTTTCATTTTGTAAATTAAAGTAAAATATTTTACACAAAAAAACATTTTTCATATAAAATGATGTTTTTTTTTCACAAATTGTTGAAAATAACATACTATGAAATGTAAATGTCTATTATTCAAGGTTTTCAGCACCTTCACAATCCCACAGCAACATTAATGCATTTGTGTATTCTTTGATGATTTTTTTATTTGCTTCTTCTTTCATATAGTCTTGCATCAACTTTTGGGATTCAGAATCATTCTCATATTTCTTGTCCATTTCTATAGAGAATTCCTCGATTTGAGAACTTATTTTGTTAAGCTCTTCAATTTCTTTTTCGTCTAAAACTTTGTCCTCTGCAGCATTGACAGCGATTTCCGTATATTCTTCAAACATTTTTAACATTTTTTTCTGGTCTTTTTTCGGACCGCCGCATGATGTGAAAGCTAAAATCAAAATAATAAGTGTCAACAGGCTAAATAAATTTTTCATAATAATTTGTTTTTAAAATACGGCTAAAGATACAAAATGCATAAGCATTTCACAAGAATAATTAAATAAATTTTGCAACGATAGGCATTCTTCTGCCAAATCCGAAAGATTTTGAGGAAACTCTCAATATGGGTGGTGATTGAAATCGTTTGTATTCATTAAAATTAACAAGGTAAATGACTTTATCAATTAGATTTCTTTCAAATCCTGTGATTTTCTCTATTTCATCATTGCTTTTTTTCTGTTCAATATAGGAAAAGAGAATTTTATCGAGTATTTCGTAATCGGGCAAAGTGTCGTTATCTTTCTGATCAGGTCTTAGTTCTGCTGATGGTGCTTTAATTATTATATTTTGAGGAATAATGTTATCAAATTTTTTGTTTATGTATTCTGCAAGAAGATATATATCGGTTTTATATAAATCTCCCAGAACTGATAAGGCTCCATTCATATCTCCATACAAAGTTGTATAGCCAACGGCTGCTTCACTTTTATTAGAAGTGTTTAAAACAATATTTCCGAATTTATTTGAATATGCCATTAAAATATTGCCTCTAATTCTCGCTTGTATATTTTCTTCAGTCAAATCAGCTTTTGTCCCGGTAAAAACTTCTGAAAGATTATCCAAATACTTCTTTCGAAGTTCTTCTATATTAATAATATGGTATGAAATATTGCATCTTTCTGCCATATCGACAGAATCATTTATTGAGTGTTTGCTGGAATAAATTGTGGGCATAAGCAGAGCATTAACGTTTTTACAGCCCAAAGCCTGTATTGCCAAAGCAAGGCAAACCGCCGAATCAATTCCTCCCGATAAACCTAAAACAGCTTTTGATAGGCCTGATTTTCCAAAATAGTCTTTTATACCCATAATTAAAGCCTTACAGATATTTTCAATACGTTGTTGTTCTTTTGTAATTGCTGCTTGTTTTATTGCAGGCATGTTGTTTATTTTTTCAGTATCAAAAATCTGAAAATCTTCATCGAAATACTCACATTTCAAGACAATATTTCCTGCACTATTAATTACTGTACTTCCTCCGTCAAATATTAAATCGGTATTTGCTCCGGTTTGATTAACATATATTACAGGTAATGAATATTTTACTGCATTTTTGAACAGTATTTCTTGCCTGTGTGCTGCTTGATTATATGAATATGGAGAGCCGGAAATATTTATAACAAAATCAGGATTTGATTTTGTCAATATTTCTAAAGGCGAATTTTTATAGAGCATTTCTTTGTCAAAATTCCCGTATGTCCTTTGTTCATCCCAAAGGTCCTCGCAGATTGTTATAGCAAATTTTAAATTCTTGAATTCCAGTATGTCGAATGTGTCATTAGGTTCAAAATATCTGTATTCATCAAA
>Ga0116157_10003488_pt1 | contig 15001 bp, 12 predicted proteins | sample AD_UKC048_MetaG_FD_89882 | JGI IMG/M metagenome (GOLD analysis project Ga0116157, IMG submission 89882) | Active sludge microbial communities of municipal wastewater-treating anaerobic digesters from USA - AD_UKC048_MetaG | ecosystem: Engineered > Bioreactor > Anaerobic > Digestate | place: USA...
CGCGGTGGGCGCCGCTTCTTGCGCCTGCATCGCGGATCAGAACAATCCCGGAGAGGTCATGACATGGGACAAGGTGGCGGATTATGACGGGGACGCGCTGAACGTGAGTCCGAGCGATTACGTGGCGCTGTTCAGCGGCGCGCTGGAGTCCAGCCCATGGACGGCGGATCACGCGCTGGCGGACACCAACAAGGACGGCAGTGTCGACCTCGACGACGTCGAGCCGATCAAGATGTTGTTCGGGCAGTGTTTCGACGGGTCGGCGGAATGTAACGGTTACGGAGAATACGAGTACGAGCATTACTGCGTGAAGCCCGCCCCGGACGGCGCTCTGTACGACCCTGACCTGCCGGGAAACGAGAGTCTGCGCAGCGCCTGCCCGCGCTGGCACAATCCCGCCGCCGGCCAGTTCGAGTTCATCCGCGCCAAAGCCGCGGACACCAACGGGGACAAAAAGATCGGCGTCGCCGACCTCGCTCTCATAAAGGATAAATTCCTTACCAGCACGAACATCAACGCCACGCCCGGCTTCGAAAAGGTGGATATTAACCGCGACGGCGTTATCAACCTCAAAGAACTGATGTATGTGAAGAGGGGAATGACGGAGTGTAGTATATTGCAGGCAAGTGATCTTAATCGATGCCGTGTCTGCTATGATGCCGGCTCTGGCGTTGACATATGTCCGAATTTCACAATGCCCGACCGATGAGGAGATATTAATGAAAAATAAACATATTATTATTGTTGTACTTCTATACTCATTTACTTTGCCGTCATGCGGAGGAGGCGGCGGCGGAGGTGGGACTAATCCGTCTGTGGCGTTTTATGGGAGTATCGAAGGGTATGTGTATGCGGCGATAGGGAGTGCGCCCGCTGCAAGGATAGCTCTGGACGCGCAGCCCGGTTACGCACCACTTACCGGAGCGAGTGTTACCGCAATAGCCGGATCGTCGTCGAAATCAACAACTACAAACAGCAGTGGTTATTTTAAGTTAAGCTCTTTGCTCGTAGGTTCCTACACAGTGACAATTGCGAAGTCAGGTTATTTATCCGTTCAAAACAATGCAAATGTAACCGCAAATACCACGACAAGAATGGGAGGCAGCAATGGAATCAATGTTCCTCCGGTGTCTTCAGGATCAATAAGAGTGACAACTAATGTGTCCGGCATAAAGGTGAGTATTGACGGTAAGAATACGAACATTACAATACCTTCGAGCTTAAGTTATACATTCGGAAGCATATCGGTTGGTAATCATACTGTGGGTATTGACAGCACAGGATACTCGCCGGTGAGCGATCAGATTGTGAGTGTGACCGCAGGAAACACCACGCAGGTCAATTTTGAACTGATTAGTCCGGGGATAACCCCGCCCGTGGCGGATGCAGGAGATGACGCAAAAACATTCATAGCAACCTATTACACGAACAATGGAAGCATTCAGGATTACACGCCTCATGAATATACATACACGCTGGACGGATCGGGAAGTTACGATCCTGATGGAGATACTATTACATACAGTTGGTTGCAAACCGGTGGACCGAGCATAACACTTTCTTCGAGCAGTGCGGCAAAACCGACATTTACTCCTGTTACGGACGGCACATACACTTTTCGACTGATTGTCAGAGATGGAGTGAATAATAGTTCGCCAGATTATGTTTCCATTATTGCTAAACGGCCTTCCGGGAAGCTAGCATATTGGGTTATTGATGGCAGCGACGCGGAAATTCAAACCATGAACGCGGATGGAAGCGAGTTTACACAAATAACATCGAACACAGTAGATGATCAAAATCCGAAGTGGTCAAACAGTGGTTCGAGAATTGTGTTTCAATCCACGCCAACAAGTTCCACACCGCAGATAAAGATTATGAATTCAAACGGGTCTGGAGCTTTTAATGTTACGAACAACGCTGTTTCTAATATAACTCCATCATGGTCATGCGACGATAGCAAGATATTGTTCAGTCAGGCTGATGGCGGCATGAACACTAATGATATATTCAGAATAAACATTGACGGTACAAATCTTGTTCAATTGACAAACGACAGTAAAGCGGATTTAGAGCCTATTTATTCAAATAATTGCAGTAAGATACTATATGTAAACGGTTCCGGAAGCGATTATGACATAAAGATAATGGATGCTGATGGTAGCGATCAGACGGACCTTTCGAATGATTCAATAACTCATTATTTCGCAAAATGGACCTCAAACGGAAGAATACTTTTTACAGAATCACAGTATCTTGGAGCTTCAGTATCTTTATTTGTAATGAATTCTGATGGGAGCGGCAAACAGTCTTGGCCTATGCCTAATGGAATGCCTAATGTGGGAATACCTGTTATGTCATCCGATGGCGAATATTTGTTTTATGCGGATGATTACAACATTTTGCATGTGATGTTTGCAAATGGAAGCGCGGATATGAGCTATGGGGTGTACGGACGATGTCCGGATTACCATACGGGGCCGTGAGAGAGGGAAATATAATAATTGAGAAATGTGATTAGAAGAACAATATTGACCGGGGTAATAGCTTTGACGATTTGCTTATTAACATCCTGCGGCGGAGGAGGCGGTACTAATCCGTCTATGGCGCTTTATGGGAGTATCGAAGGGTATGTTTACGCTGCGATAGGAAGCGAACCGGCTGAGAGAGTTGCGGATGCCGCGCCCACGGGATACAAACCGGTAACCGGCGCCAGCGTAAACGCGAGCGCGGGGGGAGCTTCCAAATCCACGACTACGAACAGCAACGGCTATTACAAGATAAGCGCGCTGCCCGCCGGAAGCTGCAACGTTACCATATCTAAAACTGGTTACGCCAACAAACAGTATACGGTAGCGGTGAGCGCGAACAGCACGACAACAGTGGGAGGGACTGGAGGGGCGACGCTTGCGCCCGCGGCTTACGGCTCGTTGCGGGTGACCGCCAACGTGGCGGGAGCGGAAGTGATAATAGACGGAGAGAGCACCGGGTTCACGATATCCTCATCGGGACAGTACAAAACGTTCAGTTACATATCCGCGGGTAGCCACACGGTGGGAGTGGAGAAATCAGGATATCCCACGCCTGCGGAGCAGAATGTGGAAGTGAGCGCGGGCGCGACGTCCAACGTGACGTTTGTGTTCGGCGAGCCTGATTTGACGCCGCCTGTGGCGGACGCAGGGGACGACGGAAAGACATTTGTGGCGACATATTACACATACCAGTATCAATATGGCGATGTCAGAGATTATACGCCGCACGCAAACAGCTATATATTAGATGGAACGGGGAGCTACGATTCGGACGGCGGGTCAATCAGTTATCTTTGGACACAGACAGGCGGACCAAGCGTACAACTTTCGTCAAACAGTATAGCGAAGCCTTCGTTTACGCCATCAACGGAGGGAACTTATGCATTTTCACTAAAAGTCAGAGACGAATCAGGCAATTGGAGCAATACTGACTACATATCAGTTTATGCCGCGCAACCGACAGGTAAAATTGTTTATTACACGTCTGATGGAATAGATGCAGAGATTAGAACAGTAAACGCGGACGGAACGAGTCTTGCGCAATTAACATATAACAGCACAACCGACCGTGATCCTGTATGGTCGCCTGACGGAACAAAAGTGTTTTATGCATGCAATCCCACTGGAACCATGATGAATATATGCAGTGTCAACACAGATAGAACAGGTTACTATAAGATTCCGATAGATTATGCTGCTCCCGATGACTTTTCGCCTGATGGCACGGAGATATCTTTTACATGTCTCATGAACAACTATCAGGAAATATGCAAAATGAACAGCGATTACACCAATATCGTTCAGCTTACAACCATGAGACTTTCGAACGGTACAATGTTTTCCAGATATTCGCCTGATGGCCAGAAAATAATATTTCAAGCCTATTTCGGTGGCGACAATACTGATGTCTATATAATGAATTCGGACGGAAGCGGATTGACCAATCTTACGAATAATAATAAAGCGACACTGGACGCTACATGGACGCCTGATGGAAGGATACTTTTCAATGAGGCAATAGCGCTTGGATATGATTATACATTGTTCAAAATGAACGCGGACGGGAGCGGCAGACAGGCATTGACGCACCCTGCTGGGATATCTGACATTCAAAGCCCGGCGATGAGCGCGGACGAAGAATTCATATTCTTTACATCAGACGATGATTATCTTCACGTAATGTACGCGGATGGCAGCGCGGAGATGAGCTACGGAATATATGCAAGAAAGCTTGATTACCATCCGGGGCCGTGAGGTTGAATTGAAAAAGAGACAAGGCGAACAACAGGACAAATGCGACGCGGCGGGGTGCAACACGCGGTGCGTGACGGATGTTTATGATTCGACCGCCCGGTGCGCGGTGGGCGCCGCTTCTTGCGCCTGCATCGCGGATCAGAACAATCCCGAGAAAGAACTGGGGTCAGGCCGAGACTATTGACAGATTTTGAATCGTCTTGATAAAATAGAATCATGGCGAGACCGTTGAGGATAGAATTTGAGAACGGGTTGTATCATGTGACAGCGCGCGGCAACGAGCGGCGCGACATATTCAGGGACGAAAAAGATTTCAGCAAACTAACCGAGCTGCTTCAAATGTACGCGGAGCGTTTCGGCGTCAGGATATTCTGTTACGTTTTGATGAACAACCACTACCACATTCTCGTCGAAACACCCGGCGCGAATCTCACAGCATTCATGCACAATGCGCAATCCCATTACACGAATTACTTCAACCGGCGGCATGGAAGAGCGGGCCATCTTTTTCAGGGCAGATACAAAGCGTTGATCGTGGATAAAGAAACATACTTGCTTGAGCTGAGCAGATACATTCACCTTAACCCGGTTCGCGCCGGGATTGTCAAACATCCCGTCAAGTGGCGATGGAGCAGTTATCACAGTTACGCTTCAGCCGGAAGTTCGGGCGGCGCGTGGGTCGAAACCGGAGAGATACTGAATTATTTCGGCAAACGCAGAGCGGACGCCGTAAAGAAATATCTTTTATTCGTGGATGCCGGAATCGGAAAAGCAGACGATAAGCTACTTGACGGGGCAAAAGCCCAACTCATCCTCGGGCCGGACGTGTTTGTTGAAAAAGTCAAAGGCCTAATTGCTCACAGCGAAAAAAGGATAGACAGTGAAATCACGCGCGGCAAAGAACTCTCTCGGTGGACGCAAAAAGACGCCGACCTAGCGTTGACATCAATCGCTGCCGCGTTTCGCATAAAGAAGAAAGAAATATTCAAGAGGGGAGGATATAGGAACCGGGCGAGACAGGCCGCCATCATCGCGTTCCACACTCATAGCCGCTGGACAAACACGGAAATCGGAAACCAGTTCGGCGTCAGCGGCAGCGCAGTCAGCAAAATCGTTTTGCGACTCGAAAACGACATGAGCAAAAACAAACATCTCGACAAGGACATTAAGCATATTTTGTCAATAGTCTCGGCCTGACCCCAATATCCATGACCCCAATATCCACCCCAATATCCCCCAATATCTTAGAATCTAGATTGTGAACAACGAGGTGAGTATGCATCAATTAATCTGCGAACCCTTTGAAACAAGATCCCTTAGCAAAGAAAAGTCACTTACATTGTACGACAAGTGGTCCATCCTTCCCGCAGACTTCCTATACTACAAATACTTCAATGATTTTATGAGAACAACAAGGATGAACGCTTTCAATTTAATAATTGAAGAGAAACAAGATGAAATATGTAAGGAGAACATGGATAATATATATATTCCTCCATACGGCAAAGAATATATAAACGATTATGAATATGTTTACTGGTACCCTGCTGATGAATATTTTGCGACGTACAGTTTATCGCCATATCTGGCAAGGGCTATATCGAATATGGCCGCCGTGAAGAACTATACACTGGTGGCGCATTCTCAATGCTTTCCCGAAGAAGCGGAAAGATATATAAATGAAAACAACACGCGCCATTTCGTTGCGGGCAAATACAGAAACACCACGGGCGGCAAAGAGAGTTTTCAAGACAAGATATATTTCGAATGCAGGCCGGCTCATTTTGAAGACGTTTTCAGGAGAACAACAGGCGATTTAGATCACGTAACAGGCTTTGTTCTTGAGGGAGATAAATACGATGAATTGAGAAAACTGATAATAGCGGATGAGAAGCACTCAAAGTGGATTATTAACATAATGGACGTATCCGCGCTCTGGTTTGAGAGCATAAGACACAATGTTGGATTGAGAATAATGAGCAAAGAGATAGGAATAAACCGATTTATTAAACTCGGAAAACTTAAAGAGATAAACGACGAGATGAAAACGATTGAAAACAATCCGAAAGAATAATTAAAAACAAGTACGAATCTGTAGGATACTAGGGATACTAGGGGGAATCTGGGGTCAGGCCGAGACTATTGACAGATTTTGAAACGCCATGATAGCATAGAAATATGGCGAGACCGTTAAGGATAGAATTTGAGAACGGGTTGTATCATGTGACAGCGCGCGGCAATGAGCGGCGCGACATATTCAGGGACGAAAAAGATTTCAGCAAACTAACCGAGTTGCTTCAAATGTACGCGGAGCGTTTCGGTTACTGTCCGTCAATGTGTGTAGATTTAAATTTGGCCATAAGAGCTTCCCGGTAAGGAAGGGCGCATAATAACTTATGAATCAGTTTTCTGGTTTACAGGTTGCTTGTCATTTGATATGGGCATGAAGGCGACGCAAGGCGGGGCTGTTGCGTTTTTGTCACCCCTCATTTGAAAAAGTTTGTTGTTAAGTTGTTATTGGTCGGGGATGTGAGAACGTCCTGTTTTGTCTCAATATAGTCGTGTTTTGAGACGGTCGCGACGCGTCCGCGCACACGCCGCGAGGCTCTGCACACACGCCGCGAAGCGTGGCACAGCGTCCGCGCGCCGCCGCCGCGCGGGGTCATTTTTTTGATTTCTGTCTGCGCCGGAGGTGATTGCGGGTTATAATCTGAAAGCCGCAAAAGGCGGCCGGAATGGGGCGGAACGGCGTGTCGAAGAAGCTTAACATAAACACAACATTTTGGCGGTCGGCGGCGTTCGAGCAGAACTCCGAGCCGATGATAATCATCGACGCATCCCACCGGATAATCGACAGCAACCGGGCGGCGCGGGAACTGACGGGCAGGTCGGAAAGCGATCTGCTGGGCCTGTCCTGCAACGAGTTTTACAGGTGCGACAAGGGGGGCCACCACTGCCTGATGCGGCGGATTATCGCCGACGGCAATGTGTACAGCCACGAGCACGACCTAGTGGCGGCGGGCGGCGGGGAGGTGAGGATGTTCATCATGGCATCTCCAATCATGGATGAAGAGGGCAGACCGATTGGGGCGGTGGAGGTTATCAGGAAGCCGGACGACCCGGAATGCGACGCTGAAGAGCTGGCTGTGCTGAGCCAGACCGACCCGCTCACCGGGCTTTGGAACAGGCGCAAACTTCAGGACGCTTTGAGCGTCGAGGCGGCCCGCGCAGCCCGCTACTCGCGCCCTTATTCGCTTGCCATTATCGACATCGACCACTTCAAAAATTACAACGACACGTTCGGCCATCCGGCGGGCGACGACGCGCTGGTGTTTGTTTCCGACACCTTGAAACGGGGGGTCAGAACCGAGGACTTGCCGGTCAGATATGGGGGCGAGGAGTTCGTAGTTCTCATGCCGGAAACGGACGCGGCCGGGGCGAAAATTCTGGCTGACAGAATCCGCGCAAACATCTCGGAGGCCTCCGCGCTCGAAAATAATCTCAAGCGTCAAATCAATGTGAGCGTCGGCGTTTCGACATGTCCCGAAGGGCGGAAATGCGCTTCCAATGTGATGCTTTCTCAAGCGGACAAGGCGCTATATGCCGCAAAAAATGCTGGTAGAAATAGGATATTTCACCATCTCGACATCGCGGACAAAAAGTAACGAGCGTTATATTGCAGAATAGAACAATTGATTTGCACATGGTTTTTTGCGGTGAGCCACAAGGCTGGCGATGAACGGAAAATGCAAAAATAAAACGAGCGCTACAAAACATTCGGCATAATCAGAGCGGCGAAAAGCTGATGCCACAAACAAGCAATAAAAGGGTTCTCGTATACGGAGCGGCGGTTGTGTTCGCGGTTGTGTTTGCGTGTGTGGCGTTCACGATTACGGATGCCGGAATGGGGTGGGACGAGGCCAATGATATCCGCATGGCGACGGACGCGGCGGAGTGGTTCAGGGCGGTTGCGGCGGGGGAGCCGGGGAGTTTTTCGCGGCAGACGATTGAGCGTTATTGGGGGTTCGAGTGGGTGCAGCATCCGGCGGCGACGAGGATATTTTACGCGGCGCTGTGGCCGGTGGTTTCGAGGTTCGGCGAGGGGGCGGTCGTCAGGGAATGGATATCCTTGAGGTATCTGACGGCGGCGTTGTTTAGCGCGCTGGCGGCGGGGGTGTTCGTGTTCGGGGCGAAGCGGTTCGGCGCGGGGGCGGGCGCGGCGGCGGCGGTGTCGCTGGTGTGCATGCCCCGGATGTTCGGCCATGCGCATTTCGTGGAAACCGACCTGATGTTGTGCGCGGTATATTTTGCGGCGGCGGCGGCTTTTTTGAAGGGGTTGGAGTCACGTCGGGGGGCGGTTCTCTTTGGGGTTCTGGCGGGGATTCTCCCGGCGGTGAAGTTCACAGGATTGTTTGTTCCGGCGGCGTTTTTTCTGTACGGAATCATATTTGAGCGGGGGAAATTGAGGGCGAACGCGGTGGCGATGGCGGTGATAGCGCCGGTGGTGTTCGTGGCGGCGCAGCCGATGTACTGGCACGGGCCTTTGGGGGCGGCGGCGGAGTATTTGAGGCATTTTGCGGCTCCGGGCGCGAGGGCGACGATTGTGGTTCATTATTTCGGGCGGGACTATGCGGCGGCGCTACCGTGGAGTTACCCGTTCGTGGTTTCCGCGCTGAGCGTGCCGGTAGCGATATTGGCGGCGGCGGTGACGGGGGCTGCGCAGGGGTTGCGGCGTCGCGTCCCGGAATCTGCCGACGCGCGAAAAATCGTTGTGTTTCTGCTGATAAATTCATTTTTTATGCTTGTTCTGTTTGCCCCGCCGAGGGTGTCGGTGTATGACGGGGAGAGGCTGCTGATGGCGGTATTTCCGTTCTGGGCGCTGCTTGCCGGGGCGGGGGTGTCGTGGGTGCTGGGGAGGTTTTCGGCGCCTTTGCGGGCCGCCGGGATTGTGGTGTTCGCGGTCTGGTGCGGCGTCGTTCTAGCGGATTCCCGTCCGTTTCACCTTACATATTACAACGAGCTTGCGGGGGGAGTGGCCGGGGCTGAACGCCGTGGGCTGGAGGTCATGTACTGGGGCGAGGCGTTCACGCCGGGGCTGGCGGACTTGCTGAACCGGACGCTGCCGCCGGGGGCCAGAGTAGTGACGGTGGGGTACTACAAAAACAATCTGGCAAAGTTTCAGAAGTTGGGGCTGTTGAGGGCGGACATAAAGCCGGAGACGTACGGGCGGGAGGCGGACTTCCTGTTGGCGTTCAACAGGCGGGGAGTGATGGACGCGCACACGCGGGCGTTGTGGGACAATGCGCCGCCGATGGCTGCGGTCAATTCCGGAGGGACGCGCGTCGCGGCGCTCTTCATCCTCAGGCCCGGACTCGAACTGATGTTGAAATCATCCGGCGGCGGGGCGCCGCCGCCGCGCCCGGCGCAATAAACGACTTATTATTTGGAATTACCCATGAATCGTTGCTGTTTTCGCTCATGCACAAAAGAAAAATTTTGTGCATGGCACACAAACGGGTGGGTAAAATCAATTAAGAACTGGCATAAATTTCGAACGCATATCTACCGGAGGAACGGCATGGAAGACATCTTTGAAGGCTACAAGCTTATCGTTGACACTAAGGTTGACTGGGGCGACATGGACGCGTTTCAGCATGTGAACAACTGCGTCTATTTCAAGTATTTTGAGAACGCCAGAGTGGTTTACGGCGAAAGGACGCGGATAGTGAACCGGATGTACACAGAGAAACTGGGGCCGATTCTCTCTTGGATCGACTGCAAGTTCATCCGGCCGCTGACGTATCCGGACACTGCGCGCGTGGGCATCCGGGCGGCGAGCGTGGAAGGGCCTGAACTGAAAATGGACTACAGGCTTGTGAGCGAAAGGCAGGGCATCGTGGCTGCCGCCGGATCCAGCCTCGGCGTGTTCTACGACTATGGAAACCGGAAAAAACTTGATATCCCACAGGACGTCATCGAAGCGATGGAAGAGCTTGAGGGCCGCGCGCTGCCTCGCTCTCATTCGTGATATAATAGAATGTAATGAAAAGCGGTTAATGATGTTTTAGATTTGCGGGGCAACCATTTTTTGCAAAAATAGGTTTCCCCGCGCCCCTTCCAAAAAAACTCTTGGCCGCCGATTTTGATGAACTTCGTTCAACGCAAAATCGGCTTGTTTTTCATTATTGGCAAAAGCTTATTAAGAGGAGGGATATATGTGCAAATCAGCTGTTTTGTCTAAAAAGCTTTGCTGTTGAAAGAATTTTTGATTTCCGGCGCGGATAAATTGACTTTGGCTTGCTTATGTGGTAAAATGCGGGTCATGTGTTTTAATATCATACAAATCATTATCTCAAACAAATACTATATAGGAGGACGGCATGTACAAATGCGGCGATAAGATTCTGCATCCTTTGCACGGAGTGGGCGTGGTAGAGTCCATTCAGGACCAAGAAGTGCTGGGTATGACCAAGAAATACTATATAGTAAACCTGACGATGAAAAAAATGACGGTCATGATCCCGATGGAGAATTGCGAAGAGATAGGTGTAAGGAAGATTATCAAAACGCAGGTGATAGACGAAGTGCTTGACGGGCTGAAGTGCAAAAAGACATCCGACATGCCGTCCAACTGGAACAGGAGATACAAACATAATCTGGACAAGATACGAACGGGAGATGTGCACGAGGTGGCGGACGTGCTGAGAAACCTGTACATAAAAGATAAGAGAAAAGGGTTGTCCATGGGGGAGAAGAAGATGATGGACAACGCGATGAACCTGATAGTCGGCGAGATAGTGTGCGCCAAGAAGATGACGATGGAAAAAGCGAAAGCATGCGTGATGGAAGCGCTGCACTGATAGCGACTAGGTAGAGAAAACGATATCAAAAGCCCGCGACAGCGGGCTTTTTTATTTCATCCCTGAATCATTTATACGGTTTATTATTTTGAATCACCTATGAATTGTCGCTGTTTTCGCTCATGCGCAAAAGAAAAAATTTTGTGCATGGCGCACAAACGGGTGGGTAAAATCAATTAAGAACTGGTATGAATTAAAAAAGCCCGCCGTCGCGGGCTTTTTTGTTTCCGTTAGTTTTGTCCGTCGCGCCGGAGAGCGGGTGTTATCGCATTCGGGCGGGATGGTTTCCGGCTCAGCTCTTTTTGTTGAGCATTTTGACGAGGCGGGATTTCTTGCGGTCGGCCATGTTTTTGTGGACGACGCCCTTCTGGGCGGTCTTATCGAGGGCCTTGCAGGCGTCGAGAACCGCGGTCTTCGCGGCTGCGGCGTCGCTGTCTGAGATAGCGGTCTCGGCCTTTTTGATGGCCGTGCGCATCTTGGACTTCTCGGCGCGGTTTCTCTCTCTTCTTTTCTCGTTCTGTCTCAGTCTTTTTTCTGCTGACTTTACATTCGGCATATCCATCTCCCAAAGCGTATCGCGTAATAAATCAAACAGCCGGCGTCTGTGCCGGACGATATAATATAGGACAGCTCCAAAATATAATCAATAGGGGCCGGGTATATTTGTTCGACTCTTTCTCGCGGCGCCGGCAGCGGAGGATGTGAGAAAGCGGAAAGAAGAAAGGAAGAAGGAAAAGGCGGGGAATAGCGGGCCGGTTCCGGCGGCCTTAGAGAAACTTTTTCAAAAGTTTTCCCTTAACAAATCTTTGCCTCTGCCTGTAGAGCTCTGCGCTTGTGTCAGGCCGACGCGGAAGCGGACGACGGTTGCGAGGAGCCGAGGAGTTCGGCGGCGTTGTCATAGAGCAGTTTCCGGGTAAGCGATTCGTCTCCGCGGACGCCGATGAAGACTTTGGCAAGGGCGAGGGCCATCGGGAAGAACGGCCAGTCCGTGCCGAACAGCAGGCGGCTGTGGTCAACGCTGTCGCAGATGCGTTCGAGGTTGGCGGGGGGCTGGCCGTCTATCTCAAGATACACGTTGTCGTATTTGTGGGCGTACTCGATGGCCTTCTCGAAGAAGTCCATGCCGGCGTGGCCGAGGACGAACTTAATGTTGGGAAATCTGCGGAGGGCTTTTTCGTAGGTTTCCATGCGGGCGAGGAGTTGGAGGAATCCAGGAGCGATGCTGTTGAAAGCGGTGTGAAAGAGGACGGGCAGGCCGTAGCGTTCCCAGCGGCGGAGCATCCTGATTACGAACGGGTGGTCGCTGGTCATGAATTCTGAGTACGGATGGACTTTGAGGCCGCGCGCGCCGTTGGCGATGTGGCGGTCCATGCGCTCTTCCCATCCGGGGCGCAGGGGGTTGACGGCGACGAACGGAACTAGGCTGTCCTCGCCGCGCATGGCGTCTAGGTAGGCTTCGGAGTTCTGTGCGCCGAACGGGAAATCAATGGCCATGACGATGGCGCGCTCGATATTCATGTCAGCCATTTCTTCCTTAATATTGGGGACGGTGTGGGTGGCTTGGTCGCCCTTGTTGGTGAACATGGACTGGATGTACTGTTTGACGACGCGGCCGGGCTGGTTGAGTTCGAGGTTGAGGCCGGATTCGAGGTCGAGGTCCACTTCTACGCCGCGCATCGGGAAGTTGTGGAGCGTTTCCGGAGCGCGCCTGCGCAGGTCGAGGGGGGGCGAGAAGAAGATGGCGAACCCGAGGTGGGAGTGGAAGTCGATTATCGGGCCGACCTTTTCCGGCTCTGCGAGAACCAGTCGTCCGGCGTCGTTTATTTTAAACCACGGCAGTTCGGACAGCGAACGGCAGTCTTTGAATTTGTGAGTATACATGCGAATCTCCGCAAGGGGGGCGCGCGCGCGGCGCGGGTTCGCCCCGTTTGGGATATTGTGGCCGCGCCGGGGGGAAATGACCAGTGTTTTTTTTAATCGGTGGCGAGCGCCGCGTTCCGACTCGAAGCTTGACACGCCGCCGCAAGGCGGGGTTAAATTGATATCCGGCCGCCAAAGGCCGGACGCCCGCGCGCAGCCCGGCGGGCCGGGGAGGCCCACACATGAGAACGCTGCTGGAAACGCCCGACAGGATAGTGGAAAACGGCAAGTTCAACCTCGGCGTGTTCAAGTCGCCGTTTCGCAATCTGAACATGCTTGACGCCGACCCGCTGATGGGAGGGGCCGCGCCCCGCGCTCTCAGGCGGCTCCGGCTCAAGGACTGGCAGCACTACGCCGTCATTCATCCCGACTTCTATTTCGGCACGGTTATCTTCGACGCGGGGATAACGGCGAAAACATTTTTCTTCGCGTACGACCGCCGGACGGGGAAACTGCACGAGCAGCGCAGGATGCTGCCCCCGGGAGCGGCAAAGGTGGCGGAGTCGCTCTTCGACGGTCGCTCAAGCGCGAAACTCCCCGGATACAAGCTCGAATATGAAAACCACATAGACAAGGGGCGGCACGAGATACGGGCGGATATAGCCGCGTCGAAAGGAATCCCGGCTCTGTCCGGGCGGTTCCGCGCGCTGGAAGACCTCTCGAAAGTGCAGCCGCTCATAGTCAGCCTGCCGCTCGGCGACGCGAGCGCGATGTATTCGCACAAGGTGGTGTGCCCGGCGGAGGGAGAGTTGAAGGTCGGCGGGGAGAGCGTAAGGCTGGACCCGACGCGGGACATCGCACTCATCGACGTGCATAAGGCGTACTACCCGCGCCGGTTCTGGTGGAAGTGGGCGAACTTCGCAGCGTTCGACTCGAAAGGGCGGGTGATAGGGGCGAACCTTACGGACAACCTTATCGAAGACCAGCGCTCGTGGAACGAGTGCGCCATCTGGCACGGCCCGGAAATCTCTCTGCTTGGGCCGATCAAGTTCGAGTTCGACGAAGCCGACACGAAGAAGCCGTGGCGCATCAGCGACCACGATGGAAGGGTCGAACTGGATTTCGCGCCGCAGGGGCTGAAAGTGGAAGACCTCAACCTCGGCGTCTTCAAGACCCACTACCGGCAGCCTCTCGGACTCTTCAACGGGTTCCTCGTGGACGACTCCGGCGAGAAACACCCCGTCAAAGACGTCTTCGGCGTCGCCGAACACATGGACTCCCTGCTGTAACCCGCATGCAGCGGTTGGCGAAAAACCCTTTGAAAATGGTTCTTTCCCCAAACCTCATTTGCCAATCTTCTCGCATCATATTGTTTGGTATAAGTCATGAATATGATGATGGACGCAGATGAAATTAAATAACTGTATTGAAGAATCCGGCACTCTAACATAACCAATTCCGGGTGCCACCCCCCAAACTCGTTTGGGGGTGTTTTATCATTGCCATCATAATGTTGCGTAAAGTCATTATTCGAAGTTTTTATGTGTTGCTCTTGCGCGAGTAATGCAAACAAAAGACACTTCGGAAAAGCGTTTCATCGCAAAACTTGTGCCTGTTTTCGCAATTAGCAGCGTTTTCTAAGCAGGTTATTGCGTTAGTATTATTCTATCATGACAAGCATTCTATTTATGTAACCAATTGTCAGTATATGCTAGTTTTGTCAAAGAAAACATGATATTATATCAAGAAATAAATGTAGAATACGAAAAATCAACAGCTAGAGTTGTACTTTGCAAATATCATGACGCCCTGAATCGGGATGCCAAGTATTAAAGAGGTTTATGCGATGAGCAAAAGAAATTGGGGAATGATTAGCAGTCACGTTTTTCAAGGTTTTTGTGGAACGATAATTTACTTTGAGGACAGCAATGCGACGATTTTTGATCGCCCGGGAAAAGATGGGGGACAAGATATACTTTCCGGTGATAAGCAAAC
>Ga0116157_10003490_pt1 | contig 14998 bp, 17 predicted proteins | sample AD_UKC048_MetaG_FD_89882 | JGI IMG/M metagenome (GOLD analysis project Ga0116157, IMG submission 89882) | Active sludge microbial communities of municipal wastewater-treating anaerobic digesters from USA - AD_UKC048_MetaG | ecosystem: Engineered > Bioreactor > Anaerobic > Digestate | place: USA...
ATCGTCTCAGGTAGTTTCAGTCCTTCAGCCGTGGTAAGTGAACTTAAATAAAGATCTCCACTCATCGTCTCAGGTAGTTTCAGTCCTTCAGCCGTGGTAAGTGAACTTAAATAAAGATCTCCATAATGGAAAACAATACCCCCCCTCATAACTTCGTTTTCTGTTGTACTGATTTTATTCTCATCAAGATTGTATATTTTCGCGAGATCTTTCTTAATCACTCTCTTGGACAATATTTCCTGTATTCTCGGATCTTTTTGATACCCAAATCCCAAAATTTTATCGTCAATCTCATATATAAATCGCAAATCTCCATCCGTTAGCGTTTCCCCTTTTTTGGTTCGGCTATCAATCTCAGTTAATCTTTCCATATCTTTTACTTTTTTCAAATATTTATCTCTATCAGGAAACTCTTGTAGTTTCTCCTCAACAATTTGTCCAATATAAGGATCTAAGTTTTGATCTTTGGCTACTCCTCTTATTTCCCCAATGTTTGAGTTTTCCATCCTAATAGCCGCTCTCGGAACTGTTGGATTCCCCTCATGATCATTGGAATAGTAAACATAAAAATCACCACTTTGAAGCTGTATCTTAGCTGTCGACTCACCCGCAGTACACCAACCCGTGTTGTGACCTTCGAGCGATCTCACCAAAGGTAAGTGGTCGGATCCTTTGTCATACTTCACCCATTTGCCTTCTACTACTGACAACGGTTCTCGGTTTTCAACTGTTCTCTGAAGATCCATCAAGGCTAAAGCGTAATACTCTCCAAAATTAGCGTTACCTACCATTGTCTTGAATTGAGAACTGTCCTCATCACCCAAAACAGACTCACCCCGAACTTTCTTAACTACCAGATCTACAGCTTTTGCCAGTGCTTCTTGGTTTAGATCAGGAAACATCGCCACTGTCTTCTCATCTCGTTTTTTAAATTTGTTTTGTTCCTTGTCAAAACTAGATAATTTTGAAACACCATCAAAAGCCCAGTACTTTGCCCAGAACGGGTAAACATCGGCATCTGGACAGGTTAGATAATCTATCCACCGATCAAAACTAGCTTCTTGATCACGCACCAAAATATCGATATTTTGTCTTTTGATATCTTCCGTAATTTCTAATTGCCCATATCCTCGCTCCCTATACAATCTTCTTTGGGTATCGAAATAACTATCAGGAACATTCTCAGGTTTAATCACATATTGCTTATGATAATAGTCCTTGATCCTCTCCATTACTTTTGGCTCATCTCGATGACCGGTGTGAGTCTTTTCCAAAACTTTCAACCAGGCTATTATTTTTTCCGATGGTTTTTGCGATACTTCTGATCCCATTCTATTTCTTGTCTCAACAGTATATTGAACAAAATGACTTCTCTGTAAATTACTATTCTTTTTATGCAAAAACTCTCCTCCTTTTAGTTCGTCCCGATTGATAGTGCTTTCACCCGATTCAGACATAAATACAATGTATCATTTTAATAATATAAAAAATACGTCTAATTTCAAATCGTCTCCGTCACGACCCCCAAAAACTCTCCAAAGTTTTCAAAAAACTCATCAAATAAAAACCCGCCGTTAGGCGGGTTGTTTTATTAAATGTCTTTTTTGGGCCCATTTTATGGCTTCATCGGCGTCTTCCCAAAGAGTAGCCTTATCCCGATCTCGCACCAACCGATAGCCACCCCACCAAAGCTTCTGAACATATACTCCTTCTTTCCAAATAACCTCGTTATCTGGTTTAAACAAAAGGTAGCGTATTGTTCCGTTTTTTATAAATCTGTAGTAGACACCAAACGTTTTGAAGCTGTGTACGTAGGTACTCATGCAAGCCGGTTGTTGATAATATCCCGGACTGTCCAACAGATCTTCGTTCATATGCCCTCCATACTTTAATGTTTAAATCGCGGGTCTTCAGATTGATCAATCATTTCTACGATCTCGACACCGACAGGGATGTCTTCCTGTTTCACTGGATCGATATCTGTTGTTGGTGAATATCTAACAAAATGGAACAATCTGCCATCCGGAAGGCGAAAATAATCGCCATCCTTAAGGTGTTCTCTGCCGACGGGGCTATACATACCTAAAATGCCTCTTATGGACACTACGTCAACCATGTTTTCTCCTCTCAATGTGCAATTTCACATTAATATACAACAAAAAACATATACTTGCATGCAGAATCCTAAAAAAGAATATCCTGCAACCAAGCATCAATAAAACAAAATTTTCAGTCAACTCATTTCGTGTCTTCTAAATTCGTTTACCTTTCCACAAAAGGCAACCAACAGTCTAAATACAACATAGGCTGTCTTTAAAAGACATTTTGTGCTTCGACCTACCCTACTCAATTACTGTCCGCTTGTTAAGGATTATCTTGCCGAATCTCTACGAAGGTCACGCGACAGCAAGAATGTTCGGCTCCGACATGGACGACCAGGATTTTTCCCCGAAAGGAAAAAAACGGTGGGTGGACTGGCTTTGAAAATAAATCTTCAAAGCACTCCGTCCCCCGACATAGTGCTTGTGGAGGAAAAACCTCCCAGCCTATCCTGTATCGGTGCCAACTTCATTTAACACCGTACAAAAAATTAAGTCAAGTTCAAGAGCCAAAAAAAAGCCCTGCTATTTCTAGCAAGGCTTTGGTAATCACTTGGCGGTTCTCCCGCCCTTTCCTTTTTTCCGGTCACGAGGGCGAACGCTCTCGTTCACAGCATGTCCGTGACCGCGGCGAGCGGCTGAACCGGTCTTCTTGGGCCGGCTTGTCGGCTGGGTTGAGGGAATGGTGAAGTCGTAACGGCGATCCCTCTCGGCCTTCATCTCGATCTTCAACCGACACCTTTCACAGTTATTCTCGTCGGAGTTTATCGGCTCACCACAAGCCAAACAAAAATGGCCCACCCAGTGATAGTTCTGGACGGTCACAACCAGCGTACTGACCTCATCCAACAGGGTTTTGAGAGCCACAGGGTCATACGGCATGTGCTTGATCTTCGCATTCACCTTGTCGTACTCAGACTTCAGGACCATGTCAAAGAGCTTCTGGCCCTTGTGACCCCGAAGATTGTGCATCTGCACAAAAGCGGTGGCCACTTCCTTGGCTTCTTTCCAGGTGTCTGAGATTTTGGAGATCAGCCCTTTCCGGGTTTCCTCAAAAGAGGATGTTTCGGTAACACAAACCACGCTTGTATCCATTTTGCCTCCCATTTAGAGTCTCAAGGAACAGACAATTACAGCCTATATAGTATCATATAGACATTAAATAGTCAAGTCTGACTGCAAAAACAAAAAACTAATCCTGCCTAATCCCCCGTTTCATGCTAAAATATTCGGGTATGTCTCGTTTACTTGAATTTATACGCTCTGTCAAGCTAGAATTGAAACAGGTCAAGTGGCCCTCTCACGAGAGCGCCCTAAAAATGACCGCCTTGGTCATTATCGTTAGCTTAATCGTCGCTATCTATTCAGGTGGGCTCGACTACCTCTTTACGACCATGCTTCAGCAAGCATTAAATCATTAAATATGAAACTAAAAGAAGACCAAACCAAACAAATCGATGCTCAACTCAAAGTTGAGGATCCTAACCATGTCGTCATCACCGACAATGCTCCTGAGTCGGCCAAATGGTACGTCGTTCACACCCAGTCCGGTCACGAAAATCGTGTTTTGGTTACTCTTAAAGCTAGAGTCGAGTCCATGGCCTTAGAAAACTTCGTTTACGAGGTTCTAATCCCCACCCAAGAAAAAATCAAGATCAACAAAGGTAAAAAATCCACCATCAAGGAAAAACTCTTCCCTGGCTACGTCCTTGTTCGCATGATCGTCACCGACGACGCTTGGCTTGCTGTCCGTACCACTCAAGGTGTCACCGGTTTTGTTGGCACTGCAGATCAGCCCACCCCGCTTCCCGAAAACGAAGTTAAGGCTATCACCGCTTTTGGTGAACAGGCCGCTCCCAAGTTTCAAGCCGCTTTCACCACTGGCGAAGCCGTCCGTATCATCGAAGGACCTTTCACCGACCTTCTGGGTACTGTTTCCGCCATCGACGACGCCAAAGGCAAAGTCACTGTCTTGGTCTCTATCTTCGGTCGTGAGACACCAGTCGAGCTCGACTTCCTCCAAATCTCCAAGATCTAAAAATTCCTTAACCTAACAAAAAAGGAGGGTTTCCCCTCCTTAAACAACTCACTTCTTCTAAGGTACTTCGTATAACCATCCTTCGGGTAGATAAAAGGTCACACTCTCGGAATTATGAAACCATCTACCAAACCCAAATAACAATGACCATCTCGGAACTCTCGAAAAATCCACGTCGGTTTTATTGTACTCGACATATGGTTTAGAGTAGTTTGTAAAAACTACTAATTTTTCGTCATACCCACCGGCCACAGTAATTATCTTTCCGTTAGTCTGATAAATGTAGTAATCATAGTCCGAGTCCTCAACATCAATCGCTTCCAAATAGTAATTTCTATCTCCTTTGCCTACGTTCAAGACTTCCAGTTGCTGAGACTGGACGACGTTGGTTCTCTCAGGCAAACAGGCTCCGATTATTATCGCTATGATTAAACCAACAATTAAACCAAAAATAGTACCGATCGTCACGTTTTCAGCGTCATATGTTGCTTTGTAGAAAATAATTCCAAACACCAAACCGACCAACCCTATCGTGATCACTCATCCTCCTCTTCATTTGTTAAGGTAAACAATGGCCCCATAATAACATACCTGAACCTAGAGTCAAGTTCCAAACCCATGAAAAAGGAGCCTTTCGGCTCCTATTTTTTTTGCCTCGGAATATTTAGAGGGTTATTTCCCCTCAGATCCTTCATCTTCCTTTTTGGTTAAGATGTCGACGATTTCCTGAGCATCTTTTTTCAGTGTGGTTAAAAGAGTCTCAAATTTGGCGATACCATCATCAAAAAGAGCCTTCAGTTCAAACTTCTTTTCCGTCACCAGATCCTTACCGTTCTTTTCGTACCAGATACGATAAGCTTCGCGAACAATCTCAAGATTGACTTTGGATTGGCCGGCCTGTTGACCAACCTGAGTATATTTCTCACCCAATTTTAACTTCGCATTGGCGATCAACGAGGTGAGACGTTCATTACCCTTTCTAGTGGCTTCCTTCAGGGCATCACCAAAATATTTCACCGGATCGGCGCCAACAGCGTCGGCCATAGCTTGAGCTCGTGCTTTTTGATCTTCGTTAAGTTCCATTTACTAACCTCCAGTTTAAAATTTTAAGATTCTATTCGGCCAGAATAATAGCATTTCCCATCATCAAAGTCAAACCTTTAAGCCACCAAAAAGGAGGGGTTTCCCCCTCCGTGTGTTACTGATCGTCTCCCAAGGCGATGTACACCGACCCTTGCGGAACATGCAGTTCGTCATACTCTCTCGGTGTAAATGTAAGGAACACATACTGAATCCATGTATTTCTCCTCAAGGTAGTCTGATACTGGATCACGTACGGTTGATCCGTGTTTTCAAAAACAACCTTTTCCGGATAGCCGTCGTCAATTAAGGTTTTTTCTTCACCGCCGGCTAACTGATAGGTATACTCAACATCATACTTCCCGTAATCCGTCAGCTCGACATAGAAAACCTTTTGACCGCTAGGATATGTCTCCGTCACAATGGGTGACAATGACTGACGGTCGATCATCACACTTTTGGTATGAAAAAACGACCCAATCACTGCAGAAAGCAATAAACCCACGACCACTCCAATTATTCCACCAACAAAATAGCCACCAATGTAGTGATCAAACATTTTTCCGGCAATCCAAATACAAAATACTGTGATCAAAACAACAGCTATCATTACTCCTCCATTTTTAATGTGAATGTGGCCCATAGAATACCATGTGAGCAATTTTTTGTCAAACTTGACTGCCTTCCAATTTTCTGCCATATTGTAACTAGTGAAGAACTTAAATGGTGAAGAAACACTTTGGGTAGTCCTCCCGATTCTGATCGTGGTTGTTATTCTTGTTGCCAGTATCATCATCCTCCCCAAAACCCAGACCAACATCAACTCCAAAGCTTCCACTCCGACACCTGTTGTCACCAAGGTAATTGTCCCTACTGTTACTCCATCGGAATCCCCCCGCCCCGAGGTCGTCTGTACCTCACTCTATTCTCCTGTCTGCAGTAAAACTGGCATTACCTACATGAACGAATGTGAGGCCAGCAAGTCCGGTGTGACCGTTTTCACCAAAGGCGAATGTAAAGCCAATAAAGTCACTCCCACAACTCTTCCCAGCTCAAACTGATGTTCTTTTCTCTGTGATAGAATATCTCAAACTCTAGTACATTCAAAGGAGGTATTTTGAACGGAAAAGCTGTTAGTAGCGAAGATATGGTTTTAGCAGTCGTGCCACCCAAAAAAGATTTTTGGGACCATAATGATGGAAGTTTCCAAAGAAAGAGTATTCCCGGAATCATGGTCTGGAGGTCGGACAGCGGTGAGATCACTCTCAAGTGCCATCTCAATGCAGAAATTGGCGACGAAAAGTACTGCTCGATAACTGCCATTCTCGTTCCAAAGAATGCCAATCCGATCGTGATTCCTCAAACACCTCACAAAATTACTCTTGAATCACAAATCTCTTATACACTAATACTTTTTTATGTCTCAACTACAGGGAAAAGAATCACCATGGGTAACCTTTTAGTTGAATTTTATCCTGAAGAATAGCCCCCTCCCGCCTCACCGGCGGGATTTTTTGTAGTAGAATAACCAAAAACCGCACTCTAATAAGGAGGAAACATGAAGGTCACTGTTTCTCGGACGAAGAAAGAGACCGAAAAAACAAAGGAACATAGCCTAACCCCTGTGAGCGATATTCATCCCGGATACTCAATCGTGCAAGGCATAAAAGATATCCGCATGAAGAAAGGCCCTGTCACAAAAAAAATTACCCTCATTTTCGATCTCCCAGCCTTTCATGACAGAACTCTTTACCACGTCAAGGTCAGCATCAGGCTTGTTAACATGACCACAAACTGTCATATTCCTGTTACGCAAAATAGGAAAAGGATCATTACTCTCGATCCGCTCTCCCGATACAAGCTAACCGTAATCTACAAAACTAAATCAGATACTACTCGTTATCAGGACACTATTGTCTGCAATTTCCTTCCTGAAAACTAACACTCCTCAAGCCAGGTACACCCTGGCTTTTTTTATGTTAAAATATCCCTACCTCGCCAAGTGTGAGGGAGCTTACCAAAAGTAAAGCGAACTGTATCTATCTACTAACTTTGTACTCAATCCGCCTCAGGTGGAAGTACATCAAATACAGCTAACTTCCCCTTTTTGTGCGAGCTAAATATTAAATAATATAAAAACATGGCAAAAAAAGTCAAAGCCATCCTGAAGCTTAATCTTCCGGCCGGCTCCGCCAACCCAGCTCCTCCAGTAGGTCCTGCTCTTGGTCAACATGGTGTCAACATCATGGAGTTTATTACCGAATACAACGCCAAAACCGCCGAAATGCGTGGGCAGATTATTCCTGCTTTGGTAACTATTTTTGAAGATCGTTCTTTCAAGTTCGAGCTCAAAACCCCTCCCGTTACCGCCCTTATCAAACAAGCCCTCAACCTCAAAGCTGGTTCCGGTACATCCAACAAAACTAAAGTCGGCGAGATCAATATGGAACAAATCAAAGCTATTGCTGAGAAAAAAATGGCCGACATGAACACCTCTGATATCAACTCCGCAATGGAAATGATCAAAGGTACCGCCAAATCAATGGGCATTACTATCAAAGAATAACGACTATGGCTACAAGAACAAACTGGAAAGAACTCTATAACGACCTCCCTACCCATGTCGCTGAAGCTCTGCGCGCTGCTCGTCTCAAACCTGAGCAAATAATCGCCAAAGAAGATGGCGAACTCATGGCTATCGAAGGTATCAAAGAAGAAGATGTCAACTCAATTCGTGCTATCTACAATGCTGACTCCGTCGCTGTTCCTACCAAGGAAGAGAAAATTGAAGAAGCTAAAGAGGAGATTGCCGAAGAAGCTAAAAAAGTCGTCAAAAAGATTGTTGCCCGCAAACGCTCCAACAAATACAAAAACTTAGCCAAACAGGTTGACCGCAATAAACTTTATAGTGTCAAGGAGGCTATCGATATCTTGAATAAACTGGCTAAATCTACCAAGATGAAGACTGTTGAACTCCATCTCAACACTCGCGAAACTGGTCTTCGTGGTGAACTCAAACTTCCTCACAGCACCGGTAAAGAGGTCAAGATCGCCATTTTCTCTGACGAACTAGCCGAAAAGATCAACGCCGGCAAGATCGACTTTGACATGCTTCTCTGTACCCCTGCTGACATGCCCAAGATCGCCCGTTTTGCCAAGATCCTCGGTCCCAAGGGACTTATGCCAAATCCTAAGTCCGGCACAGTTACCGAGCATCCTGAGAAACGTGCCGCCGAACTTGCTTCTGGTGGAACCCTACCTTACAAAACCGAAGCCAAGTTCCCCATCATCCACCTCAATCTCGGCCCAATCACTCAAAAAGAAGAAGATCTCGTCGACAATATCAACGAAGCTCTAAAAAGTATCAACATCACCAAGATCAAGACTGCTTATATCTCCTGTACCCAAACTCCTTCAGTGAAGCTGTCTTTCAGTAATATCTAAACTCAAAGAGTAATCAAAGATCAAACACCCCGCTTCAGGCGGGGTTTTTGGTTGTACAATATTTGTCAAGTACTCTAACAGGCAAAGGAGGCCAATATCAAACGTACATCGATCATCATCTCTTTGGTCATGATCTTGGTGTTCTTGGTCACTATCCTCCAAGCACCTCGTCCCAGCCGATCTGTGCCGGTCCTCATGCCGGCTTCGGCATTGCCAGCCAGGATCACCTCACCCAGACTCGAGTTCTCCGGCCCAACCGAGCTCAATCTGATGATCTTCACCGGTGATTCCTGTGCTATTCCCCAGCCGACTCCCTAGTCGGTCTCGCCTCGGCTTCACGCCGAGGCTTTTTTTGTACCCCAGCCTTGACTTTTTCATTATTATAAGATACAATACACGCATCTTCAGCCAATGGCTGACCCACCTTGAAATTGATTAGTTGAGGAGGACTATATGAGTTTCCGCACGTTTCTGAAAGTCCTGGCCATTGGCATTTGTTTTCTTTTGGCCTTGTATTTTTTCGGTTTGATGATTAACAAACCGGGGATATTTCCAACAACTGTTGGCATTATCGGCGGTCTACTGATCCTCTACATGACGCTCGCCAAGCGTCGCATTCCGGAAGCCTTCATCGTCTTTATCATCTTTGGCTTCGTCGCCATTTATGCTCTTGGAAGCTTTACTAAGGTGCGCGGCTTTTTCATGCCTCACCAGGTTCAAGCAGCCTCGAGTGAAGCTGCACCTATAGAAATCGCCGAGATCGAAACTACCGAACCAGTTTGCTCCCTCACTTTCCTACCCGACAGCATCGCTCCCTGGTGTGGCTTGATCGAAGTCTCAGCCGCAAAATACAATGTCGAACCAGAATTGATTGCCGCCGTTATGCTCCAGGAAAGTGGTGGCCAACCGGAAGTAATTAGCGCTAGCGGAGCCGTTGGTCTGATGCAGGTGATGCCTAGTGATGGCATCGCAGCCGGCTTCATGTGCATCAATGGTCCCTGTTTTGCCTCGCGCCCAAGCACCCAAGAGCTTCTGGACCCAGCGTTCAATATCGATTACGGCGTAAGAATACTCGCCGGTTTAATCGAGAAATACGGCAACGAACGTGATGCTCTCAAAGCCTATGGCCCGTACAACGTCGAGTACTACTACGCCGACAAAGTCCTAAACATCAAAGGAAATCTCTAAAAACCTAATCAATAACCGATCATAAAAAACCCGCCGTAATGGCGGGTTTATTTTTTTTCAATTGTCTTTCATGCCGAAATGACTTCTATCTCCGACGTCTCGCCACTGACGAAAGCAAGCACTTCGTTTAGCTTTCCGCCAATGACCAAATCCATCATGGACTGGCAGTTATTCCGGATTTTCAGCTGTTCGTTTCTGTTCCAGGCCGATAATCGGGAACTGTAGAGAACCGAGGCTGTCGATACTGCCAACATCACTTGGAGAACTCTCCATAATGCTGTCAGCATAAACTGATCAGCCAGATCCATCAGCCGGGCTTGGTTGACTTTCATTGACTCGGCCAACTGCATCGCACACTGGGTACTCACCCGTGTGCCTTCAAGACTTCGAGAGTCCGTCTGAATTTCATCGAACAGTTTGTTGTACTTCTCAAAAGTCTTCCGTTCGGACTCCACCAGCTTGCGATACTCTTCGTACTGAGCCTTCTTCGCTGAAAAACTCGGTGTATTGGGATCAGTAACCGGTTCAATGGGCGTCATGCCGTTCAGTTTCGACTTGTAAGTCAAATATCGGCTTCTGATATCCTCAAAACTGGTCAGCCGGTCGACTGCACCCTTGGACAGAGTCAGGACTTTATCATCGTTGAGGTTGATCTTCCGGATAAGCCCATCGGCTTGCTGACCAAGGTCATCGGCCATCGTCTGGAGATTTTTCGAGTCCTCAATGGAGTTTTTGAAAATCTCCATTACTGCCTCACCGGACGTGCCCTTAAGCAGTCTCGCCAGATCTTTCATGTCCTGGCCTGAGACGATCGACGCGGAAATGCTCCGCCAGTCTCTGTATTCTTTGATACGAGCCTGACGCACTGCCGCGGTGAGTCGATCCCAGGTTAAGCCTGCTTTTGTGACGATCGCCCCAACGGAACTAGCTTCCTTACCCTCTTTGGCGAAGGCCAGGAACTGATTGGCTGTCCGATTGCTGGTCGTAATGTCCATCAAAACCTTCATTGACCGGGTCATGGCGATCAGACCGCTTGCCGAACCGAACACTTTGATCAAGTTTTGCACGGCTGTTTCTTGTTCAATGTCTTTTGTTTCTGGAACAAGCCGTGTCGTACCTAAGTCAGCTGAAGTGACCTCCAACAAAACAGCATAGTCCTTCTTTGTTTGACTGGAAATCTTTCCAACCGCCTCAACTGCCTGTAACGCCAAATCGTTGGCCAGGACCTCGGCGGGAACTGCCGACTTTGGATTATTCATTAAATCCATAAGTGAACTGAGCATGATACCTCCTCAAACTTCTTTGAATATGGATAAGACAATTTCAAGGTTCAGCTTTCGTGAATCTTAAACCCATAATATATCACAAATAGCTTTATTTTGCAACTCTTGCCATTAAAAAAGCCCTCGGCATTGCCGAGGGCACTCTTCTACCTTAATCTTTCTAAAATATCAATCCCCTCCCTGTCTTTCGTCTTCCCAACAAGACCAAGATCGATCAGTTCTTTTATTACAGACAACGGCTTTTCCACCCCTAACCTTTTTGCTTTATCCCGAATATAAGTGACACCTGACCCCTGAACCGAGATCCAGTTTAAAACTGTGTTTTGGTCGTGGCTTAGAACCTCCACGATATCGGGACTTTCGACAACTGGGTTTGAGCCTTTGCTACTCAAGATCATCCTCCGTAACGATAATATATTAAGGTTCGCTTTCGCTTTACCTTTAATGGCCGTATTCTAGCAAACCTATAACAGTTTTGCAAGTCAACTATGGATTTCCTCAGTTCACATCAAGTCCTTGCACTTCCCGACTTCTCATGTATAATACTGATAGTTCCAAGACCAAGGGCGATCACTAAGCCCCTTGCAGAACCGACTCACTGGCTCTTCTTGGAATGGAGCCTTTTTCGTAATTAAATCAAATAAAATAAACAACATGCCTAGTCAAAAAAATGTCCATCAGCTGGCTGAGATCACCAAATCTCTAGCTGAATCCAAAGCTGTTATTCTCACCGAGTACGCCGGTCTAACTGTCGCGGAACAAAATATTCTCCGTGCTGAAGCCGAGAAAACCAACTCCAGTTTCTTTGTCACCAAAAACAACCTTCTTCGTCTCGCTCTCAAAGACAAGTCCAAGGAACTCGCCGACACTCTCGACTCTTTTCTCAATGGCCCAACCGCCGTCCTCTTTGGTGCCGATGCTGTTTCCGCCGCTAAGACCCTTACCAAGTTCCAGGAAGATCACGATAAGCTCAAGATCAAAACTGGTATTATGGATGACAAAGTTATCACCATCGCCGACATCTCTGCTCTTTCCAAACTTCCTTCCTACGAAGAGCTCCTTGGGAAACTTATGGCTCAGCTACAAGCTCCCGCTCAAGGACTGGTTCGCCAACTTTCCGCTCCTATGCAAAATCTCGTCTATGGTTTGGATGCCCTAAAAACCAAATTGTCTGTTTAATTAGTCTCGTAAATTATAAATAACAAAAACAAAAATGTCCGACAAAGTTCAAAAACTCGTCGACCAGATCAGTGAACTCTCCGTTTTGGAAGTTGCTGAACTCGTCAAAGCGTTAGAAGAAAAATTCGGTGTTACCGCTGCTCCCGTCGCCGTAGCTGGCGCCGCCGTAGCTGCTGCCGCTGCTCCTGCAGAGGAAAAGACCGAATTTGACGTTGTTATCGCCGAAGCCGGTGCTAACAAAATCGCCGTTATCAAAGCCGTTCGTGAGATCAAAACCGACCTCGGTTTGGTTGAAGCCAAAAACTTGGTCGAAAAAGCTCCCGCAACTGTTCTTGAAGGTGCCAAAAAAGAAGACGCCGAAGCCGCCAAAGCTAAGCTTGAAGAGGCCGGTGCCAAAGTTGAGTTAAAGTAATCTATCTTTAACGAAATCCACCTTAGGCGGATTGAATCCGCAACCAAAGAACCCGCTCGCTTGAGCGGGTTTTTTGTTGACAAGTTTCTTGACACATCTTTCGTTATAGGATACAATACCCCCAATCGCCGGAAAAGGCGTCCAACCTGCCCACCAGGCAGGAAACCATACCCAGTACGTTAAAAGGAGTAATAAATGTCAGATTTCAAACCCGCTGTTAAACTCTTCTGCAATATTTGGCAGACTGTTTTGCCTCGAGAGCTCGAGGAAAAAGTCTATGATATTCTCAGAAACGATCGTTTCCAAGATCATGTTGTCAAGCTTGAATCCGAAGGGCCTACCCAAATCAGCGCCAGGCCATATGCCGGCTATGACGAGCAAGAAGCTGGGAAAGTTCTTCTTGTGGCCATCTACTGTGCCACCAAGCCACTCGAAGACCTTCTCAACTTCCAGTCATGGCTGAGCCTCACCAAGGATATTTATGCTTCCGCCATCGAGATCGATTCGAAATTGGACTTCACCGAGAAGGATATTTCCCCTTACGTCACCAACTACGTCATCTGGAAAACCGAAGAAGAGCTCCGTTCTCTCATCAAAAATGGAATCAAGCTCATCGATGAGAAAGTACCCTACAGATATCGTCGTGAAATGGTCGAGGCAAAAAAACGTCTGGAGTTCATCTCCCCGCTCAGCTTGACCATCTCTCCCTGGGAGAAAACCAAACGTCTCAAAACCTGCCGTCAAGCAATTGAGTTGGTCGAGAAAGCCACGGAACAGGCTCTTGCCATCAACGAAAATATTCGAGAGAACGTTGATATGGGCAATCGTATTATCGGAAACTTCCTTCACTTTGTTCGTCAAAATCCCCTCAACAAGCTCACGCACTTCAACACTGCAAAAAAGGAAGTCTCTGAAGCCCTCAATGTTCCCACCAGTAAAGAAAAGTTTGATTTCGAGGCCGTCAACAAAGCCTATCAAAACGTCATGGACATTACACCCTCAGCAAAGATGTAAATCAAACGTCAAACCCACCCCAAAAGGGTGGGTTTTTTGCCAAACGAAAGCCCCCTTTCGGGGGCCTGATGCAACAATTTGTTTTTTCGTAATCTCTGTGTATGCGCTGTACTTAAGGTTAAACTGGGCGCAATGAGCGCCGAAGGAAAAGCAGAAGAAATCTTCGCACTTAGAACTCCTTTATTTTAGAGTGTGTGGCCTGGCAGGAATATACCTTACCCAGCCATAAAGCGGTTTCTGCTTTATTTTTTTTGGCCTTAGGGCGATCTGTGCCCTCCGGTTGGCCAAAAACAGGGATCTTCTTCACTTATTTTTTTCAGTTGACTAGTGTACGGGGCGTCACCCCATCCCTAAAGTCAGGTGAACATCGATTCCCTTTCTCCCCGGCGCAGGTTAATTTGGGGAACTGTTTGGATTACGATCAAGGTGCATTCCCATTGGGAAGACTTATAATATACCACACAAAGATATAAATGTCAATGGGATGTGCAAAACTTCCCCTTGACGTTACTAAAACTATCTGTTAACTTGTGTATCAGACATGGACAATCAAGACCAAAACCCAATCGTTAAACCAACCAAGAGAGAATTAAATCTCAACGATCTTCCCGACCTTCTGACTGTCTCCGAAGTCGCCGAAATCCTCCGTGTCTCCACTCTTACCCTCAAACGCTGGGGCAAACGCGGCAAACTCCCGGCTATCCGCATCAATTCCCGAGGAGACCGCCGCTACAAAAAAGAACAGGTTCTTTGGATGCTTGGCATGAACCCCAGCCCCAATAACTCCTAAGTCCCCTATTTTCTCCAAAAAAAGACCCCGATTCCTCAGGGTCACAATTTATCTTGTGTCAGCTATTCTCCAGTATTTTTCTTCTTCCTCAATGACATAACCTTGGGAGTCTATGTGTGACAGTGGTAGCTGTTCAACTCTGGGAATGTCCATACACGTCTCAGTTTCCATACCAAGAAGAGGTATTAGTGCTGACACCGCGTCCTCTGAGATATGACTATCCAAGTTAACCGTTTTACAACCGTCATACAGTCTGCAGGTTTGAATATATGGCACAAACACCGCTTTCCAGCCACCGTTTTTAGCCTCAAAACCTTTCAGACAATATCCCATTCGGAGGTAAAAATAGGCCGCACCGCACTTCGGCTCATTATTCTCTTCCTTGGCTTCTGCGGCAAGTAGAGAATACTCTTGATCATTTTTGAAAACTTTCTTATCTACTGTACATGGCCACAACAAGCCTAGAATCAG
>Ga0116157_10003491_pt1 | contig 14995 bp, 14 predicted proteins | sample AD_UKC048_MetaG_FD_89882 | JGI IMG/M metagenome (GOLD analysis project Ga0116157, IMG submission 89882) | Active sludge microbial communities of municipal wastewater-treating anaerobic digesters from USA - AD_UKC048_MetaG | ecosystem: Engineered > Bioreactor > Anaerobic > Digestate | place: USA...
CAGCCCGTGATGGGGGGCAGTCCTTCCAGTTCGCGCACGCTGGCGTCGCTTCGCTCGTAGAGGCGCGTCAACCCCGTGACTTTGAGCAACGCGTCGGCGATCACCGGCTTCCAGCGCTCGACCCCGGCGGCGGTGAACTGCGCGCTGAGCATGTCGCCGTAGCGATCGACGACCAGTCCGGGCAGGCCATCGGCCTCGCCATGAACCAGTCGCACGGCGTTGCTGGCGATCGGCAGGCGCGCACGCACCGCGGCGGCGCGGGCGATGCGGCGCTCGAAGAAGGCAGCGTCGATGCGTTCGGCCGCGTTGAAGCTCCAGGCCCGCACGCGGATCGACGAGTTCGGGCTGTAGGCGCCCCAGGCGAGAAACTCGCCCGCATGCGACTCGACGCGCACCGTTTCACCGGAATCGGCGCGGCCGCTGGCGATGCTGCCCTCGAACACCCACGGATGCCGCTTGAGCAGCGAGCGCTCCTTGCCCTCGCGCAGCTTGATGATCTTCATTTGCGCCTGGCTCTGGGGTGCGCCGCGTCGTACACCTTGCTCAGGTGGCCGAAGTCGAGCTTGGTGTAGACCTGCGTCGTCGTGATGTTGGCGTGCCCCAGCAGCTCCTGCACGGCGCGCAGGTCGCCGCTGGACTGCAGCAGGTGCGACGCGAACGAGTGGCGCAACATGTGGGGATGCACGTGCGTGGGCAGGCCGGCCTTCAATGCACGCAGCTTCAGGCGCGATCGCACCTGACCGGTGGTGATGCGGGTGCCGCGGTTGCTCAGGAACAGCGCGGCCTCCGCGCCGCCCCGGTTCATCTGGACCCGCAACGACAGCCAGTCCTGCAACGCACGCAACGCCGGTCCACCGACCGGCACGCTGCGTCGCTTCTGGCCCTTGCCGAGCACGTGCGCGGTACCGTCCGCGACGTCAATCCAGCCGACGGCCTGCGGGCCAGGCTGCGCATCGAGCGCCACCAGCTCGCTGACCCGCAGGCCGCAGCCGTACAGCAGCTCGGTCATGCACTGATCGCGGGCAGCGAGTGCCGCGCTGTCCTGACGCGCCTCGGTGTCCTCGTCGAAATCGGCCAGCGCCACCGCCTGGTCGACCGACAGCGCCTTCGGCAACGGCTTGGCTGCCCGCGGGGCCCGCACGCCCGCCACCGGGTTCTGCACAACGAGTCCGTCGCGGCCCAGCCAGCGATAGAACCCGCGCCACGCCGACAGCTGGATCGCGATGCTGCCGGGCGCCAGCCCCTGCGCGTGCAGCTGGCCGGCCCAGCGTCGCACGTGATGCGGCTGCACCTCGCGCAGCGGCACTGCGGCCGCATCGGCAAAGCGGTGCAGCCGCTCGAACGCCTGCGCGTACATCACACGGGTGCGTTCGGCAAGCCGACGCTCGACCTGCAGATGCTGCAGGTGACGCACCAGGTCGTCGTGCAGAGCCGGCTGCTCGGCTTCGGCGCCGGCGGGTCGGGTCATTCCGGTCGAATGAGGCGTGACAGGCTGGCGCTGGCAATCTCGCCGATGCGCATCAGGAACTCGGTCCCCATGTCGGCCGAAAACCGCGTCGGATCGGGCGAACCGAGCACGAGCAGCCCGAAAGCTTCGCTGTTGGCGCCATGACGCAGCGGAATCAGCGCCAGCGATGCCACGGTAGCGGCATCCTCGAGCCAGGCCGCTGCCTCGAAGCCGGAATTCGCGCCGCAGTAGGGCAGCGTCAGGCTGGAGGCGAAGCTCTTCGCATCGGCGCTGACTTCGCGGGCGAACGGCAGCGCTGCATGCTCGGACGCTGCGCCCCAGACGCGGATACCGGCCTGTGGAATCAGGAATTGATGCATCAGCTCGCGCACCAGCACGTCGGGCAGTTCGCCCGCTTCGGCTGTCAGCATCAGCGCGCGCGTGTAGCGGTGGAGACGGTCGGCGATGGCGACGTTCTCCTGGCCGTGGCGGATCATCTCCATGATCTTCTGCTCGAGCCCCTTGTGCTTCTCGCGCAGCATGTCCATCTGACGTTCCTGCAACGAGACGGCGCGGTTGCCATGCGGACTGAGGAGCTGGATCGAGCTGAGCAGCTCGGCATGGCGCTCGAAGAAGCCGGGCGTGTTCGCCAGGTAGTTGGCGATGTCGGCTTCGGTGATGCCTTGGACTCCGGTGGGGCTGCTCACGGCTTGGTGCTCATGGTGGGTTGCTTTCGGTTCATAGCGGTTTCGTGATTCACAGTTCGATCTCTCCTTCGAACACGGTCTCAGCCGGTCCGGTCATGAACACATGGCTGCCCGGACCCTCTTCGTGGCACTTCCATTCGATCGTGAGGCGGCCGCCACGGGCGTCCACATCGACCACCGCATCCAGCAGCCCGAGCCGGATGCCGGCCACGACAGCGGCGCAGGCACCGGTGCCACAAGCCAGCGTCTCGCCGGCACTGCGCTCGTACACCCGCAGCCGGATGTGACTCCGCGAGACGATCTGCATGAAGCCGGCGTTGACGCGCTTCGGAAAGCTGGTGTGATGCTCTATCAGCGGGCCCTGCACCTCGACGGGTGCGGTGTCGACGTCGTCGACCACCTGCACCGCATGGGGATTGCCCATCGACAGCACCGCCACCTCGACGGTTCGCCCTTTCAGGTTCAGTGGCCACATGTCAATGGTTCCACCCCTGCCCGGGCCGACAGCGCCCTTAACGGCCACCCGGTGCGGCCGAAGACCGGCCGCATGGAACGGAATCTGCGGCAAGTCGAACACCGGTGCGTTCATGTCGACGCGCACGCGGCCATCGGGCTGCAGATGCAACTCGAGCAGGTTGTTGACAGTCTCGACGCGCAACGTGCTCTTGTCGGACAGACCCTTGTCGCGCACGTAGCGCACGAAACAGCGTGCGCCGTTGCCGCAATGCTCGACCTCTTCGCCGCTGTGATTGAAGATGCGGTAACCGAAGTCGACCCCGGGCGTGCCGCTGCGAGCGACCACCAGGATCTGGTCTGCGCCCACGCCGAACCGCCGATCGCCGAGGTGGCGCAACTGCTCGGTGCTGAGCGCGAGCGGCTCCTGCGTGGCGTCGAGCACGACGAAGTCGTTACCGGCGCCCTGCATCTTGGTGAACCGGATTTTCATGGCGTGATTATCGTTGCCCAGGCCGGGCCATTCCGGCGAAGAACAGACGTCAGTAAAGCGATTTCTCGCCGCGCGGCCGCGTCTTGAAGCGCTTGTGCACCCACAGGTACTGCGCGGGATTGCGGCGGATCTCGGACTCGATCCAGCGGTTCAGGGCGGCGGTGTCGGCCAACGCATCTTCGGTCGGGAAACTCGTCCAGGGCTCGAGGAAGCGCACCCGGTAGCCCTGGCCACCGGGCAGCATTTCGACCACCACCGGCTGCACCGTCATGTGGAGCAGTCGCGCCATGCGAGACGGCGTCAGCAGGGTGCACGCCGGCACGCCGAAAAACGGCACGAACTCGGCATCCTTGCGGCCGAAGTCCATGTCGGGCAGGTTGAAGAATCCATCGCCTTCCTTGATTGCACGCAGCAGCGGCCTGGCGGTTTCGTGGCGCGAGAACACGCGGATCTTGCCGAAGCGCAACCGGCCGCGCCGCACCGCCGCATCGAAGAGCCTGTTGCTCTGCGTCTGATAGACCGTGCACCCGGGCCGCGCAACGGAGAACCGCGCAGCGACGGCGGCCACGTCGAGCCCCACGAAGTGCGGCACCAGCCACATCAGCGCACCGGCATGACGGTCACCGAAATCGGCAGGGCCCTCGATGTGGATCAGCCGCTTGAGTCGCTCGGCGGATGCGTGCCACAACAGCCCGCGCTCCAGCAGGCTGCGGCCCAGGTACTTGAAGTGCTCGAGTGCAATCGCCTCGCGCTCTGCCCCGCTCTTTTCAGGAAAGCACAGTTCGAGGTTGCGCAACGCTATGCGTCGGCGCGCGCGACCCAGCGTCCAGAGAACCACCCCCAGCCCACGCCCCAGCGGGGCCAGAAGCCCGAGCGGCAGCCAGTGCAGTAGCCACAACAGCGCCAGCACGATGCGCGTGATCAGGTGCAGCAAGGCCAGCTTCAAGACGATGCCCCTGTGCCCGCCGGGGGCGCCGGCGGGGCCCCTGCGGACGATCCCAGCGCGCCGCGGCGCGGGCGCTTGTAGCGCTGGTAGCCCCACAGGTACTGCTGCGGGCATTGCAGGATCAGCCCTTCCATTGCGCGGTTGATGACGGCCGCCGCGTCGGCAGCGTCGGCAGGCAATGCGTCGCCCAGTTCGCTGACGCGCACGCAATATCCCTCGCCACGGGGCAGGCGCTCTCCCCACACCAGAAGCAGCGCCGCCCCGGTCTGCTGGACGAGTCGCGCGGCGAGGGTCATCGTGTAGGCAGGTTTGCCGAAGAACGGTGCCCACACGCCCAGGCCTTCGGGCGGCACCTGGTCTGGCAGCAGGCCGACGACTTCGCCACGCCTGAGGGCACGGATCATCTGGCGCACGCCAGCCAGCGTTGCGGGCGCGGCGTCCAGCCCGGGTCGACGGCGCGCGGCCTCGACCAGATCGCGCAGCCAGGGCTTGCGCGCCGGGCGATAGAGCACGGTCATTGCGCCACGCCCGGCACCATAGCGCTGGGCATACGACTGGCCGATGGCCTCGAAGCAGCCCAGGTGCGGCGTCAGCATCACCAGGCCCCGGCCGGCAGCCTGGGCCGCCTCGATCAGTTCGCCGCCCTGCCACTGCACCCGTACTGGCAGGGGCTCATCCGGCGGACGCAGCCAGAGCGGCGGCAGCTCCATCATCATCCGCCCCGATGCGGCGATGGCGTCCCGAGCCTGGGCCCACGGCACGCCGGCCTGCGCGACATTCGCGCGGAAGCGCCGTCGATAGCTGGGCGACGCCCAGTACACCAGCCACCCCACCGGCGCGCCGATCGCGTGCAGCCAGCGCAGCGGGAAATGCGCCATGAAGCGCACACAGCCTGTGAGAAAAATCGCAATGAAGCGGGTCATCAGATCGCTAGAATCCGGCCATCGCCGAGTTAATGAACTACTTGCGGGGCGATTGCAAGGCACTTCGGGGCATCAGAAGTGGCTGCCGGGCTTAGGCTCAACAAACCGCTAAAGCGTTCGCCGCACCTCCAGAAGCTGGCCCGGCAACGCAAGTTGCAACCAACCGGAGTTTAAGAGTGGCGAACGATTTCCTTTTCACATCCGAGTCCGTCTCCGAAGGTCACCCCGACAAGGTCGCGGACCAGATCTCCGACGCGATCCTCGATGCGATCTTCAAGCAGGACCCGCTGTCGCGTGTAGCGGCCGAGACCCTGACCAACACCGGCCTCGTGGTGCTGGCAGGCGAGATCACGACGCAGGCTAACGTCGACTACATCCAGGTCGCACGCGACACCATCAAGCGCATCGGCTACGACAACACCGAGTACGGCATCGACTACAAGGGCTGCGCGGTGCTGGTGGCCTACGACAAGCAGAGCAACGACATCGCACAGGGCGTCGATCGCGCGAGCGACGATTACCTGAACCTCGGCGCGGGCGACCAGGGACTGATGTTCGGCTACGCGTGCGACGAGACGCCCGAGCTGATGCCCGCGCCGATCTACTACGCGCATCGTCTCGTGGAGCGTCAGGCGCAGTTGCGCAAGGACGGTCGCCTGCCCTTCCTGCGTCCCGACGCGAAGAGCCAGGTGACGCTGCGCTACGTCGATGGCAAGCCGCACTCGATAGACACCGTCGTGCTGTCCACGCAGCACAGCCCCGACCAGAGCGAAACCGCCACCAAGATGAAGGCCAGCTTCATCGAGGCGGTGATCGAGGAAATCATCAAGCCGGTGCTCCCGAAGGAATGGCTGAAGGAGACCCGGTTCCTGGTCAATCCGACCGGCCGCTTCGTGATCGGCGGGCCGCAAGGCGACTGCGGACTGACCGGCCGCAAGATCATCGTCGACACCTACGGCGGCGCCTGCCCGCACGGTGGCGGCGCGTTCAGCGGCAAGGATCCAACCAAGGTCGACCGCTCGGCGGCCTACGCCTGCCGCTACGTCGCGAAGAACATCGTCGCCGCCGGACTCGCCAAGCAGTGCCAGATCCAGGTGGCTTATGCGATCGGCGTGGCCAAGCCGATGAACATCACGGTCTACACCGAAGGCACCGGCGTCATGTCCGACGACAAGCTGTCGGCGCTGGTGGCCGAGCACTTCGACCTGCGTCCGAAAGGCATCATCCAGATGCTCGACCTGCTGCGCCCGATTTACGAGAAGACTGCAGCCTATGGTCACTTCGGACGAGAAGAGCCGGAGTTCACCTGGGAACGCACGGACAAGGCGCAGGCGCTGCGTGCGGCGGCGGGGCTGAAGTAGCCCTGGGCAGGTCATGACCCGCGCAGGGCTGTACGTCTACAGCGCAGCGATCCTCGCGCTGCTGACGGCATCGGGCATCGGGGCCTTCGAAACCGGAACCTGGGCGATGGAGGTCGCTCCGGTCTTCATCGTCCTGCCCCTGATGCTGGCCACGCATCGGCGCTTTCCGCTGACGCCTCTGCTCTACGGCCTGATCGCGCTGCACATGGTGGTGCTGATGCTCGGCGGGCATTACACCTACGCCCGGGTGCCGCTCGGCTTCTGGATGGAGGATGTGTTCGGATTCACACGCAACCACTACGACCGGATCGGGCACCTGATGCAGGGGTTCGTACCCGCCATCGCTGCGCGCGAGATCCTGCTGCGACGCACGACGCTGGCGGCGCCGGGGATGCGCGGCGGCTGGCTGTTTCTCGTGGTCACATCGATCTGCCTGGCCTTCAGTGCGATCTATGAACTGATCGAGTGGGGCGTGGCCGAAGCCATGGGCGCGGCCTCGGAAGATTTCCTGGGCACGCAGGGCGATCCGTTCGACACCCAGAAGGACATGTTCTGCGCCTGGCTCGGCGCGATGGCAGCGCAGTGGCTGCTGGCGCGCTGGCACGAGCGGCAACTGGCAGGGCTGCCGGCCGCTCGCTGAGACGGAAGCGGCCACACCGGCAAGGCCGCGCTCAAGTCGACGGGTCCGAGGCCGATTACAATAACTCCCAGTTCCGAGGAGCGTTGCAAGGCACGTCATGTGTCCCAGGCTCGGAGTTCTTCATTGCAACCGCGCTCACCCGCACGATGGTTCTTCGTGGGTGAGCTGGTAATTTCAGCGTCCGTTCCCTGCGAAGCCGTGCGGGTTCCTCATTCTTTGGAGCCACACATGAACGCCGTTCTGAAACCCAACGCCGACTACGCGGTCGCCGACCTGTCGCAAGCCGATTTCGGCCGCAAGGAAATCAAGATTGCCGAGACCGAAATGCCCGGTCTGATGGCGATCCGCGAAGAGTTCACCAAGAGCCAGCCGCTCAAGGGCGCACGCATCACCGGCAGCATCCACATGACCATCCAGACTGCCGTGCTGGTGGAAACGCTGGAAGCACTCGGCGCGAAGGTGCGCTGGGCCTCGTGCAACATCTTCTCGACGCAGGACCATGCGGCTGCCGCGCTGGTCGCCAACGGAACGCCGGTGTTCGCCTACAAGGGCGAGACGCTGACCGACTACTGGGACTACACGCACCGCATCTTCGAGTTCGGCGCCAAGGGGTCCGAAGGCGAAGGCCCGAACATGATCCTCGACGACGGCGGCGACGCGACGCTGCTGATGCACCTGGGCCAACGCGCCGAGAAGGACGCCTCGGTGCTGAACAACCCGACCAGCGAAGAGGAAACCTGCCTCTACGCAGCGATCAAGGCCAAGCTCGCGACCGATCCGACCTGGTACACCCGCAAGTCGGCACAGATCATCGGCGTGACCGAAGAGACGACGACCGGCGTGCACCGACTCAACGAGATGAGCGCCAAGGGCACGTTGCTGTTCCGGGCGATCAACGTCAACGACAGCGTCACCAAGAGCAAGTTCGACAACCTGTACGGCTGCCGCGAATCGCTGGTCGATTCGATCAAGCGCGCCACCGACGTGATGATCGCCGGCAAGGTTGCCGTCGTCGCTGGCTACGGCGATGTGGGCAAGGGCAGCGCCCAGGCCCTGCGAGCCTTGAGCGCCCAGGTCTGGGTGACCGAAATCGATCCGATCAACGCGCTGCAGGCCGCGATGGAAGGCTACAAGGTCGTGACGATGGACTACGCTGCCGACAAGGCGGACATCTTCGTCAGCGCCACCGGCAACAAGCGGGTCATCACGCACGCGCACATGGTGGCAATGAAGGACGAGGCCATCGTCTGCAACATCGGCCACTTCGACAACGAGATCGACATCGCCTCGATCGAGAAGTACGAGTGGGACGAGATCAAGCCGCAGGTCGACCACGTCAAGTTCCCGGACGGCAAGAAGATCATCCTGCTGGCCAAGGGCCGCCTGGTGAATCTGGGCTGCGCCACCGGCCACCCCAGCTTCGTGATGTCGGCAAGCTTCGCCAACCAGACCATCGCGCAGATCGAGCTCTTCACCAAGAGCGCCCAGTACGAGAACGGCAAGGTCTACGTGCTGCCCAAGCACCTCGACGAGAAGGTGGCGCGACTGCACCTGAAGAAGGTCGGCGCGATGCTGACTGAGTTGTCGGACGAGCAGGCCAGCTACATCGGCGTGTCGAAGACCGGCCCCTACAAGCCCGACACCTACAGGTATTGAGCCCCCAGGGGGCGCCTCGCCCGCGGCCGGGAAACCCGTTCCGCGGCGAGTAGATTGATCCTTATCCATGCGCGCTGATCAGTTGCTCTTACAACGAGGCCTCGTGCCTACCCGATCGGCCGCGCAACGGCTGATCGATGCAGGCGCCGTGCGCTGGCTCGGTCCCAAGGGTTGGGCGGTGCCGCGCAAGGCGGGCGAAGACCTGCCGGACGGCTGTTCGATCGAAGTGACCGACAACGCCGAGTTGCGCTTCGTGTCACGCGGCGGCTTGAAGCTGGAAGCCGCACTGGATCGTTGTGGCTTCAGCGTCCAGGGGCTGCACTGCCTCGATGCCGGCCAGAGTACCGGTGGCTTCACCGACCTGCTGCTGCAGCGCGGCGCGGCGGATGTCGTCGGCATCGAGGTCGGTCACGGGCAACTGCACGCCCGGCTGGCAGCCGACCCGCGCGTCGAATGCCATGAAGGCGTCAACGCGCGCGATGTCGGCGGCAGCGCCTTCGCCCAGGCGCATGCCGAAGGCTCGTTCGATGTCGTCACCGGTGACCTGTCGTTCATTTCGCTGACGCTGGTGCTGCCGACGCTGAGGCGCTATCTGAAGCCGGACGGTCACCTGCTGATGCTGGTGAAGCCGCAGTTCGAGCTGCAGCCCGAGCACATCGGCAAGGGCGGCATCGTCAAGGACCGGCGCAGCTTCGTCGAGGTCGAAACCCGTATCCGCGCGGCGTGCCGCGAGCAGGCGCTGACAGTGCGCGACTACTTCCAGTGCCCGATCGCCGGAGGCGGACACGGCGTCACCGCGGGCAACACCGAATTCTTCGTGTGGGCCCAACCGGCCCCATGACACCCCCCAGAACAGCATGAGCAAGAAACTTCCGCTGAGCCTCGAGTTCTTTCCGCCCAAGACCCCCGAAGGCGTGGTCAAGCTGGCGGCGGTCCGGCAGCAGCTGTACGCGCTGGCGCCGGACTTCTGTTCCGTGACTTACGGTGCCGGTGGCGGCACGCAGGAAGGCACGCTGTCGGCGGTGCTCGCGATCCGTGACGAGGGCGTCGAGGCGGCGCCGCACTTCTCGTGCATCGGCGCCAATGCTGCCGGGGTACGCGAACAGCTCCAGCAGTTCAGGGACGCCGGTCTGCGCCGCATCGTCGCGTTGCGCGGCGATCTGCCCAGCGGCTACGGACGTTCCGGCGAATTCCGCTACGCGAGCGATCTGGTCGCGTTCATCCGGCAGGAAACCGGCAATCACTTCCACATCGAGGTCGCGGCGTATCCGGAGATGCACCCGCAGGCAGCCTCGCCGCAAGCCGATCTGAAAGCCTATGCCGCCAAGGTCAAGGCCGGCGCCAACAGCGCGATCACGCAGATGTTCTTCAACACCGATGCGTACTTCCGCTTCGTCGATGAAGCGCATGCGCTCGGAGCAGACATACCCATCGTGCCCGGCATCATGCCGATCACCAACGCCAGCGGCATCATGCGGTTCGCCGACGGCTGCGGCACCGAGATACCGCGCTGGATGCGGTTGAGGCTGCTGGGTTTCGGCGATGACAGCGAATCGATCCGCGCGTTCGGCCTGGATGTCGTCACCGACCTGTGCGACCAGTTGCGAACCGCCGGTGTGCCGGGCCTGCACTTCTACACGATGAACCAGTCGGCCGCGGTGCTGGAAATCTGTCGACGCCTGGGGTTGTGACCGCAAGTCTTCACCGAGCCGCGGAGAATGGGGGCTGTTGCCGAAAGAGCGCCCATGCCGATTGCACCGACCTACATCGCCCCGAGCCGCTTCGATGACCCTGCAGCGGCGCTCGCGCAGGTTCGCACCATCTACGAAACCAGCGTGGCGCATCTTCGCGCTTCGCTGCACCGGTTCGTCGGTGGCGAGACACTGCCGGCCCGGGTGCGTGCCTGCTACCCTTTCGTCAGGGTGCACACCGACACCGTCGCGCGAGCCGACTCGCGGCTCAGTTATGGCTTTGTCGCCGGCCCCGGCACCTACGAGACCACGCTGACGCGGCCGGACCTGTTCGGAAACTACTACCAGCTGCAATTCGATCTGCTGCTGCGCAACCACCAGGTGTCGCTGGAGATCGGCACCAGCTCTCAGCCGATACCGGCGCACTTCTCGCTGGCCGAACACGAGCACCTCGAGGGTTCGCTCGACCCGGCACGCCGACTCCTGATGCGGGATCTGTTCGACCTGCCGGACCTGGGCGAGATGGACGATGGCATCGCCAACGGAACGCATGAACCCCAGCCCGGCAAGGACGGCAAGATCCGCCAACCGCTGGCCCTGTTCACCGCGCCGCGTGTCGACTACTCGCTGCACCGCCTGCGCCACTACACCGGCACGGCTCCGGAGCATTTCCAGAACTTCGTGCTGTTCACCAACTACCAGTTCTATATCGACGAGTTCGTCCGGTTGGGCCACACAGCGATGAGCGACCCGGCGAGCGAATACTGCGCCTTCGTCGAACCCGGGGGAGTGATCACGCGACGTCGGGGGCTGAACGTGCAGCAAGGAGACGAACTCGGCGCACCGCCGCCGCGTCTGCCCCAGATGCCGGCGTACCACCTGCGGCGCGACGACGGCGCCGGCATCACGATGGTCAACATCGGCGTCGGACCGGCCAACGCGAAGACCATCACCGACCACATCGCGGTGCTGCGCCCTCACGTGTGGCTCATGCTCGGCCACTGCGCCGGGCTGCGCAACACGCAGCAGCTCGGCGATTACGTGCTGGCGCATGGCTATGTCCGCGAGGACCACGTCCTCGACGAGGACCTGCCGCTGTGGGTGCCGATCCCGCCGCTGGCCGAGGTGCAGGTTGCACTGGAGGCGGCCGTGGCGGAGGTGACGCAGCTGCAGGGCTACGAGCTCAAGCGCATCATGCGCACCGGCACGGTGGCCAGCACCGACAACCGCAACTGGGAACTGCTGCCGTCGCACCACGCTCCGACATCGCCCGAGCGGCGCTTCAGCCAGAGTCGAGCGATCGCGCTCGACATGGAAAGCGCCACGATCGCGGCCAATGGATTCCGCTTTCGTGTGCCCTACGGCACCTTGCTCTGCGTCAGCGACAAGCCACTGCATGGCGAGATCAAGCTGCCCGGCATGGCCAACCACTTCTACCGCGAGCGGGTCGATCAGCACCTGCGCATAGGCATCCGCGCACTCGAACTGCTGCGAGCACAGGGCATCGACCAGTTGCACAGCCGCAAGCTGCGAAGCTTTGCCGAGGTGGCGTTCCAGTGAGCGGGTCGCTTCGCTGATGGCAGCCGCCGCAGCAGGCTCGACTGCGCCGTCGATCGTGCTGCGCGACGTCGGCAAGCGATACGCGAACGGCACGCTGGCACTGCATGGCGTGTCGTTCGAAGTCGGCGAGCGCGAGTTCGTTTCCCTGCTGGGGCCTTCGGGCTGCGGCAAGAGCACGGTGCTTCGCCTCGTCGCCGGACTCGACGTGCACAGCGACGGGCAGATCACGTCGCCTGCGCTGTCGAGCGCAGCGGCCCGACGCGCGCCTGATACGGCCTTCGTGTTCCAGGACCCGACGCTGATGCCTTGGGCCAGCGTGTTCGACAACGTCTGGCTGCCGCTGCGTCTGGCCGGTCGATCGAGGAGCGATGCTGCGCCGGATGTGCGACGGGTGCTGGCAGCGGTCGGGCTGGAGGAGTCCGAGGCCGCATTCCCTGCCGAGCTGTCCGGCGGCATGCGCATGCGGGCCTCGATCGCGCGCGCACTGGTCACGCACCCACGCTTGCTGCTGATGGACGAGCCGTTCGCTGCGCTCGACGAGATCAGCCGGCAGCGGCTCAATGACGATCTGCTGGCTTGGTGGCAATCAACCGCACTCGCGGTGCTGTTCGTAACGCACAGCGTCTTCGAGGCCGTTTTCCTGAGCCAGCGGGTGCTGGTGATGGGCTCGCGACCCGGACGGATCGCGGCGGAGGTGGTCATCGACGAGCCGGTGCCGCGGACGACAGAGTTCCGGACCTCCGTGCGCTACGCGCAAGCCTGCCGCGAGATCTCGCAGGCATTGGCGTGGGCCAGCGCTTCCTCTTCAGATGGGATCGGCGCTTGAGCAAGACCCCGAACCGCACGATGCAGCGCGACCCCGAGGCAACCAGGCACCGTCAGGGCTGGACGAATTCCCCATGGCTGCCGCTGCTGAGCGTGCTGGGATGGCTGCTCGCGTGGGAGGTGCTGGTGCGCGTTGCACGCATCCCGCACTACACGTTGCCCGCGCCGAGTCTCGTGCTGCAAACACTGATGGAGAACTTCGGCTCGCTGGCGATGAGCTGGTGGTTCACGTTGAAGATCACCTTCGGTGCGCTGTTGCTGGCGTGCCTGGGCGGCGTGCTGATCGCGGTGGTGTTCGCGCTATCGGCCCCGCTCGAAGCGGTGCTGTTGCCGCTGGCGGTGGTGCTGCAGGTGACACCTATCGTCGCGATCGCGCCGCTGATGCTGATCTACGTGGAGAGCACCACAGCAGCATTGCTGCTGTGCGCCTGGATCGTCGCTTTCTTCCCGATCCTTTCCAACACCATGATGGGTCTGCGCGCTGCCGATCCACTGCTGCGTGACCTGTTCCGGCTGTACGGAGCTGGCCCGCTGCAGCGTCTGCGGCTTCTGCTCATGCCGAGCGCGCTGCCTTACTTCGTCGCAGGCGTGAAGGTCTCCGGCGGTCTCAGTCTCATCGGCGCGGTCACGGCCGAGATGGTCGCAGGAGCTGCCGGCCGCGAGACCGGGCTGGCATCGCGCATCCTCGAAGCTAGTTTCCGCACCGAGACACCAAAGATGTTCGCGGCACTGCTGTTGCTGGTGATGACCGGATTGATGATCCATGCCGCGTCCACTGCACTGTCGCGCCGATGGCTGGTTCGCTGGCATGCATCCGAAAAGCTTTCAGGGAATTCGAGATGATGGACATGCTTCGTCGAACAGGTCGAATCGTGAGTGGAGTGCTGGTGGCGCTGCTCCTGTCGCGGATCGGAACAGCGAAAGCTGAAGACAAGGTCCGCTTCGCCACCAACTGGAAGGCCCAGGCTGCCCACGGCGGCTTCTACCAGGCCATCGCGGACGGCACGTACAAGCGCTTCGGACTGGACGTGACCTTGCTTCAGGGCGGCCCTCAGGTGAACAACCGACCTTTGCTGGCCGCCAGACGCATCGACTTCCTGCTGACAGGAAACCTGCTGCACAGCTTCGACAACGTCAAGAACGGAGTTCCGACGGTCGTCGTGGCCGGCCTGTTCCAGAAGGATCCGCAGTCGCTGATCGCACACCCAGGGCAGGGTTACGAGAAATTCGAGGCGCTGAAGTCCGCCCCGCTCGCTCTGATCGCGAAGGATGCTCAGTTCAGCTGGTGGCAGTGGCTGAAGGCGACGCACGGGTTCCGTGATGAAGCGCTGAGGCCCTACAACTACAACCTCGGTCCGTTCCTCACCAACCCGAAGGCGATACAACAGGGCTATTCGGTGGCCGAGCCGATCTACGTCGAGAAACAGGGGCGATTCAAACCCGTGGTTCATCTGCTGGCCGACCACGGGTTCAGCACCTATTCGACAGTGATAGAGGCGCGCACGGACACCGTCACGAGGCAGCCTGATGTGGTGCAGCGCTTCGTCGATGCGTCGATCATCGGCTGGGTCAACTACCTGTACGGCGACCGCAAGACCGCCCACGCACTGATGCTCCGCGACAACCCCGAAATGACTGCGGACGAGCTGGAATCTTCGGTGGCTCTGATGAAACAGCAGGGCATCGTCGATTCGGGCGACGCACTGACGCAGGGCATCGGTGCGATGAATCCGGCCCGCATACTGGATTTCTACCAGCAGATGGTCAAGGCGGGCCTGTACAAATCGGGTGATGTTGATCTGGGCCGCGTCGCGACGTTCGAGTTCGTCAACAGGAAGGTCGGTCTGGACGTGAAACTCAAGCTCGGCCAGCGTTGAGTCGAGATGAGGCTGATGAAGCACGCTGTGCTGCGACGCCGGCAGTGCCGTTCACTTCAGGGCTGCTCACCGCGGCCGATAACGAGGCCAGACAGATGCCACCGAACGAATTCGGCGATGAGGTGACCATGCCGAGTGCAGACCTGACACAACCCTTGCTGCGTTTGAAGCAGCCTTTGGCTGATCTGGATGCGTGGGTAGCCTGCTTCCGCGATGCCGAGATTCCGGTGCGAGCCGAAACCGCAGCGGCGCTGGAGGCGATGCGTCAGAACGAAGATGACGTCGATGCGAACCTGATTGGAGAAATGATCTCCGGCGACCCGTTGATGACACTGAAAGTCATGGCGTTCGCCGCCAAGAATCGCTCAGCGCGATTGGTCACCGCACCCGAGACAGTGACTTCGACCCTGGTGATG
>Ga0116157_10003498_pt1 | contig 14980 bp, 15 predicted proteins | sample AD_UKC048_MetaG_FD_89882 | JGI IMG/M metagenome (GOLD analysis project Ga0116157, IMG submission 89882) | Active sludge microbial communities of municipal wastewater-treating anaerobic digesters from USA - AD_UKC048_MetaG | ecosystem: Engineered > Bioreactor > Anaerobic > Digestate | place: USA...
ACCCTGGATAATTCCAAACAATTCATCGTCTGTAATACCTTTGTTATCAAGAACAGCCAAAACGCCATTACAAACTTCGCCCAAATTATATGTTGGAACATTTGTTGCCATACCAACCGCAATACCCGAACCACCATTTACTAAAAAGTTTGGAAATTTAGCAGGTAAAACAACTGGTTCTTTTAATGTATTCGCAAAATTAGGCATCCAATCAACTGTATCTTTATCCATATCATCCATCAGTGACGCACCAAGTTTTGAAAGACGTGCCTCGGTATAACGCATAGCAGCTGCTTTATCGCCATCGCGTGAACCAAAGTTACCCTGACCCTGGACCAACATTTCACCCATTGAAAAGTCCTGGGCCATACGAACCATTGCTTCATAAATACTGCTGTCACCATGCGGGTGGAAATCACCCATAACACGACCAACAATTGTTGCAGATTTAACAGTTGCACGTGTAGCGGGCGCAACATCATTCATAACATACAAAATACGTCTGTGTACCGGCTTGCACCCGTCCCTAACATCGGGCAAAGCGCGATCAACGATAACCGACATCGCATAGTCTAAAAAGCTTGTTCTCATTTCGTGTTCCAGCGAAGAAGTTGGAACTTTTATTTCATTTATTTCATGTGTTTCATTAATTTCAGACATGCCAATTTTTCCTTGTTTTCTAATGCTTTTATTGCCCTATAAAGATAGCAAAATTTTGCCTGTTTCAGCAAGTAAAAAATCCCAAAAAATCACTTTATTTTTACATAAAAATATAGTTGACAAACTGCTGTTTTTTAGTATTATTTTCGACAACAAAAGGATTATAAATGTTTTTGGCAATCTGGAATTTATTGGCCGCTGTATTTGTTTATTTTTTGATATTAGAAGGCTTGAAGATGCTTGGTATAGTAAAAGCTAAATAAAATTAAAAAAAGATTGCGTTTTGATTTAACCTGTGGTTAAATAGGCCAGCAAGAAGAAATTTAAGGACGAAGTCATGGCAACTAAAAGAACTTATCAACCATCTAAAACACGTCGTGTAAAAACACATGGTTTTCGTGAAAAGATGGCCACAAAAAGCGGACGCGAGGTTTTGAACCGTCGCCGCGCAACTGGTCGTAAAAGATTAGCAGTATCTGCTGTCAGATAAAAAAAACCGCCAAATGGCGGTTTTTTTTATTTAACTATTTTCTTCCCACTTACAAATAATATTTGCGTGTTCGGTGTTCGTTGTTCTGATTTTATGACGACTTATCATACCATCAATATTTACGTCTAATGTAACTTGTGGCTCGGTTGGACCAACTTCTTTTTTAAAATTTAATTCAATTGCTTTTAATTTATGCTGATTACGGAACTCAAACCCAACGCTTTCTGTTGCCCAAACCGTATAGACCGCATTATTTATATGCTGATTCACATCAACATCATCGTATCTGCATTTGAAAATGTGTTCGTGTTGTGTTTGAAAATCTGGAAACTTTTCAAATTCACGATTCAATGCACGTTCTGTAATTGTTTCCCAATCGCGCAAAGTTTCAGATAACTTTACAGGACATCTTTTTGCAATATCAATCATTATCCACTGACTGGTGGCGACAACCATCAATCTGTTATCAGCACCACGAATTTCAAAATCACGTGTTGCCTTTAATGGACCATGACCCGACGGCCATGTTACAAAAGTCAACTCTTCACCTTCGCGTGGCATTTCAATAATATCGACCAAATAATGTGTAACAACCCAGGCAATACCATGTTCAATACAGTATGAACGACCAAACCCCAAACTTTCAGCATGATTATCCGCCATAGCTTGCAGTTCATTCATCAAAATCATTGGGCGAATATTTCCAAATCTGTCCGTTTGATAAGTATATAAAACTTTCTTTTCAATAAACTTTTCCATTTTATTCTGCAACCTTAAAATCTGTTACTGTGTTTGGCCAAATTATTATTTTTTCCGCACGTGCACCAGATTTAATAACACCATGCAAAACTTCTGGAACAGACGCATCAATTAAAAGTTCTGATAATTTTGCACCGTTACCAATTTTACGCTCTGTGCGCATACCACGAATTGTTTTCAAAATATCCAACGCAATTTGCATCTGTGAAACATCTGTTTCACATTCATTGCGAATAATCGGATACTGGGTCAGATGCAGTGTTTGTCCACCTTCGGAATTTTTATAAATTTTCTGCCACAATTCTTCTGTCAAAAATGGAATAATTGGGGCATACAATCCCAATACCGAACGCAATACTTCCCACAATGTCCATTGCGCAGATGCTTTTGAATCGGCACTGTATTTTTCAGGCGACCAGAATCTGTCCTTGATGAATTCCAAATATTGATCACAAAAAATATCATAAAAGAAACTGTCAATTGCACCACGTGCGTTATAGTTATCATATTTATCCAAATTCTTACGAACATCTGCAATTGTTTTATTCAGTTCAGATAACACCCATCTATCTTCGATAAATCTGTCTGCAACTGGAACAAATTTATCAGTCGGTTCCCAATCAGTTAGTTGCATCAATGTATATTTAGATGCATTCCATAATTTAGTCAGTAATTTGGAACCACGTTTAACCTCGTCATCGGAATAACGTACATCTGTTCCAATTGGTGCGGTTGCAACCCAGTAACGCAATGCGTCTGTTCCAAATTTTTCAATAGCGGTCAATGGATCTGTACCATTACCCTTGGTTTTGGACATTTTTTGACCCTTAGAATCGCGAACAATGCCATGGAAATTAACAGTATGGAATGGAACATCACCCATTACATAAATTCCCATCATTACCATACGTGCAACCCAGAAAAATATTATATCAGCCGCAGTATACAATAAATCCGTTGGATAATATTTTGAAAGTTCCAATGTTTTTTCCGGCCAACCCAATGTTGAAAATGGCCACAAAGAACTTGAAAACCAGGTATCCAAACAAGATTCATCACGTGTTAATTTTTTCCCACCTGATTGTTTTATAGCGTCTGCTTCGGATTCTGCAACATAAATATTTCCATCTGCATCATACCAAGCTGGTACTTGATGTCCCCACCATAATTGACGCGATATTGACCATTCACGAATATCACGCATCCATGCCATAAACAAATTTTGACGGTGTTCTGGCATAAATTTAATTTTGCCTTCTTCGACGGCTTTAATCGCGGGTATTGATAATTTTTTTGCATCAACAAACCATTCATCACGAATCATGTATTCAATTACAACACCCCCGCGTTGCGAATATGGTGTTGGAATCGTCTTATCTTCAACTTTAATTAACAAACCTGCAGATTCTATATCCTTCATAACCTCTTCACGAGCCTTAAAACGATCCATTCCACGATATTTTTCTGGAACATTTTCATTCATTTTGGCATCAAGTGTTAAAACACAAACTGGTTCCAGGTTATGACGTAAACCAACTTCCCAGTCATCCATGTCATGGGCAGGGGTAATTTTAACAGCACCTGTACCCTTTTCTGGATCTGCATGTTCGTCTGCAATAACAGGAATTTCAATATCAGTTAATGGAATAATTGCCGTTTTACCAATCAAGTGTTTTAATTTTTCATTTTCGGGATGAATTGCAATTGCTTGATCGCCAAACAGTGTTTCTGGACGTGTTGTTGCAATTTCAATAAATCCACCATCTTTTAATGGGTATTTAAAGAAATAAAATTTACCCTTTTCTTCACGTGTTTCAACTTCTAAATCTGAAACAGATGTCTGTTGTTTCGGGCACCAGTTAACTAAACGACGGGCCTTGTAAATCAAACCTTCTGAATACATTTTTACAAATAATTTTGTAACTGATTTTGATAAACCTTCGTCCATTGTAAAACGTTCACGTGACCAAGCCGGCGTAACACCTAAAACGTGTAATTGATTCATAATCTGGCCACCTTTATCATTCTTCCAGGCCCAAGCACGTTCCAGTAATTCGGAATTTGATAATGATTTTGGATTAATTCCATTTTTTGATAAATCACGTTCAACCAATAACTGGGTCGCAATTGATGCATGGTCAGTTCCCGGTTGCCACAAAACATCAAAACCAGACATTCTTTTATAACGACAAATTATATCCGTTAAAACATTATCCAAAGCATGCCCCATGTGTAAATTACCTGTAACATTTGGTGGTGGCATCATTGTACAAAAACCAGGTTTTTCTGATTTTACATCATTTTCCCAAAAAGAATTCTCATCCCAGAATTTTTGTATTCTGGTTTCTATTTCACGTGATTCTATATTTTTACCCAATTCTATGTTCATAATATTTTTCCTGTTATTTCAATAAATATTAGCTGAAATTTGTACTTAAATCAAATAAAAGTGTCGTGTTTTTGGCACGACACTTATTGACGGAAAACTGCCTTTGCCGTCACTATTCCATCACCACTGGTTTCCAGTTTTTAGTATCTAATTTTTGCAAATCAGATGGTAAATCAGAACGATTCATAACATTCCAAGTTTGTGTGCGACCGAATGGTCCAATTTTACCACGAACACGCAATTTTTTTGGTTCGTTTTTTTCTTGCCATATTACACTGCGATAAACACTGCCCTTTTTTGGATCCATAATTTTTCCATCTTCGTATTCAAAATCATCTGCATCCCATTCCATATTCCAAATTATGTCCAAACCGGCCATTTTTGGTTTACCTTCTACTTTTTCTGCAATACGTATTGGGTTATTCATAGTTTCTGTTATTTTTCCATTACCATCTTTGTCATACAAAGCAACAATACGACCACCCAATTTGTTGTCATTTCCATCTTTATATTCATACAGTGCAACGATTGATTTTGGTTTCTGGGTTACATCATCAATTGTTTGATAAAATCCAATCAATGGTAAAGCGGCGTTTGCAGTTCCAAAAAACAACAACATGCAAACAGAAAATAATAAATTTCTTTTTTTCATATCTAAATCCTATTTTTTTATTGGACGAATTTAATCTTACAGGATAAAAACACAAAAATCAAATTATGATTTTTATCAAATTGCACGGACAACGCGACAAAAAGTTATGCCATAAACAGCAACTGCGCCCGACTTTTTTAAAACACGCTTTAATTCAGAAAATGTTGCGCCTGTTGTCATAACATCATCCACCAACAAAATTGTTTTGCCACGAATTCTTTCTGGGTGAATTACAGAAAAAACACCACGAATATTTTCTGAACGTTGTTTTGAATTTTTATGTCCCATATCTGGGCGATATTTTCTACGAACACTGGAAACATTAATTTTTTTACCCAAATATTTTGCAATTGGGCGTGCCAACAATGTTGCCTGGTTATAACCACGTTTGAATAATCTGCGATATGCCAATGGTACTGGCATAACTAAATCAACATTTTGATATAATTCACGCAAAGCACCAATCATAGCCCGCGTCATAATTTTCTGATAATGCAAAGCACCAGCATGTTTGAATGGTAACATTATATTTTTTGAAACATCATCATAAACACAAGCAGAACGCATCCAGTCCAATTCACTATCGCCAGCAGCGCAAACAGGACACATTGGTGTTGTACCTAAATCCAAATCTGCAGGAAAAGGATATCCGCACTTACAGCATTTTGGGTCGGATATCCAATTAAACCCGGACCAACAATCGGGACACAGCATTCCATGTTGGGAAACTGATTTTTTACAAATCGGGCAAGCTGGGGGAAATAAGAAATCTAAAAATTTCATTGCATTTTTATTGGTAAATTACCAAGTCATGCTTTTGTATGTTTTATTGCTGACACTGTCACCGAACATATCGCGTTTTTGCTGGGTCAATGTTTCATACTGATCGGATGAAATAACACGTAAAACAAAACCATCATCGCTACGCTGACTTAGTACTGGCATTATTCTTTGATCAGAAACACCTGTATCACGCAAAACCTGTTCAACAATCGCCAATCTGCGTGCAGCCAATTTTCGATCATCCAAACTGCGTGTTGAACGTTCTGGTATTGAAACCTGGATTGCACGTTTTGGATTGCTGACAACTATGCTAGCATATTCACTTAACAAATTATAATTATCACGTGATAATGATGAATCTTCGCCTTTGAATCCGATTTTTATTTCCAAAGGACGAACACCACCAGATTCTGATAAATCTTGTTCTGCGGTGAATCCTTCGGCGGATGTGGATAAATCACTTGCGACATCAAATCTGTCATCAATTTTATAAGTGGACAAATGTTTGTTTTCAGACAGATATGTTTTCTTGAATGCTTTTTTTAATTCACCAGGTGACATTTTTGAAAAATCACCATCTATGCTGGCAAAAGAAGGTTGGGCATCTTTTTTAACTTTTCTGACAATAACATCATCATCCATAGGAACAACTACTCGACTTAACGAAACATCATCAGAATCTTGGTTATATGATTTCACAGACACAGGGCGCGATTCACGTTCAACAACCCTTGGCTTCATATCATAAGAAATTATATCAACAGGTTTATTAATACTTGCTGTACGAACACTTGCATCTGCTTTGCGTTGTAAGTCAACCAGTTTTGCAATTTGTGCATCTAATTCACCAGACTTTGATTCAACAACAGGTTCCTGGATAGCGGGTGCACGTGCAATAACTTTTGGTTGCAAATCTTCTTCTGGTAATTGTGAAACATCATTGTCCAGGCTAATAAATTCCTGGGGCTGTGGCAAACGCAAAGGTGAATCAGTACGTGCCCATAAATCACCACTTGGTTTACGTGGGCTTAATACATCGCCACGATTTGCCAATATTTTTTCACCAGAATCAATAGAAATTGATTTTGAAACAGGTTTAACTTGTGCGACTTTTTTTGATTCTATTTGCAATGGTTTTTGTAGTGGTTTAACCTCTACCAAATTTTCACCGAATGCCGCACGTGCAGACACAGAACCAGCCGCAACATTAACAACTGGCAAACGAACATCGGCAAACGCCGGAATTGTGGCAAAAATTGCTAAAATAGATACAGCTGAAAAGCGCATTATTTCCTTCTCTTGCAACTATCATAGAACAAATCGCAAAATCAGGGCAAGCGGAAAAATAAACATGTAAAAATTATTTTACAACCTCGTCAGCAATTATCGAAACCGCATTATTTGGAACGTATGCTTTTTGGGCCATTTTGGTTAAACGTGCTGGATTGTCAAACAATTCCGTTAATGTCGCAGTCAACCATTTTGGTGTAAATTTGTCTTGGGGCACGGAAAATGCACCACCGGTCTTTGAAAAATTTTCTGCATTTGCAGCCTGGTCTGGATTTATCCCAAGTGGCACAATTATTGCAGGTCTGCCAACTGTTTCTAATTCAACAACTGTACTGGCACCACCACGACCAATTATCAAATCCGAAGAAATAATTGTTTCGGCCATATTATGAATAAACGATAAAACATTAGCGCGAATTTTTTGATCCGAATAAAATTTTTGCAGACGTGCAACATTTTCTGGTCTGGTTTGATGTGTTACAAATATTTTTTTATTTTTCATCGCTGCAATTGCAACTGGAACAACTTCATCTAAAATTTGTGCACCTAAAGATCCACCAGTTACTAAAATTCTTGATTCCATTTTCAGTGGACTGTTTGCAGCGGCCAAAAATTCTTTACGAACTGGCAATCCAGAATAAATAATTTTCAACGATTTATTATTTTTTACACCTTCTACTTTTGGAAAACTGGTCATCAGCGTTCTGACCCAGCGCATTGTAAATTTATTTGCGCGTCCAATAGCACCATTTTGTTCATGTAGCAAAGTTGGAACCTTCCACAAATGTGCAGCGAATACAGCTGGTACAGATGCATATCCACCAAATGCAACAACGCGATCAGGTCTGAACAACATAAATCGCAAAGTCAGTGCGACACTGGATACTGCAATCTTGAACAATGCAACAATTTGCATCAGTTTACTTTTTGCACCAACACCCGACGCCCAAATAAAAGCAACACCTGATTTTTTTGGTTTGCCACGTTTTACCATATCCATAACACGACCATCGGTTGAAATTATTATTCTATGACCGCGCTTTGCCAATTCCTCGGCAACGCTTAGCGCAGGAAATACATGTCCACCAGTTCCACCAGTTGCAATCCAAATACGCATTTTTATCCCCTTTTTATTTCCATTTATCTTCACGGACAATTGCCAAAATCATTCCAAACAATAAACAAAATGCTACAAAACTGCTGCCTCCATACGATATAAATGGTAATGTCATACCCTTGGGCGCGAATAGATGCAATGCTGACATTATATTTATACTAACCTGGGCACCAAATAATGCTGCTGCACCGCCAGCCGCATAAAACACAAATGGATCGCGTGCACGAATTGCACTGGTGGTCAGCCTGTTAATAACATATAAAAATACACATAACAAAGCACATGCCAATATTGCACCACTGTCTTCGGCAATTGCTGAAAAAATAAAATCAGTATGCGCATCGGGCAAAGACTGCTTTACAAACGCATCATCACCGCTTCCTAATAAACCGCCATGTTGTATTGATTGAATAGATTGTTTTATCTGATAACTGCCACCAGAAAACATACTCATTATACGACCATGAACATGCGGCATGGTAAAGAAAGCAAAAACACCAACTAAACCAGCCATACCAATAAAAATTGGTATCAAAATAATCGGCAACCCAGCGATAAATAACATCGCAGACAGAACTGCAAAATACAATAAAAAAGTACCCAAATCAGGATGTTGTAAAATTATTAAAAGTGCCGGGCCAATAATTGCCAAATATGTCCACCAGCTTAATAATCCAACACGCCAAGCATCTTTGTTAAAAAATATATCTTGGCCGAATTTTTCCTTCATCTTTGATAAAAACCAAGCAGTGATAATTATAAACCCTGGCTTCATTATGTCCGCAGGCATGACACTGATAACCCCCAGATTTACCCAACGCGTACTACCTTTTATTGCAGCCGGCGCAACCAATGTCACAAGCAGCAGCAGCAAACAAATCAAAACATTCGCAGCAGAAATTCGTATAACCCATTTTTTATCCAACATACTAGATACAAATAAAGTCACTAACCCAATTCCATAAAATGGTAATGCTTTTAGAATAAAAAAATACCATGGTTGACTGATACGTTCAGCAGCAACACTGCCCGCCGATACCATTGCCCACATTCCAATAAAAACCAAAGATATGACAAAGAATAACAGACGCCTGTCTATTTCAAAATACCAACTGGTAAGTTTACTTTCTTCGGTTCTTTTTAACATGATTTACGGTCTTATGCGAATTTTAACAGTATCAATGCCAATCCTGAAAACAGTATCGACATGATGAAAAATCTTTCAACTATTTTTGTTTCGACATATCCCTTTAATTCAAAATGATGATGCAGTGGTGCCATTTTAAATATACGCTTTCCGGTACCGGTGATGCGGCGTGTGATTTTGAAATACATAGTTTGCATAAATGAAGAAAGTAAAATCAAAACCATCATACCAGCGGCAATACCCATAATAATTTCAGATTTTAATAACATGGCAACTGTTCCCATAAATCCACCCAGTGCCAATGATCCAACATCACCCATAAAAATTGCAGCAGGTTTGGAATTAAACCATAAAAATCCCAACACAGCACCAAATGCTGCACCCAAAACAGGGTACAAACCGCTGGCCTGGGGCAAGAACATAACAGTATCCATAAACCCAATACGTGTAGCACCATACAGTGCAACAATAAGAACAATCAAAACTGGCAAATATAATTTAGACAACATACCATCCAAACCATCTGTGATATTTGTTGCATTTGCACTGCCGGTGATTACAAAATATGCGAAAACATAATATAAAAATCCCAGTGGCAAAATTATACCAAATGGCAATGATACAGACAAACCTGGAATATATGGCGGCATAGTTTTATTTATAAAATAAGCCAGAACTAAAACGCACAGCATTTCCAAACCCAATCTCATTTTTGGGGATAGTCCGTTCGAAGCTTTTTTAGATTGTGATTTTATTTTTTTGTAATCATCTGCAAATCCAATTGCACCAAATGCAATCAATGAACCCAAAGCAATCCATCCGGTTGGATTTGACCATTTCATATACAATAAGCTGGAGATAACTATTGATATTATAATCAATATTCCACCCATACTTGGTGTGCCTGATTTAACCTTATGGGAATCTGGAACATTTTCACTGATTGGTTGACCCTTCTTCTGCCAACGACGCATTGCATTTATAAAACCATTTCCAAAAATCATCATTATCAAAAAAGATACGCCAAAAGCGACACCAAACTGCATCCAACCACTGGCAAAAAAATCATACCCATAATTTAATAAAAAATCCGTCAGCATAAAGTCTCCTTTTTATGCTTTAATTGTATCATAAAATATTATGAAAATAAACGGTGGTATATAAATTTATTATTTGCAATCAATAGGCTGTTCATCATTCAAAAACAAAGTCCAATGATTACCTTTGTTCCATAAAACAACATTTGTATCATTTAAAATTCCGGCATATCTTGCACCCGAAGCAGCAACTGTCTGTTTAAGAACAACTTCATCACCATTTATGACAATAGTCAGCATGTCACCCTGCAGGGTTTTAGAAATTTCATAATCGCCGCATTTCATCAATTTTTCTGATTTGTCACACGATGTCAAAGCCAGCGCAGCCAAAAAAATAAATGCAAATTTTTTCATATCACAGCCTCTTTGAACCAATTATATCACTTAAAATTTCAAAAATCAAAATACTCCACCAACCGTTGGGCCCTTCGAAGATTTAACAGCTTGCGGTGCAGGATTTGGTTTTTGACCTTCTTTAAAGGCTTCGTTTATTATAATTCCATCCGGATCCTGGCTGGCAGCAACACCCGTACTACGATTTACACGCATAAAAGTTAATCCATCAGGAATGGCAAAAGGCTGGTTTGTTTCGCCCGCTAATGCAACTTTCATAAAGTTTGCAAAAACTGTTGCGGCCATATGACTGCCTGCGCCCTTACCCAATGGTTTTGGTGTATCATAACCTAAATAAACACCTGCTATTAAATTCTTTGAAAAACCGACAAACCAAACGTCTTTTACTTCGTTTGTTGTGCCAGTTTTACCTGCAATTGTATGCCCTGGGACCTGGGCTTGTTTTCCAGTTCCATGTTCAACTACACCCTGCAAAATTGACACCAATTGATACAAGCTTTGTGGATCTGACAAAGGTTCTGATTCGGATTTTTCATCTGGTGGCATCAAACCGTCATTCCATTCTATTTGACCAGGAATTTCATTTTTGCCAATTACACGACCATACCTATCTTCGATATAGTCGACTAGTTTTGAATTTACTAAATGACCACCGTTTATGAATGCAGAATAACCCAACACCAATTTTTCCAAAGTTGTTTCGCCAGAACCCAATGCCAAAGATAAATTCAAATCACCCAAACTATCTGGATATACACCAAAACGCTGGGCAGATTCGATTGCTGTACGAATTCCAATTTGTTCAACCAATCTAACTGTTGGCACATTTCTTGAAGTTTCCAAAGATAAACGCAATGGTACATCACCCAAAAACTTCTTATCATAATTTTCGGGTTTCCAAAGTGTATCATCTTCCTTCCAACCAACAACTGGTTCATCTGATAAAATTGATTCCGGTGACATTCCAGATTCCAGTGCAGCCAAATACACAAATGGTTTTATTGTACTTCCAATCTGACGCATTGCCTGTGTTGCACGATTGAATGGGCTTTCTGCAAAAGAACGACCACCCGCCATTGCGACAACACGACCCGTGTGGGGGTTCATAGCTATTATTGCACCTTGTAATTTTTCTGTTCTGCCTTCGCTAAATCTATCCAAAGCATCATCTAATGCCTTGCTGGCTGCGCGCTGATATTCAGGAACAATTGTTGTTTTTATATACAGACCGTCATTATACAGTGTTTCACGACCGATACTGTTCAATAATTGACGACGAACATCTTCTGCAAAATATTGAAATTCATCTTCCATTTGTGCAGTAAATCCGCTGTTAATATTTAATGGTTCTTTTCCAGCAATATCTGCCTGGGCCTGGGTTATATAACCTTCGTCAACCATACGACGCAAAACATAATTTCTGCGATCAATTGCACGATTACGGTCATTTGGTGCCTTGGGCAATGATGCCAAGAATGCACATTCTGATAAACTTAGTTCAGAAACAGGTTTATTAAAATACATCAATGCTGCAGAACCAACACCATACGCACGTGCCCCCAAAAATATTTGGTTCAAATACAATGTCATTATGTGTTCTTTGGAAAATGAACGTTCCAACTTCAACGCTAATATTGCTTCTTTTATTTTTCTGGATATTGTTCTGTCAGATGTCAAAAAGAAATTTTTTGCAACTTGTTGTGTGATTGTCGAAGCGCCTGTAAATTTTTTATTAAATCCAATTAAACGCATACCATTATTTGCCAAAGCACGAATTATTCCCTGGACATCAATTCCTGGATGTGTCCAGAAATTTTGATCTTCGGCTGCAACGAATGCCTGGACCAATTGTGGTGGCATATCAACAAAGTCTATAAAAACACGGCGTTCTTGGGCATATTCAATCAGCAAGCTTCCATCAGAAGCATATAAACGTGTTGCAACCGGTGGTGCATAAGTCGCCAGTTTTTTATAATTTGGTAAATCATTTCCATAAATTAAAACCAGTCCGGCCAGAACAGCCACCCCGGCTGTAAAGCACCAGAATAATGTATTTGCTGTAATACGTAATATTTTTTTGAAACTCATCTGGGCAAGTCTAAGACAATTATTACAAATAATCAAATTATTTTAGTTATAAAAAGAAAACTTTGTTAAAAAGATTATTATCGTTCATTTCCAGTTTGCAGATCTACAAAACTGTTTAGAAAAATTTCGTTTATTCTGCTATGTTCTTTGTTAATATTGGTTTGTAATTCATTTCTTACGGATTTTGTGGTTTGCATAACATAATTCAAATAATAATTTGTTGCTAAACCATTTTCCAAAACACCTTGGGCCAGATTTTTTTTATCTTCTTTCAGTTTTGCAAGATTTCTGAAAGAATTTCCAACGGTTATACTGCTACCAAATTTACCACCTTTGGTTGCAACCATTGAAACAGCATCATTTGCAGAATCTATTTTAAGTAATGTAAGCGCAACATTCAAATCCAAACATTGATCGTCTATTTCATCCAATGCATTTGAAATATGCTTAACCGCAGCTTCTTCACTGATGAAAACACCAGTATATTTTTCTATTGCAAAAATATTTTTTAAATTTCGAACAGATTTCACTAGGCCTTCAAACATTTTTTAACCTTTTTTTCTGCTCTCTCCGTAATTTCTTACATTGCTTTGCCGTTCGACGCAATCAACTCGGTATCCATTGTGATTTTTCCGCCGGCTTCGGTGACTATCAACTCACCTGCTGCAATTTCTGCAAAATCAATTGGGTCGGAAACATACGCATCAAATTTTCCAGCTGCAACCCATGCCAAATCCATGGCTGGACATCCAGTTATACGTGGATTTGCACCAATCATTTTCTGGTTACCAGAAACATTGTAACCAATTGTTAAATCAGATTTTTCAGATAAATTTGAAACACGAACACGTGCTGAATGATATGTTGAAAAAGCATATGCACCATTGCCTTTTTCAGCATAATATAATTTTTCATCTATTGGAGAATAAATCAAAGCAATCTTGGTTTCGTCCAAAGAACGCAACGCCAAAGATATTGCAAAATTAGGATTTGCACGAACAAAATTTGCAGCACCAGATAGCGCCAAGACAAATTCATCACGACCATCACCAGATTTTGAAACGTTTGGTGTTAACAAACCAGCTGATGGACGAACCAACAATAAATCTGAAATAATGCTTTCTTCGATACGAGCAGACGCTTTTTGAACAAAATCCTGGGCGCCACGCAAAGACTGCTGCAAGTTTTCAACTTCGCCGAAATCACGACGTAAACCGCTGGCTGTCCGCTGTAATGCGGCAAACATTTTATTTAATTCCGAAGACCCTTTGATCAGGACATCCATAATTATTCCAATCTGAAAAAAATAAATTAAAACTTAAACCCGTCAAACTTCTTTTTGAAATCTGCGGCGCGTTGACCTTTGTCACCAGAATTGCTGCGCTGACCTGTCCATGCTGAATGGTTCAAGTTGTCAGTAGACAATACCAAGTCTTTTTTAACAGAAGAATACATTTTTACTGTTTTACCATCTGTCATTGTGACGTTGATTTCGTTGTATGCGGGGTGAATACCTTTTTTCATTTTTAATACCCTTTTATTTTAGCGCACCGATTATACAATGATTTTTCAGGAAATCAAGACAAATTAAGGAAGTGTTTGACTTTAATAACGACCGATGCAACCTAAATACGAATTTCCGGTCGATTCCAATATATTTACGAACTGGGTTGGATTTTTTCCAGAAAACAAAGCCAATATTGTTCCAGCATCTGTTGCTAACATGTCAGAAACAGTTGCAATTGAAGAATTCATTTTTTTAAAAAAACCAGATGTTGGATAAATTTCGGCAGCCAATAATTGATTTTGACCCTTCTTAGCAGGTGTTTTACCCATTTCAATTGCCATTAATTGGCATTCTGGGGATATTATTATTTTATCGGTAACAACAGCATTTCCACCCAACAATTCACCCCACCAACCAGTTGATTCACAGAAAACAGGGTAATACAGAATACTTTCGGGATTTTTAGACAGTACATCCATGATATCAGTGTCACCTATTACAACTTCTGGCATAATACCATGAGCAGCGCTTATCGTTTTGCGTGCCAACTGATATTCTGAATCATTGTTGGTTTTGCGTGACCAGTAAAGAATCGGTACTGCTTTCATCAATGTGAATTATATCAGATTCGGAACCTGTAAAAAAGC
>Ga0116157_10003508_pt1 | contig 14955 bp, 15 predicted proteins | sample AD_UKC048_MetaG_FD_89882 | JGI IMG/M metagenome (GOLD analysis project Ga0116157, IMG submission 89882) | Active sludge microbial communities of municipal wastewater-treating anaerobic digesters from USA - AD_UKC048_MetaG | ecosystem: Engineered > Bioreactor > Anaerobic > Digestate | place: USA...
CAACGATATTTCCTATGATGTCATCGGTGAATTAAAAGGCCGTGTGCTCTTGTTTCGCAATCGGACAGATAAATTCGAAATCCAGGCCTTTGACGAAAACATGCGTTCAAGTTGGAGCAAAGAAATTGAATTGGAAAAACGGCAACCTTCCATCATTGGTGTGAACAGTCTGCGGGATAGCTTCACCGTCATTTATCACCATCGCGACAAAGGCAATACCATCGTTCGAGCCGATCATTTTGATCCCTCTGCCAACAAACGCCAAACCTTGCTGCTCAAGGATTATGGCTTCACTTTTTTTACCCCAACCTTTCGACTCGAGCGTAGTGAAGACCGCAGCAAGGTGCTCATTTATCACATCGACCGCAGCACCTTTAATGTATTGGTGTTTGACAATGCCTCGTTTACGTTGTTGTGGGAAAAAAGCTTTCAAATTGATGATTTTACCGATGGAGTTGATGTGATGCACATGTTGGTCAGCAATGATGGGGAAATGTTCATGGTGCTTGAAAAAGACAATGTAATGAGCCGGAGGGAAAAACACCGCTTCGATCTTTTTGTCTGTAGTCCTGCATCGCCCAGCATCAATCAATTCGCCATTTTTATGGAGGACAAAGTGACCTATGATGTAAAGTTTATCATCGATAATCTCAACCACCGTTTCTGTGGAGGTGGCTTGTATTTTGAACGAAATATTGAGCGCGCCGAAGGTTATTTTCACCTCAGTCTACCCCGCAATGATTTACTCAGTCACCGGCTGCGTTTCCATCCATTTGACGACAGCTTTGTTTCGGATTTAGAAGGTAAGGAAATTCGGCAAAATCGGGGCCTTGTGGAAATTGGCATCAACAATATCGTGTTGCGTAAAGATGGCGGAATGCTCATTTTTGGAGAAGAAAATCGCAACTCTACCCGGTTTTCTACCAACGTTCCACGTATGGGCTTCGACAACGTCAGCCGCAATACCATTGATTATTACTACAATGACATTTTTGCCATTTCCGTACATCCCGACGGGGAAGAGCACTGGAAAAAAGTGTTGTACAAAAAACAATACTCGCAAGATGATGATGGTGCCTATTCGTCCTTTTTCTTATTCAAAACGCCTTCCAATCTGCGTTTAATTTTCAATGATGAAATCAAATTTGAAAATACAGTCAGCGAATACTTGATCAAAGGAACTGGCGACAATGAACGGCATAGCTTACTCAGTACAGAGTTGTTGAAGCTCCGCCTCCGGTTTCGGGATGCCATCCAGATTTCGGGCGATAAGATGGTGGTGCCCAGCGAAAGGAGAGGACAACTACGTGTAGCCAAAATTATTTTGTAGACTAAAACTTTAACACGCTCTAAAACTTTAACAGCGGATTCGTCGTTTTTTTGAACACAGACTCTACAATAAACCTGTATTTTTGCCCTAACGATTCAAAATGAAGTTTCAAATGAAAAAAACGATGCTGGTTGCCAGTTTGGCCTTCTGTTTTTTGTGGGCTGGAAGCTCAAGTGTAATTGCCCAAGACAATAAAAGTCTTTGGACAACCCTGGCCAAGGTTACCTTTAAAAAGCAATACGATGAAATGCTGGGCTTTAAAGTAGACGTGCCTATTTTTAGCCCTGAGATTAAAGCACTCGAAGGTAAATCGGTCGAAATCAAGGGGTACATCATTCCCGTGGAAGGTTATCGTGGGCAAAAAGAGTTCGTCTTTTCCGCTTTCCCTTACAACATGTGCTTCTTCTGTGGCGGTGCTGGTCCTGAATCAGTAATGGAAGTTGTTTCCAAAGAACCCATCAAATACACTACGGAAGCCATCACCATCAAAGGAAAACTGGATTTGAACGCCAATGACATCAATCGGCTCATGTACGGGCTCACCGATGCGGAATTGGTAAAAAGTGCCAAATAGGGCCAAGGCCTTAGCCCCCCTACCAGACAATCGGGTATGAAAAACCTACTGTTCCTTTTATGGGGATTGGTTTTAGGCTGTGCTGTCCATGCGCAAAGTACTACTGAGTTCCCCCCAAAATGGCTCGGCCATTGGGAAGGCAAACTCAGTTGGTATGCCGGCAATGCCAAGACTCCAAAAAAGGTCGTGATGCAACTTAAAATCCAGGCGGCCGATACCCTTGGTCATTATACTTGGCAACTGATTTATGGCGATCAGTCGGAAGACAATCGTCCTTACGTCCTTAAACCAGTAGATGCAGGCAAAGGCCATTGGGCGATTGATGAGCGAAATGGCATTGTCTTGGATCAATTTCTGGTCGGAGACCTTTTTGCCGGGGCGTTTACCGTACAAAACAGCACCATCGTCAACAATTATCGCCTGGAAAAAGACCACCTCATAGTGGAGTTTTATGGACTCTCCGCCAAGCCAATACGCCAAAGTGGTGCAGGTACTGAAGATTCCCCGAAGGTAGACAGCTACAGCGTACGCAGCTACCAAAAAGCCATCCTGAAACGCAAAAAGAAATAATGCGCCTAGTCATCCAACGAGTCTCTGAAGCATCAGTCACTATTGATGGTCAAATCAAATCAGCAATTGGTACTGGTTTATTGATTCTGGTTGGCATTGAAGACGCCGATACCGCTGAAGACATTGACTGGCTGTGCAATAAAGTGGTCAATCTCCGCATCTTTCCCGATGAAAATGGAGTGATGAACTGCTCTGTACTGGAAGCCAAAGGTGGTTTGTTGGTGGTGAGTCAATTCACCCTGCATGCCAGCACCAAAAAAGGCAATCGACCTTCCTACATCAAGGCTTCCAAACCCGATTTTGCCATTCCCATGTACGAGGCTTTTGTCAAAAAACTGGAAGCATGCGCTGGCATTCCAGTTGGAACAGGCGAATTTGGCGCCGACATGAAAGTACGGCTCCTCAACGATGGCCCGGTCACCATCATCATCGACAGCAAAAATAAAGAATAATGCAGCAACTGCTACTTTCGGAAGCCCAAACCACGGTAGATGAGTGGATCAAGACCATTGGTGTCCGCTATTACCACGAGCTCACCAATACCGCCATCCTGATGGAGGAGGTAGGCGAAGTGGCCAGGTTGATGTCGCGGATGTACGGCGAACAGTCGTTCAAAAACCCGGACGATGCCCTGACTGCCAAAGAAGACCTGGCGGATGAAATGGCGGATGTGCTGTTTGTATTGATTTGTTTGGCCAATCAGACCGGGATCGATTTAACCGAAGCCCTGCATAAAAACCTGGAAAAGAAAACGAAAAGAGACGCAGAACGGCACGCGAACAATGAAAAATTACGGTAGGGGCAACCCTTTGTGGTTGCCCTATATTGGCGTTGCCCAATGAAACACAAACATTGTATCAGGGCAACTACAAAGGGTTGCCTCTACACGATTCCTTCCCGGATCAAATCGTGTAAATGCACCACCCCCACATATTTTTGTACCTCATCTACCACCAGCAATTGTGAAATACTGTAGTTGCGCATGATTTCCAGGGCATGTACCGCCATCGCATGCGCAAAAATTGTTTTTGGATGCGCACTCATAATGTCTTGCGCACATACCTCTGCCCAATTGTCCAATCGTTCCAACATGCGACGCAAGTCGCCATCGGTCACGATGCCCAACACTTTTTCATCCGTATCTACTACTGCTGTTGCACCCAGGCGTTTGGATGTGATTTCCAAAATGGTGCGTTTGATACCCGTGGTGGGTTCAACCATGGGGCGGGCGTTGTGAATGTAAAGGTCGCTAACCCGCAAGTACAGTTGCTTGCCCAATGATCCTCCGGGATGAAACTGCGCAAAATCCTTGGGTGAGAAACCACGCAATGCACAAAGAGAAGTGGCCAGGGCATCACCCATTGCCATTTGAGCGGTGGTGCTTGCGGTAGGTGCCAGATTGTTCGGATCTGCCTCCTTGTCAATCGGGGTATGGAGGATAAATTGGGCTTGTTTGGCCAAATAAGAATCTTTATTACTGACCATGCCGATCAACACAGTGCCTAGGTTTTTGATGAGTGGCACCAAGACTTTGATTTCGGGTGTCTCTCCGCTTTTAGACAAACAAATGACCACATCCTGTGCCTGGATCATGCCTAAGTCGCCGTGGATGGCATCAGCCGCGTGCAAAAAAATTGCCGGGGTTCCGGTGGAGTTGAGGGTAGCCACAATTTTTTGGGCAATGATGGCACTCTTGCCTATTCCCGTCAGAATTACTCGACCCGTAGCTGCGTATATTGCCTCCACTGTGGTCACAAAGCCCTCATCCAAGCTATTCCTTAAGTCTTGAAGCGTTGCCACCTCAATTTCTATGGTCTGACGGGCAGTACTCAAAATTATGTTTTCAAGGGTGTCCATTCGTTTGTTTCTACTGGTGATGCTTTTTCAAAAGCATTTAGTTAATTGGTTAAAATTCAATTGTTTTTGTAAATTATTTATTATCTTCGCGTGCTTTTCCTCAAAGGGGGAAAAAACCAGACAAATTGCACTAAAAAACCAGAGAGGTATATGATTAATCCTAATTTCTGGTTATATTTAGTTTTTAGAATTCACAAAAACTACTGAAACGTATCCGCAACAAGCAATTGTGTGCGGCGCTGCGCAAAAGTACGCTAAAATCAAAAGATCAAAGCACGAGAGCCATGACAGTGACGCAAGAAACATTGCAAGAGGCTTTGCAGAAATACTTCGGCTTTGACGCGTTCAAAGGCAATCAGGAAGCAATCATCCAGAACTTACTCAATCGGGACGACACTTTTGTCATTATGCCTACCGGAGGAGGAAAATCGCTGTGTTATCAATTGCCAGCCCTCATGCTTGAAGGAACAGCCATCGTTATTTCTCCACTCATCGCCCTGATGAAAAACCAGGTGGACTCCATTCGCGGATACAGTCAAAGCGACGATGTAGCACATTTTTTAAATTCCTCGCTGACCAAAGCACAAATGAAACTGGTAAAGCAAGCCATCAATGATGGACACACCAAATTGCTTTACATCGCACCCGAAACACTTACGAAGGACGAAAACATCGAGTTCTTCCGAACGGTCAATGTCTCCTTTGTAGCCGTAGATGAAGCCCACTGTATTTCCGAATGGGGGCACGATTTTCGTCCGGAATACCGGCGCATTCGTTCCATGCTGGACGGCATCGGTCAGGAAGTTCCCATCATCGCCCTTACAGCTACTGCTACACCTAAAGTACAGTCAGATATCCTTAAAAACCTTGGACTGCGCAGCGAACATGCGTTCATGTCTTCCTTCAATCGCGAAAATCTTTATTACGAGGTTCGCCCCAAAGGAAAGCCAGAGCAAGCCGTTCGCCAGATCATCCAGGTGATCAAGGGCATGCCCGGACAATCGGGAATCATCTATGTGCAAAGCCGCAAAGCAGCCGAGGAGATTGCCAAAGTGCTCCAGGTCAACGACATCAAAGCCGCGCCTTATCATGCGGGACTGGATGCAAAAACACGTACCAGAACCCAGGACGAATTCCTCATGGAAGATGTGGACGTCATTGTAGCGACCATTGCTTTTGGGATGGGCATCGACAAACCAGATGTGCGTTTTGTGATCCACTTCGACATGCCCAAAAGCATCGAGAACTACTACCAGGAAACCGGTCGCGCTGGCCGCGATGGCCTCGAAGGCCGTTGTATTGCCTTTTACGCGTATAAGGACATGCTCAAGTTGGAAAAATTCCTGCGCGACAAGCCGGTAGCTGAACGCGAAATGGGCTCCCAACTGATGCAAGAAGTAATGGCGTATGCCGAAACTACGGCTTGCCGGCGCCAGTTTTTATTGCACTATTTTGGAGAAGAATACGATCAGGCTCATTGTGGCTTATGTGACAATTGCCGCTATCCCAAAGAGAAAATCGAAGTCACCAAAGAAATGCAGGACGCACTCAAGGTGGTGGATGAACTGGATGAAAACTTCACGATCAAAACCTTGCTCGATTTTGTACAAGGTGCTGAGACCAAAGAAATCAAGGATTACGCTTTCAATAAAAAACCTTCTTACGGGGTTGGCAAAGGCAAAGACATTAATTTTTGGGAATCGGTATACCGACATGCCCTCTTGCAAGACCTGCTTTACAAAGATGTGGAGAGCTACGGTTTGCTGAAATTGACCGAAAAAGGCCGTGATTTTCTAAAAAAGACTTACCCCGTACAAATTCCACTCAACCACGATTACGAAAAAGAACAGATCGACGCAAACAACGAGGATGTAGGCCGTACGGCCGTATTGGACGAAACCCTGGTCAGTTTGCTCAAAGATTTGCGCCGCCGGGAAGCCAAACGCCACAATGTGCCACCATATGTGATTTTTCAGGATCCTTCCCTGGAAGACATGGCCACCCAGTATCCCATTTCGATGGATGACATGGTGCACATCTCCGGGGTTAGCCGAGGCAAAGCCATTCGTTATGGCAAGGCCTTCGTGGAAATGATCAAAAAGTACGTTGAAGAGAATGAGATTGACCGGCCTACCGATTTTGTGGTCAAGCAGGTAGCCAATAAATCCAAAATCAAAGTCAACATCATTCAGAGCATCGACCGTAAAGTGCCGTTGGAAGACATTGCCGAAGCCAACGACATCACCATGGATGAAATTCTGGAAGAACTTTACGCGATTGTCCTCTCCGGCACCAAGGTCAATATTGATTATTACCTGGACGAAACCATGGACGAAGCCATCCGTGACGACATTTACGACTACTTCATGAGTGTGGATACCGACGATGCCAAAGTAGCCTATAAAGCCTTAAAAGATGACGACATCACCATGGACGAAATCTTGATGGTCAGGATTAAATTTTTGTCAGAACTCGCAAATTAATAGCTGTTAGCCATCAGCTATGAGCAATCAGCCGTCAGTCATATTGCTCATAGCTGATTGCTGATTGCTCATAGCTGATTACTATGAAGCTGCTTATCCTCAACGGTCCCAACCTCAACCTCCTCGGTGTACGCGAACCCGAAGTGTACGGCACCCAAACCTTTCAGGCTTATTTTGATACCTTGGTACAGGCTTTTCCTGATCAGGATTTGCACTATTTCCAAAGCAACCACGAAGGAGCCATCATTGACAAAATACACGAAGTAGGATTTTCTTTTGATGGCATCATCATCAATGCCGGAGCTTACACCCACACTTCAGTTGCCGTCGCCGATGCCATTAGCGCCGTTAAGACGCCGGTTGTTGAGGTGCACATTTCCAATATTCACGCTCGCGAGGCTTTTCGGCACCACTCTTACCTGGCCTCACGTTGTGTGGGGAGTATCGTAGGATTGGGCTTGAATGGCTATCGATTAGCCATCGAATATTTTTTGGTCAAATAAAATGCGCTTAGCGCTCCGAGGGCCGTGTGTCCATGATGCGCAAGCGTTTGCGTTTGCCTAATTCCACAATTTTGTATTTGAAAATTTGGGGCAAAAGAAAACCTGTGAGGCAAGCAGAGCCGGTTACAATGGCATCACTCAATTCGTAATTGGTCTCAGGATTTTTATCCGTAAGTGTTCCCACCAAAGCAATGGCCGACCAACTCAGTCCGAATAAACTCAAAGACTTACCAATTCCTTTAGACCAGTTCTTATCGTAGCGTAGCGCCGAAATTTCTCTGAGCGGAATGGCGATTTTTGGAAAAATGACCAGGGTATCCTTGTAGTTGAGGTCTACCACCTCGGCGGTGTACCACCCTTGCCCGTCGCGCAATTGATACGTTAGCACTGTGCCAATTGGGATGCGAATATTTTTGACTTTGCCATAACGTTCCAGGGCCAAAAATTTTTGACCAAAAGCAGGAACCAACGTGCAGCACGCCAATACAAAACCTAAAAGTATGTTGAGTAGTCTCTTATTCATTTTGCAGTAGTTCAAGTAAGAAATAAAGGAGTTTCAATCCCCCTTATGCGTTGGTTGATTCTGTTGATCACGCAAAATTTTTCCCAATCTGCGCAATCCTCGATTCATGTTGGTTTCAATCTCGGTATATTCCAAAGCTTCTTTGGCCACATAAATCACCATCAGAGCATACACTTTTTGCGATGGATCCAAGTTGCGGTAAAGGAGTTGTTTATTGAGTCGATAAGCCTCGCGAATTTGACGGCGCAGACGGTTGCGGTCTACCGCTTTTTTGAATTTCTTTTTGGGAACACTCACGGTGAACTGTGCAGGAAAACTTGCGTTTTCTTGCTCCACGGGTAACCACACAAAGCGCAATGGATACTGGCCAAAAGACTGCCCTTCCTTGAACATCCGCCCAATTGCCGACCAGCTCTTGAGTCGTTCTTCCCGCCTAAACCGCAAATCTTTTTCCACTTTTCAAAAATATCTTCTAAATTAGCTCAAACATAAGGAACAGAAATGGAAATTGTTTCTGTTCCCCACATTTGCCTTTCACTTTTACATAGCCTTTGGATTCATTTTGTTTGCTCATCGTTTCAATAGTTGTGTTATGTACCACGATCCAAAGGAAAGAATAAGCATTAAAGGCTGGGCCGAGGAGGATCGCCCACGCGAGAAACTGCTACTCAAGGGAAAAAAACAACTGACGGATGCCGAGTTATTGGCCATTATTCTGGGTTCTGGCAACCGGGATGAGTCGGCTTTAGGTTTGGCTCAACGGATTTTGCATGCCTACGCCGCCGATTTGAATGAACTGGGTCGTTGCAGCATCAAAGAACTCACCGAGCGCTTTAATGGTGTGGGTGAAGCCAAGGCCATTTCCATCATTGCAGCGCTGGAGTTGGGGCAGCGTCGACAACTGCTGCCCTTACAAAAACGCCCCCTGATCAGCAGCAGTAAGGACGCATATCTGGCGCTGGCGCCACTGGTGCTCGATTTAAGCACTGAGGAGTTTTGGATCCTCCTGCTCAATCAGGCCAACCGCATGATTGGGCGGGAAAAAATCAGCGCCGGAGGGCTCTCCAGCACCGTAGTAGACGCCCGGGTGATCTTTAAAAAGGCATTGGAATACAATGCAGCCAGTATTGTGCTGTGCCACAATCATCCTTCCGGGAGTTTGCGTCCCAGCCAGGCCGATCTCGATCTTACCCAAAGCCTCCGCAAGGCGGGTTCGCAACTGGACATCCTGGTGCAGGATCACCTGATTGTGAGCGAGGCTGGTTATTACAGTTTTGCCGATGAAGGAATCTTTTGACAACCGACAGAAAAATAACATTCCGCCTGCGGCGGGACTTGTTTTTAACCGACTTTAATAAAACCACAACCAATGAAGTTTTCTCCATTTTTATTGATGTTCAGTGTATTCTGCACCCTGGGTCACGCACAAACAGATGAACGTGCGGCCGTGATTGCCTGCATTCAACAAATGTTCGATGGCATGCGGGCCAATGATAGTGTTCGCATCAAAGCCATCATGCACCCCGATGCCCATTTGCAAACAACCCTCATCGATCGGGAAGGCAAGCCCCAACTCCGGTCAGAGTCCATTAGCCGCTTTATCACCTCAGTGGGCAAACCGTCTCCAAAAATGCTCGATGAACGCATCTGGAGTTATGATGTGCGCATTGATCAAAATCTGGCTACGGCATGGACTGAGTATACTTTTTTCTTGGGCGACCAAATGAGCCACTGTGGGGTCAATGCTTTCCAGCTGATGAAAACCACCGAGGGTTGGAAAATCATCCACATCACCGACACGCGTCGCAAAGACAATTGTATCACGGCTACCCCCGATTACCAGAAGGAAATTGCCAGCTTCATCGAGGCCTGGCACCGCGCTGCGGCTACCGCCGATGAAGAGAAATTCTTTGGTGCGATGAGTGCTGATGCGGTTTTCCTGGGCACTGATGCGACAGAACGTTGGCTGACTGATGCCATGCGCAAAGACCTGCAAAAGGCTTTTGAAAAAGACGTCGCTTGGGACTTTAAGGCCAAAAACCGCAACGTCGCGGTAACCGCCGATGGCCGTTACGCCTGGTGGGACGAAGTGCTGGATACCTGGATGGGCCCGTGCCGAGGCTCAGGTGTGCTCGAAAAAAGTGGACTGAGTTGGAAAATCAAGCAGTACAATTTGGCGCTGTTGGTGCCGAATGACAAGATTCAGCAGGTGATGAAGGTGATCAAGTAGATGTTCGTTCTCGCAGATTTCACACAGATTTTATTCACTTAAACGGATGCCTCCCCTGCGGCAACGCCGCCAAGGGGTGGTATTCCCCCTTCAACCCCAACACCTCTGCCTCCCGAATGCTGTGTACCAACTCAATCGAAGGTTCAGCAGCATCCAGGCCAAATCCTCGGCCCGCCAAAATCTCTCGATAGCTCTCGGTATGCAGATCGGTAAAGCCCTCACTAAACTCCAATTCCTGGCCATTGATGCGTATGGAGCGAAAGGTACGAACGCCTTTTTCGTGTACGGATTGGGGGAGGGTGTTTTCATCGATGCTCAAAAACCAGCGCACCCGGGCGCGTTCCAATTCCAAATACCCTGCGGCCCGATCATGACTGTGCAGGTGTACTTCACTTTTTTGCACCGCGCCAAAAATCCAGATCAACATGTCGAAAAAGTGAATACCGATATTGGTTGCGATTCCTCCTGATTTGGACAATTCCCCCTTCCAACTGGCGTAATACCAATTGCCCCTGGCAGTGATGTAACTCAGATCAACCTCATGTTTTTGCACAACTTGCTGAGCCATCCGGGTTTTTAAAGCTTGAATGGCCGGGTGTAAGCGCAATTGCAGAATGGTGTACACCCGTTGGCCCGTTTCTGCTTCGTTGCGTTGCAATGCTTCCGCATTCCAGGGGTTGAGCACCAGTGGTTTTTCACAAATGACGTCAGCTTGCTGGCGTAGCCCAAAGCGAATATGGGCGTCGTGCAGGTAATTGGGTGAACAGATGCTGACGAAGTGAAGTTTTTGCCCATTTTGGCGGAGTTTCTCCAGGTGTCGATCAAAACGTTCAAATTCTACAAAAAAAGCCGCGTCAGGAAAATAGGCATCCATCACGCCTACTGAATCATTGGGGTCTAGCGCCGCAATCAAACGATTTTCGGTATCCTTGATGGCCCGTAAATGCCGGGGCGCCACGTATCCAGCTACCCCGATCAGGGCAAAATTCAGGTCTTTCATATTTTTGTTACCTGCCCATGCTCCAGTCGATACTGTTCGCCAGAGCCGGGGCAAAGTGCCAGGTTTTGTTCATCAAAATACAAACGCTCTCCATATTCACTCATCCAACCGATGTGCCGGGCTGGATTGCCCACCAATAGTGCATAAGGCAACACATCTTCTAGTACTACTGCACCCGCGCCAATAAAGGCATAAGCACCGATGCGGATGCCGCACAAAATGGTCGCATTCGCCCCAATGGTCACGCCTCGTTCTACCCAGGTTTGGCGGTATTCCCCTTTGCGGTTGACGGCACTGCGGGGGTTGTGTACGTTGGTAAACACCATAGATGGCCCCAGGAAAACATCGTCTGCACAGATGACCCCCGAATATAGCGATACGTTGTTTTGCACTTTGACATTTTTTCCCAAAATCACCCCATCAGCTACAAAAACATTTTGACCCAAACTGCAATTTTCACCAATCACCGCACCTGCCATTACGTGGCAAAAGTGCCAGATCTTGGTATCTGCACCAATTTGGGCACCTGCGTCGACAATGGCTGTGGGATGCTGGAAATTCATAAACGTTGAGGAGTTGAGGAGTTGAGGAGTTGAGGAGTTGAGGAGTTGTCGCTCGCGGTAGCCTCAACTTCTCAACCTCCTCAACTCCTCAACTTTTATAAAACATCGAATTTCGAAATCGCGCCCGTTTTTTCAAACAGCTCCGTCAAGGACATTTGGGCATGACGGATGTCTTGCCAATCTTTGAGAATAATTCCCAGTGTGGATTCTACCGTTTCTTTATCCAAATGATCGATGTGCAAATTGGCCAAGGCGGTTGCCCAATCAAGGGTCTCGGCCACGCCAGGCACTTTATCCAGGCGCAATTGGCGCAGTTCCCGCATGAAGGCACAAATCTGTTGTCCCAGTTTTTCATCAATTTCGGGCACTTTGCTGCGCACAATTTGCAGTTCTTTGTCAAAGTCGGGATAATCGATGTACAGGTACAAACACCGTCGCCGCAGTGCTTCCGACAGCTCTCGAACCCGGTTGCTGGTCACAATGACGTGTGGGCGATGAGTCGCGTGGATGGTGCCTATTTCTGGAATGGTGATTTGCCAATCGGAAAGCACCTCCAATAAAAAACTCTCAAATTCCTCATCAGCCCGGTCAATCTCGTCGATCAGCAATACCGGAGCTTTGTGGTGGGTGATGGCTTGCAGGAGAGGCCTTTTGAGTAAAAATTTCTCACTGAAGATATTCTTCTCCCGCTCGGCCAGGTCCATCGAAAGCCCTTCTTCCAATTTGAGGTAAAGCAGTTGTTGTTGGTAATTCCACTCGTACAGGGCGTGATTGGCATCGAGGCCCTCGTAGCACTGCAGCCTGATCAAATCGGTATTCAAAGCTTTGGCCATCACCTTGGCGATCTCCGTTTTGCCCACACCCGCAGGGCCTTCGATCAGTAGTGGTCTACCCAAACGCATCGAAAGAAACATCGAAAGTACAATCGGTTTTTCCGTGATGTAGCCTTGTGCAGCGAGCAGATTTTGGACTTGTTCGAGAGAAACCATTCCGTTTTATTTGTGAATCAAGGGCGTAAATTCATTTTCACTTTTGGCCACTACAATCGTGGCTACGGCATTGCCGATCAGGTTCGTAATGGCTCGGGCTTCCGACATAAAGCGGTCTACGCCCACCAAGAGGCCCAGGCCCTCAATCGGGATTTGAGGAAAAGACGACAAGGTAGAAGCCAGTACAATAAACCCACTTCCGGTGACCCCGGCAGCACCCTTAGAGGTCAAAATCAGGATACCGATGATGTACAACTGCTCTTGTATGCTGAGGTGTACCCCAAAAACCTGGGCAATAAACAGCACCGACATCGAAAGATAAATGCTGGTGCCATCCAGATTGAAGGAATAGCCAGTGGGAATAATCAAACCCGCCGCCTGTTTGGAAGCGCCGTAACGCTCCATTTTTTCGATCATGCGAGGCAAAACCGATTCAGAAGAAGAAGTTCCCAGCACAATCAAAATCTCTTCTTTGATGAAGCCCAACAATTTCCACAAACTAATCTTTGAAAAATAACAGATCAAATTTAGTACCACAAAAATGAACAGGAACATCGTGATGTACACCGTGAGCATCAACATCGCCAGGGGTTTTAAAGTACCCAGTCCGTACTTGCCCACCGTATAGGCCATCCCTCCAAAAGCCCCCAGCGGGGCGAGCACCATGATCATGGCCATGATTTTGAAGAGCACTTGTAAAATCTTGTCAAAAGTTTTGAGCAGGTTTTGCCCGGAATCACCGATTTGGGCGATCCCAATGCCGAACAGGATGGAAAAAAACAACACTTGCAACAAGTTGCCTTCTGCAAAAGCCCCCAGAACGTTCGGAGGCACAATTTCGGTGATGTGGTCCACCCAGGTTTTTTCCTTACTCATTTCAACATACCCGCTGACATCTCCTTTGTTGAGATGAGCGGTGTCCAGTCCAGCGCCGGGCTTAACGAGGTTCCCCACCACCAATCCAATAAACAAGGCCAGGGTCGTCACCGTAATGAAGTACAACAGCGCTTTACCCCCAATGCGTCCAAACTGCCGAATGTCGCTGACCTTGCCGATCCCCGTGACGATGGTTAGGAAAATGATCGGCGCAATCACCATCTTGATCATGTTGATGAAGGTTTTGGCGATGGGCTGCATGGCTTCTCCCGTTTTTGGGAAAAAGGCACCCAGCAATACCCCCAGGCTAATCGCTACCAGCACCCGGAAGGTGAGGTTGTTGTAAAATCGTCGGGGTGGCGTGTGTTGCACCACCGGGCCTTCCGCATCCGGATCGGGGATAAATTCTTTAATCATGGTAGCTGATGCTTGTTTTAAATGTCCTCTTAGCCGTAAATATAACCGAAAAACTCAGGGTTTTGCCATCTCTGGGGAAAATGCCAATTCATTTTTCATCCTTTCCATTTTGAACTTGTTGTACTTTAGTCATCACCTCAAAACGATTCAACCATGAAACCATTCAGATCCATTTTATGCTTTTGCCTCCTAGTGTTTGTATTTTTTGCCTGTGGCCCTTTTAATCCGCCGCCACCCAAAATCTTCAACAATACTCCTGCTTCAAAATTGCCCTTGAGCCAGATCAAACTACCGGAAGGCTTCAAAATAGCCGTGTACGCCGAAAATGTTAAAAATGCCCGTTCCATGTGCCTTTCGCCCAACGGCACGCTCTTCGTGGGCACCCGCGACAAAGGGGATGTCTATGCCATTCAAGACACCGATGGCGACTTTGTGGCGGATAAAATGTTCACCATCGCCACCGGCCTCAACATGCCCAACGGGGTAGCCCTGCGCGATGGCGATTTGTACATTGCCGAGGTCAGCCGCATCATCAAATTGGAAAACATTGAAGCCAAGCTGGCCAATCCGCCCCAACCCGTGGTGGTATACGACCAATATCCGACCGAAAAACACCATGGCTGGAAGTACATTGCCTTTGGTCCGGATGGAAAGTTGTACGTACCCGTGGGCGCACCTTGCAACATTTGTGAGTCCGATAAAGACGTTTACGCTTCCATTACCCGCCTGGATATTGAGACCAAAAAAGTAGAAGTGGTGCAACACGGCATCCGCAATACCGTAGGTTTTACCTGGCACCCCGAGAATAATGAACTCTGGTTTACCGACAATGGCCGCGACATGATGGGCGACGATGTACCCCCCTGTGAGTTGAACCACGCCAGTAAGGATGGTCAACATTTTGGGTATCCGTATTGCCATGCGGGCGACATACCCGACCCAGAGTTTAAGGGAATCCGCCCTTGTAGTGATGAATTTACTGATCCGGTGCAAAAATTGGGTGCACACGTAGCACCGCTCGGGGTCGAATTTTACACGGG
>Ga0116157_10003510_pt1 | contig 14951 bp, 10 predicted proteins | sample AD_UKC048_MetaG_FD_89882 | JGI IMG/M metagenome (GOLD analysis project Ga0116157, IMG submission 89882) | Active sludge microbial communities of municipal wastewater-treating anaerobic digesters from USA - AD_UKC048_MetaG | ecosystem: Engineered > Bioreactor > Anaerobic > Digestate | place: USA...
CGGTTCTTTCTATGAGCTGCGCAAAGGCAAGGGAAAATCCGGCATTGAGAGAGAGGTTTTTCCCCGTTGAGGTCCTTTCCAGATTGAGCGATCCCCGATCCAAGGAATCCTCCGGGATAACCCGTTTCCAATTCGGAAAGGGTCCTTCGTCGACGGGGCCCTTGAGGATGATTTCGTGTTTCGTTGTCACGGGCTTATAGTCACCGGAGGGGATTTTTATGGAAATGTCCGCGTAATGTAGACGTCTTCCATCCGTACACACCAGGCGGCACCCCTCCTCAGCTTCCTCGACATGAACCACGCACATAAATGGCCGTGATTCATCGTCGGACATCGATTTCAGCACAAACAGCGCGTTCTCATAATCAAGGGCCGAACCTATTTCATTCTTGATCTCATACATACACTCCTCCTAGTTGAGTGAACCACGTATCCAGGTAAAGCGATGGAAGCAATTAAGACACAGATATCGCTGTATTAGGCTTCCATCCTCTTCTTCACACGTAAGCGCAACTCCAGCGATAGCCCCGGAAACTACTCCGGTAAGGATCACTGGAATGTCCTGTGACTCGATCGAAGGAGTATCGTTCCTGGTTCCTAGCCAGGATAGGAAGCCTCCGATCCCTGCACCAACGCTTGCCCCTACTAATGTCTTTTTCGAGAGCGATACCAAATTTCTCGAATGACAGCGAGGGCAATGCGGCTTAAGATTGCTCGGTAGTCCATGTATCAAAAACAACGCCTCCTTAAGCCGCTTCGGCTTTTCTCGAGATCACAGGCTCCTTATCGCCGGTGACATAGAGTTCTTCCGAACCGGGAATTAAATCGGCACCAGGGATGAAACGGCCCTCAGCAAGAGCTTTCTTGACCATACTCCGAGAGAGGGTCTTCTTTGTTTCGACCGCTTCAGGAATATGTTGCTCGCAATACTCGATTGCGGCATTCTCATCGTCGATCTCTGCTTTATCCGGCAATTTCCTCATCGAGATGCTTACCCCAAAGTACTTCAAGGTTTTCCCTTTCTTGAGGCATCGGATCTCGGACACCGCGAAAGGCTTAAGCATACCTAGAAGATAATCGATTGACGCACGGTCTTCGCGAATGGTTCGTTCAAACCATTCGTCGATCCGCCGTTTGTATTCGTCCGCGATAGCTTTCTGGCGTTCAATACGGGACTCCGCTTCAACGATCTTTCGACCAGCCCATGAGGCTTTGTCAGGAGTGTCGATGCAGAATCCGGATACTTGCGGAGATACCGTTCCTTCGATACTGAAGAGAATGGCTTCAAGCTCATCGAGATCGTGGCGTTCCTGATCATTCATGATCAACCTCCTAAAAGATGGGAATTTCCTGCTTCTTTCCTGCAGGCAGCTGGGAAACGGGAATCCTGATTTTCTGAGACCGAACCGGATACTGACGTTTAATGGCTTGCTTCCGCGGAGGCTCATTCGAATCGCCTCCTGATTCAATTACTCCCTGTAGGTGTTTCAAGAGCCCGCGTAACTGGGATTCGGTTTTCTCCTGACGGAGTTGATTCTCGATCCATTCAAGATGCGTTGGAGAGAACATGTCTTTATGCTCCATTGCGTGCTTATGAATCACCTCGACTAGGGAAACGACACTCAATTTCGTCGCATTCTTGACGGTTTCATTACGACGCTGTTCTTGTTTCGTTGGCACTGATCCCGGCTTATCTCCATCCGGTAATTCGGCGCTTTCGTAAGGCATTCCCCCGATTTCGTTCGCGAAGCATAAGCGGAAGCCTTGACTGATCGCGACCTTCTTCAGCTGAAACCGGGGCATTCGTTCCCAGAACGTCGAGGCAAGCCCATTAACGTCTTTCTGGACAGCTTCGGTCCAATAGACTTCATGTAAAAACGGACTGCCCCAGTCTTTTCGGCGTATCTCGACGATAGCCCGTAAGCTCTCTCCGGAACCTTCAGTCCAGACTTTCCATCCATCGAGAAGCCCTGTCTGTTCCGCTTTCTTGAGATACACCTCGTATCCGGTGATGATACGAATACCGACCACCCCATTTTCACGCGTAACCTTTAGGTGAATCTCCCTCTTGAACGGGTTAAGTTGAGAAGCTAATGCAGTCCCAATAAACCGTTCCCGATCAGTCTCGGATAGATACTGGGCATCCTCCACAGAGTCGAGATAGTGTACTATCAATTCACGGTCAATGGACGGTGAATTACCCTGATCCCGATCGTCCGAGATCCTTGACGTTTCATCCATGAGAACCTCCTTTAAAATTGAAAGAGCGCGGGACATACGCCCGCGCTCTTGGATTGTGGAACTGATCTGAATGTCAGATGATACTATCTACTGTCTCTTTTTCATCTCAAGACGTTTTGCCGGCGTATTTCCTTCATAATCAGGAACAGGAATCATGGCATTCGGATCAGCGCCAAGAGATATGAGGTATTGATAGTTCTCGAGTACGATTAAACGGGTCGAGGGGGTTGAAGATAAATCCGCTAGTGTGTACAGCAAGGTTTCGTCATGCGAGGCATACTGGGGTAAGTATTCCTTATTAATGTCAAACCCATACTTCATAAAAAGTTCAACCACCTCTTTGAACTGAGTGGATCGAGCGAATGTAGAAATGTACCAACCCGCGGTCACCGGTTCATTGTAAGCACCCTTCTTGCCATCGGGAGTAAGCCCGCTTTCCAGCAACACCTTAACAACAGGAAGTTCAATATGACGCTCAGAGAAATCCTTGGTATCTCTGGTATCGACCCTGGTATACTGTTTCGTAAGCACCGTTTCCTTATCCTCAGTCATAGGCTCGTTGTACACAGGATTCTTCGCATACTTTCCGACGAATGAAAGGAGTTTTTGCTTTTCCGTCTCATCAGTCGCGAGATAATACGCCTGAATAATCTGATCAAGATCGTCAGGAGACGGCTTATATCCGGCTTTATCAAGGCTTTCAATCACCTGTAAAGTCGGAGGCTCACGGAAGAATATAGCTCGATTCACAGAACCATCCAGATCCGGCTTATACTTCAGCAGAAGATCGATCATCTCTTGGTTTTTAAGCTTCATCGCAATAGCGAGACAATTCTCAGATTCCCTTGGATTTAGGCTTGCCTTTTTCTTCAAGAGCATGTCGGCGATTGCGACATTATTCTTTTCAACCGCAATCGTAAGGGGAAACTTAATATACTTTGAGGAAATATTAACGTCAGCCCCGCTTTTCAAGCACGCCTCAACGAACTTAGGGTCATCGCTTTGTACCGCCATCAAGAGGATGGTATTTCCGTTCTCGTCGATTGCATCAATCCCATTCTCTTTAAGGAACGTGATCCAGTGCCGCGCCGGTTCAGTATTGATCTTCTTCAACACTTTTATAACCGGTCCTACGTTGTTGCATGAGGAAAGGCTAAAAGCGATGGACAAGACGAGAAAACCATACAGAAACTTCTTCATTTTCTGATTCTCCTTAATATTATAGCCAATAGCTGTGTTATCATAATGTGACAAGGTTTGCCCCAATCCAGGATCAAAGCAAGCCTCCCTCCAAAAACGAAAAGTAACCGTTTTTCGATAGGATTAAGTGATCCAATACCGAAATACCAAGTAGATCCCCCGCCTCTACGAGCCGCTTTGTGATGGCCTTATCTTCCTCTGAGGGTTCAAGCTGTCCTGAGGGATGGTTATGCGCAATGATCACGGCTACAGAGCCATCCTGAATCGCCGGGAGGAAGACCTCCCGGGGATGAACGATGCAGCGATTCATTATCCCGATCGATATGATCCTGAGCCGAATCACCTGGTGTGCACCATTCAGCGTGAGCACCAGGAAGTGTTCCTTTCGCGACCGATGAAATCGCTTTGTCGCTTCCCACACATCTCTAGCCTTCCCGATTTTGGTATCAGGCCCCTTTCGTTCTGCTACGAGGTCGTACCGCATGTCAGTCCTCCCCCTCGAGCATGATTGTGATTACCGGTTCACCCGTATCCCCGCCATTCACGAGAGCCCATACCTGAACATTTTCATTCCTGGAGCCGGACATACGAAACTGAACCGTATAATGCAGTTCATTCGTATGACCTTTACCGGTCTTGATGTTCATCACGAGCAAAGAAAGGACGTCATGAAGACGTCCTTCCTCACTCTGTTCTGAATCATTGATCGATTCAGGTACCACAATATATTGTTCATAAAGAGACTCCGTTACCGCTACCGGATACTTGAATCCGATCTTTTTCGCAGCAGCGGAAACATCCACCAGGACGCCATCGGCAATCGCCTGCGCCCGAGAATATGAATGGATAACTTCGAATCCGTCCATATCTTCCTCCTTTCCGAAATACATATACGGGTACTTACTGATCAAACCCGTGTTTCAGAAGGGGAATATCTAACTGTAAAGGGAAATAATCTAAGATTAGGAAGGGATTGCGAAAGGCAATTCAGGAAGGGAAATACGAGAAAGTTGTATATGGCTATATCGCGCGGTCATCCCCGCGGTATGACCTGTTAACAGGCGTACGGTTTCCGGATTCATTCCTGACTCAATAAGTCTGGTATTGAAGGTATGGCGATACGAATGGAATGTGATATTCCGTCGTAATCGCTCCGTTGGGGGTATCCCAATGCTATTCAATGCCGCGCTAAAGTGTTTGTAGACTGTTTTATGATCGATTGGTGTCGAACCAGGTGAAAACACATATGATTGTGGATCCCTTCCAAATGATAGTCGATCTATCAATTTACCCAATACCTCAGGAATCGGGATTTCGCGAACCTTTCCGTTCTTTGTACTCTTGAGACCATCAAGTGGATTCCAGGCATTCGCGACCGTAATGACATTTTCATAGACCATACAGATCCGAAGACCGAGGAGCTCACCAAGTCGCATCCCCGTCACTGCAGCGGTCATATTCAAGGCGAAATGAGCCTCGGACTTCCATATTGACGCATCGAACTTCTTGAAGAGCATTTCGAGTTCAACATTCGTGAATATCCCCTTTTCCCTTGAAAGCAAGGCGAAAGGCTCGATATGCTCGCATGGATTCTCCTCAATCAAACGTTCCTTTACCGCGAATCCGAAAACAATCTTCAGAATGGTGATGACGTGATTGATCGTCTTGGATCCTTTCCTTTCAGCCCGAAGAGACATAATCCAATCATCGATTTCATGTTCCGTGATCTCCCGTAGATCACGATCGTTAAAGTGAGGTTGAATCATTCCAACCAGAATGCGTCTTTCCTGAGCCGCCCAGGAACGCGAGTATGTCTTGCCTTTCATCAACCGATTTTGGATGTACGGGCATTCATCATAGATGAAAAAGTGTTCAGTAAAGGTCGAGAAAGCATATCGTTTTTCAGTCAGAAGCTGTCCATTTTTGAGCAGGTTCCGGCAGACTTTTATCGCTTCTTCGTAAGTCGATTTTCCGGTGCTTCGGAACTTCCGCTTCCCGTCCGAGTCATAGGTCCAGTAGTAGTAAATCTCTTTCCCGTTCTCCAATTTCCTGGGAAATAACCCATAATCCCCGTTTCGTGGCCGCATAGTTAACTCCAATGGCAGATTTGCCATTGGGATGTCCCAGTGGTTTTAATTTTCAATTAGCAAGCCACGTTACTAAAAACGATTCATTTTGAAGAATCATTAACGTAGCTAATTCAAGTAAAAAAATAATCAATCAAATTTATTCTTATTCCATAATCGCTTTCAGTAAAGCATCCCTCGCATCAGAATAGAACTTGATATCAATTTTAGTAGCCATATCATCAGAAAGATTCATTAAATCCTTTCGACAAGAAACAGGCATCAGAAGTATTGTCGCACCCTTCTCAATCGCGATCTCCGCAATCCCGACAGGATTATGCACCGGCTCGATCGAGCCTCCAAGATTTATCTCACCAACGATGATCAATCCACCTTCCACGTTCTTTTTCAACAATGACGTACAAAGTGCAATTAGGGCAGCGACCCCAAGTTTTGAACCGGACTTTGCCGCATCAAAAGCCCGCAACTGTACTGAATATTCATGCTGCCGGGGTTCTTTATCCCCTACGAGCTGCATCGCGCGTGCATACAGATTTTGCTCCGCACAGCTGACGCTTTCCTTAAATGCGGGCGGTACCGGTTTATTTAATATTTTTACGCCAGCCCCAGGACCTTCGTTGATCTCTATTCGGTAAAGTCCGGGATTCTCTTCGTTGCAGCTTGGACTGATAGCCCAGACTTGGCCAGGTTCAAGGGGATCGGCTCCAATTCCGCTTCCGCTGAAGAGTTCCGGTGTCGAAACGAATTTCTCGACGCCTTCAGAACCCATGGTATAGCTGAAATGAGTATTACGAAATTCTGCCGCACCGATACGTTTCTGTTGTTCCTTGACCCGGCGCCTGGATTCCAGAGCGATCCGTACCGCCCATTCGATATCGGAATCAGGAATCTCCATGTCAGTACCCGGATACAGAAGTTTCAAAAGACCGCTCACGGTTTTATTGACTGCATTGACATCACGTCCCGAGAGAGCTCCGCCAAAGAACACCCGGTTTTGCAGGATATTTATCCGGCTTTGTTTCCTTAGCTGGCTCCAGCATTCAGATACAAAGTCACTTACCAGCCCGAAATGATCGGTAAGCAATTCCTTGTTGACTTTTGGTATATCCCATCCAGGTAAATACGCATGTATTCGATCCATGAATGCTGTATCGTCTCTCATTTCGGGGGGGAGCGGCCCTAAGAGGTGCCCGATACGCTGCTGGGCTTCAACATCAACATCAAAATTACCGACCATCATGATGCTTCCATCAGCGCGAATACTCTCTTTGCCACGGCTAAACTCGCCTGATTCCATATAGCCTTTCATAATATTCACGCCGTCTTTTTGATCAAACGACACACCGGAAATTTCGTCGAAACAAACAACATCGTACATGCACACCAGTCCACGTTGTCCACTTGAGTTGTTCACGAACATTTTCGCGACAGTAGCCTTGCCGCCAGAGATAAGATGGGCATAGGGTGATACTTGCTGAAATAAATGACTCTTACCGGTTCCCCGGGGCCCAAGCTCAACCATGTTGTAGTTGCGTTCCACAAATGGAACCATTCGCAGGAGAAACGCATCCATCTGGCGTTCTGTTAAATTGTCTGCTTCGATACCGATCGAACGTAAAAGGAACTTTTTCCATTCATCAGTAGAAAAAGAAGATCTGGCCTTTTCCAGTATTTCTAATACGTCACGCTGGGAAAGCTGTATCTCTTTCATAGTCTCGATTCCGAAGGGTCGCCCCTTGCTTTCAAGCGCGATCGCGGAATCATAGATCAAGGCAATCTCTGCATAAAATCCGCCGGTTAGCATACGTTCATGTTCGGTAACCAGTTTTGAATCAATTCGCACATCAGAAAGCCTAAGACTTGGTAGAGTCGCAACATACGAGTCGGTCTTCGGATCAAGACGGGCGGTAACAAGATCGATTATCTTGACCTCGCCATCCTCGCGGGCCCGAGCCTTGAAGAGTTCTTCCTCGCCTGCCTTGACTGTTCTCGACTTCAGCTGTCGTCCCACGATCTCAAGGCCTTCGTCGATTTCTTCCTGATTGGTACTCGCGCAGTACCGCCCGAGCATAAACTCGACAACGTAGGTCGGAACGGGAAATTGCCTGCTGAACGTGCGTACCAAGTCTTTTCGAACGAGAAATCCATCAAGAACTCCAGCCGCTTTTGCATCAATTGAATCAAGGTCAATCATCAGGCACCTCCACCAATTACTGTCTCAATTTGTGCGACAAGACTTCCATCGGTTGTAAAACAGACAACAAAGGCTTTCTTTCCTTCAAGGCTATCGTCTTCTACTGCAAGGGATGCAATGCCCTCTGCTTTTAATGGGCGAGGGGTCAATACCACGCTGGAGTCTGCGGCCCCAGCATCAGTCCGTATATCAACCTGAACACCATCAACGCTTCCATCGACCTGTACGGAACACCGCAGTCCTTTCCAGCTGACATCAGCAATTGAAACTGACGATCCGGTACCTTGCGAAGCTCCCCTTGTTACGGTGAGCTGCAGTACCAGCGCTTCCTGTACACTGAGTCCGCCATGCGTGTATTCCTCTCCCGCCTTGAAACAGCTGATCCCGTTTGCAAGCGCAAAATGCTGATTCGGGTTCCAGTACCAGGGATACAACCGCTCGTTGCTGTCAGCGCCGTCTTTCAATGACGCGCAACGTCCCCATTTGGTATCTGCAAGGGCGACAGGTAACTCCACCTTATTCAATCCACCGGGGACGAGGAGCCAGCCATGATCTGTTACGATCTTTATCTTCTTCCAACCTTTTTCAGAAAGCGAACTGATCATGTCGGTCAATTCTTTCAAAATTACATCAATCTGTCGCGCAAGCTTCCATCCCCGGCTATGACCTTCATGGTCGATGTCGCCGCATTCAACCCACAGTTTTTTTGTTGTTTCGGCAGAAGGTATCGGGGTCCCGTCATTGAGCAGTATGGTATAACCGTTGTCCTTGATAATTTTCCGTAAATTGTTCGTATTCAGGACTTCAAAATTGTATCCATCGGGATCATCGGTCACGGATTCTGCTTTTGTTGCAAGCGGTGCAACAGCGGGTTTCCCCGTTCCGTTAACGCTTGGCAGCGGAGCCCATTTTGCTTCTTCCTGAATGGTAAATCCTCGTTCAGCAAGAAAAGTGGAGAGCCGTTTCGCGCAATCGTAGCGTAACCCGTCCACAAATAAAATACACGGATCGTTCGAATCTATCAAATGCAATTTCTTCCCGGGTGCGTTCATATCCCAAACTTGTTGTAGTCGAAGCGCGCAGGCTTCCGCCCAGGGATAATAAATAGCTCGAATCGCAACGCTTACCGCTTCGAATACGTCTGCTGTTTCACAATGGTTCAAGGCCGAAACAAGGGCATCGTCAATCCTCCATCCGAAGGAACGATAGCCATCTGCAATATCTTTTTCAGTTCCCCCGGCAAGTGAATTGGCTGCTAGCTCGGCAATGACTGAAAGGTTTTCAAGCACAATGGCATACGGGGACATCCCCAATTCTGTCCATACCAGGGAACGTCTGGGAGAATGCTCGGCATTCAACTTCAAAATTCGTTTTCTCGCCTCATGTTCTGGTATCGTAGCAAGCTCCATCAATCCTTTCCTGAGTTGAGCTTCCTGTCCTTCATTCCATTGCGGCCATCCGCTTGTCGTTGTTTCATCTGCAAAAAGGTCAAATTCAGGTTTCTTGCATTTTTTAATGAGATTGGGTATTTGCGGATAACGATGTGGAGCCTCGCAATAACGATCCCATACCGATTTCCAGGGCCCCTCATGATTGGCAAGGCGCTCAGCGGCGCTCAGAATCCCTTCTTTCTCGGGCGAGAAGAGGAAATTGGACTTGCATACTTCATTGAATGCCTTCCATTCAGAACCTGCTCGATCGTTCTTGAATGCATCCGCTTGTTCCATCCAGGTTAACAGGTCCCGCACGGGGTCACCGCCGGTAAGCAGGGTATTGAAATATGCGGCATCGAGATGACGGTTTCGCAATAAATCAACCTTCTCGTCAAGAAGCGCATTGATTGCTATCTGGAGTGCGTTCTTTGTTCCGACATCTTGGTCGACATCGAGTGCAAGTCCGCCCTCGCCGGATTTCAACCATGCTGAAAGAGTCCAGTCTTTCGTATTCGACTGCGACCAAATGCAGCCGAGATATTGCAGAAAGGCAAGCGGTTTCAGGTTGTCTGGACAGCTTTCCACTCCCCGCAGGTCCAGCCGGCTAACGCCGGGCAAATAGATAACAGGAAGGGTTTCTGGGGGAATAGAAAAATCTTCTAAAGTCCCGGCGATCGCACAACGAATCCATATCGCTGGTCCTATCCTTTTCTCCTCTTGATAGGTACCAAGAACAAGAAGTTCAGGCATAAGTTTTTGAAGACGTGGAATAATTGATTCCCATTGCCGATCTTTGTCTGGCCAGATAATACATGAAGGAGCTACTTGTACATCAGGGTTATATTTTGCAGATTCGCGTATGGATGTTACAAGATATTCAATGACGTTCATTTTTTCCATCTATGTTTTCCTCGTAGTTTTTTTCTACCCTCGTTTTGGAAGTACAATCCTGAGGAAATCCTCCGTTAACTCGAATTTCGGATCAGCGTTGTTCTGCGCACGCATAAGCGGAACAACCTTGTTCCGTATTCCCATACCACGGGCATCGACATATCCATAATCTCTGAGAATGTCTACAATTATCGGGTTTCTGGGCGAGCGCTGACCCGCCAGCATTTTTTCTATGGTCATGGAGTTTTGCAAGGTTCCGGGACTGGTTATCTCGATTCTGTCTGAATAGCAGACTACTTCTACGTCAGTTGTTCTCGTCCAGTCCCGGTGTACCAATGCATTGATAACAACTTCGCGAATTGCTTCCCATGGATACAAGAATTCGGTTTCACGCCGCATTTCCTTGTTAATCGAAGAACCTTCCCTGACAATAAACGGCTGTATCGCTCGGGCCATTTTTTCGATCAGGCCGTCATCGATCAAGGTTCGTATTCCGTCTGCATCTTCATATCGTCCAACAAGGGGGCCGTCGAGCTGGATATCCATTTTTGCCTGGTATACTTTTTCCGGTCCATTAAAGGCCATGAGCCTGATGCCTGATTGCCGTAAATACTGACGCGGATTTTTCCCGAAACACACGAGTCCGGCAATCGTGCACACCTGGTTCCCGAATCCGTCATCCGCCATCCAGCCGAGCCCATTCAAGCGTTTTTTCCAGGCTTCTGTGTCCTCTGTAGCTGGAATCATGGTGTCACGCACAATCGATTCCAGATAAAATCGGATCCGGTCCAGATCAAGCGATTTCAGGCTTGTTCCGGCAACAGGAAGTACTTCGACATGAATGAGTCCGCCGCTTTCGAAAAGGCGAGCCTGCTGCTCCCGGGTTGCCAGCTCGGACCGGTTACCCATGCGGATATAGATATCTTCCCGATTGTTGTGCCTGACTACGTATGGCTTTGATATTCCTTGCGACACTGTAATCACGGCGACTTTTTTGCCATTTTCAATTACAAGCTCTTCATAATACGGAATTGTCTGGGGAAAAACTTTATCCCTGAACACGTTGAGCACCCATTCCTGAGCCTTGTCCCGTTGCAGGCCGCTGATGCTGCCGTCGTCTTCTACGCCAAGAAGTATATATCCGCCTTTGAGATTGGCAAAAGCGACAATTTCTTTGGCCAATTGTTCGCTCCGGATGTCGTCGCGTTTGAATTCGACGCCGGAATTTTCTCCGTTCGCTATCAGTTCGAGGAGTTCTGCCTTTCTCATTTCTTTCCCTCCTGTGCTTTCCGTTTTTCTTCCAGACTCAGGTGATGGTCGTTTATGCGTTCTCCATTGAAGGTATTGTACCAGGGCGCGCTTTCTACGTCTTTGCCGCGGTCTTTGTCCCAGCTAATATTGATCTGGGGTTTCTTGTTGAAGCGCAATACTTCGGCGGTGATGAAGGGGCGAATATTGAGTCTGACGCCGTCGTTCAGGTCCGGGTTCCATCCGATGCTTTGTTCGGCGAGGGGTTTCCAGCGGACGAAGATGTCGTAGGGGGCTTCTCCCTTGAGGATGAGTTCGAGTTTCTTTTTGAGCCGTTCGGCAGCGTCGAGTTTTTCCTGGGCGCCATCTACTTTGTTGGCAAGGTCCAGTTTCTGTCGACTGATCCAGTCACCAAGGTAAGTGTAGATGAGGGTCTCAAGTTTTTTGTAGTCGAGGGTGTGATAGTTGACGAGGGCAGAAAATCCGTCTTTAAGTCCGTCCCATATCTGCCAGACAAAGGGGCGGTGCTGGAAGAGCTTGCAATGCTGGGCGAAGAATTTGTCGCGGAGCCAGGTTTCGAGTGTTTTTCCGGCGTGGTCGCTCGCGGCAAGAAGGCTTACCAAGGTATCACTTTTCCATGCTGTTCCGTAGGCGGCGACGAGTAGGTCGAGGAGGCGGTCTGCGGCGCTCCGTTCCCCACGCACGGCGGGTATGCACACGATGCCATCCTTGTCGGCAAAGCCGAGGAGAGCTTCGCAGGAAGTAACGAGCGTGCGCTGCTCCTCGGCCAGTTCCATATCGGGATCGAGTTCAGCAGGCCACTGGTAACCGAGGAGTCGGGCAACAGCAATCTGAAGAACGGTGTCATCGATGCGAGCTTCGCCTACGGCCGTCAACTTAAGCCTTTCATCCCAGAAAACCGATCCGCAAGGAGAACCGTGAAAGATCCACTGGGTAGGATCATTGGTATATGGTTTAGGTAGCCCGTTCGGGTACTGCTCTGTTGCTACTTGGGTCCAATGATCAATTTGAAAGTTAATTTGTTTTAAATACGTATTATCCACACTTAACTTTTGGTTAATTTTCCTAACATCTACTTCAAATTGTCCAGATTCAGCATATACCCATAACGCAGATAATTGCTCTTTACTATTTGGAATAATCACTGCTGAATTATCATCCGATAAAGAACCTCTATATAGAGTTGCAGATAGACCAGAAACACGACTAACAGTTATCCCTGACTTTCCCCATACATCTCTTCCTCGAACCCATGCGCCTGTATTTCCTCCAAGCCTTTCTTTAACATAGCTTATAAACCGTCCACCCTCTTTTTCCCAAAGAAGGATATTCTGACAAGCTGTATAATGTTTCGTAATATTTGTTGAAGACATAAAGTATTCCCATTCATTCGTTTTTATATTCTCCCAGAAACTTTGAATGAACTGCATTGAATCCCCAGTACAAATTCCTTTTCCTGTAGAAATATACTTCTCAAAACTTGAATCATATTGATTTTCAAAGTTGATAATTTTTTCCTTTGAATCTAGCAATGAGAATTGGTTTATTTGTACTATAGGTTCTGCACACAAAAAGCTTGCTTTATCAATTACAGAATTATAGTACTGAACATCGACACCGCGAATAAGATTGCCAGCATCTTCAGACGCGAAGAGTCCGCCATCGCTTGCGTGTGCGTTGCCCCTGCTAATAAAAATCATTTGAACATTAAAATCCCACATCGGAGTCTGGAATGCTTGCGGACCCAACCGGGCGATGAGGTGCCAGGTGTCGGTTTTGAGGAGCTTTTCGCGGAACTTGCGGTAGCTCGTCAGGAAGAGCCAGTTTTGGGGGAGGACGATACTCGTCGAGCCGCCTTCAACGCAGAACTTGAGACAGCGCTCAAGGAACACTGTCGCAAGATCGCTCTTCGCTTCCGGATACGATTCGGCGCAGAAATCCTGCAGACGCTCATCCTGCTTGCCTCGCGCAAGGTAGGGAACATTCGTAATTACAAACGTATATTTTTTTGAAAGGAAAAGCGCCGCGCTCGCAAGACCCTGAGCCGTAATCGCGCTTTCATCAGCTTCTGTAGTGCCTTGAGCGAGTGCGCCGGCAAGAGTTTGGGAAAGAGAATCGAGATTGGAAAGTTTTGAGAACTCCGAAGTCGAAGGATCAATCAGGCTTCCCAGAACCGGAGCGTCCGCAAAAAGATCATGAAGTCCACCAAGGGCAAGCTCGAGATTGGTATTACCCCGGGCAAGCGACTTCCACTCAGCCTTTGTCCCCATCACCGCAAGACCCGAACAGGCGATGTTGAGGGTGGGAAGCGTTCTATAGTGCCCCGCGTCCGGATAGCGCCAGGCGGCGAAGGCGAGGGCGAAGGCGGCGAGTTCTACACAGCGGCTATCGAGTTCGAGACCGTGGATGTTTTCAGACAATACGAGGTCGACCGCTTCACGTGCGGAAATACTTTCCATCTCCATACGGAGCGGAACGAGCATCTGGAGAAGGGCGACAAGAAAATGACCCGAACCGCAACAGGGATCGAGCGCCTTGAAACTCTTCAAGTGTTCTGGCCATTTCTCGAAAGTCCCGGCGGCAGGAGTCCAGACGCCGTCATCGGTTTTTATGAAGCGGAGATATTCAAGAGGTACGCCGGGAAGCGATGCTTTTTTGCGGAGCTCTACCTCCGTAGTAGCGTTTTTGAGGTCATCTTCCGACAAACGCCGGGCTGCCCACCAGGCGCCTAAGGAATTGTCGAGGAGGAAACTAACCATATAGGGTTCGGTAAAAAGCTGCGTAACGGCAGGAAGCTCGCGGGCGCCGATCTTGACCTCGGATTTATTGATCTTCTCCTTGTTATCCGTTTGCCAGAACTGATACGCCCAGCCGAGGGAATCAGAGGCGGTAAAGATATCTTTCGGAAGATCCTTGACGAGAGCTTCAAGTTTTTGCTGATACTCCGGGGGAAGAACGAGCGAAAAGACCGGAGAGTCCGGCCTGAAAATCTGGGGGAGCATCCGCGCCGCATACCGGGCGGCAAGCTCCCAGCCACTTGTTGCAGCTTCTTCCTTGGCAAGGTCATCGCAGTCGGCAAGCGTTACCGCAACAGGCGAGACCGGATCGGGATACATAAGGAGCTCGTTCTCCGCAAGGAAACGCGCAAAAAGCATCCGGTGCCAGTGCTCGTACGCAATTTCCTCGACAAGCCGATCCGTACCTTGTGTTCCGTTTACAGCCTTCTCATCCCCGAGCTGTCGAGCATGTGCCCGGAGCTTTTTTCGGAGTTCTTTTTTTTCCGGGCTTAGATATGCTGCTTCTATTGGCTCAGCGACACCGATTTCACCGAGTGCGGCCGTGGCCGCATCTTCCGCCACAGAGCGGGCTTTGAGGATGATTTTCTCGAAAGTATTTCGTAAAGACTTGTCCAGGGCTTGCATTACACACTCCATTTACTTGATCACTACCGGGCCGTTCTTCAGAGCGGCAAGTACTTCCCTCTTTTTCTCCGCAATCCATTCGTCGAACTCTGCTTCAGTTTTAATGGTAGCGCTGCTGAAAGAAATAAATTGTGCCTTTGGTTCAAGCAACGTCGTAGCACCTTGCGATACAGTTGCGTAACGGCCGGGCAGTGCAGCAAGCCGGTCATGGAGC
>Ga0116157_10003516_pt1 | contig 14937 bp, 13 predicted proteins | sample AD_UKC048_MetaG_FD_89882 | JGI IMG/M metagenome (GOLD analysis project Ga0116157, IMG submission 89882) | Active sludge microbial communities of municipal wastewater-treating anaerobic digesters from USA - AD_UKC048_MetaG | ecosystem: Engineered > Bioreactor > Anaerobic > Digestate | place: USA...
AAAATGCATGGGTAAGTCCCTCTGCTTCTGTTTTAAATCATAAAAAAGTTGGTAATAGTGTACTTATAGGTCTTGGAGCAGTAGTTTTAAAAGATATTGACAAAGGTGATGTGATTGTCGGAAATCCCGGTAAAAGTATTCGTAAAAGTTAATCTGATTTTTTTGAATATCTTATAGTTCTTTATTTTCACAAATACCTTTAAAAAGCTTAAAACTCAATTTTTTTTAATTAGTGTTTACATTGACATAAATAATTTTTAAAAAAAAAGACAAAATGCATATTATACTAATATTATTATTAATTTTGGATTTAATAGACAAATTTCAGGCTAGCAAGTTGTTGAATAATAGTAATTAGGAAATCTATTTATATAGAAATAACTCTTGATAAAATTTAATCATTTTTCTTTCTTCATTACCCCAGTTATACTTCTCTTCAACAGCTTTTCTGCCGTTTTTCCCCATATTAGAAAGATTGGATGTTTCTGATATTAACGAATTTATTTTATTTCTAATCTCCGCAGAATTTGTTTGGTCAATGCAAATTCCACAATTAGCAGATTCGATAATTCCTCTCCACAATGAGAAATCAGAAGCAATTACAGGTAACCCTGAAGCCATATATTCAAACATTTTTACTGGAAGCGAATAAATATAACTCGGTGTAGCTTCCAAAATTACCATACCAAGTCTGACTTTTTTTAATAATTCATTAACCCCATTGCGGTCTAAATAACCATAAAATTCTACATTTTTCCATGCCGGATGTGATTTGCATTCCTGTTCCAATGTTGGGGGCGAAAAGTTTCCTGCTAAATGTAATTTAATATCTGTTCCTTCAATTGCGTCAAGTGTTTCAAAAATTCCCCTTGTCCTGAAAATTCCTCCAATATATCCTATTGCAAATTCACGATTTTCCCAATTAGAGTTAAATTCTATATCATCAATTTTAGGATAATTATTTACATCAACAGAGTTTTTATTTACAATTAAAAATCTGTCTCTAATGTGTGGTGTGGCAGCTACAACCCCGTTTAATTGTCTAACAATTCTGTTCTCGTATTTTTCGATAATTTTGGAAACAGTTCCTCTTAAAAACTTTGGAATATAAGGTTTATTGAGTATTTGACGGGGTAAATCTTCATGTGAATCATAAATGACTTTAGCTCCCGACTTCTTTAGTTTTAATGCAATACGTAATAATTCAGGATCGTGCAAATGATAAACATCTGACTTAAGTTCTAAAGCTTTTTTAAGAGCATTTTTTCCGGCTTTTAAAAATCTTGATCTTCTGCTTTTTTCTTTCCCAATGTCGTGGATATTAACTCCGTTTATGATTTCAAATCCTTTGTCATCAGCAACAATAAGATTAACATCCGAAAATTCTTTGGCAAGTGAAACACATTCCTTATGAAAAATTCTGACATCGTAACGCGGGTGTGCAGTTGTAATATGACAGATTTTCATAATTTAATTTTTATTTGTAGTGCAAAAGTATAAAAAAGCTATAAAGCTGAAAGATTTAATTAAGAAACTTAAATATTTTGTATGGACCTAAAAATATTCACTCAGAATAATTACATATTTTAATTACTTTTGGCCTTTATTTTAGCAAGTGTTTAGTAAGATTAGAAATATTATTGCACCTGAATCGGATTTTTCGAAGAACTTCTTTATATTGTTCAAGGGAACCGTTATAGCACAGATAATACCGATGGCTCTGACACCTGTGCTAACCCGATTATACACTCCCGAGGATTTTGGAATTCTTGAATTATTTGTTTCGGTAATTTCAATTTTAGGAGCAATCGCGAATTTCAGATATGAATTGTCTGTTGTTTTACCTGACAGGAAGGAAGATGCCTGGAATATTATGGGTTTTGGATTTTTGCTATCAATCGCATTCTCACTTTTTACTTTACTAATAATTGGTTTATTTGCTGATGAAATTGCATCTTTACTTAATAATTCAAAAATAAAATTCTGGCTTTATTTAGTTCCCTTGGCTGTTGTTTTGCAGGGCTTTTTCAATATGTTAAGTTATTACAATACGCGGGAAAAACTATTTAAAAGCATATCCTACTCCAGTGTGTCAAGAGCAGGCTCACGAACTATTATTCAGATTATTGTCGGGATTTTTAAAAAATCTCCGGCAGGTCTTATAATGGGACAGATAGCCGGATATGCAGTTTCTTTGTGGCCTCTAACCCGAAAAATTAATTTCAGATTGTTTTTTAAGAAAATTACCTGGAAGAACATGAAAGCACAAGCATACAGATATCGAGATTTTCCAAAATTTACAATGCCCGCAACATTAGCAAACAGCACTGCAACTAATATGACAGGAATACTAATTTCTGCCTTATACAGTATCAATAGTGTAGGCTTTTATTCTTTGGCAAATAGAATTCTGGGTTTGCCAAGTGCTTTGATAGGGACATCAATGTCGAATGTTTATTACAAGGAAGCTCATGATCAGTTAAAACGATTGGGGAATGCAAAAGAAGTATTTTTGAGTACACTAAAAAAACTTGTTTTAGTTTCTGTTCCGGTTATTTTGATAATTGTTCTCGGTGGAGAAACACTTTTTGCATTTATTTTTGGAGAGGAATGGCGTATTGCAGGTGTGTATTCAAAAATATTGATTCCGCTGATTATGATTAGATTTATTGTAGCTCCTTTGTCAGTTAGTCTTTCGGTATTTGAACGACAAAAGATATCTTTATATTGGCAAATAGGACTATTGGTGTTAAGTATTTTAGTTTATGTGATTACATGGTTACTTGATTGGGAAATAATATCATTCCTTATTTTAATGTCCTCAGTGTTAAGTATATATTATATATATTTCATATTTTTACTATATAAAGTAGTATCAGGAAAAAATAATTAGCCTTTATTACATATTTCGAATTATGGGGAAATTATATACAAAAGAAGATTTAATAAAAGATTTGAAGGGAATAGGAGTAAAGCAGGGAGATTTGCTTCACATGAAAGTTTCAATGAAAGCAATCGGGAATGTTGAAGGAGGTGCACAGACACTTTTAGATGCTTTACTTGATACAATAGGTTCTGAGGGAACATTGATATCTGATGCATTTATTTCTGTTTACCCCTTACCTATGACACCTGAACAGGAAAAGATAGTTGCTGATGATTTAGCATTTTCTTATGCCGGAGCTTTTGCAAATGCAATGGTTAAACATCCCGATATGAAGCGTAGTCTTCATCCTATACAGAAATTTGCAGCAATTGGAAAAAGAGCCGAAGAGTTTTGTTATACACATACATACGAAGCAGGTGGTTATGATTTGTTGGATAAAATGTCTGAAGCAGGTGGTGTAAATTTGACCATTGGAGAAAAAGTTGCAGGCGTAGGAACTACTCATGTTGCAATAGATATTTTGGGATTTAAGCGTAAACAACTCAATACAGGGGCTTTATATAAGGATTTGGATGGCAGTGTTAAACTAGCTAAAGTTAATTGGAATGGAGGTTGTGCTCATGGATTTCCGAAATTTATACCCCTATATTTTGAAAAGGGAGCAGTCTTAGGTTCTGGAAAAGTTGGCGATGCAATTGGATTATATACGTCGATGAAAAAAACTCTAGAAATTGAAATTGAGACATTGAAAAATAATCCTCAGTTTTTCTTTTGCGATGATAAAGCGTGTTTCTCCTGTCAAATGACATGGGAACACTCGCCTAAAAAAAGGATAAGATTTTATTATAACTGGTTAAAGAAAAATTTTAAGACTTTATCATTTTCCAGAATAAAAACTCTAAAAAAGACAATATCTTAAAGTTATTTCTGATACTTGTTTTTTATCAGTTTCTGTTTTTCGAGAACAGAGTTTGCTAATCCAACCATCGGAGGACCAATAAACTTTCCGTTTTTTAAAGCAACACCTTTGCCTTCTTGTTGAGACTCGTTATATAATCTAAGCATTTCTTCGGCATCGTTTATTTCTTGTTCGCTGGGTGAAAAGTATTTATGTACAAGCTCTAATTCTTTAGGATGCAGTACCATCATACCCTCAAAACCAAGTTTCTTTACAAGCTTGAGATTGATTTCAAGATCCTCAAGATCATGAACTTTAATATGTACAGTATCAATCGGAATTACTCCTGTTGCTCTGGCGGCCATTGCAATCAAAGCACGTGGAGAAAATAGACTAAGATGTTCATCGTCGTGTATTCCTTGTAAATCTGTAATGAAATCTTCGCAACCAAATGCAATGGCAATAACTCTTTTTGAAGCTTTGCAAATATCCTGAGCATTTAATACTGCAGCAGTAGTTTCAATTAAAGGAATAAGTTTATATGTCCCAATTGGAATCTTCTTTTCGTATTCTATTGTTTCAAGTAATTTATCAATAAAATATATATCATCTCCACATTTGGCTTTAGGATACATAAATCCTGTTATTCCATCTATTGTAAGTTGATGAACATCTTTTAATAAATGACCGCTTTCTCGATCATTAATACGGGCAAAAATAAGAAATTTGTTGAGCTTCCCTGATTCGACCCATTTCTGTATTGTATCTCTCGCTACTTGTTTATTTGACTGTGGTTGAACAGAGTCTTCTATATCTAGTAGAAGCACATCAGCGTCACTGCCAGAGGCAGAGTTAAACAATCTTTCGTTGTGTCCGGGAATAAATAACAGACTTCTCATTAAACCTTTCATACGCCTTTTCTTTTTATTAAAACTTTACGTCTAAATTTTAAAACATCCTCATTGTTTTGATTGTATGCCACAGATTCAACATAAACAATACCACGGTCAGATTTGGTCTTAGATGGTGTGCACTCTAATATTTTCGTTCTGACATATATTGTGTCGTTAATAAATACCGGAGCCAGATGATCAATGTTTTCATACATCAGATTTGCTATTGCTTTTCCACTTATGTCAGGAACTGTAATTCCAACAGCCAGACTAAAAACTAATGGTCCTACAACAAGTACTTTGCCATGTTGCTGTTTAGCAGCGTAATCTATGTTTGTATGTACAGGATGATGATTCATTGTTAGTAATGAAAATAAATTGTTATCGCTTTCAAAAATCGTCTTAGAAGCTGAATGATATATTGTTTCTTCGACTTCAAAATCTTCAAAATACCTGCCTATTTCAAATTTATTCATAACTAAAACTTATAATTATTTATGCGAAGATACTCAAATTTAATAATTTCATAACAATAAATTAGTATTACTTAAAATGAAAATTGATTTTGTTAAATTGATACTTGATGTCTAATAAATGAGAAATCTAAGTAATGTTGTTCGACTAATTATCCTCTACTTAACGGTTAATAAACAACTAAGACTTTAAAGAATTAGTTTTCGTTAATTTGTTATTGTAAATGTTATTTTCTATCATATTATTGTTTTTTTTATAATTCAGTTTAATTAACGGCTTTGTTTTTTATTTTTGTATAATATTTAATTCAATAATGATCACAGTAGTCGCATACAATAATTTTCTTGAAGAAAGAAAATATATTCTGGATTTCATCTTTGGAGAAGTCTTTGATTGTGATTACAAATTATCTTTTGATCAAGAAAAATCATATCGAATAAGCAATGAGAATAAAACTCTGATAGTAGCAGACTCTTTTTTTGCAGAAATGGAAGAAGGGTTCCCATATTATGGTGATAAATCTCTTATTCCGGATAAAGTAGATTTTATTGATTATCCTGAGCAAAATGTTTACAGAATTCCTGTTTTATTCGGTAAATCAGATTTAAAAAGTAATGATGGAACGTATTTTCTGGCAAATGATCTCTTTGCTGGCATTTTTTTTATGCTGACACGATGGGAAGAGATTGCGTTAGCAAAATTCGACAAACATGAACGATTTGTGGAGGCTGAAAATCTGTCAGTTAAGTTTGATTATTATGACAGACCTGTTGTGAATGAGTATATTCAATTGATAAGATCTCTTCTAAAAAATTTGGGTATTAATATTAATTATAAAAACAGAGATTTTAATATCTTCCTGACTCATGATATTGATGAAATCGCGAGATATGATACTTTTGGAAAGATTGTAAAAGCACTGGGTGGGGATATAGTCAAACGTAAGAGCATTAAAACATTTATTAAAACACTTAAAGATGTATATCATATAAAGATTAAAAATCAAAATGATGTCTATGATACATTTGATTTTTTAATGAATACTTCAGAAAAAAAGGGTTTACAATCAAGATTTTATTTTATCCCCGGCTATAGTGGGGAAAAAGATGTGCGTTTTGATATCAGAAATAGGTTTTTAAAAACTATCACGGACAGAATTAAATACAGAGGTCATATAATTGGCATTCACCCTTCTTATTCAAGTTTTTGTAATATAAATCAACTTCGTGAAGAAAAAAAGAGACTCGAAAACTATGTGGAGAATATTTATGAAGGCCGGCAGCATTATCTTAGGCTGAAAATTCCTAATTCGTGGCAGGACTGGGAAGATAGTAATCTGAAAATTGATAGCAGTGTAGGATTTTATGACCGTACAGGTTTTAGAGCAGGAATTTGTTTCGAATATCCTTTATTTAATGTTGTCACGAGGAAGAAACTTCAACTTAGGGAAAGACCTTTGATAGTAATGGACACAGCATTGAGAAAGCAGTGCGTAACTAAAGAAAAAACAAAAGAAAGAGGCTTAAAACTTTTTGATTGCACTAAAAAATTTGACGGAGATTTTGTATTATTGTGGCATAACAGTAATCTCAGCGTAAATGAGTGGGAAGGATGGGATGAAGTTTATAAGTCAATAACAGAAAAGATATAATGGAATACATTTTTGCACTATTTTATTTGTCAGGAATTATTAAGAGTTTCTTTATTTATTATCAAATTCCTGTGCCTGTTGATTTGACTCTTGCTTCAATGGCTTTAATGCTTATAAGTATTGTATTTTATTATTCAAAAGAAAAAATTCCATTACAGTACAGCAAAAATAATCTTTTTGCACTTATTTTTTTAGTCTTGTTTTATGTCTGGCTGCTGATAACTTTGTTTTATACTCCTTCAAAATCATATTCTTATCAAAAAGCATTACTATTCATTCCAAACTTGTTAGCTTTTGCTTATCCCTTGGTTTTTAAAAAGTTTAATATTGCAAAATTTTTCAGGATTGTATCTCTGATATTACCAATAATTAGTGTTGTATTTATCAATATATATCTCGAATACAGCAATTCAGGGAATTCAGATGTGGAATTATTTGAATCAATACTTGGATTATATTTGGTTTGTGCTACATTGCTGGGCATAAACGTACTCGTAATTGCCTGCTCAAAAGAGAAAATTTTTAAATCATCATTGATGTCTGCAGGTGTTCTCACAATATCTTTATTGATGATGTTGATTTTAGGAGCAAGAGGTCCATTGCTGTTCTGTCTTGTTATCTTGCTTATATTTATGGGATATAAACTTGTTTTAACTTTCTATTATCAGAAAATACTTATTTCCGAAATCAGAAAAATACTATATGGTTTTTTAGTCGTTGTGATGTTTTTAGGCTTGTTCTTGTTTTTTGGGGATGAATTAAATTATCTGATTCGCAGATCTCTGGTTCGATTCGAATTACTTATGCCTTCAGATGGTAATACTAATAATATGGGGCATTCCGTTGATGTTAGGGTTGACCAGTTGAATTTTGGTATGGAACTAATAACAGACAATTTTCAGGATTCGATGCTGGGATATGGAATAGGAAGTTTTGGTATATTGCATACAGGAAAAGATGGTAGAAGTTATCCTCATAATATTTTCCTTGAAATATGGATTGAAGCAGGTTTAATAGGATTATTAGCTTTCTTTGTTTTTCTTTGGATGATTTTTTCGAAAAATATAAATGGAATAAGATATATTAGTATTCTTGTTCTGATATATATTTTGATGAATTCATTAAAATCAAGTTCATTTATTGATATAAGAGTGTATTTTGCGATTTTTGGTATGTATATCCTTAATACAAACGCTAAAAACTCGTTTTCAAATTATCAAAGTACCAATTTACCGCAAGTTTGAGTCCATCATGCACATTGTATTTAGGCTCATAACCCAAAACTCTTTTTGCCTTTTCAATCGAAGCCAGTGAATCTATAATATCACCTTGCCTTACAGGACCGTAAACCGGTTTGATATCTGCAATTCGATGGTCAAAAACGGATAAAGCCTCTATTAATTCATTTGTGAGATTATTCAGGCTTAAGTTTCTACCGTAGGCAATATTATATACAGTATTTAACGCATCCTTATTTGTATTGGTTGCAGCCAGTTCGTTTGCCTGAATTACATTTGCAATATAGGTAAAATCTCGGGATTGCTTACCATCACCGAAAATTATTGGAGCTTCATGTCTTATCAAAGCTTTAATGAATTTAGGAAATACTGCGGCATATTCTCCTTCGGGGTCCTGATTTTTACCGAAAACATTAAAATATCTCAAACCAACGGTTTCCATCCCGTATATTTCTCCAAAGACTTTTGCATATTTCTCATTAAGAGATTTTGTAACAGCATAAGGCGATAGCTGATTGCCTGTTTTTCCTTCCAGTTTTGGTAATCCATTATTGTCGCCGTAAACTGAAGAACTTGAGGCATAAACAAATCTTTTAATTTTATTATCACGCGAAGCGATTAGCATATTCAGAAAACCATCAATATTTACCTGATTAGTCGTAATCGGGTCATTAATTGAACGTGGAACAGATCCCAATGCTGCCTGATGAAGAACAATATCAATGTTTTTACATGCTTGCTGACAACTTTCAATATTTCTTATGTCTGCGTTCATGAAACGAAAGTTTTTGTGTTTTATAAAAGCTTCGATATTTGCCATCTTTCCCGTTGAAAGGTTGTCGAGACAGACGATAAAATTATCTTGCTCTAGTAGTTTTTCGATTATATTAGATCCAATAAAACCGGCTCCTCCTGTTACGAGTACTTTCGAAGATTTTAGAATCCCTTCGTTCATTATTTTGCAAAATTAATAGATCTAGTTTCTCTGATTACTGTAATTTTTACTTGTCCGGGATATGTCATTTCATCCTGAACGCGTTTTGCAATTTCAAAGCTAAGTTTTTCAGATTCTGCATCACTTACTTTTTCACTGCCCACAATAACTCTTAATTCACGTCCTGCCTGAATGGCATAAGTCTTAAGAACGCCCGGATATGATAATGCAAGTGCTTCAAGATCTTTCAATCTTTTAATATATGATTCAACAATTTCTCTTCTAGCTCCGGGACGTGCACCCGAAATGGCATCACAAACTTGTACAATAGGAGCTATAAGGCTATTCATTTCTACTTCGTCATGGTGAGCGCCAATAGCATTGCATATTTCGGGTTTTTCCTTGAATTTTTCAGCTAGTTTCATCCCATATACTGCGTGTGGCAATTCAGGCTCTTCATCAGCAACTTTACCAATATCATGCAATAGTCCTGCTCTTTTAGCTATTTTTGGATTTAATCCAAGTTCAGATGCCATAATTGCACTTAAGTTCGCAACCTCTCTTGAATGCTGTAGAAGATTTTGCCCGTAAGATGAACGATATTTCATTTTTCCTATCATTCTTATCAATTCGGGATGTAATCCATGTACGCCCAAATCAATAGTTGTACGTTTACCAATTTCGATAATTTCTTCTTCGATTTGCTTTTTTGTTTTATTTACAACCTCTTCAATACGTGCAGGGTGTATTCTTCCGTCGGTTACAAGTTGATGCAATGATAAACGTGCAATCTCTCTACGTACAGGGTCAAAAGCCGATAACAAAATGGCTTCCGGCGTGTCATCAACAACAATTTCTACACCTGTTGCAGCCTCTAATGCCCTGATATTACGTCCTTCGCGTCCAATAATCCTTCCTTTCAACTCATCACTTTCGATGTTGAATACAGTTACTGCATTTTCAATAGCTGTTTCAGTAGCCACACGCTGAATGGTTTCAAGGACTATCTTTTTAGCTTCTTTGTTTGCAGTCATTTTAGCTTCGTCAATAATTTCATTTATTAGCCCTATTGCTTCCGATTTTGCATTTTCCTGAAGTGATTCAACTAACTCTTTTTTAGCATCTTCAGCCGAATAACCTGATATCGCCTCTAACTTATCTACTTGATCTTTGTGCAATTTCTCGAGTTCCTCGGTTCGTTTTTCAACTCTTTCTAATTGTTTATTGAGGTTTTCACGAAGAATGTCAAGCTCTTTTTTCATTCGCTGAGTTTCCTCAATCCTTGACGTAATGCTTGCTTCTCTTTGTTGAATTCTTGTTTCGGCTGCTGAAATTTTTTGATTTTTTTCATTTATGATTCTGTCATGTTCAGCTTTTAGTTGTAAATACTTCTCTTTTGCCTGCAATTCTTTTTCCTTACGAATAACTTCAGCTTCTGTTGAGGCTTCATTAATCATAGTTTTTCTTTTTTTAACCATAGCTTTATCCCATACGAAATAAGAAATGGCTCCTCCGCCTAAAAAGGCTCCTGCCGCAATAATAATTATTGTTAGTGTTCCCATATTAATTATTTGTTTTAAATTAAAAAACCCGTATTAAATCCTTTAATGTTAGAAAAACCCCTGTATAAACATGGGCGGAACGGCCAGAAAATGTCCGGTTTCCTATGACTACTAAGTAGTTTAAAACTGCGAACAGAATTAAGTTAGGCCTACCGTTGATAAACTGAGCTTTGTCCCTAATTAGTTAGTGTTGAGTTTTGTAACCTTTAAAGAACCAATACGGGTAATATGTATATTACTTATTATATTTTAAAGAACGTTTACTCTTTTGTTAGAATCTCTTCAATTTCAAAATTTACTTTTTTCAATTCGTTAATAATCGGTGATATGTCTTCTTTTGATTCGTTTTCCAGAAGTTTGACAGCAAACATAATTACTGTCATGGCAAGATAATCCTGATCATCTTTGTTCTTATATCCTCTCTTTTTATATTGTAACAAAGTGTCGTTTATTGATTGAGATGCTTTACGAATCAGTTCCTCACGTCTCGTATCGCCTCTTTCAATACTGATAGGATACATCCTTTCACCAATGTTGATATTTATTATTAACTTATTGTCTTCCATCAAACTTTATTTGTTTAAAAGAGCAATGCAATTATCAATTTCCCGTATTATTTTGTTTAATTTTGTTCTGGCTTCTTTATCTTCTCCATCTGTTCCACTAATCGCTTTAGCCAGCTTCAAATTTTCATATTTCTTTTCTGTTTCTTTATTTTTGTCAATATATATATTTAGTTCATTACTAATTCGTTTTACCTCTTGGGAAAGTTTTTTAGACTTTTCCTTTTCATTAGTATATAACAAAATTAATTTGTGAATGTTTTCTTTCATTCTTAAAATCAATCTGTCATATTCTTCATTCATCTAAATTTTTCTAAAATTTATATATCACAAAAATAGTTGATTTTTTTTTCAAATGCAATATATGATGTTAGTTTTGCAAAATAATTATTTTAAATTGATGTGTAGAAAAAATATAAAATTGCTGATAATTGCATTGCTATTGGTTTTACAGATTTATGGACAGCAGGAAAATCTGAAACAATGTTTTATTTTACCATTGACAAATCCTCCTGTAGTCTCGGGAAATTTCGGAGAACCCAGAAATAGACATTTTCATACAGGCGTTGATTTTAGTACATACTCAGAAGGACATGATGTTGTAGCCATAGCAGATGGTTTCGTTTCGAGAATAAATATATCTCCATGGGGCTATGGGAATGCTATTTATATTGACCATCCAAATGGATATACTTCCGTCTATGCACATTTAAGTAAGTACAATCCCGAAATTCAAAAATTTGTAAATAAAATACAGTATGAGAGATCTTCATTTTCGATAGATACTTTATTACCTTCCGACTTGTTTAAAGTTAAAAAGGGCGAAGTAATTGCATATACTGGTAATACAGGTCAGTCTGAAGGCCCACATTTACACTTTGAAATTCGCGAAACAAGTACCGAAATGCCAATCAATCCCATTACTACAATTTATTCGTTTAAAGATACTCGCTCTCCAGAACTAAGTTATTTGGTTCTATATCCTTTAAATGAAAATTCATTTATTAATGGTAGTAATCAAAAACAGAAGTTCAAACTAAAAAAAGAAAAGGATGCTTATTATATTACAGAAAAAGAATTGCCACAGGTAGTTGGGATGATAGGAGTGGGAATTGCTTATGTAGATAGGATGGATGGGACAACTAATAGATATGGAGCTGAATCGGTTAAGCTATTTGAGGACGATCAGTTAATATATCATTCCAGTATTCAGAAACTTGATTTTAGCAAACAAAGAGCTAAAAATAGCATGTTCGATTATCAGTATTATCTCGAGGAGTCAATGCATGTGCAGAAATTGTTTATTGAAAAGGGAAATGATCTATCTGTTTATGAGTATTCCGTTAACAATGGAGTTCTTTATATTTCTCCTGAAAATAAAAAAGAAATCAAAATTTTTGTTCAAGATTATAATTCAAATATTTCTCAATTGGTTTTTAAACTTGAGGGAGATAAAAAAGAATATCCTGAAGTTAGTAATGAGGGGAAATTGTTCTTAAATGCTGACGATGATATGGTTTGGATTGATGAGGAATTTCGTCTAGAGTTTGATTCGGCGAGTTTGTTCCATGATTATTATCTGAACATAGAGAAAAAGACAAAATCAAAATATTCTTATGTTTATAAAATTGGTGAAGATTTTATTATGCTGAAAAAAGATTTCAGAGTTCAGTTCTTTCTGAATGAAGATTTGTTGAAGATAAAAGATAAATTATTCATTTGCCGCATAAATGACGGAAAATTCAGATATATTGAATCAAAAGTAAATCAAAATTTTATATCTGCCGAGTCTTCTTATTTCGGGGAGTTTTATCTGTGGATTGATACAACAGCACCTAAAATTACTCCAGTCAATATTAGTGAGGGTAGAGACCTGTCAAAAGCTTCACAGATATCTGTTGAAATTGAGGATGATTTCTCAGGAATTAGAAACTACAATATGTACATTAATGATATATGGGTTTTAGGTCAGTATGATCCACGTAAAAAAATACTTACTTATTATTTCGATGATAAATTTCCTTATTCAGATGAATATATTTTTAAAGTTGTGGTTGAGGATAATCTTAATAATATCTCTACTTATAAGGCACAATTTCAGTATTAGAGAGGGGTGAGGTATATAATTATTCCTCCAATTTAAATTCAGTTTCAATATCATCCTGGAAATTGATATTCTGAACTTTCCATTTGTCTTTAGGTTTGTAAAGTACTGTAATTAACTTTACGGGTTGCCTTTCATATTTAAGAGAGTAAATGTATTTTACATAAGAATCACCGGCATGATAAATACTGATAATTTCGTATCCGTAATAATTGCCCAGTAATTTGCGTGATAACTCAAATTTTTCCTTTATTGATTTTATTCCAGGTTGGTTTGGGTCAATCATCGGGTTTGTGGCAAAAAGGTAATCTACAGCTTGATTTACATCCTCAGCAAAGATTAAAAAGAAAGAATCCATAAGCTCCTCCGGAGTAGCCTGAGCCTTAAGATTATTATCTACCAGCGAACTCATAAGGAAAATAGAAACTACTATAAATAAATACTTTTTCATCATTTTATGTTTTTTGCAAAGTTATAATAAAAATTATGCCAAGTAGAAAGAAATGGGGAATTTGTTTTGTGATGGCGAAAACTACTACCGCATTCTTGTTGATGACAATGGAAATCTTTATACCGAACAGGTTAATATTAAATAGTCCCACCCTCCCAAAAAAATCAAGAATTTCCACTTTTTCCCCCCACCCAATTGAATTTTTTTGTATATTGCAAAGTAATTGACCAATTATAAAACGAAGAGATTTTTTTCAAATATTTTACATTATGAAAACAACAAAAACAGTTTTATTAGAATTATTAATTATCCTGAACCTTAGCAATGTGGTTTATTCACAAAATAGTTCTGACATCAGGCGTACTTATCATTGGTATTTTGGAAATGGTGCCGGATTAGATTTTAGTAGCGGCACAGCAGTTCCAATAACCAATAGCCCTATGACTGCAGAAGAGGGCTGTGCTTCAATTTCGGACACGTGCGGAAATTTATTGTTTTATACAGATGGCGATACAGTATGGGACAGAAATAATAATGTAATGCCCAATGGCACTGGATTATTGGGTTGCTGGAGCAGTACACAAAATTCTTTGATAATACCGCAACCTGGAAATGATTCTTTGTATTATATATTTTTAACAGATTGTGGAGAACATCTTGGTGCAAATGGTTTACGCTATTCAGTAGTAAACATGAACTTGAATGCAGGACTTGGTGAAGTCATCGAAAAAAACACTCTGCTTTTTGCTCCAGCTTCAGAAAAACTGGCAGCAACTTATCATGTAAATAATACAGATATCTGGATTTTAAGTGTAAACAGATATCCACCTGGTCCACCACCAGATACTACAATGCAGTATGTCGCTTATCTTTTAACCGAAAACGGAATTAATACAACTCCTGTTAATTCAGCCTCAATAATTATTCCGCATAAAATTACGGATGGTTATATACGATTTTCACATAAAGGGGATATTATAGCAAATGTATGGCATAGTTCACTTTATGATACGATTGAAATTGCAAACTTTAATAATAACACAGGTATTATTTCAAATGCAATAGTGGTTAATAGTGAAAATGGAATTGTTCGTTATGAACCATACGGTTTAGTTTTTTCACCGGATGATTCAAAGTTGTATGCATCATTTTATGATGTTACTTCTGATTACCCTGATTGGCATTCAAAAATATATCAGTATGATTTATCAATTTATGATTCAGTGACAATAGCTTCTTCAAAAACATTGATTCATTATACTGATTCTACAAATCCTGATTT
>Ga0116157_10003520_pt1 | contig 14927 bp, 14 predicted proteins | sample AD_UKC048_MetaG_FD_89882 | JGI IMG/M metagenome (GOLD analysis project Ga0116157, IMG submission 89882) | Active sludge microbial communities of municipal wastewater-treating anaerobic digesters from USA - AD_UKC048_MetaG | ecosystem: Engineered > Bioreactor > Anaerobic > Digestate | place: USA...
AAATGCCCATCTCTAATTGATGGCCAAGCCCTTAACATTCCTTGATGAATGGAAGTAGCTAGGTCTTTGTTATTTTTTAACTCTTCTCTCATTCGGCTAAAAATTAAAATGTTTGCATCTACGGCAATTCCTAAAGATAAAATTAAACCACCGATACCAGCCAAAGTTAAAGTTATAGGAATTATTTTTATTAATCCAAAAAGTAAAGCCACATAAATCAATAATGCCAAAGAGGCTAATACTCCTGGGAAACGATAAAAAATTATTAAAAACAAAGCAATAAAAATCAAACTCCAAAAACCAGCCTTAACTGCATTGTCTAAAGTTGTTGCTCCTAAGGTTGGACCAACTTTTTCTTGCACAATTGGATTTCCAAGTGGCACCAATAATGTTCCTTGATTTAATCGGCTTACTAAAGTTTTTGCTTCTTGCACATCTTTAATTCCAGAAATAACTGCTTTACCCCCACTAATTTTTTCATCTACCCTGGGAGCATATAAATCAGAGGCGTCAATTTTGTCATCGCCGGTTGTATCAATTATAGAAACTCCGTCTAAATAAATCGCGATACTTTTTCCGATATTTCTATTTGTAAGATCTTCAAAAATTTTGGCTCCCTCGCTATTAAACTGCAAACTTACTAAAGGAGCACCAGTAGTTTGATTAAATTCTAAGCCAGCCTTTTCTAAATATCGTCCGGTTAATTCTGTAGATTGATAAGGTGATACGAGAAGAAGATACCAATCTGGAACGGCTTGAATAATAGCATTAATTTCTTCTTGCGACTTATCTTTATTTTCTTCAGCAATTTTACTAATTTCTTGTCTCTTAGCATTAATTCTTTCTATTTCTTCAGCACTTTTCTCTTCATGAAATTCTAATAAAGGAGTTTCTCCAATCCACTCAATGGCTTCGTCAATACTTGTTACTCCTGGCAATTCCACAGCCAAACGATCAACACCATAAACTTGAACAATTGGTTCTCCCACTCCAAACATATTTACCCTTCTTTCAATTAAATCTCTTAATCCATTCATTGTTTCTGATCTTTCTGTTTCTTTAATTCCAGTTAAATCAGCTTTGTATTCCAAATGCACCCCGCCCTTGAGATCTAATCCCAATCTATATTCTGGGGTATTAAAATGAGGAATTTTAGTTTGTAGCTTACTATTTACCGCATCTACAGCTTGGTTATAAGGAGCAGTGTAAGAGAATATTCCGGCAAAAATAGCCAAAATAATGATTAAAATAAAATAAAAAATAGTTTGCTTATTTGACATGTCAGATTATTTATTACCAATCAATATAATTCTTTTATAATCAAAAAATCGTATTGAATAAGGATTCGATTAATTATATTCTTTTTAATACTATAAACTTAAAAAAGATTAAAGTCAACCCGGTTAAATACAGATTTTAGTATTAAATAAAATCTCGATTTCAAATTAAAATTTGAAATCATTTAACCGGGCAAGCCCGACTAAATTAAATTGTTTAATCGGACAGGCCCAAATTAAATCTAAATTATGTAAAAATTATTTCTTTTTGTATGATTCTAAAAGCCAAGAGCTAGATTGAACTTTACCGCCCTTTCCAACATTAAAAACCATTTTAATCCCATATTTTTTACAAACTAAGAGTTCTGGCGTATTGCCAATTTTTCTATCTCCCCCGTTTGCAAAAATATCTGGCTTAATTCTTTTCAAAGCATTATCTACGCTCATATTTTCTGGATTTGGTTTGTGCGTAGTTAAAACCACTTTATCAACCCATTTAATATTTTCTATAATCTCTTTTCTTTCTTTTTGTGGCATAAACACAAATCCTTTTTTCTTTTTCAGCCAATTATCATTGTTTAGTATCACCACTAATTTATCCCCCAGCGCTTTAGCTTCCTTAAACATTCTAACATGTCCAATATGAATTGGATCAAATCCGCCAGAAACAGCCACAACAATTTCTTTTTTCTTATTTTTTGATTTTAATTCTCTTATTGACATTATTTGTTATTTGTTTATAATATATTTATATGCGCTTTAACATTTCTAATGAAGCCGTACGCAAAGAACGGTTTAACCGACTTGGCCTTGGACAAACGCGTCTAATGCCTCATCCAAATTCTGGATGCCTTTGCCCGGACTGTGGAAATCCGATGATCCACGGAATATATGGACCAGCTTGCCCTCATTGCGGACATACAGAAATATTCTGATTCCGCTAGGGTAATTTTTTTTATTTAATTTTTAAAAATATTTTTAATCTTAATTCAACAATATAATATAAGTATTTTATTGTCAAAATAAAATTTGACATTTAAAAACAAATATTTTATATTAGAAAAGCTCCTAAGCATGGGGCAAGAGATTAAAATGCAATGGTACATTTGGTTAATCCTTTGGATTTTCGCAGCTATACCCTCTGCCAAAATCGCAATCGCGATGACTACAAGGCAAAGGGTTGAAAAGTTTCACATGTTCATAAGAATAATCCTAACCATAATAGTTGGAGCATTTCTCCTTTTGGGCCTTACTCCTGATTATTTGATGTGGTGGCTCTGGATTCCTTGGGTTCTTGGCTGGACAATTTACGAATTATTGTCTGGAAGAGAAGACGAAGGATTCCTGCTTATAGGTTTGGGGGCAGGGCTTTTCGTTATCTGGCTTATTTGCTCACTTATTGTAGGATTTTATGCTGGGAATAACAATGCTATCTACTTTGACAATTTCATTGAAAAAGAAAATGGCTTTCCCATCCAAAATGAAATCCCAGACAATATGCTGAGATTATCAACCGAAGAACTTGCCAGATCAATCACTTCCCAACATATGGGAGAATTCGGAAGTGCGGTCAAAATCACTAGTTGCCATTTGGGGCTAATTGACCACAGACTCTACTGGCTCTCAACAACTGCAAACCAAGAACAATGGCATACAACCTTCAAAACTTCTGGTATGTTAGCAGTTGATGCTAATGATCCAGATAAGCCCATCAAGGTTATTAAAGAAAGTTTTGATGTGGCCGAGGGATTGGACTTTAATCCCCTAATTGGCGCCTGGGGTAGCATTCCTTTCAGAGGATATTCTGGAATTAATACTGCTCTTACCTATGGAGATGCCTATCCAGTTCTAAACCCAAACACGAATACATGGACCACGGTTTTAAATACCCATAAAACCAATAAGTTCTTTGTTCGTGAATACAGTGGACTTTATGAGTTTGATCAAAAAGGTGTAGTTGTCCAAAAGTATGACACTACCAATATGCCCAGTTGGGTTATTGAGCCATATCCTGAAAATACTTTCCTTGAAGAAGGTATTACTGACTGGGGAGGACACAAAAGAGGAAACGATTTTGACCTCTTCGCTGGAGGATTTTTATGGATTGAGCCAAGCAATGATCGGCTAGCTATCACAGAAGACACCCGATACATCTATGATCCAGACACAAATCAAATTGTGGCCATGGTTATGGTTCATCCAATTAGAGATCACGGTGAAATGTCTTTGGCTGGCGCCTTCAAAATTACTCCCAAGGGAATCTTCTACTATGATTTAAGATCATACGATCTAATGAGTGGAATTGCCGCAAGCAGTGCTGTCCAAAGTAAAATCACGGCCAGAACCGGCTCAAATTACTTTACTGCAATGGAGCTTCTCTATCCTATAAAAATTGGCAACCAAACAAAATACGCTTGGTTTGTACCAATTTATTACACCAATCCAAACAGCAATATCATTGGGTTGGCTGGATTAGGAATAGTGGATGCCCAATCTGCCGATAAAGTAATTGTTGAGTATACAGGAGAAGGAGTGACAGGAGAAAAGCTCATTAAAAAATCCAAAACCAGCTTCCGCAATCTCTACGGAGAAAAGGAAAGCATCAGCACAAGTTCGGAAACAATCAAGGGAGTCCTTATTTCTAAGTTAGATTCTTATGTTAAGGACTGCAACACCAAACAGTGGTTCATAATTAAGACCCCGTCTGGTAATCAAGAGCTCTTGGTTGACAGTGGAATTCTCAACGATCAAACCATGCTTAAGGTTAATAAACTGCAAGCAGGAGAATCAATTGAATTCATGGTAGACAATAATAATATTGTTTACCTAAAGTGATGACTAAATAAGTTCAACCATCCTTAAATGATGACTGAATAAATTTGGCCATCTTTTTTTTATTTAATTTAATTTTTAAATTGAATTACTTTTACTCCTTTTGCTTTAATTTCTTCCTCCTGATTAAACTTATTCAAATCAAAGTCTAAAACATAATCAATTTCTTTTTCTATTGTTCTCCCTGTATATTCTTTTGTTTCTGGATTATATTCTTCCAAAATCAATCTATCCCCTTCTTGAATATCAAAATCATTAACCCTTAAATCAAATTTCTTTTTGTTTGATTTAATTAATTCAAATATTTCTGGCCAACATTTTTTCTTAATAATTGCCATAAATTTATTTATTTCGCTTTAATAAAAATTCCTCTAATTTTGGAATGATTTTTTCGTGCTCAAACCCAAGTTCCAATTTTTTAATTTCATCTATACTCATCCAGCGCATCTCTGCACCTTCATTTAGTATAGGTATTTGATTATCTTTTAATTTGCAAATAAATATTTCGGAATTTCCACCAAAGGGCAATTCGTGAGTCATTAATTCTTCAAAATCGTTTGCCTCAAATTTCAAACCATACTCTTCTTCTGTTTCTCTAATAGCTGTCTCAATAGGATTTTCTCCTGGCTCTATATACCCGCCAGGAAAACACCACATATTGGGGCATCTTTCTGTTTTATTATCTCTAAGCTGCATTAATACTTGCTCAAAATCATTAAAAATTATGCTTGTTACTGTTTTAAATTTGTTCATATTTATTTCCCACAACATTTCTTGTATTTCTTCCCGCTTCCGCAAGGACAAGGATCATTTCTGCCTATTTCACTTACACCAGCTTGTTGATCTTTATTTTTTCGCTCTTCTGCCATTTTTTGATTTTGGGTTTGTCCAGAATCTTGTTTATTTATAGCCACCTTCATTATATTGTTTACCAACAAATTCTCGTAATTACTTAGTAAACCATCAAACAAAATATGTCCTTCTTTTTTATATTCTATTAAAGGATCTCTTTGCCCATAAGCGCGTAAATTTACAGAATCTCTTAATGATTCCATGTTTTCTAAATGCTCGGTCCAAAGCATATCCAAAATTCGCAAGGCAAAAACTTTTTCCGCCTGCCTCATCTGTTCTTCTCCAATTTCTTTTTCTTTTTTCTCAAAATCCTCTTTCGTAAATCCATATTTATCAATTTGTTCCAAGATTTGTTCTTTAAGCAAACCTTTTGGAGATCCTTCAATAATTTCTATTCTTTTTTTATAAATTACTTCCCTGTGTTTATTTAAAACATCGTCATATTCAAGAGTTCTTTTCCTAGAATCAAAATTAGCCCCTTCTATTTTTGATTGAGCTGATTCAATATTTTTACTAATAAAACCATTTTCAATTGGCATATCTTCTGGCATATTAAATCTTTCCATAATGCCTTTTATCCTATCACCTCCAAAAATTCTAATCACATCATCTTCCAAAGATACAAAAAATTGCGTTGTACCTGGATCACCCTGACGCCCACCTCGGCCTCTTAATTGATTATCTATTCTACGAGCTTCGTGACGCTCTGTTCCAATAATATGTAATCCACCTAATTGCCTAATTTTTTCTTTTTCTTCGGGCGTTGATGGATTTCCACCCAAAGCAATATCTACTCCTCGGCCAGCCATATTGGTAGCAATAGTTACTGATCCAAAAGCTCCTGCCTGTGCGATAATCGCTCCCTCTTGTTCATGATTCTTGGCATTCAAAATCTTATGCTCAATTCCTTCTCGACTCAAAAGCGCACTCAAATATTCATTTTTACTAATAGAAGTTGTTCCCACTAAAATTGGCTGTCCGGTTGCATGTCTAATTTTTATTTCTTCAACCACGGCTTTAAATTTAGCCGCCTCATCTTTGTAAATTCTATCTGGTAAATCTTTTCTAATTGCGGGTTTATTGGTTGGGATAACCACAGTGTCCAATTTATAAACTTTATCAAATTCTTCAGCCGAAGTTTCTGCTGTTCCAGTCATACCAGATAATTTTTTATACATTCTAAAATAATTCTGAAAAGTAACGGAGGCCAAAGTAATTGATTCTGGTTGAATCTGTACTCCTTCTTTGGCTTCAATGGCTTGATGCAATCCTCCAGACCAACGTCGTCCAGGCATTAACCTTCCTGTAAAAGTATCTACGATAATTACCTCACCATTTCTCACTACATAATCTTTATCCAATTTAAAAATTATTTCTGCTTTCAATGCTTGTTCCAAATGGTGCAAGTATTGAATTCCACGATCATTATAAATATTTCCTGCATTTAATATTTTTTCTATTTTATCAATTCCCTCTTCGGTCAAAGTTACAGCTCTTAATTTTTCGTCAACTTCGTAATCAGTTTCTTTGCTAAGGCGTGGAATAATTCTGGCAAATTCTCCATACCAACGAGAACTTTCTACATCTGGCGCAGAAATAATTAAAGGCGTTCTGGCTTCATCAATTAAAATAGAATCTACTTCGTCCACAATTGCAAAATGAAAATCTCGCTGAACTTTGTCTTTGAGATCATAAACCATATTATCTTTCAAATAATCAAATCCAAACTCATTATTGGTACCATAAGTAATGTCTGCATTATAGGCCTCTCTTCTGGTGCATGGCCTCAAAAAATCTTCTATTACTTTAAATCCACCCAAATCATCTCTGGGTTTATCTTCTGTTTTTTCAGCCATTTTATATTCTGGGTCGTAAATAAAAGATTGCTCGTGATTTACACATGCGGTTGTTAATCCAAGTGCATAATATATCTGGCCCATCCACACTGCATCTCTACGAGAAAGATAATCGTTTACAGTTACCAAATGCGCACCCTTATTTTCAAGTGCATTTAAATAAAGTGACAGGGTGGCAGTTAGGGTTTTTCCTTCTCCGGTTTTCATCTCTGCAATCTTGCCCTGATGCAAAACTATTCCTCCAATTAACTGACAATCAAAATGTCTTTGATTAAGATTTCTTTTTGCCGCTTCCCTTACCGCGGCAAATGCTTCTGGAAGAATCTCATCCAAATTTTTTCCATCTGCCAATTTTTTTTTAAATTCAGCAGTTTTATCTTTTAATTGTTCGTTGCTAAAATCTTTAAATTCTTTTTCAAGAGAATTTATTTTTTCAATCGTTGGCAATACGCTCTTAGCGTATCTCTCGTTGGCATTTCCAAATAGATTATTTAAAATAGACATAAATGATTATAAAACAGCGATAGAAATTAGTATCCTACCGCCGCGCAGTTAAATTTTAAATTATTCTTCGATCTGTTTTCTCTCAGTTAAGAGCTTTTCTTTAAATTTTGTAAGCTGAGCTTCTATTTCTTTTTTTGCATCTGTAAGGGCTATTTGTGTATTTTGTTTTTCTGAATAAGCACGCAAAACTTTTCCCCGAGGGCACTCAATTAATATTTCTGCGCTATAAATATTACCCTTTTGATGATGCTTAGTAACAATACCAACTTCAACTTCTATTAACCCCTTTGCATTTATGGCCAAGAATTTCTTAAGAGAGCTAATTTGTTTATTTATAAACGTTTCTAGCTCTGGATTCATTTCTAAGCCTTTTGTTTTGATGATTATTTCCATAGTATTATAATAACATTACAAGAATAAAAAAACAACCCTATGAAATAGGGCTGTTTTGAGCAAAAACTGTTTATTTCTTTTTCTTTTTAGCAGTTTTCTTTTTAGCAACTTTTTTTACAGGTTTTTTTGCAACCTTCTTTTTTGTTGCTTTCTTTTTTGTAGCCATAGTAGTGTTAAAAAAGATTAACTTTTATAACTCGACCTTTTTATTTAAGAATATTTTTACAATTAATTTTAAAAAATTTTAAAAATATCTTGAAAATTATTTTTCTCTTTCAAAAAAAATATATTTCTATATTCATTTTCGTATATTTAAAAAAATTGTCAATATGTTGACAAATTTTTTTTGTAAAATTTTTTAATTTTTTCAAAAAAAAGTATTTTGACTTCTATTTTTTTGTAAAATTTTTTAATTTTTTCAAAAAAAAGTATTTTGACTTCTATTTTTTTTGTAAAATTTTTTAATTTTTTCAAAAAAAAGTATTTTGACTTCTATTTTTTTTGTAAAATTTTTAATTTTTGATTTAAAAAAATTAAAATTTAAATAAGAAAAATATTCTTAAGGTTAAAATTTTTTAATTTCTTCTTCTAAAACTATGCCAAATTTATTTTGCACTTCTTTTTTAATTAAATCTATAAGCATTAAAACATCGTCAGAAGAAGCGTTGTTATTATTAATTATAAAATTAGCATGCTCATCAGACACCTTAGCTCCACCAATAGTTTTACCTTTTAGTCCGCATTGATCTATTAGATAACCAGCCGGCACTTGCCCCTTGCTTAACATATTTTTCAAATCAGGATATTCGTTTAAAATTGCTTCCGATATTTCACCAGCATAATTTTTAAAAATAGAACCAACAGAAAATCCTTTAGGATGCTTGCCTTGACGATGTGCTAGGTTTTCTTTGATTTGCTCCTTAATTGCTTTTTCATCCCCTTTCTTTAATTTTATTTTAGCCGATAAAATCAAAAGGTTTGGATTGTTTTTAAAAACACTAAAACGATATCTAAAATCGCAATCTTGATTTTGCAAAACTTTTTCTTGAATTGAATCATTATTTATTTCCAACACTTCAACTTCAACCACTTGTTCGCCCATAGATTGTCCAAAAGCGCCCGCATTTCCGTTTATTGCGCCTCCAAGGGTACCTGGTATCATTACTGCCCACTCTAACCCAGTTAAGCTGTTTCTTTCTGCTTCCTTAACTAAAAAAAACAAAGGCCAGGGCGCTTCTACTTGAACAACACAAAAATCATTTTCTGTTTGAATAATAAAATCTTCTGATTTGGGTGCGCTTTTAAAAACAATTACCAATCCATCAAATCCGTTACTATCAATTAAAGTATTGCTCCCTGCCCCCAAAAGTTTAAAAGGAATTTTTAACTCTTTAGCTTTTTTAATCGCAATTTTTAATTCTTCTTTATTTTTAGCAATCAAAAAATATTTAGCTATTCCGCCAATCCTAAAAGTAGAATAATCTTTCAAAGAAATATTTTCTTTTATCTCTGGTAAAACATTTTTCAATTCCTCAAATTGATTCATAAATTATTTAATTAGCTTTTTTAAGCTTTTAATTTTTTCTTCTAAGGTTATTAGTGTGGGATTTAATTCTAATGCCTTCTCGTAATTTTCAATTGCTTTTTGATTTTCTCCTTGCGCTTCGTAAATTCTGCCTTCAGAATAATAAATATCAAAATTATAGGGTGCTAATTTTTTGGCCTGATCATAAGCGTTCAAGGCCTCTTCATTTTTATCATCCACCAAAAAACTAGTATTTTCATAAATCAATCCCAGGTTATTCCAAGTATTATAATTCTGTGGCTCGTGCTTAACAGCTAAGTTGGCAAAAGCTTCGGCTTCAGAAGCAATATTTCTCACTTCAGCTTGTTTGTTTTTATCTTCACCATCTTGATTAAAAATCTGGCTGGCCTTAAGCGCAGACAATTGAGACAATCCAATATAATAATCACCTGCCTCAAAAACATTTATTGCCTTCAATCCATTTTGAAGTGCATAGTCAATATCATAAGTATTAAAATAATTGCGCACCCCCCGCTCATAAAAAGATTCGGCATAGTATTGCTTCGCAAAAATAAATAATCCAAAAATTAAAACCAAAAAGAATCCCGAGGTTACCATTTTTAAAAGATGTTCTTTGTTTTTTAACTCTAATTTTTTTTCTTTGTCTTCATCTACTCCTGCAACCCAAACACCCAAAATAAAAAAAGAAAAAACCATGGGTATAATTGTCATTTTGTATAAAAACATCATCACAAACAAAGCTACGCCTATGGGCAAGATCAAATGCTTAAATTTTTTAGTGGGTTCATCATCTTCGTTGCCCAAAAATAAAAATCTAAATCCTTGAATCAAGAAAATAATCCAACTTGCTAAAAAGCAAATCATGGTCAAAATCCCCAAAGAACCAACCAAGGTTAATAAAGTAATTGGTCCTTGATTAAAAACCAAATCCGAATCCCCCATTGCCTTGCCTTTGTAAAGCGAATATTCATATATAAAAGTTGCCGGGCCGGAACCAATTAAAAAATTCTTATCCGATTCGCTTAAAGTTTTTTGGGCAATCTCAATCCCTGAATTATAAGAAAGAATTTGTTCGTAAGCTAATTGAAAATTATGATTAATCAATTTAGGAGAAAAAAATAAAATCATAATCCCAAGCGTAACCATTAAAGAGGCGATTATTTTTTTGTTTTTCCAAATAAAATTATTTTCAGACGCTTTTTGCCAAAAAATTAAAAAGCTAGCGATAAATAATAAAAACCAACTCAATTTACAATCTATCATTAAAAGAGAGAGCCACAATAAAATTCCGGCAATAGAAACAATCGCTATTTTGATGCGATTAACCTTTTCTTCACAATTAAAAATTAAATTTATTAAACAAACAAAACCCAAAGAAAAAATAATAGAAAAGCTTTCTATGGGCGCAAAAAAATCGTTCTTAAATTGAAACATTAAGCTGGCTAAAAAAACTAAAGCCAAAAGTGCAGATCCAAATGAAAAAGATTTTAAAACTTTCGTAATCGCTTCTCTGCTTTTTAAAAATAGAGAAGCCAAAAATGCTAACCCCAAATAAACCACAATCATAAAAAAAGAATCTGTTGTGTTGGCGCGCCCAAGAAAGCTTTGTAAAATACTTTTAGAAAATACAAAAGAAAGCGCGCTGAATAATAAAAAAATAGATAAGAAAATTGAAATTGGACCCATTTTAAAATCTATCTCTCCCTCCTGTTTTCTTTTAAATAACTGAATAAGCCACAATCCAAAAATACCGGTCACAAAAACAACCACTAATAGCTTTTGGCTTAGAATATAAGATGCTCCCACGCGAGGAACATAAAAAATAGGTAAAAGAAAAAAGAAAATGCAAAACAACCAAACAATCTTATCCTGAAAGCTGATGTTTTTTAAATTTATCTTATTCATAGATTGATTATTTTATACCATTTTTTAAACTAAAAATAAAGTTTCGCCCATATTTAAGAATGAGTCCCCCCTAAACCTTTTCTTAAATATTTTTTGTATAAAAAAAGGGAGATTTATATTCCTCCCAAAGACACGCCTAAGCGTGACATAGATTGACAATGAAAAATTCTGGATTTTTGCCATTTACCTGTGATGGCAACGCCTCTCCTTTCCCAGAACAAAATATTTTGTTCAGAGAACATCTTCTGTTTTTAATGTTCAAGGCAAGCGCAGGACATTTGAAGCAATTGACCTCGTGAATGTCCCAAAGGATGCGAATCTCTTCCAGAGTACTCGCACAATGCATTCCCTGGTCTTTAACCAGCGTACAATTGTGGATTTTGAAAACTTGTTTCCCGTTTACTTTTAATCCCAAATCGTTACGATTGAATTTTTCTGCAATGGCGCGAGCAGACTTATCATTATCTGCGTAGAAAACATATTTGCCTATTTTCCCAAACTTGTTCTCTACCAGAAGCATGTAAACATTTTGTTTATACTCTCTCAAAATCTATCACCGCCAACGCCCTTTTATGTTAAAGAACAACAAAAGAGCAAAATGACTTTGTTATGATAAATCCTCTAAAACAAAAAGTCAACCTTTTGACCCATGTTTGGGCCTCGGAGGCCCAAACATTCTCCCTAAACATTATTAAATATTTTGATTTTAAAATTTTTGTATAAAAAAAAGAGGCCATAGCTTTCTTTATATTCCTAAAGATGGTCCTCCCAAAGTGGATCCTCCCAATCTGGAGGCGGAAGTCGATTTCTCGAAAAAGGATCTCTCATTTTCTTCCTTACTTTTTCCCGAAACTTTCGAGCGCTACCCTGAAAATCATAGACAATCTCTTCCAGGGAAAATCCAGTAATTCCTTTTTCTTTAAATGGCATTCGCATACTCCTCGCCCACTAAGCCACAATTTTCAATGAACTAAGCAAGCGACTGACTTGACTTTACCAAATATTTCCGAAAAGTCAAATTTTCACACTTTTTCATAATTTAGTCACAATAATATTCCTAATTCCCATCAAAAAGAATGTTTAGGGGTGCCACCCCCAAACATTCTAATTCGCCCATGTTTGGGGGTGGCACCCCCAAACATGAGGTATATGTTAAAAATAAAATATTTTTAAAATTAACGTAAAAAAATAAGCGCAGGGATAGAAAATTTCTATATGCGCGTTCTTGCGAGAGCATTATTCCTTAAGTACAAGGGCACCTATAACGAAGGTTGAATCCCTCGCATTCCTCCACCTTCATGTCAAGGATTTCATCAGCTTTCCCTTGTGAAGCTACATAGGCAATAGCGTTTATTAAAACGCCGTGTCCAACTACAAGGGCACAATTTCCTTGTCTATTTTTCATGATTGCATTGAATGCCTTTCTCCCATACTCCAAGAGAAGATTTTTGACTTTTTCTCCTTCGGAGAAATATCTTTGAAGTGGCGCATCGCCATATTTGGCGTATAAGCTCAATACCAAGTCTATTTCTCCCTTCGGAATATCTAATTCCGAGAGAATAGTTGGAGGCGTTCCTCCAACTAATTGGGCAGTCAAGGATGTCCTTTCTGTTCCCGATGCAAAAACATCTGTGAACTCAAAGGACTTTTCATTCCTCAGATACAAGCCAAGATTTTTGGCCAAGAAAACACCTTCTTCAGACAATGGCCTGCATATATTGGTGTTGTCCGTCTTGCTGTGCCTAATAATAATCAAACTAGTTCCATTAAAAGAGCCATACATTTACTTTCACTTCGCAAATAATATAATATATAATATACATTTAGTCAATAATCACTCTTAACATCGCATATCGATTAAAACAAACAATAAAACAAAAGAATGTTTGGGCCTCGGAGGCCCAAACATTCTAATTTACACTTATAACTTATAATTTACCTGATTACATCTGATTAGATCTGATTACGTCTGATTAGATCTGATTAGATCTGATTACCATTCGCCCATGTTTGGGCCTCCGAGGCCCAAACATTCCCTAGAATGAGATTTTGAATAAATTGGACCCGGACCCGCGAGGTAAATAAATTGCACCGTTACCTATGGCTAAAGGAAATTGCCCATAATATGACGCTCCACTTCCTTGAAATATTTTTCCGGTCTCCCATTTATCGTCTGTAATCTGGTTCGAATCAAAACCATATATCTGACTACCATAACTAAAATAAAGATAATTTCTATTATCAATGCTCGCTAATGAAATTGGCGAAGGCGGACCAAATTGAAAACTTTGACTTTTTCCCCACCTGTCTTCTCCATCGCTAAGATTAATAGCGCGGATAGCCACTCCAAACCAACCATAATCCCCTGTCGATTTTTGTTTATAATATAATTCTGTATCACTTAATGCCATTAAATCCCCTTCTTGTCCTCCCGAAACAATCCATAATGGATCGCTATCAAGATTATTTGCAGACAAGGCATATAATTTATTCTGCCTATTATCATTTGAACTATAAAAACCTTGGATGGAATTAAAAAATAAAATCTGTTCATCGCTTGAGAGGAAAACCTGTTTAATATAATTTGCTTCATTTCCTTGTGGAACATAATCCTCACCGAAAATAACCTCTATTTTCTTTTCTCCTATCTTTTGCCCACTATTATTAAAAGCAAAAATATAATTATTAAGCGAAAAATATAAATTACCCGAAGAACTGAAAACTATAGGCGAATATCCGATTAACTCTTTGCCATCTAAATAGCTTGAAAAATCAAAAAGGTTTATTTGATTTGCAGAAACTCTATTATCTTCGATTTTTACCAACTTAGGCAAACTTCCATCTATTGACACAATTAAATAAACTGAACCAATTGGCGAAAGATATGGAACAACTCCATAAATATTAGAAAATGTTTTCTGCCATTTTATTTTTCCGTTTGGAGAAATAGCGTAAAGATTATTAAAATCTAATGAATAAATAGTGCCGTCTTTTCCAATAACTGGTGGGCCATAATTAAACACATACTCGCAAACCCATTTTTTAATTCCATTTTTATCAAAAGCATATAATCCCTGCTTATTATCTATTTTAGCTTTTACGTAAATAATACCATTTTCATCTATCACGGGTGGCGAAGTAAAATCTTCGTCATTCTGACTATCGTTTTCTCCTTGAAGAAAAAGGGTGGCCTCCGCCCCTCCCATCGGACCGGTAGATAATAATTTTCCAGTATAATTATTTCCATAAACAGAAGTTATTTCTGGACTAGCAGAACCAATACTAAATTGGATGGAATTACTCAACAAAGAAAGTTCGTTCTCTAAATTTTTAGCTTTTATCGCAAAATAATAATTACTGTCCCAGTACAAATCTTTGATTATTGCAGATGCATGCCCAGCTTCTTTAATTATTTCTATATCCTCGTAATCGGTAAGATTGATTAAAGCGATTTCATTGATCGGCTCATTAATAGAATAATATATTTCGTAGCTCTCGGCTTGATCTAATTCTGACCAAGATAAGGTTAGAGAATTTCTAATTCCTAAAATTGAATCTGCTTTTAAATCAGTAATTGATTGGTCAGAAAAAACAATTTCTTCTGGTAAATCATCTTCTTCCTCCTCGTCTTCTTCATCTCCTGGCTCTTCATCTCCTGGCTCTTCATCTCCTGGCTCTTCATCTCCTGGCTCTTCATCTCCTGGCTCTTCATCTCCTGGCTCTTCATCTCCTGGCTCTTCATCTCCTAATTCAGAATTATAT
>Ga0116157_10003523_pt1 | contig 14918 bp, 12 predicted proteins | sample AD_UKC048_MetaG_FD_89882 | JGI IMG/M metagenome (GOLD analysis project Ga0116157, IMG submission 89882) | Active sludge microbial communities of municipal wastewater-treating anaerobic digesters from USA - AD_UKC048_MetaG | ecosystem: Engineered > Bioreactor > Anaerobic > Digestate | place: USA...
GTTTAACGCCTTGTCCTTTAGAATTACAAATTGCTAGATTATGCAGTGCTTCGGGCATTTTTGTTACCGCAGCTTTGTTATACATTTCAACAGCTTTACGATAATCGGCTTTTACTCCATAACCATTGTAGTAACAGTTTCCTAAATTGTTTTGTGCTTTTATATTTGCGGCTCCTGCAGCTTTAGTGTACCATTCAAAAGCCTTATCATAATTTTGAGTGGTTCCAATACCTTTTTCATAGTACTCTCCAACCGTGTTTTGAGCATCTATATTTCCTTGTTCGGCAGCTTTTAGATACCATTCAAATGCTTTTGAGTTGCTTTGTGCTACACCATCGCCTTTTTCGTAGCAAGTTGCAAGGAAATACTGAGCATCCTTATCGCCTCCTTCGGCAATTTTTGTATATAATTCAACTGCTGTAGCAGAGTTTTGTGTAACACCTTTACCATATCTATATGCATAAGCAAGTTCTGCCTGAGCTTGTACATGTCCTTTTTCAGATGCAGTGGTGAAATATTCTACTGCTTTGGCTTCATTTTTTAAAATACCGGTTCCGTTATTAAAACACAAAGCAAGGTAATACAAAGATTCAATGTCGTTTTCATTTGTTTCGACTGCTTTTTTTAACCATTTCACTGCAGCTTTGCCATCTTTTGGAGTGCCTTTGCCGTTATAATAGCAATATCCCAGCAATGCATAAGATTTGTCAAACTCTTGTTCTGCTGCTTTTTCTGACCACTGAACAGCTTTTGCATAGCTTTGTTTTGTTCCTGTGCCCGTGTAATAACATTGTCCCAGATAATATTGAGCTAAAGCATCACCGCCTTTTGCTCCGGCAGTCAGAATTTTAAAAGCTTCTTTTACATCTTTTTCAGTATTTGTGCCTGTAAGATAACAATAACCAAGTTTCCCTTGAGCTTCGGCACTTCCTTGTTCAACTTTTTCTTTTAAGGTTTCGATGTCAACATCAATGGTTTCCTGTGCAAATGAAAGAAAACCTAAGCTAATAACTGCAATCAGAAGTAGTAATTTTTTCATAGTATCTTTTATTTAGATATAAACAAAATGCATTCGGTTGAATATTATTTACAAATTTATATAAAAAAACTGAATACATATCTATAAGAATGAAAAAATCACTCAAAGAGAAAGAATATTATATGTACAAAACATAAAATCATTTTGTGTTTCATAATAAAGGAATATTCCTACTTCATTCAATATCAGTTATTTTGATTATTTACCCAATTTCTCCTTATACATATTAGGCGTCATACCTGTAAGTGTCTTAAAAACCGTAAAAAATGCAGATTTACTATTAAAACCGCATTCGTAACCAATGGCTTCTATTGAGTATTTGTTTTTGGGGTCGGAGAGGAGCTTCTTTACTTCTTCGATGCGATATTCGTTAATAAACCTGAAAAAATTCTTGCCAAGTTCTACATTTAAAACTTCGGTTATGTTGTGCTTGGGAATTTTTAGGTTTTCACTCAACATATTCATATTTATGTCAGGATTTAGATATGCTTTTTCTGTTTCGACATATTTTATAATAGCATTTTTGATTTGTGTTTTACGTCTGTCGCTTAATAATGAGTTTTGATATTTTTCTTTTTTTGTTGGCTCTTGAATTTCAGGATAAAAGATTTTTTGCTGGCGTAGTCCGTAAAATCCCAAAATATATATTAATACTAACAATGCCGAATAGTTGTATATGTATTGTGTGATAGTAGCTTCGGGAACACTGACGATAACAACACCTACTAAAATTGCTGCTCCACAGTACAGATTGTAGAATACAACAATAAAAAATATCCATTTCAGACTTTTACCACTTTCGATACTGGAAAACTCATTTTCAAGTTTTTTCCTGTGGTAAAACACCATTCTTGCACTTAAAAAATTGTATATTATCCACGAAATAATAGAAGCAAAAGAAAATGTAAATCTGAACCATTGATTGGAGTCGGTTGCAAAGAAATTATCCAGACTTAGTTTTTCCTGAAGTACATAAACCATTGATTCAAATATAAGAAATGGTGCTAGATGTAATAGATGTATATATTTAAGTTTAAATTCAGGTTTTGTCAATGATTTTATGTATAGGTAAAAAGCCGGATTAAAAAGTAAAAAAGATGATGAAAGAAGCGGTATATCCCATAAATTAATATCAATTGCACAAGTCAGAAATTCAATTCCCAATAAAAAAAGCCATGCTGATAAAATCTTATCTTGTATCTGAATGTTTTTCTTTGCGGCAATTAATATAGCTGCAAACAAACTTTGCGAAAAACCTACCCACACTATTGTTTCCATCATAATTCAAATAGTTTTGCCTAAACTTATGCAAAGTTAACGAATATATCGGGATTTTATTTTGGAGATGGATTTTTTGTGTTTTTGACGATTTCGGTTTATTATTAGTTATTTATGAAAATCGCAATATGTAGTTTGATTCATGTTTGGTGAGCGCAGTCGTACCATGAATCAAACCTACAATTGCACGTAAAAAAAAGAATTAGAAAAATCAAAAAAATATTTGCATCCTAAGCTGACGCATATTTATAATCACTAGTGTTCAAAACTTGAATTTTCATTGTTTTACCAAGACTTCTATGGGGATACTTAATCTTAAATACTTACAAATTTAATCAATCCACGGTATCTTTTGCTCAATTTTTCTCCTAACTTTTTTTCTTGATAAAAAAAGTTACAAAAAAATCAAGAAGAAACGATCCTTCAGCCCGCTCTTTAGGAACAAAAGAACTGTAAGCAAAGCTGGACAAGCCTCTTTGCAACAGTTCTATTTGTTCCTGAATTCACAAGGCCGGGGCTGGCCCGGCGTTTGGCTTCGCCGAGCTTCGATTCTTCGAGGCTAGCGCGCATCGCTTCGAATTCTGATTACCGTTTAATTTGAAACAAATCGGCTAGTAAAAATTAATATCCATTTTCAAGGTTTCGATCTGTACTGATTTAATATCCATGCCTTTGGTAACACTCGTATTACAACCAAAGCCCGCAGGGCGAGCCTAACGAAGTTAAATCCGAGCCAGCGTGAATTACAGGCAATCAGCTTGATGGCTGATTATCCACTAAAAAAATAATTTCCACCCCTCTTTCCAGCTCCGTATCCTCCAGCCAATTGCAAAATATTTCACTTATTCGATACAAGTTATAAAAATATTGCATAGCTTTGAAATTGAATTGCGAGGAATCTTCTTTAGAAGTTAGGATATTTCAAAATAAATTAAATAAGAAGTATTATTGAAGGGACAGAAAGATGGGGGACAAAGAGTTTAATACAGTTATATTTGTAGTGTGAAAATGGATTTTGCGTTTTTAAAACCAAGTTGCCGCCAAGTGTAGGAGACAGACAGCGGCATAAGAAAATTGAAAAGTAATCAATTGTGAAAGGAGTAAAAAGAAAAATATTGACTAAAAAGTAAATCAGACATAAGAGCGAAAATGTGTAAAAAAAATTATTGTTATAAATTAAGTTTGTAATTTTGAGAATGGATAATTTTGAAGAATATATACGACAGGGAGAGCCAAACAAAGCGGAAAAGGCAAAAGTTTGGAAAATGGCAATTGGACTTCAGGATATTGACGGGCTTAAACCATCGAGTTATCTTATTGAAACAGCCAAGCAAAACATTGAGGGTAAAATTACCATTGATGAAGTAAAACAACGCATTGATTCATATTATATACAGCACCCTGTCCATATTAATGAAGACCGCACTGAAGAAGCAGACAAAGTTTCGGCAAGAATTGCTGAAATACTTAGCGAACAAACTTTTACTTTTTCGCCAGCAGAATACTTGTCCATTCATCGCAGATTATTCAAGGACATTTACAAATTCGCTGGTAAAATCCGCAATTACAACATTACAAAAAAAGAATGGGTGCTGAATGGCGAAACGGTTTTATATGCAAGTGCCGACAGTTTAAAAGACAGCTTGGAATACGATTTTGAACAGGAGAAAAAGTTTAGCTACAGAGGCTTAAGCGAACAAGAAATCATAGAACACATTGCTCATTTCATTTCTTACTTGTGGCAAATCCACATTTTTGGCGAAGGTAACACACGAACAACTGCCATTTTCTTAATCAAATACGTGCGGAAACTTGGGTTTAAAAACGTAAACAACGATATGTTTGCTAAAAATTCTTGGTATTTCCGAAACGCACTTGTACGAGCCAACTACGAAGACTTATCAAAAGGCATTCACAAGACAGAAAAGTTTTTGATATACTTTCTTTCAAATTTATTGCTCAAAGAAAACTTTTCGCTCAAAAACCGAGTAATGCACATTAAGTTTGTTGAACCTGTAATTGATCTTGTAAATACACAAAATGACCTTTTGAAAAAAGGTTCGGAGAAAAGTTCGGAGAAGAATAAAAAAGGTTCGGAGAAAAGTTCGGAGAAAATTATGCGATTGATAAAAGCAAATACTCAAATAACCATTAAAGAATTAGCCGAACAAATAAATTTATCAACGAGGGCAATAGAAAAAAATATTTCAAAACTTAAAACAGAAAATCGCATTGAGCGCATCGGAAGTGACAAGGGCGGCCATTGGAAAATTATAGAAAAGTAGAACAACTAACTCATTTGCAAGCACATTGCCAAAGCCTCACGAGCTTAAGCTCCAACCAAAGCTTTGTCAAACCTGCCTACAGGCAGGCAATGAGCTTGCAAAGCCAACGCAACAATAGGAATTAGTTTAAAAAAATGCTAAAAAAAATGACTACCCCTCTTTCCAACTCCCTATCCTCCAGCCAATTGCAAAATATTTCACTTTTCCCATACAAGTTGTAAAAATATTACATAGCTTTGAAATTGATATGTGAGGAATCTTCTTTTGAAGTTAGAATATTAAAATAATAATTAAAATTGTATTTAATGGGGGTACAAAAAGATGGGGGAAAACGTATTTATACATTTGGTTTTGATTGTGTAAAATTGGTAAACTGTTTTTATAAAAGATTTGTTCAACATATTAGGAAACCAAAAATCACACGATTATGATAGAAACAAAACATCTTACTAAAAAATTTGGAGACTTTGTTGCAGTTGATGATTTAAATCTATCAATTGAAAAGGGAGAATTATTCTCTCTACTTGGATTAAATGGAGCAGGAAAGACAACTACCATTAAAATGCTTTCTTGCTTGATTCTTCCTTCAAGTGGCAATGCTATTATATTTAATAAGGATTTAATTAAAGATTCTCAATATATAAAGCAAAGGATAAATGTATCACCTCAAGAAACTGCAATTGCACGAAACTTGAACATTCAAGAGAACCTTGAAATGATTGCGGGCATATATGGCATCTCAAAAAATTTAATTTCTGACAAAGTTGAGGAAATGATAACAGTCTTTAATCTTTCTGAAGTCCGCAAGAAAAAAGCCAGATTGCTCTCAGGAGGAATGCAAAGACGTTTAAGTATTGCAATGGCATTAATCACAGACCCTGAAATATTATTTCTTGACGAACCAACATTGGGATTGGATGTTATCGCTCGTAGAGAGTTATGGAGTAATATTAAAAAACTTAAAGAAAAAACCACAATTATCCTGACAACACATTATTTAGAAGAAGCAGAAGCCCTTTCGGACAGAGTTGCTATTATTCAAAAAGGGAGAATTAAAGCTATTGGTACAGTTGAAGAAATCCTCAATCAAACCAATACAAAAAAGTTGGAGGATGCATTTGTTTTACTAAATGAGGAGGAGCAAACAATATGAAATACACCTATTTTGCTCAACGGAATTTCAAAGAAATATTGAGAGACCCACTTTCACTGATTTTAGGGGTTTTATTACCTATCTTCTTTATTTTATTGTTTTCTACAATATCAAAAAATGCTCCCATTGAAGTTTTCAAACCTGTAAGCATTGTACCAGGAATAACAATATTTGGATTCACGTTTATTACAATGTTTTTAGGACTTTTAATTGCAAAAGATAAAAGCACATCATTTTTATCCCGACTTTTTATCTCACCACTTAAACCTAAGGATTTTATAATTGGATATTCTATTCCTCTTTTGCCATTTGCTCTGATTATTGGTGTTGCGTGTTTAATAGTTGGTGTATTTATTGGACTCCCAGTAACATTAAAAATCGTTTATACGCTTATTTCATTCATTCCTTACATACTATTTTCAGTATTTGTTGGTATTTTCTTAGGAGTAGTATGCAATGAAGCCCAAATTATGGCAATAGGAAATATTTACATAATTGCAAGTGCATTACTTGGTGGAGCATGGATGGATTTAAATATACTCGGAGGCACAATTAAGAATATTACAGAGTTTTTGCCTTTTTCTCATGCAATAGAGTTTTCGAGAATCATTTTGTCAGATAGGCAGGAAAATATTTGGATTCATTTAATAATAGTATCAGGTTATGCGATAATATTTTTCTTTTTATCGGTATACTTTTTTACAAGGAAAATGAAATCAGATAACAAATAGAATGAATGAAATGCCTTGTACAGAACATGTTATAAAAAATTGCCAAGACAGTAGTAAATTCAAGTTCTGTAGCCCGCTAAAATTTTTGTAACAGTGGATAGGAACTTAGCCCACAATCCTTTTTTTTTTCAGGCTCATACGTGCAACCCTTCTCCGCCAATTTAACCCCTCCTAAAATCCGACTACACAATATGTAGTAAATTGTATATTAAAATGATGGAATTTTAAGAATCTACAGCGAGGGTTTTAAATTGAAAATCCACCCCGCTTGTTAACCTGTTGACAATCAGTCAATTGTAAAATAAATCACTTTTTCGATACAAGTTGTAAAAATATTGCATAGCTTTGAAATTGATTTGTGAGGAATCTTCTTTTGAAGTTAGGATATTAAAATAATAATTAAAATTGTATTAAATGGGGGTACAAAAAGATGGGGGAAAGCGTATTTATACATTTGTTTTTGATTGGGGGAAAATGGATTTTACGTTTTTTGGAAAGGAGTTGGCTGCAAGGCGAGGAAAGAACAACAAAGTACAAACTTGAAACGAAATGAATGAATTGAAAACGAAATACTGCAAAAGTTAGATTAATGATAAAAAAATGAATTTCCTATCGCACAATAACCTCTTAACTATACTTATAGTCCGTTGTACAATAAACTACAATTGTGCAATTTTGTACTCGTGGACATAAAAGAAAAAATAGGAATAAGATTAAGAGAATTAAGAAAGCTAAAAGGTCTTAGTCAAGAAAAATTTGCATTTGAATGTGAACTAGATAGAACCTATATTGCAAGTATTGAGCAAGGGAAAAGAAATGTTTCTATTGTCAATATTGAAAAAATAGCAAAAGCACTTAATATGTCCGTTTACGATTTTTTTAAAACAGACATATTTGAAAATGATTAAAGTAAATGATTTTGTAGTATTATCAAAAAAGACAAGTGGAATAGAAGTTAATTCTGTTGGGTTTGTTGAAGAAATTAAAGAAAAAAAAGCTAAAATATTTTTCATTGGAAAACTAAAAGAAGTAATTCTTGATGTTTCGTTGATAAAGTTTTTAGATGTTACTAAGACTGGTAAACCACACAAATATAAGATTTGCAATGTTTGTCATATTCTAAAAGAAGATTTTAAGGATTTTGATATAAATCAAACTGACGCAATGGGAAGAAAAACGACACGTCCAACTTGTATAGAATGCAGGAAAAAAATTGATGGAGTCGCATTGAAAGCGTCAGAAAAGAAAAGAATGTTAGCTGAAAAACCTGATATATTCTTTGTTTGCCCAATATGTAAAAAAGCTTCGATACCTGGTGTTACGGCAAATTTGGTAATTGATCATAATCACGAAACAGGTAATGCAAGGACATGGATTTGCGATAGTTGTAACACTGGGCTTGGTCGTTTTAAAGATGATATTGGATTATTAAAAGAAGCAATAAATTACCTAAAAAAATATAAGAAAGTTTAAAATAGTTCAGGTGGCATCATTGCTAATCTTTTAATCGCCAAGTCAGTATATTCTTTTGATATTTCCATTCCAAGAAAATTTCGTTTATTTAATTTTGCCATTTTACAAGTTGTCCCAGAACCGCACATAGGGTCAAAAACCAAATCACCTTCGTTTGTCCACGATAAAATATGATCATGTGCTAATTTTTCTGGGAAAATGGCTGTATGTTGAAATGCAATTTTATCATTAGTCGACCCCCCAAGCCCAACAGCATAACTCCAAATATTAGTTAAAGTTTTTTCCTTTTTTAATTCGCCAACTACTTTTTTATTAATGCCATCTGCCTTTTTGTTTGTAACTAATTTTTCTATTCCGTGTCTTGCAGTCTTTGTTTTTATTGGGTTGAACGTGTTAACTTTTTCTTTTGAAAAAACAAACATAAATTCATAGCAATTTGTATATGCGTTAGAACGCATAAATGGTGTGTTTTTCTTCTGATAAATCATTATATCGTGAACATTAAAACCAACTTCCTGAAAATATATGCACTGTTTAAAACTCGTTAAAGTCCTGTCCCCATTTTTAATTTTATCACCAACGACCCAAACAACGACTCCACCTGTTTTCATTACACGAAATAATTCTTTAGCGATATTTTCAAAATCAAAATGAAAACCGTTATAATTTCGTAAATCGTCATACGGTGGCGAAGTAACCACTAAATTAATACATTCATTTGGTAAACTCTGCATTCCTTCAAGGCAATCAATATTGTAAATATTGTTTATTTCAAAATTTCCAACTTTCATTTTGATTTATTTTAAAATACAAAGATAATAAAAACTTTTAAATTGATACTTATAATCTACAATATTTTGAAGTATTTATCAACAAAATGTTCGACATACAGGCAAACATTATTTTACCAATGAAAAATCTATTTTTACACATACAAAGAAAATTTGTAATCTTATGCAGTATTTCGTTTTAGTTGACAAGTTTGTAAATGATTGAAGAACAGAACGCCCAGCCTATAATATGCGGTATGTTTTATTGCCGAGTGAGTGCTAAAATGAAAGGTTGTGGCTCGCTTCATACTTCATCTGGGTTTGACAGTGAAATACTCCGAGTCAGAGTAAAATACAGTTCGCTCAGCTAGCCGGCTGATTATCCACTACAAAAAAAATTGCCCACCCCTCTTCCCAACTCCCTATCCTACAGCCAATTGCAAAATATATCACTTTTTCTATACAAGTTATAAAAATATTGCATAGCTTTGAAATTGATATGTGAGGAATCTTCTTTAGAAGTTAGGATATTAAAATAATAATTATAATTGTATTAAACAGGGGTACAAAAAGATGGGGGAAAGCGTATTTATACATTTGGTTTTGATTGGGTGAAAATGGATTTTGCGTTTTTAGGAAAGGAGTTGTAAACTATTAAAATAAAGAAAGATGATACAAATTTCATGGAAAGCATTTGAAGAAAACGTGAAGCTTATTTCGAGCTACATATGGAATTGTAATGCAAATAAAGAGACTATAAAAGGTGTTAATTTTGATTGTGTTCTCAAACCAAAATTGGATCATTGGGTAATTGTTGAAATAACTGAAGATACAACTTTAAATAAGGTTAGAACTGATGTTGGAAAATTTTCTAGCACAAGATTATCATTAATGTCCGAGGGAATTTATCCAGAATGTTTTTTAGTCACAAAGGATGAACCAACAAATTCGATGCAAGAAACCGGCTCTGAAAATAAAATCAAAGTACTTTCTTATATATCTTTCTCAAATCTGTTTTTAAACTATAATTCATATTATCATGTTCGGACACAAAAAGCATTTGGAAGTTCGGTAAATCCATTGTCAGGTGAACCTGACAATATTAAATATACACCAGTATTTTATGAAAACACAAGAACTCGTTCAAATGTTGATATAAAAGAAATCTCGAAACTATTACTTGAAGGTAAGAAAATGATACTACTTGGGAACTATGGCACAGGTAAAAGTCGCTGCATCCGAGAACTTTATTTTCAATTGGGAAACAAACAACTGAAATCTTTGTACTATCCTTTAGCAATTAATCTTAAAGAAAATTGGGGCACTAGAAAGGCGGAAGAAATGTTAAGAAGGCATTTTGACGATCTTGGATTAGGAGAAAACTCAAATTCAATTGTTAAAATAGTTGATAAGTCAAGTCTAATGCTGTTATTAGATGGTTTTGATGAGATTGGTACCCAAGCATGGAGTGATGATCCAAAAAAACTGAAACAAATAAGAACAACGGCATTAAGCGGCACAAAAGATTTAATTCAAAGATGCAAAGGCGGTCTAATAATAACAGGTAGAGAACACTATTTTAATAATGACAGCGAAATGTTTTCGTTATTAGGTCTTAACCCACAGGATACGATTGTTCTCAGATGTAAAGATGAGTTTTCAGATGATGAAATGAAAAAATACCTTAGCAGTTTATCAAATATGATTGATTTGCCGTTTTGGTTACCGAAAAGACCTATTATTTGTCAAATAATAAACTCTCTAGAGGTTGCAGATATAGAAAGAATATTTATTGACTCATATAGTTCCGTTGAATTTTGGAGAACCTTAATTACAAATCTTTGCAATAGAGAAGCCAAAATCCATCCCATTCTTGATAAAGACACAATTCTTAAAATTTTCATTGAGATTGGTAGAATGACGAGGACTAAAGGAGGTAATATTGGTCCTATAACTGTATCAGAAATAAATAAAGCTTTTGAAATAGTTGTTGGAAGCTATCCTGTAGATGATTCTGCCGTAATGCTACAAAGGCTACCTGCTTTAGGTAGAATGTCTTCCGAAAGCAGTGATAGACAGTTTATTGATAATTATATTCTTGATGGTTTGAGAGCAGAAAACCTTATTCAGATTGTGAACGAAAATAATACTGATGTATTAAATGAGAAATGGATAAATCCTCTTGAGAAATTAGGAATTGAGGTAGTTGCAAAATATATTAAAGATAATCAGTGTGCAAATTATTTTATGGACTATTTGAGGAAAAATTCCAACTGTTTTAATAAGGTTCTTCTGGGAGATATTCTTGCTTCTATTTCGTTTTATGCATCAAATAGCATTATTGATATTGGTGGTCTTATTATAAACGATTCCACAATTTCGACATTAAACCTTTCAAATTCATTGATTGACAATTTTATGATAAAAGATTCTATAATTTTCGAAGTGGATATTTCAAATTGTAGTTGTTCAAAAATATCAATCAAAGATTGTATTATCAGAAAGGTATATGGTCTGACGAAAATTGATGAAGCTCCCTCATTCATTGCATCAAACGATATTGAATCCTGCGAGAAAGAATCATTAAGCTATTTCGATAATAAATCGAACTTAAATTCTTCCCAAATGATTTTTATCTCCATTATTAAAAAAATATTCTTTTTGGGAAATCAGGGGAAACTTGAAAATGATATTTTAAAAAGCCAAGGGAATAAGGATGATCAAAAAATTGCAACTGAAATACTAAAAATACTTACACGTGAAAAGTTGGTAATTAAAGAGCAAGACAAAAAGGATTTTGTTTACAAACAAAAATCTCATCAAAGATCAAGAATGACAAAGATACTTGCAGATTTGACACATTCAAAAGATAAATTATGGCTCGAAATAAGCAAATTAACAGTTGGTAACACGCAATAAAAAACATAGGGCATAAATTGCTAAATTTGAACGATATAACATTTAATAAACGGCTTGGTAACTTGATAGGTAGGTGCTTCGAAATGCCCTAAGTTTCTTATTGCCATCCGTGTAACAGCGAAAGACAGTGCATTATAAAAATATTGAATAATGGCAAAAATAAAAATTGAAATAGTAAGAGAACTTATTTATTATTCATACGCAAACTTGGCAATGGCTCATAGCGCTGTTGAAAAAAAACAAGAAAGATATGAGGCTTTCAATTTTATGATTAGAGCCAGACTATTCAAAGGACTAAAAGACGGAACTATGAATATGCGAACAATTTTTGACGATGAAAAAATTAAACTTCAATCAGGACCGATTTGCAATTATTGTGGTTCGAAAGAGAATTTATCATTAGACCATATTTTCCCTCAAAAATACGGAGGACAAGATAACGCAGAAAACTTAATATTTGCATGCAAATCCTGTAATAGTTCGAAAGGGAAAAAAGACTTGATGGAATGGATGATTTTTAGAGGACAAATCTTACCACTAATGATAATTAGACGTTATCTTAAACTAAGCTTTAACTACTGTAATCAAAATGGACTCTTAGACAAAAATATCTCAGAGCTTAAAGGACTTAAACTTCCATTTAAAATTGAACTTTTACCAACAAATTTTCCAAAACCAAACGAATTAATATTGTTTTTTGAATAAATAACAACAAACTAGTAACAAACAGACAATACGCTAACAGTAGAATATAGCACAATCAACCAAAAGGCTGATAAATTAGGGCTAAATAATTATAAAAACATTCGTTTTATTATTTAACTTTGACGTGGCTTGTAACTTTTGCGTGTATAAATCCACCACAGTGAAAAATGTCAACCGTTATGCATAGTTTTAAATGAACGAAACGTATAGAAAAATATCGATTGTATTTGAACTTGAAAGAGCAATTAAATATCTGAGACTTGGACTTGCTGAAATTCAAAAAATCACTCCTGCCAATGACTTTTATGACCCAGTTTTTATTTACTTATCAAGTGGACTTGAAAGACTATTTAAAATCATGTTGTGTTTAAATCATCTTGAAACACAAGGAGTACTTCCAAATCCAAACGAAATATGGCAAAACAAAAATGGACACGACCTATTGTTTTTAAAACCAAAAGTTGAACAATTTTGTGTTGACATAAAACTACCTTTTGCCTCTGGTGACCTTGCAATTATAGTAAATAATGATTTTATCAATAAAATATGTAAAACATTGTCAGAATTCGGAAGATATTCTAGATATTTTAATCTTGACGCTATTTTAGGAGTTGAACAGAAATTTGACTCTAAAAACGCTTGGGAAAAATTGGAAACGGAAATAAATATAGAGATTTACGGAAAAGAGAAATATATCCAACTTCTAACAGAACCTAAACAACTTGACAAAATTTACTCTGATTTAAATAAAGAAATAGTAATTAGACTTGAAAAGTTTTTAAGAGCATTGACAAGACAATTTATTTTCGGGAACTTTTATAAAGATTCAAAAAAATTTGTGTTTCAAATTGAGGCCTTTACAAATATTGAAGATAGCCAACTTGGGCTGACAAATTATTAAAATGTTAGAAATCACGGGAGAGTTAAAAGGAAAATCTAGGTCTAGCAGACAGTTTAGTGCTTCGCAATCGCCAACTTCTTGGAGTTGCAACCGTTCCCCCCTCTAAACCCCTTCTTTCAGCAAATCTGAATATATATTTCTATACATAAAATCCTCTTATTTTAAAATTTGTGTAAAAAAAATCAAAAAAAACTTGCACCGTATTATTATTATATCTAATTTTGACCAATTGGTTAAACCAATAAGTTAAACCTAATAGTTAAACTATATGGATAATAATGAAGAATTAAATGCTGAACAGAGAATAATTGATGCTGCAGCAGATGTTTTTGAGGAAAATGGATTTGATGGTGCAAGAATGCAGCAAATTGCCGATAAAGCCGGCATTAACAAGGCTTTACTGCATTATTATTTTCGCAGCAAGGATTTGTTGTTCGAAAAGGTGTTTTTAATCGTTGCAGAAAGAATTTTTGCTGGTTTTATCAAAGCTTTTGAAGAGAAAGGTACTATTTTTCAGAAAATAGAATTGTTCGTAACAAAGCATCAGGAATTGTTGTACAAAAACAGACGATTTCCGATATTTTTCTTTAACGAAGTATCGCGTAATCCATCACTGATAAAAAAACTTGTTGCAAAACTGGAATTCAACAACAGATTTAAAGACTTAATATTACAGCTTGAGGAAGAGAAGAAAGCAGGTATAATACGCAAGGATGTTGACGTCAAACATCTGATGATTAATATTGTGTCATTGTCAGCTTTCCCGTACATAGGAAGGCCTGTAATAAAAGAAATTATGTCTGATTTTGGTTTTAGTTATGAGCAATTCCTCGAAGAAAGAAAATCAGTAGTTGCACAATTTGTTATTAATTCTATTAAAGCCTGATATGAAAAAGATAATAGCATTTATATTTTTGTATTTGCCTCTGTTGTTGGCAGCCCAGCAATCCTTAAGACTGGACTCCTGCTTATACTTGGCAGAAAAGAATTATCCTTTGCTCAACAAAGCTGAATTACTGCAACAAACAGAAGAATTGAATAATAAGATATCATCAATATCATATTATCCGTCAGTTCGTTTAAATGCTCAGGCAAACTGGCAGACTGAAGTTACTAATATAGAAATTGATAATCCCATGTTTTCGGGTTTTTTCCCTGAGATGAGCAAAGATCAGTACAAAGTATATGCAGAGATAAATCAGACTATCTGGGATGGGGGTCTTGTTTCGGCAAAGAAAGAACTTGAAACTGCTGCGTTGAATGCAGGATTAAGTCAGATAGAAACTGAGATATTTGCACATAAGGAAAAACTGGTAGGTGTATTTTTTGGAGCATTATCCATGCAGAAGCAGATGGAAATTCTTGAGATGAAACAAGATAAACTTCAGAACGTAATCAGCGATTTAATAGTTGCTATGGCAAACAATGTTGCAATGCAGTCACAAATAGATGTTCTGGTAGCTGACAAAATGATATTGGAACAGAATATTATTGAACTGCAGTATGAAATTAGTTACTTCGTAAAGTTACTGTCAATTTATTGCGGGACTGATTTTGACCAGAATATTACATTCCTTACCCCAACTCCCGAGCTTAGTGTCGGCAAAGAAATACATCGCCCCGAACTGGCATATTTTGAGTCTCAGACAAATCAAATCATGGCA
>Ga0116157_10003532_pt1 | contig 14906 bp, 9 predicted proteins | sample AD_UKC048_MetaG_FD_89882 | JGI IMG/M metagenome (GOLD analysis project Ga0116157, IMG submission 89882) | Active sludge microbial communities of municipal wastewater-treating anaerobic digesters from USA - AD_UKC048_MetaG | ecosystem: Engineered > Bioreactor > Anaerobic > Digestate | place: USA...
ACTCTTCAGTTTTTTCAGGCAATATTGAATTTAAAATGTAAAAATAAGTGTAGTTGTCTATCATAGGCATTTAATATTTTTATCTAAAACGCTGGAAATATTATTTTAGTATTTGATGACCGAAATATTTTTTAAATTCTAATATTGTTGCTATAAGAAGACGTGAAAACTATTGCCACGAAAGCACGAAAAAAATTAACCACGAAGGCACAGAGGACACAAAGAAGAAATTATTAGACACTAATTACACTAATTACACTAATTTTCACTAATTAAAGAAGATAAAAACATTGTGGTACTTAGTGTAGAACTTAGTGAGACTCTGTGTTACTTTTAGGTTCACAAAGTTGCACAAAGGGAACACGAAGTTACGCAAAGAAAATTATAACGCAGAGAACCACAAAGGAACGCAGAGAACCGCAGAGAGCCGCAGAGAAATAAAACCACGAAGGCACAGAGAGCACAAAGAACATTATAACACAAAGTTGCACAAAGGGAACACGAAGTTTCACGAAGAAAATAGACACTAATTTCACTAATTTTCACTAATCAACTCGCAAGCCATCAAGTTTACACGAATTTGATTATAAAACATTGTGTTACTTTGTGTAGAACTTAGTGAGACTCTGTGTTACTAACAGTTCACAAAGTTGCACTAATCTGTTGGGTAATTTAAGATAAAACCCTTCATTATTATCAGTACTTCTTCAGAAATTGTATTTTGGGTTCTGAAATATTCATCCACTGTACCCTTTTCAACCTTTTGGAAAAGATGATTTAAACCTTCTAATTTTCTGATTTCAAAATATCGGCATTTTCCATTACTTAAATATTTCTCAATAGCTTCAAGGTTCGAATCTGCATGTACTTGAATGTCTTTAGTTCCATTTATTGCTAAAACAGGGCATATGATTTTTTTAATATATTTTTCCGGAACAATGCTCAGGAAGTATTTCATCCATGGATTTGAAAATTGCATAACAGCAGTATTAATACCCTGATCATTAAGTCTGTATTCATTACGTTTTTCCTCACTAAATTTCTGCCCATACTCGCCGTATAGCTCTGTAAACAAAGCTCTCATTTCGGTTTGATTTTTAGCTTTTTCAGGAATATCTAATGCTCTTGCTTGCATCTCGCTTAGAATCTCCACAGTTTCGGGGTCAATACCTTGAGCCAAGCTAATGTCTTTCATTTGTTTTACCATAAGCTGTTTAATTGGCACACCAGGACCTGCCATACTTATAATAAAACTGATATCTTTAGGATATTTTGCTGCCAACATCATAGCTATTATTCCTCCTTCGCTATGTCCAATTACCCCAATCTTATCTGGAAAGATATTCTTAAAGTTTTTAAAATAATTTACAACTGCATAAGCATCGGTCATAAAATCTTCTGTTGTAGATATTGCAAGGTTTCCTTTCGATTTCGCATAACCTCTGTCATCATACCTAAAAACGGCGATACCATTCTTTGCAAAATAATCAGCAATTATTAAAAATGGTTTGTGTCCTGCTATTTCCTCATCCCGATTTTGAGCTCCCGAGCCCGTAATCATGATTACCAAAGGATATGTTCCTATAGTATCAGGTAAAGTCAGAGTTCCGGCTAATACGCTATTTCCCTTAGCATTCTCAACAGAAATCTCCCGAACAATATAATCAAATGGCTCCTTTGGAGTTTGAGGTCTGGCAATAAAATCAACATCAGTTTTTGAAACTAGTTTTAAATCTGTTGGAAAACTTTGATTGCCTTGTTTCCATAAACCTTTATAGCCCTGAACACTATCCGACCAAACAGCTTCATAATCAGCTAATCGAGGAAATCTAATTGTAATCGAATCTGAATTAAAAACCACTTTTGAAGATTTTAAATTATAAACGAATTGGTCAGGAATATACAATTCTGCAAAGAACTCTTCGTTTTCTGATCTTACAATAATTATAGTCTCTATATAATTTGGATCTGCATTTATTGTTCCCATCAAATATTTGTCAGGTAAATCCTGAGAAAACGATAAATGGGTACCTATCACCAAAAATAGAAATAGTGAAACATAAAATAATTTTTTCATATTTATAGTTTTTCTATATGAGTAAACGTCCAAGCTGAAAAATTGCAAATGATACTACCCAAGCCAATGCTGTTGTGTAAACAGCGGAAAAGATTGCCCATTTGAGACGAGATGATTCCTTCCATATTGCCGAAATAACTGCAATACAAGGGAAATATATCAAAACAAACATAATAAATGACAGAGCCACAAGTTTATCAAATACATTATTCCCCGCATTTGGTCCGGCAGTGTATTTTTCAGCTTTTAGTTTATCAGTCAATGCTCCTCCACTCCCATTTTCATCAGCTTGATACAATACTCCCATAGTACTTACAGTAATTTCTTTTCCGGCAATCCCTGCAAGAATGCTTACACTCATTTTCCAGTCAAATCCCAAAGGTTTCATAACAGGTTCAATAAACTGACCAATTTGACCTATATATGATTTTTGATGATGCTCAGAGTTTTTCTCAAGTTCCAGTTGTTTTACATCTGCTTCTGTTTTTGCAACTGCAATAAGAGAATCATAATCTTTCGTGTAATCAACATTTTTGGGGAAATATCCTAAAAGCCAGATAATTACAGCACCAATTAAAATAACACCGCCAATTTTTTTCAAATATTCTTTTCCCCTATCCCAAGTATAGTTTAATAACAACTTTGCAGTTGGTTTACGATATGGCATAAGTTCCATGATATATGGAATTTCGCGGGGTTTTAAAATTGTTTTACTAAAGAATTTAGACAATATCAAAGCCAACAAAATGCCAAACAAATAAATTCCAAATAGCATTAAAACTGGGTTTTCAGGGAAAAAAGCAGAAATCATTAGAATATAAACAGGCAATCTTGCAGAACAAGACATAAATGGGACAATCATCATTGTAAGAATTTTGTCACGTCTGTTTTCTAAGATACGTGTACTCATAACCGCCGGAACAGTACATCCAAAACCCATTATCATCGGAATAAACGACTTCCCGTGCAAGCCTATTTTATGCATATATTTATCCATAAGAAACGCAGCTCTTGACATATATCCTGTGTTTTCGAGAAAACCAATAAAAAAGAAAAGAATAAATATATTAGGTAAAAATACTAAAACACCGCCTACTCCATCAATAGCACCGTCAAGTAAAAGATCTTTCACAAAACCGGGTTTCAGAACTCCGTTTAAATAAGTTGTTAACCATACAACTCCCTTTTCAAGCCAATCCATCGGATATTTGCCAAGTTCAAAAGTTGCAAAAAATGTTAAAGCCATAAATGCAATAAAAATTGGGATTCCCCAAAACCTGTGAGTGAGAACTTTATCCAGCTTCTCTGTTGCAGTTTCAACCTTTGCCTCACCGGTTATTTCTGATATTGCACCGTTTACGTATGCTTTTCTTGCATTTTTTAGAATTGTAAAAATATGTTCATTATACAAATTCTCCAGCCTTGAAATTTGTTTTTTTGCTTTGTATTTTTTTCGATCACATATAGCACATGGCGGGTGCAACTTCAATACCAACGGGTCTTTTTCGAGCAAATTCAATGCAAGATATCTCGGAGCAATACTAAAATCCTGCTCCGGCAAATGCTTTAAATGACGAATAATCTTACTAATAGAACTTTCAACCTCTCTACCATAATTTACATGAACATGTCTTACATAAGGTTCAACATTTTGATGAGTCTTTATCAGTGTTCTTAATATCTTCTCCCGTGCTATCTGATTACATTCTCCTTCGCAATCCGGATATGATATTATTGGCACACCTATAAGCTTACTTAAAAGATCAAAGTCCACCTTCTTTTCTGATTTCTCAGGGTCATAATTCCGCAAGGCTATCACAATTTTGGCATCCATATCCATAAACTGTGTAACCAAGAAGAGATCAGATTCCAGATTCTCATAATCAACAATTCCTAGAAAAATATCAGGAAAATCAGTCAGTATCTTGTTCCTAAGCTTTTTGTTCTGATAATCATCTCCATAAATAGTTGAAACAGCAGGAAGGTTTGAAACTTTAAAATTAAAATCAGCAAATGAATAGTTTTCCTGATCCTCGAAAAGATTGATACAAGTGGTTATATCAGATCTAAAAACATCAACACTAACTGATGATAAATCTTCCTTAATAATCCTTTGAACTTCAGGATTTTCACAATCTATTAATTTGATATACTTAAGATAGGACTCAGGAATTCTTCGCTTACGTTTACAATTTTCGAACTTAAAACTGTAAGTATTTGATTTGCTTTTTCTATTAAATGTAAGTTTTCGTTCAGGTATTATCCCAAGTTCGTTAATTCGTCTCCTAAGTCCCCACCTACCTGTAAGCTTGGAAACTACATATTGTTTGTTAAATAGTATTTCCTGCATCGCTACCATAAAAACTATAGAAAAAATTTACACAAATTTATATTTAATCTAAATTAAAACAATACTTTTTAATTTTTTTTATCAACGTGAATTACAATTCATCAAGCAATGTTCGCAAGCAGAGAATTCGCCCCTTAATCTTGAATCAATTAGTTCGGCGACACGCTCACGTAAAGGAAAAATATTAATTTTTCTCAGAATATCATTAGCAAATGCAAACATAAGCATAAGCTTTGCTTCTTTCGAATCAATACCTCTTTGTCTTAAATAAAATAAAGCAGTATCGTCTAATTGCCCAACTGTTGCACCATGACTACATTTAACATCATCGGCATAAATCTCCAATTGTGGTTTTGTTCTCATTTTAGCCTCAGGCGTAAGGCAAATATTTCTATTTGTTTGATATGCAAGCGTTTTCTGCGCATTTGGTTTTACAATTATTCTACCCATAAAAGAGCCTTTTGCCTGCTCGTCCAGAATGCCTTTATAAAGCTCATTACTTGAACAGTTAGGGACAAGGTGCTCAATCAAAGTATAATTATCTATACGTTGCTCACGGTCGGTAAGGTTTAATCCGTATAAATTCGCTTCAGAGTATTCTCCGGCAAGTTCAACAAACAGATTATTCCTGATAATACCACCATGAAAAGATAATATATAAGAGTCAAATTTTGAATATTTATCAAGTCTTACATAATGTGAATTAACAACACCTGTTTTATCAGGTTCTTTCTGTAGATTATGATAAGTATACTTTGCATTTTCACCAACAACAGATTCGGTAACATCAACGACAAAGTTATTGCTATTATTTAAAGTATGGTCACAGATTACTAAAGAGAGTTCGGAGTTTTTCCCAACAACTATCAGATTTCTTTTAAAAATGTTTTTATTTCCGAAACCATGTATCAGATTTACCAGTTGAATAGTTTTATCAAGTTTCGTATTCTCAGGGATATAAATGAACAAGCCATCATTTGCGAACATCGTATTAAGTGCTGTAAATCCCTCGTTTGAGTCTTGTGCATTTCTGTTATAATAAGTTTCAATAAGTTTCGGATATTTGCTTACAGCTTCCTTTAATCCACAAATAATAACGCCTTTACAAAGGTTTTCGATTGATTTATTATTTTGATAATATTCTCCATTTGAAAGTAACACTATATGAGTGTCTAGGTCTTTAATTTCACATTGAAAATATTCATTTAGATCCACCAAAGCACTTCTCGAATCGAGCGAAAACTCATAATCCCGGGAACAGACTTCGCTAATTCCTGCATATTTATAATTTTCGTCATTATGATCAGGTATGCCGATTTTTTTAAATTTCTCAAAAGCTGATCTTTTAATTTCAGACAAAAATTTTGGATTTTGTTTTTCAATTTCTGAAAAACTTTCATCAAAAATACCTATATATTTATCAAATGTCTTTTGAATATCCATAATTCTATTTTATTCACCTATTTCATTCTTAATCCAGTTATAACCCTTTTCTTCCAGTTCAAATGCAAGTTCTTTACCGGCAGATTTCACAATTTTGCCATCATACAAGATATGGACAACATCAGGGACTATATATTCAAGCAATCTTTGATAGTGAGTAATAACGATAACAGCATTTTCCTTTGTCTTAATCTTATTAACTCCGTTGGCAACAATTCTTAATGCATCAATATCCAAACCCGAGTCTGTTTCGTCCAGAATTGCCAATTTAGGTTTGAGCATCGCCATTTGAAAGATTTCGTTACGTTTTTTTTCTCCGCCTGAAAACCCTTCATTGACAGAACGATTTGCAAGATCAGATTTCAGTTCGACCAGTTCTTTCATTTCACGCATATATTTTAAGAATTCTCCGGAAGTCAAAGGTGGTAAAGATCGATATTTTCTCTGTTCATTTACAGCAGTTTTCATAAAATTTATCATGCTAACACCAGGAATTTCAACCGGATATTGAAAACTAAGAAAGATACCTTCTTTAGCTCTTTGTTCAACATTTAAGTCAAACAGATTTCTTCCCTGATAATAAATTTCCCCATCAGTAACGATAAAATCCTCTTTACCTGCCAAGACTGCTGATAGAGTTGATTTTCCCGAGCCATTAGGTCCCATGATTGCATGAATTTCTCCGGGTTTTACTTCAAGATTTAATCCTTTTAGGATTTTCTTTCCATTTATTTCTGCATGCAGGTTTTTAATAACTAACATATTAATATTTATTTAATTTTAGTATCAATTTTTTAATCTCAATTCCATTCCGTTTCTTATCCCTGGCGACAGAAAGTCCTTAATATTATCAAAGATAATTTTAATTTCTTCTTTCAGTTCGGGATAGTTATCCGCCAGTTTCATCATAAATCTAAAGCACACAGCCCTAACAGAAGACTGGCGTTTATTACTCTGAATAAGTTGGTAACAAATATCAAATATCTCACCGTCCTGTTCTTCTGTCAAATTCAGATTTGTAAGAATATTAATAATTTCGCGGATATGACCATCCCGTTCAAGTTTTGGTAATATTTCAATATATTTTTGAGCATATTTCTCAATTTGCTGAGGGTGTTTGTCCGAAAAATGATGTATTACCCAAGCTGCTCTCCATGCAAATTCATGTTCTGACAATGAGAATTCGGCATATGCATCAACCAGAGCCGAATCTTTTTCAAGTTGAGTGAGCATTTTATCTGGACCAATACCCAGTTCACTCACATAAGGCAATATGTCGTATTTATTTGCCATTATCCAACGCTTCCCTCAAGACTTATTTGCAGAAGTTTTTGGGCTTCGACAGCAAACTCCATTGGCAATTTATTTATTACTTCTTTTGCATATCCATTAACAATCAAACTTATTGCATCTTCGGTAGAAATTCCTCTTTGATTGCAATAAAAAATCTGATCTTCACTAATCTTTGATGTAGTAGCCTCATGTTCGACAACTGCGGTTTCATTTTCAACTTCAATATACGGGAAAGTGTGAGCGCCACATTTATCGCCAAGCAGTAATGAATCGCATTGTGAGAAATTTCTGGCATTTTCTGCATTTTTCATAACTTTCACCAGTCCTCTGTATGAGTTATTGGATTTTCCTGCCGAAATACCTTTCGAAACAATTGTGCTTGATGTATTTTTTCCTATATGTATCATTTTTGAGCCTGTATCTGCCTGCTGGTAATTATTAGTTACAGCAACAGAATAGAATTCAGAAACAGAATTATCGCCTTTGAGAATTGTTGAAGGATATTTCCATGTTATTGCCGAGCCTGTTTCGACTTGTGCCCATGACACCTTTGAATTATCACCCTTGCACAAGGCTCTTTTTGTAACAAAATTATAAATGCCTCCCTTACCCTCTTTATTTCCGGGATACCAATTTTGCACAGTAGAATATTTTACTTCTGCATTTTTATATGCAATAATCTCCACAATAGCAGCATGAAGCTGATTTTCATCACGTTGAGGTGCAGTGCAGCCTTCCATATAGCTAACGTAAGAATCTTCATCAGCAACAATAAGAGTTCTTTCGAATTGTCCGGTATTTATTGCATTTATCCTGAAATATGTTGACAATTCCATCGGACATCTAACGCCCTTTGGAATATAACAAAAAGAGCCATCGCTAAAAACTGCTGAATTTAATGCTGCAAAAAAATTATCCCCGTAAGGGACAACGCTACCCAAATATTTTTTTACCAGATCGGGATGTTCCTGCACAGCTTCGGAAAACGAACAGAAAATAATTCCTTTTTCAGCCAATGTTTCCTGAAAAGTAGTTTTAATTGAAACAGAGTCCATTACTGCGTCCATTGCTACTCCGGAAAGACGTTTTTGCTCATCAAGTGGAATGCCCAGTTTATCGAAAGTTGCTTTTATTTCAGGGTCAATTTCATCAATACTCTGATACTTTGCCTGTTGTTTAGGAGCAGAATAATAAATAATATCCTGATATTTTATTTCAGGAATCTCAAGATGAGCCCATGTCGGCATAGTCATAGTTTTCCACTTGGCGAAAGCTTTTAATCTGAACTCGAGCAACCATTCAGGTTCATTTTTCTTTTTTGAGATCAGTCTTACCGTCTCCTCATTTAAACCTTTAGGAATTTCATCTGCCTCAATCTCAGTAACAAAACCATATTTGTACTCTGATTCTGTTACGTCTTTTAATACCTTATCCTGATCTTCTTTCATTTATATTAAAGATTATCATATTATTTTAAGTTTGCAAATTTACAAAATATTTAAGTAATTATCTATGTCAAATAATTAAACAACATAATTGATTAAAATGTTTTAAATATTTGTCTTTTGTAAGTTAATTTGATGTAATTTTACAACTAAATGTAATTAACATGACCATGAAAAAAGCAACCTCATTTTGTTTGTTCCTCAGTTTCATATTTCTGAACACAAACATGTTTTCTCAATATTTTTGTGTGGAAATTATAAAGCCTCAATTCGAAGAGCTATCAAGATTTGTAAATGGTTATGCTCCGGCAAAGCAGGATGGAAAATGGGGATTTATAGACTTGACTGGAGAATTTGTTTGCCCTCCAAAATACGACGATATCGAAAGCTATGCATTTGAAGGATTCCCTGCACGAGTAATAGTTGATAATAAAAAAGGATATATTGATAGATCAGGTAATTTTATTGTAAAACCTGAATTTGAAGAGATTTATTTAACAAAACACGGAGTTTTTATTGCACAAAAAGATAAACAATGGATGCACCTTGGCAAAAACGGTGAAAGGCTCAATGAACAAGTTTATGACAGTATAGATGGAGCTACATTGTGGGGTTCGGGTTATGATATTGTTTATAAAAACGGAAAATCAGGTCTTGTTGACAGCCTTGGAAAACCTGCAACATCAGTAATTTATGATGAAATATATGAGATTTTCGGTGATATTTTTGCAAAAAAAGATAGTAGATGGGGAGTTTTAGGAAAAAATGACGAATGGATAATAAAACCGGAATTTGATATTATATATGAATTTTATAATGGGCTTGCAATTGCTCAACTATATGGTGCATGGGGCTTATTAAAAAAAGATGGGACATGGAAAATTAAGAATGATTATGATGAATTAGTTTTTGATGGTTCGAATCAAATAATTGCATCTTATCAATATAAATATGGTATACTTGATACGCTTGGGAATTGGATTATCAAGCCTGAATATAATTATATTTCAAGTTATAAGAATTCAGTATTTGTCGCATGGGCAGATGATTTTTCTGGGCTTATAAATATAAAAGGTGAATGGCTGTGTGAATTTACTTACCCTTATGCCAGACATTTTTCTCATGATCTGTTCGAATACAACAACGAAGATAATTACGGTCTAATGGATGCATCAGGCAGAGTGCTTAGAGATTACGAATTTGATGAATTAGGTTATATGTGGAATGGTTATGCATATTTTATAGAAAATGGCAAATATGGAATAATTGACAGCCTTGGTGAAATAGTCTATGAAGCAATTGCCGAAGAAGAACCTGAAATTTATTTGTATGATGATTTTTTCCTTATTAAGTCGGGCGATTATTATGGGTTGACTGATAAAAGAGGCAATTTCATTATTGAACCTGATAAAGACTATATATATGTTAATTCTGCCAAATCTTTCTTAGAGTACCAACAAACAACTACAGATTACTGGGGTGATGAAACAACAAATTATTGTATAACATCCCTATCTGGAGAAATAATTGAATGCGGAACCTCATATAATTTGGACTACTACCGAGAATTCATTATAAAACAAGATGACTATGGAGAACCAATTATCACAAATAGTAATGCAGTACACATAGAACTATTTAAAAACAAGTATAATTACATTAATGGATTTGAAGATAGTATTGCGATTGTAACTGATGGAACATATTACGGAGCCATTATGATATCAGACGCACAAACATTAACAAAAATGTATGTGGAAAACAATATTAATTACTGGCAAAAAAAAGGAGAATTTGAAAAGCTCTCAGACTATCAGGCAAGAGTAACAGAAGAAACACGTCAAGAGAAGGCAAAACTATTTTTTAATGAAATAAAAACTGAACTGATATCTCAATTTGTTGATTTCTATGATTGGTATGATTTCACATTAAGCCCGTACGATGCTGAAAATGAGTCTTTTCTAATTGAGTTTAAAAATTTAGGCACAATTATATTACCAATACCAGTAAGTGAAGCCAAACAATTTAAAGAAAATACATCTACATGTTTTGGAAACAACCCTGTTCTGGAATTTGACGGAAAGAACTTCTATCTATTGAGTGTTGAACTTGCCAATTATGAAACTGAAACATCTTATAAATATGATGCAACAAATTCTCCCAACTATTCCTATTCTTCAATGAATTACAATTTCAAACCTTTGGATTATAATTATCAGACAAATAATACAATTATAAATAATTATCAAAAGCCAATAACTTCTACCGATCCGGTTGATACAGATATTCCAGTTGCTGAAATTGTATCAGAGAATACATTTGCAGTTGTAATTGGAAATGAAAACTATAAAAACGAGCAACAAGTAATATATGCCGAAAACGATGCAAGAATATTTAAAGAGTATTTAACAAAGACAATGGGTATTCCAGAAAATCATATTCATTTAGTTATTAATGCTACTTTAGGAGAAATCTTGGGAGAAATAGAATGGCTTAAAAAGACAGCAAAAGCATACGAAGGAGAAGCAAAATTAGTTTTTTATTATGCAGGACATGGAATGCCTGAAGCCGAAACAAATGAAGCTTATTTGTTACCATGTGACGGAAGTAGTTCGAATTCTAAAACCGGAATAAAACTTAGCAGCTTATATTCAGAGTTATCAGAATTCCCGACAATTTCTACAATAGTTTTTCTTGATGCTTGTTTTTCGGGTGCTTCGCGAGACGGGATGCTTGCCAGTGGAAGAGGAACACGTATTACACCCATTATTGATCCTGTTCAGGGAAATATGATAATATTATCAGCAGCATCAGGTTCTCAAACTGCCAACCCTTATTATGAAAAATCTCATGGATTGTTCACATATTTTCTGCTTTCAAAACTGCGTGAAACTAAGGGAGATGTAAGCTTTGGCGAACTTAACGATTATATTCGTACAAATGTTAAGAGAATTGCTATAGAACAAAATAAAGAGCAAGAACCTGCAATGATTTGTCCGGAAGAATTAAGAGATGATTTTATCAAAAGGAATATTATTGAATAGAGTTCGGAGTTCGGCACTTCTCCGCTAGTTGGCAGATCAGTGCAACACTCTATTGTTATTTTTTAGCCTCACAAATCCATTACTGCGGTTTTGGAAAAATTGCAACAGCATACGAATACACAACTCTTTGGTCAGGTTCAATACTAAAAATCCAATCACAAATATTTTTGTAGGTTATTTCACCTGTGTACGGATATTTCTCTTTAGTAAAAACAAAAATTAACCTGTCGGTCTGTTCGTACTCGGATTCCAATGTTTGTGTATAAGTAACATTTTTAGGAAAATCATATATTTTTTCTTTTTCTAAATTGAATTCTTTTTCCAATTCATTCGGGAACAAAAAATAAGCTTCATCCTGATCTTGAGGAATGCAAAAAGTATACATCCATGAATCTTTGGTTACCATAACTGACCAGTTTAAATTTTCTCCGACTATATAAAATGCTTTAAGTCCATTAATTTCAGCTTTATACATATTATCAGGCATAGAATTGAATTTTATTACCTTGCACGAAATTTCCAATTCACATTTAGCTATTTTTTCTCCCGTAATGCTCAACTTTTCCTGCAGCACTTCGACATTACTAACATTACCACGAATATTTGTAAAAACAGAAGAAGCAAATAATTCCTGATAATTTCCTGTTGTTTCAGACTTAAATAAATCTGAATATGCATTTATATCTTCAGAAATGCCTGCTTTTTGCAATGCAGTCTTTTTTGCATCAGTAAGAGCTTTTTCTCTTGCAACTGATACACAGTCGTCATAACCTATACCTGAAACTGAGCTAATTATAACTTCTTCATTCTTCTGAGAATAGCCTATCAAGACACTTGAAATAAATGCAACTAATAACAAAAGATTTTTTTTCATATTGTAAATTTTGGCGACAGTAACAAAAATTATGCAAAGCTAGTTTTTTACAAATTTCAATATACTCCCATTTTCATCCTGAATAAAATAATACCCACATTGCAGAGTGGAAATATCTATGATTTGATAATTATTTTCAAATCTTCCTTCAATCAAAAATTTACCGGCAATATCAAAAATACTATATTTCCCTAACAGCCCTTGCACTGTAATAATATCTTGTGCAGGATTTGGGTAAATATATAAATCATCAGTAAAATGCAATTCAGATTTATCTGCGTATATTGCTCCCATAAGATAATCAATTCTCTCAATATTATCTTCATAATCGCAATGCAATGTCATCAGCGGGTTTCTTAATTCTTTTGCCCAGAAATAATAATTGTTAATAGTGTCCCGAGAAACCTCTGTTGAAAAGTAAGTTATTATACCGTTGTATCCGAAAACCGAATCAATACTAATTCCTGTTTCATGTATTCTGAGAACAGCGTAAGTCCCATAATCAGTTGTCAATTCTCCCCATGCATCACAATTAAGGGTTTTACTAACATCACGACGATATAGCGTATCAACATTATAAGGTGCCTCCACTGTTTCGTTAACCACGACCTCCCAGTATGATATATTAACTTCCTCGTCGAGATAATTTGCAGGAGTGAACATTAGCAATTCAGGAGGAGTGTTATAGGTGCTGCGGTAACCCATTCCATAATCTGAGTAAAATCCTTCGGCAAACAATCCCTGTGAATTGGTAAAAGTCATAAGATAGCCCCAGTTATTCATCGGTGCTGTTCCTCCCGGACCTGCATAAATGTATCCTGGACCATAAGTATATGTTTCAGATAAAGGGAACTCGTCAATAAATTCAAGATCATCTGAAGGTGGGTAACAGGCAAAATTTGATTCATCATTCTGCAAGTCTGTAAAATCCCAAATCATATCTGCTCCGGGTGTAAGATCAGTAGAAATAGTAGGATTAAGATCAACATGTATCAAAAAAGTATCTCCGGGTTGCAATAAATCTGCTTGCTGTATTGTAATCTGGGAAAATGCATTAATTCCTAGAAGTAAACCCGATAATATTAAATATAAATTTTTCATATTAAGAAATAGTTTTTTAGTTTATACTAACAAAAATAGATATATTTCAATTGCATACGAAAATAAATGGAATATTTTAATTATATTTTTAATTGATAAAGTGGCTCTAATTAAAAACGAACACTTGCTGTCCGCCACAGATTCACAGATTTCAATAATGATTATAATTAATTCCCTCTTCTAACAATTAAAGCAGATTAGCCTCAGATAGATTTTTATCGAATATAAAAATTGCTTCTTCTGAGTAAATTGACTTATGTAATTTAGTGTTCAGAACGAATTTCAATACACTCAAGTTTCGGTGAAAATCGGGAGTAACGGTTATCAAAAATTTAATCTGTGAATCTGTGGTATAAATAATTTTTACCGGATAATAGTGATTTTGTATCTAAAAATAAAAGAGCTCCTAAAAATAAATTTATACAATAAGTAACTAGTTGACAATTATTCTGGTGGTGTTTGAGAAATCATTTGAATTTCCTGTCATTAAGAAATATATACCTGAAGGCATATTTGAGATATCGATATTGTTTTCAAATGAATTTAATGTTCCATTCGATACAATTCTTCCGGTTGAATCTAGTATGCTATAACAAGTTATTTTATCGGAATTTATTGAAATTGAGAAATTTCCGTTATTTGGATTTGGATATACATCAATACTCGTTTCTGCTATTGCTGCTTCACTTGTACTTGTGATGCTTACTATATCAGAATACTCGAATTTACCATCAAAATCTGTTTGCTTTAATCTATAGTAGGATATTCCGGATAATATGTTTGCATCTGTGTAAGAATAGAAATGACTTTCAGAACTATTCCCAGCACCTTCAATTGTTGTAACAACTTTAAAATCAATTCCATTGTTGCTTCTTTCAATTGTAAAGTAATCGTTATTGATTTCTGCTGAAGTTTGCCATGTTAATTCCACTGAATTATTAAATAGTTCTGCTTCGAAATATTCTAATTTTATCGGTAATAAGCCTCCAGATCCATCTCTTAAGTATGGATAGCCATCGTTAATGTTTGGGTCAATACCCCATATATTTGTAAAATCATAATTGATAAACGTTGATTCAATTTTAAGTTCTGCAGTAGTTTTTCCAGTTCCGCCATCACTCTCTGAATAACCTGAAGTTTCTATATCCCAGTAAGAATCAGATACATTACAATTACCTTCATCAGATCCAACTAGTCCACCAACATTTGTAATCGAAGGACTGCCTATTGCAATAATTGCACCTGTAGAATATGATTTACTAATGCTAGTTCTATTTGA
>Ga0116157_10003547_pt1 | contig 14874 bp, 9 predicted proteins | sample AD_UKC048_MetaG_FD_89882 | JGI IMG/M metagenome (GOLD analysis project Ga0116157, IMG submission 89882) | Active sludge microbial communities of municipal wastewater-treating anaerobic digesters from USA - AD_UKC048_MetaG | ecosystem: Engineered > Bioreactor > Anaerobic > Digestate | place: USA...
CTAATCAACGAAAACACCAAATTGGTTTGGGTTGAAACGCCGACAAACCCATTGATGAAATTGGCAGATATTGCTGAAATTGCTAAAATCACTAAAGCTAAAAATATTCTTTTCGCCGTTGATAATACTTTTGCAACGCCATATTTGCAACGCCCATTAGATTTAGGTGCAGATATCGTAATGCATTCTGCTACCAAATACCTTGGTGGTCATTCAGACGTCATTGCCGGAGCTTTAATCATTAAAGACGAAGCACTTGGTGAGCAACTGCATTTCCAACAATTCGCAACAGGCGCAACATTAGGTCCAATGGACAGTTTCTTGGTCTTGAGAGGCATTAAAACCTTGCATTTGCGTGTGCAAAGACATTGTGAAAATGGTGAAAAAGTGGTGGCGTTTTTAAACAGTCATCCAAAAATTAAAACGGTATATTATCCTGGATTACCAAGTCATCCGTATCATGAGATTGCCAAAAAACAAATGAGTGGTTTCGGCGGAATGGTTTCGTTTACGTTTGCGTCAGGAGCGAAACAAGATGCGATTGCATTTTTAGAAAAGTTGAAAGTGTTTACGTTAGCAGAATCTTTAGGAGGTGTCGAATCGTTGGCGAATCATCCAGCATTAATGACCCATGCATCGATTCCGGAAGACAAACGAAAAGAAATTGGAATCACAGATGATTTGGTCCGATTGAGTGTCGGAATTGAAGACGCAGAAGATTTAATAGAAGATTTAAAACAAGCTTTACAATAAGTAACATATAAAAAAACCAGTACAAATCGTACTGGTTTTTTTTATATGTTTTATTTGCTATTATTGAATGTAGTAAATGTATCCGACATTAAACCACACCAACCAATCATTGGCCTTGTTTTCAGGATAAAGATCTGGATTTGGATTCAAACCATCTACCCAGTTTGAAAAATAGTATTGTAGTCTTAAATCTACCATTAAATCTGATGATGGCGCTAATTTATATCGAGAGCCAACACTTCCTACAACAGACCAAACTGTTCCACTTCCGTTTTGTGTTGCGTTGTAGTATTTAACTGGGGTTGTTGCGGGTGTATTTAATCTACCAAGTGTTGAAGATGCACTTGGGTCATAAAAACTAAATTGACCACCAAAACTTACGAAAGGAGCGAAAGCACCTACTGTTGATGTGAAATCACGAATACTTAAAGGGAAATACTCTAATTGCATTCCAATATTTGTTACTGCAGTACTTCCACGCATCGCTCTAAGTTGACGGTTGAAGAGTTTCTTTTTGTCGCCATCAACGTATTCTCCGAAATGGCGTAGGTCTGTTTTGTTGTATGACAATTCACTTCTTAGTTTGAAGTGATCATTGAAATAAGTCTCAGGGGCATAACAATTACAATCTGCTTTGTAGGCAAAATTTAAATAATGTATCAATCCGATTCCGTATCCGGTATTTCCAGCATTGGTATTGTAATCATGTCTTTCGCCATAATCAGATTGAAAAGCAACTGGCCCAACAATTACTCCTACTTCATGAGAAAAGCCAAATTGAGCTATTGTCTTAGTGGAGTAACCAAATATAAACAAGAAGATTAGGATAAAATACTTGGGCATTTGCATATAGATTAAATCAATTCTCGACAAATATATAAAAACATCATTCACTTCTAAAATAAAATAAAAAAAATACTTTTTATTAAACGTTAAATCTCAAAATATGTTTTAGAAAGCAACTTTTTACAGCTGGTATAATGCGAATTTGATAAAATAAAATTTATTTATTCATAATATAAAAAAAAGTTACCCATATTTTTATAAAAATGTATATTTGCGCCAATTAACGAAAACGTTTTCTTAAACGTCAATAATCTATTAATTATGTCACAAAGTATCAACACTTTTATTGAGTCAGTTTCAAAAAGAAATCCCAATGAACCTGAGTTTATGCAGGCAGTAAAGGAAGTTGCAGAAACTGTAATTCCTTTTATTGAAGAAAATAAAAAATATCAAAACAAAATGCTTCTCGAGAGAATGGTAGAGGCAGAACGCATCATTATGTTCCGAGTTACTTGGATTGATGATAAAGGAACCACACAAGTCAATAGAGGTTATAGAATTCAAATGAATTCTGCAATCGGACCTTACAAAGGTGGAATTCGTTTTCATCCATCTGTAAACTTAAGCATTTTGAAATTTCTTGCTTTCGAACAAACTTTTAAAAACAGTTTGACAACATTGCCAATGGGCGGTGGTAAAGGTGGTGCTGACTTTGATCCAAAAGGGAAATCAGACATCGAAATCATGCGTTTTTGTCAAGCATTCATGACCGAATTATCAAAACATATTGGTGCAGATACTGACGTTCCTGCCGGAGATATTGGTGTTGGCGGTAGAGAAGTGGGTTATATGTTTGGTCAATATAAAAAATTAAGAAACGAATTTACAGGTGTATTAACGGGTAAAGGAATTTCATTCGGAGGATCTTTAATTCGTCCGGAAGCTACAGGTTACGGCGATGTATACTTTGCACAAAGTATGTTAGCTACAAAAGGCGATAGTTTTTCAGGAAAAACAGTAGTAATTTCTGGTTCAGGAAATGTGGCCCAATACGCTGCAGAAAAAGCAACACAATTGGGTGGAAAAGTAGTGACCATGTCTGATTCTGCAGGATATATTTATGATGCCGACGGAATTGACGCTGCAAAATTAGCCTACGTGATGGAAATCAAAAACGTAAACTATGGTAGAATTAGCGATTACTTGACCAAATACCCTAATGCAAAATATGTAGCAGGAAAACGTCCTTGGGAAGTGAAATGTGATATTGCTTTACCTTGTGCTACGCAAAACGAGTTAAACGAAACTGAAGCAAAAGCATTAATTGCTAACGGATGTATTTGTGTAGCTGAAGGTGCGAACATGCCTTCTACTCCAGAAGCGGTTGAAGTTTTCCAAAAAGCTAAAATCTTATTTGCACCAGGAAAAGCATCAAACGCTGGTGGTGTTGCAACTTCAGGTTTAGAAATGTCTCAAAACTCTTTGCGTTTGAGTTGGACTACTGAAGAAGTTGACGAAAGATTAAAAAGAATTATGCTAGACATTCACGCTTCATGCGTAAAATACGGTTCTGATGCTTCAGGATATGTTGATTACGTCAAAGGCGCTAACATCGCTGGTTTCGTAAAAGTAGCCGATGCCATGTTGGGTCAAGGTGTTGTATAAATAATAAATAGAGACAAGAGCAAACAGTCAAGACGTCTTGGTTCTTGCATCTTGGTTCTTCAAAAAAAGCCTTCTGCTTGAAAAAGCAAGAAGGTTTTTTTTGTCTTAATATTAAAAGTCAATTTTTTTCGTTTTACACTATATTTGTCTTTCAATCTAGATGTATTTTAATGAAAGTATTTTTCCTTACCGTATTTTCAATTTTTTTGATCCACAGCAGTTTGTCTCAAAACAACAAGTCTTGGAAAGGATATTTCTCCTACAATCAAATTAATGATTTATCCCAAGACGATAGCAAAATTTTCGTTGCGAGTGAAAATGCTATTTTTTCAGAAGATGTCTTTTCCGGAACTATAAAAGTACTCAATACCATTGACGGATTGTCAGGGTTGACTATTACAGCGATATATCACAGTCCAGTATTAAAAAAAACCATTATCGGTTATGAAAATGGATTGATTATCGTATACAATGAAATTGACGGATCTATCTTAAATGTGGTTGATATTATCAACAAATCAATTCCGCAGAATGTAAAGAAAGTAAATCACTTTTTGGATGACAATGGAATCATTTATGTTTCTTGCGATTTCGGAATCGTTCAATACAATTTAAATACGTTGCAATTTGGCGATACTTATTTCATCGGACCCAACGGAACACAAATTAATATTGCACAAACAGCTATTTTCAATGGGAAACTATTCGCAGCATCAAGAACAAACGGAATCTTAAGTGCCGATCTTAACAATCCCAATCTAAACGATTACAACCAATGGACAAGCGTAGCCAATTTTGGTTGGTCGGGGATAGAAAAATCAGGAAGCAATTTAATAGCAGTAACCACAAGCGGTAGTTTACAAAAATGGCAAGGAACAGCGTTTACTGCAATAACACAGCTTCCAGAACCTGCTCTCGACATTAGAAATAGTGATGCCTATTTAATTGTTGCAACGCAAAATCACATCTACATATATAACGCAGCTTTAAGTCAAATAGCCGATATCAATAGCAATCAAATATCAGGCATTCAGGTATCTTTTACCTGCGCTACTATCATCAATACTGTTGTTTTTTTCGGGACAAAAGAACATGGAATTTTCAGTAAAGGATTGACAGATTCCATCATAGAAAACAAAACACCCGAAGGACCATTGAGAAATAATGTTTTTGCCATTAATGCCACTTCATCAAATCTTTGGGCTGTTTTTGGGGGCTATGACATCGATTACAATCCGTATACCTTCACTAGTGGTGGACTTCCTAGATTTGGTATTAGTAAATACAATAAAAGTGGTTGGCTTAACATTCCCTACGAATCACTCTCTGGAGCAAAAGCTTTATCAAGAATTACAGTGAACCCAAATAATGAAAAACAAGTTTTCGTAAGTTCCTATTATTCAGGATTATTAAAACTCGATAATGACGAACTTACGACACTCTACAATACTTCAAATACTGGGAATGACGGATTGCAAACCATTGTGGGGGAAGTCCCCGATGATATTCGGGTGAATGGTGCTGTTTTCGATAATGCAGGAAATCTTTGGATGACTAATAGCATGACTAGAAAGGGTTTGAAAGTCTTTAAATCTAACGGTCAATGGCAATCATACGATATGCAAAATGTATATGCAAACCTAAGTAGACTCCGTTTCGGACGAATGGTCATTGATAAAAGTGGCACCAAATGGATGGCTACATGGCGTGATGGCGTGATCGGATTTAATGAAAATTTCAACAATCGTTTTAAAATTATCAGCGACAAACCCGAAGCTGGAAATCTGCCTTCTTTTGATGCCAGAGCCATCGCTGTTGACAACAGAAATCAATTGTGGATAGGCACTTTAGCCGGATTACGTGTTTTGCCAAGCGTGGATAGTTTTTTCTCAGAAGAAACTCTAAGAACCAATGCAATTATTATCGTTGAAGATAATTTGGCTCAAGAATTACTCTACGAACAGTCGATTAGTGATATTTTTGTAGATGGTGCCAACAACAAATGGATCGGAACCGTCGATGCAGGCGTTTTCTATGTTTCTCAAGACGGACAAAAAACCATCTACCATTTTACTACCGAAAATTCACCACTACCAAGCAATGCAATCAACGACATTGATGTCAACGGAACCACGGGCGAAGTTTTTTTTGCAACAAATAAAGGCATGGTTTCTTTCAAAGGTGTCTCAACGACCGCAAATGGCAATCTTAATAATGTTTATGTATATCCGAATCCAGTTCGTCCAGAATTTACAGGAACAGTAAAAATCAGCGGCTTGATGGACAAAGTGCATGTTAAAATTGCCGACATCGAAGGAAATTTAGTTAATGAAATCATCTCAGAAGGTGGTACAGTCGAATGGGATACCACAGCTTTCGGAAAATATAAAGTGGCTTCTGGCGTGTATATGATTTTCATTTCTTCAGAAGATGGCGCAGAAACTAAAGTTAAAAAAGTGATGATAATCCGATAATATTTGTCGGTTGACAGTTGTTGGTTGTCGGTTGGGAATAGGTAAATTTGAAAACGTATCTTTTATTGCTTTATGTTGTTTTCAAAAATCAAATCGAGAAGATTTCTTTGAAGGCAACTTACAACAATTGCGTATTTCCAAAAAAGGTTCAACCACCAAGCGAAACCAACTACTCAATGAAAATAACCGACAACCAACAACTTCAATGCTCGTCAAAACCAAAGCCATCGTAATTTCATCACTCAAGTATCAAGAGAAAAGCTTGATTGTGAAATGCTTTACATTATCCGATGGATTAAAATCGTACTTCGTCCGGGATGCTTTTTCCGCTAGAAAATCGAATCAAAAAATCGCTTATTTTCAACCTTTGTCCATTCTCGAAATCGAAGCCATGCACAAAAACAAAGGCACTTTAGAGCAACTCAAGGAAATCAAAATCGAAACACCATTTCAATCCATTCATTCCGACATTGTCAAAAGCACGATGGTCATGTTTCTGTCTGAAATGTTGCACCATGCCATTCACGAAGAAGAAAAAAACGAAGCGCTTTTTACCTTGTTAGAAACAGCCTTACATTGGCTAGATCACCACGATGATTTTGCTAATTTTCACTTGATTTTATTACTTGAAATCACAAAACACCTAGGTTTTTATCCCGATATTTCGGATATTGATTTTCCTTTTTTTGAAATGAAAGAAGGTGTTTTCACGCCGTTCCATTCTATTACTTCACTCAACGAACACGAAACCCAATTGTTTAAAAAAGGGATTGATTTAAAATTCGAAACTGATCAAAAAACCTTTCATGTTACCGAACGACAAATATTACTTAAGATTCTAATTGACTATTACAGCGCGCATCTCGATGGATTTAAAAAACCAAAATCTCTCGAAGTATTGAAAGAAGTTTTTTCATAATCAACAGGTTATTAATTACCAATTGCCAATCGAATTCTTGTTGAGAATCATCAAATTCTAATTTTGACCATACACGCTATCAAATATTTACTACATTTACTTGTAACTCAGTAAATTCAAAACGATGAAAACAAAACTACTTTTTATGCTTGCTGTTTTTGGCACCCTTCAAATCTCAGCACAAATCGTTACCGTTCCAGATGCTAATTTTAAAGCAAAATTATTACAAGCCAATACTGGAATTCAGATTGCCAAAAATTTAGCGGGCCAATGGTTTAAAATTGATGCTAACAGCGACGGACAAGTTCAGGTGTCTGAAGCCCAACAAGTTAGCGCTTTGTATGTCAATTTTTCAAACATAGTAAGCATGACAGGAATTGGAAGTTTTACCAATTTGAAAGTTTTGAGTTGTTTTAACAATGACATCGCCAGTCTCGACGTTTCTGCATTGTCTCAATTGCAAGAATTGTATTGCTATGACAATAGTTTGACTTCTTTGGTCATTGTAGGTACAGCTTTGAAAAGACTAGACTGTTTCAATAATTCTACATTGACAGCTATTAATTTTTCAGGAATCAATACCTTAGAATATATTGACTGTCAACTAACAGGCATTATAAATTTAAACACATCGAATCTTACTAATTTAGAAACATTAAATTTTTCATCAAACAGTTTGCAAACATTAAACCTATCAGGTTGCACTAGCTTGGTTACTATTCCATACGAGATTAATGGATATATTTTAACCAATGCGAATTTTTCTAATTGTGTTAGTTTGCAAGGGATTCGCGTGTCTCAATCTCCAGCAACGGTATTAAACTTTTCGGGTTGTACAGGTTTGCTAAACTTATATATAAATTATGACAATGCTTTACAAACCTTAAATACTAATGGATGTACTAGTTTACAATTCCTTACTATAAACAATACTAATTTGAGCACATTGAATGTGTCAGGATTAAATAGCTTAATTAGTTTAGATTGTGCTAACAATCAATTGACTTCTTTAAATGTATCCGGACTAACAAATTTAAATGGAATCTATTGCTCAAACAACCAATTAAGCACCTTAGATGTTTCAGGATTAACAAACCTGACGAGTCTTTCGTGTTTTATGAATCAATTGTTATCTCTTAATTTGTCTGGTTTATCTAATTTAAATGGTTTAGATTGTAGTACAAATCAGCTACTGTCTCTAGATGTCTCTGAATGTGTTAATATTGGTTCTTTAAATTGTAGCAACAACCAACTACTTTCTATTTTTATGAAAAATGGAAAATTAGAAGGAACCAATCTTTTTGGGTTCAGTAGTTTTAATATCTATAACAACCCTATTTTATTATATATCTGCGTTGATGAAGGCGAAATGGCTGCTGTACAACAAAAAATAGATGAATACGGCTACGTCAATTGTCAAGTAAATTCGTATTGTTCTTTTTCACCAGGTGGTGTTTTTTATGCCATATAAGGTACCACGAGATTAGACGCCAACACCAACGGTTGTGATGCTGGCGATTTGGGTTACGCCAATTTAAAGTACAACATTACTAGCGGAACCAATTCAGGAAGTATCGTAGCAGATGCTTCAGGAAATTATAGTTTGCCAGTAATCGCTGGGATACATACCGTAACGCCAGCACTTGAAAACCCAACCTATTTCAACGTATCGCCGACAAGCATTCAAGCTGATTTTCCGACTGCCGCAAGTCCTTTTTTACAAGATTTTTGCGTTACTGCCAATGGCATTCACCCCGATGTTGAAGTTATCGCTTATAATGAAGCAACACCAGTACCTGGATTTAATGTGAAATATAAAATAGTCTACAAAAACAAAGGAAACCAAGTCGCCAACGGACAAGTAACCTTAGCCTTTCAAGACGATGTGATGGATTTAATTTCAGCAAATCCAGCAACAACAAGTCAAGCGCTAAATTCATTGGTTTGGGATTATACCAATTTACAACCGTTCGAATCTCGCACCATCGAATTCACAGTAAATCTCAACACACCCATGGAAACACCACCATTAAACGGAGGTGATATGCTTACATTCACGGCATCCGTAACCCCAACAGCCAATGACGAAACGCCTGCAGACAACCAATTTGAATTGCCACAATATGTCATGAATTCATTCGACCCTAACGACAAAACCTGTCTAGAAGGAAGAAGCATCACACCAGCAATGGTTGGCAAATACATTCATTATAAAATTCGTTTCGAAAACACCGGAAATTTCGCTGCACAAAACATCGTGATCAAAGACATCATCGACGAAACCATGTTTGAGGTGAGTTCCCTACAAATGACCAGCGCTTCGCACCCTTGCGTAACCAAAATTTCCGACAGCAACAAAGTCGAATTTATGTTCGAAAACATCAACCTTCCTTTCGATGATGCCAACAACGACGGATATGTCATCTTTAAGATAAAAACCAAACCGACAGTGGTGCTCAATGATGTCTTAAGAAACCAAGCCGGCATTTATTTCGATTATAATTTCCCGGTAATCACAAACGAAGAACAAACCCTCGTAGCACCCGCATTGGCAAACCAACAATTTGATTTGACCAATCTTAAAGTATATCCGAATCCGGTGAAAAACATCTTGAACATCCAAAATGATCAAGCCATTCAAAAGGCCGAAATTTTCGACCTAAACGGAAGATTACTACAAAGCACAACTTTGAACAACAATCAAATCAATTTTAGTCAGTTCACATCAGGTGTTTATTTTGTAAAAATCTATTCAAACAATAAAACAGGTGTCGTAAAAATCACCAAAGAATAATCAATTACAACCATTTAAATCTGAGGATGTTTGTTCGCAAGCATCCTCTTTTTTATTTGGGCGTGTCCCGAAAAGGGCCGGGCTTTCCGTTCCCAATCTTTTGCACCGAACAACGGCACGAAAGGATTTCCACTTCAATCCCTCACGCAAAAACTTACAACCAACAACTCATAACTCACAACAATTTATTACTTTCGCAAATCGATTTTAGAAAAGGATACCATGAGCACTAAATTTACTGAATACAAAGGACTTGACTTACCCACAGTCGCCTCAGAAGTTCTTGATTTTTGGAAAAAAGAAACCATATTCGAAAAGAGCGTCACCACACGCGAAGGCAATACCCCATTTGTGTTTTTTGAAGGCCCGCCTTCAGCCAATGGTTTGCCGGGAATTCACCACGTCATGGCACGCGCAATCAAAGATATTTTCTGCCGATATAAAACCCAAAAAGGGTTTCAAGTCAAACGTAAAGCCGGTTGGGACACACACGGTTTGCCTGTTGAACTCGGAACAGAAAAAGAATTAGGCATCACCAAAGAAGATATCGGAAAGAAAATTTCCATTGAAGAATACAACGAAGCTTGTAAGAAAACGGTCATGCGCTACACCGATGTGTGGAATGACCTAACCGAAAAAATGGGCTACTGGGTCGATATGGAAAACCCATACGTGACCTACAAATCCAAATACATGGAAAGCGTTTGGTGGCTTTTAAAACAAATCTATAATAAGGATTTGATGTATAAAGGCTACACCATCCAACCGTATTCTCCAAAAGCCGGAACCGGATTGAGTTCGCACGAAGTCAACCAACCCGGAAGTTACCGCGATGTAACCGATACAACGGTGGTTGCACAATTCAAAGCTAAATCGGAAACACTTCCAGATTTTCTAAAGAGTTTTGGAGAAATTCACATCCTAGCATGGACAACCACACCGTGGACATTGCCAAGTAATACAGCATTAACCGTTGGCCCAAAAATCGATTATGTTTTAGTAGAGACTTTTAACCAATATACCTTTCATCATTCGAAAGTGATTTTGGCCAAAAATCTTGTAGCAAAACAATTCGGAAAACAATATTTTGAAAGCCATGATACTGCAGATTTTGAGAACTTTGCCGATGGCGATAAAAAAATTCCATACAGAATTTTAGCGGAATGTAAAGGACAAGACTTAGTCGGAATCCGTTACGAGCAATTACTGCCTTTCGTGTTGCCTTACCAAAATCCAGAAAATGCCTTTCGCGTAATTTCAGGCGATTTTGTCACCACTGAAGATGGAACCGGAATCGTACACACCGCGCCAACTTTCGGAGCTGATGATGCTAAAGTCGCCAAAGAAGCTGTTCCTGAAGTGCCACCAATGTTGGTGTTAGATGCAAATGGTAATCCCGTTCCTTTAGTAGATTTGCAAGGAAAATTCACTTCACACATGGGTGAATACGCCGGAAAATATGTCAAAAACGAATATTACGACGAAGGCACAGCACCCGAAAAATCAATAGATGTCGAAATCGCCATTCGTTTAAAAGAAGAAAACAAAGCATTCAAAGTAGAAAAATACGTACACAGTTACCCGCACAGCTGGAGAACAGACGAGCCGTTATTATATTATCCGCTCGATTCTTGGTTTATTAAAATCACTGAAGTACGCGACCGCATGTTCGATTTGAATGACACCATCAATTGGAAACCCAAAGCTACTGGCGAAGGCCGTTTTGGAAACTGGCTTAAAAATGCCAACGACTGGAATCTCTCGCGCTCCAGATATTGGGGAATTCCGTTGCCAATCTGGAGAACAGACGATCAAAAAGAAGAAATCCTAATCGGTTCTGTCGAAGAATTATACAACGAAATTGAAAAAGCAATTGCAGCAGGTTTCCAAAAAGAAAATCCGTTCAAAGCATTCCAAATTGGAAACATGTCGGAAGCCAATTATGATTTGGTTGATTTGCACAAAAATGTAGTCGATCAAATTACCTTAGTTTCTGCTTCAGGAAAACCCATGAAACGCGAAGCTGACTTGATTGATGTTTGGTTCGATTCGGGAGCGATGCCTTATGCACAATGGCATTACCCTTTTGAAAATCAAGACAAAATTGACGAAAATAAAGATTTTCCTGCCGACTTTATAGCCGAAGGTGTCGATCAAACTCGCGGTTGGTTTTATACCTTACATGCTATCGGAACGTTGGTTTTTGATAAAATTGCCTACAAAAATGTAGTGTCTAACGGTTTGGTTTTAGATAAAAACGGACAAAAAATGTCGAAACGTTTGGGCAATGCCACCGATCCATTCGAAACCATCTCAGAATATGGTCCGGATGCTACACGTTGGTATATGATCTCGAATGCCAATCCGTGGGACAACCTTAAGTTTGATATCGAAGGTATCGCCGAAGTGCGTCGTAAGTTCTTCGGAACCTTATACAATACCTATTCGTTCTTTGCGTTGTATGCGAACATCGATAATTTCAAATACGCTGAAGCTGAAGTGCCGTTACACGAACGACCTGAAATCGACCAATGGATTATCTCAGAATTGAATACCTTAATCAAGAATGTCGACAGTTATTACGCCGATTACGAGCCAACCAAAGCAGCCCGAGCGATATCTGATTTTGTTCAGGAAAACTTAAGCAATTGGTATGTGCGTTTGTGCCGCCGCCGATTCTGGAAAGGCGAATATGCGCAAGATAAAATTGCCGCTTATCAAACTTTATATACTTGTTTGTTAACCATCAGTAAATTGGGTGCGCCCATCGCTCCGTTTTACATGGACAAACTTTACAGAGATTTAACACAAGCAACGAAGTCAGAAAATTTTGACAGTGTACATTTGGCCGAATTTCCGAAATACGTTGAAAACTTTGTTGATAAATCTTTAGAGAGTAAAATGCAAAAAGCACAGACCATTTCATCCTTGGTTTTATCCTTACGAAAAAAGGAAATGATCAAGGTACGTCAACCTTTGCAAAAGGTAATGATACCAGTGCTTGACAAGAATCAACGTGCTGAAATCGAAGCCATTTCCGACCTCGTAAAAGCCGAAGTAAACGTCAAAGAAATTGAGATTTTAGACGATGCATCGGGCATTTTAGTAAAGCAAATTAAACCGAATTTCAAGACTTTAGGACCACGTTTTGGAAAGGATATGGGATTGATTTCCAAGCAAATACAATCGTTCACGCCGGAGCAAATCAACCAATTAGATACACTCGGTATGTTGAATATTGAAATCTCGGGAAATACTATAACTTTATCACAAGCCGATGTAGAGATTTCATCACAAGATATTGAAGGTTGGTTGGTTGCAAACGCCAACGGAATCACAGTAGCACTCGACATTACCATTTCTCCAAAATTGAAAGAAGAAGGTATAGCGAGAGAATTGGTCAACCGAATCCAAAACATCAGAAAAGATTCCGGATTCGAAGTCACCGATAAAATCAAAGTGCATTTGCAGAAGAATGCCGAGCTTGAAAAAGCGGTAACTGCAAACGCAACCTACATCAAATCAGAAACACTAACCGAAATGTTGGTTTTTGAAGATACAATGCAAAACGGAATCGACATCGAATTCGACGACATAAAAACAAGAATACTAATTACAAAATAACAAGAATATGGTAGATGAAATTGCAAGATACTCCGACGCCGATTTGGCCGAGTTCAAAGAACTAATCCTAAAGAAAATAAACAAAGCACAATCCGATTTAGATTTAATCAAAAGTGCCTATATGAATGACTTAAACAACGGAACTGACGATACCTCACCAACTTTCAAAGCCTTTGAAGAAGGTAGCGAAACCATGTCGAAAGAAGCCAATTCACAGCTGGCCATCCGTCAAGAAAAATTCATTCGCGATTTAAAAAACGCACTTTTCCGTGTAGAAAATAAAACTTATGGTGTTTGCAAAGTCACAGGTAAACTCATCAGCAAAGAACGTTTGATGATTGTACCGCACGCCACGATGAGCATTGAAGCCAAAAACATGCAACGATAAGCATCAAGTTACCTCATAAATTAACGCTCCAATTGGAGCGTTTTTTTTAGAAAATAGTAGTATTTTTGGCCCATTAAAAACAAAAAAATGTCATTACGAAACGCATATTTCCTGATTTTCATCATCTTATTGGTAGATCAATTGAGCAAGATTTACATCAAAACCAATTTTGTCCTTGGCGAAGAAGTCAACGTCTTCAGTTGGTTTAAAATCTTATTCATAGAAAATGAAGGCATGGCGTGGGGAACCGAAATTCCGGGCGCGTATGGCAAATTGTTTCTAACCCTTTTCAGATTGGTTGCCGTTTCCGCCATCGGTTATTGGCTTTGGGATTCTGTTCACAAAAAAAGTTCAAACTATCTCATTGTAGCGATTGCATTAATCTTGGCAGGTGCTTTCGGAAACATCATCGATTCAGTATTCTACGGCATCATTTTCGATGACAGCCACAACCATTTGGCGACATTGTTTTCTGAGAAACCTTACGGAAAAGTCTTTCACGGAAAAGTGGTCGACATGCTCTATTTCCCAATCATCGACGGACATTTCCCACAATGGATGCCTGTTATTGGCGGCAACCCGTTCAAGTTTTTCAACGCAATTTTCAATGTAGCCGATATGGCCATTTCTACAGGTGTCGGCATACTAATCGTCTTCAACAAAAAAGCTTTTCACAAAAATTAATTGCTTCGCCTGTTCGTTTTGCTCGGGTCGCGTAAATCCGTAAAATCTGCGGAATCTGCGTTCCATTCATTTGTTTTTCTAGGAGCTATTTCCTGCTGTCCACTTTATCTTTTGCGCCGAACGCCGGCACAAAAGGATGCTCGTTCCCATCAGGGCTAGGGCATCAGAACTTATAGATGGTTTTCGGTGTAATGCAGTAATCCAATTTCGTATCACTTTCCCAAACGTCATCAATCAAATCTTCTGCTTCAAAGAACGACAAGCCGATTTTAATTGTTTCAGCATTACATTCCATCAAGAATTTATCGTAAAAACCTTTGCCATAACCCACGCGGTTTCCGAGTTTGTCAAAGGCAAGCAGCGGCACGAATACCACATCAATTTTAGCAACAGGCACTTCCAAACCTGCAACAGGTTCCGAAATTCCGTATTGGTTTTTTTGAAAGGTAGTCGAATCAGTCAACAGAAAATGTGACATTTGAGTGGTTTCAAAATCGCTTTTCGACACCACAATGTCTTTGTCTTTTCCCGCTAAAAGATGCAGGATAAACTCGGTGTCCACTTCTTTTTTTTCAACAATGGGTAAAAACACATGAAAATAGGAGCTTTCCCAAATCGGCAATCGCAACAACTGATTGGCAATCGCCAAACTCATCGTTTCGATGTCATGCTCAGAAAATTCACTTCGTAAAAGTTTGTATTTCTTTCTTAATTCGGTTTTAAGCATAAAAGGGAAGCTTTCAAATCAGCTATAAAAGTAGTCAAATGCTCGACTTCTACATGATGC
>Ga0116157_10003551_pt1 | contig 14866 bp, 10 predicted proteins | sample AD_UKC048_MetaG_FD_89882 | JGI IMG/M metagenome (GOLD analysis project Ga0116157, IMG submission 89882) | Active sludge microbial communities of municipal wastewater-treating anaerobic digesters from USA - AD_UKC048_MetaG | ecosystem: Engineered > Bioreactor > Anaerobic > Digestate | place: USA...
AAAAGTGGAGCTTACCTGAGCGCTCTGCGGCGGACGAAAATTGGAGAATTTGAGGTAGACAAAGCAAAAAGTGTGAGTGAATGGGTGGCTTGGATGGATTAAAGTTTTAGGGTTTTGGGGTTTGAGGTTTTAGCGAGGATATGCTAGCTTGAGTATAATTTATGTTCATAAAAACATGATAGAGAATAACTTCTCCGTGTTTTGATTTTCCAATTTTTATATTCTGTCTGCCAATTTCAGGAGAAATATTGAAGTCTTCTTCTATTGCTCCCCACTCTGTAAATACTTCAGATGTCATGTTGTTGACCGTCTTACAATATATTTGCCAGCTAGCTTCAAATTTTTTTCTAGATTTCTTGTAATAGATAATCATAAATCCTGCTTTGATGGTTGCCGAATATTTTTCAATTAGTTTTCTAACATGAGTTTCTATCTGGCTAGTTGACCGATAAATCATAGCCTCATATAGAGCGAATTCTGAATTATTTACTTCTATTTTCCAATCCCTTTCACCTAGATTACTGGTTTTATTATTGGAAGAACCTCCTCCCCTAGACTGATCACCCACATACCAATTCCATATTCTTAAACGAGATTGCAAAATCAGTACAAAGAGGTCATTATATTTATCTTCTGGAGTGATTTCAGCTATTGAGTTTATTTTAGTCAGTAAATCTGAGCTAGTTTGTATGGTTAGATTCAATAAATATTCTCCGACTGATTTACTTTTGTTACGCAAATACGGGGGCATTATCCTGACTAAATCTTCAGGTGAAAGATCTAAAATTTGCCTAAATCCATCAGTAAGGGCTTTTGTTAGGCCATCTTTATCTAAAGAATTTTGCAATTTCATTATCCAATCATGAGTTTCGGGTTCACCAATGTCATGGTAGTACTTTTTGGCTTGAACAAGGAAGTCATTCGCTCGTTCCGGCATTTCTCTCTTATTGTAGTTTTTTACAATCAAAGCTAAGGTGTCTTTATCAAAAAGGGCTTGGTTAGTTAATCGATTAAGTAAAAAATCAAAATCTGCATCCCCCTCAAACCAATGATGATATACCATTTTACCAAAAGTGATTGTATCCCCAAAAGCATGAATTCTTTCAGGAGTTCCTCCATTTTTCCAAGTGTCCTCGTATTGAGACCATGCCCAAAAGGCCTCCTTTATATCTATTTGTGCATTTTTCTCATCTTTTAAGGAATGAAGTGCTCTCGCATAAAAAAGCCTAGCCTGATATTCTGGGTTTTGCGGATCAGTACCCGCTAATTCTTTAAAGATTTCGACTGCATCCTCTACTTTTCCTTCTTCTATAAAAAAGACGCCTTTAATGCGGTTGCGAATTTTCTCGAACTCATTTCTTTTTTCTTTCAATCCAATTGGGCTTTCAGGTATAGGTATTTTTAAAAGTTCGTCAAAATTTCTACGCCGATAGGCTAAAATTGCTTTGATCTGAAAATTAATAAAAGCATCCTCTTCTTTAAGAAATTTTGGGCGTCTTTGCTTTTCAAGAAATACAAGAAGCGTTTTAGCAATTTCTGTATCATTTTCCGAATTGGTTGCTTGTATTAAGGCATCTCGAACTGTTGTAATAAAAACTTGATCTTCTAGAAATTTCTCGACATCTATTTTCTTGATGGCATCTCGAACGGATTGACGTTCCTTAAAGTCTTCCAAAAAGTTATGGATCATTAGGAGCCTGTCCAAACTGGAATCTAAAAACGACTTAATCAATTTAAGTCGATTGTCGGTTTCAAATTGGAGTGCTATTTTAAAAAGGTGTTGTACTAAGGATAGTTCTTGAGTATTCTTCGAATAATTTTCATAGTGGGCATTAAAAATATCAGCATGCCCATTCATGTCTTCTCTATTTTGAACTGACATTCCCAATATCTCTACTTCAAGTTTTCGAAGAAGCGCTTTATTTTGATCAATCCATGTTCTTTCACGAGTAATCGATTCATGCATTAATAAAAGCAATCGAAGATGTAAACGGTAGCGAATGATAAAACTTCGATTAAGTTTACTATACCCAGAAAAAACTTTTTCTGTTTTTCCGTTAAGTATCGCATCGTGTTCTTCAGGTAACCTCCACTCGATTATATTGAAAAATCGTTTGAAGAGTTGATATTCTTCAAGTTTTTCAACTAAGATCTTTAAATCAAAAACCCTTATTCCTGCTGGCTCTCTCCACCATTCTAAAGATTTAAAGGTTGGCTCTTTTTCCCAAATTGTCTGAGTCTCTTGTTCTTGTTCGTTAAGTTCTTTAAAGTAAAAGTCAAGAATACCATCAGTTACTTTTCGTGACAAATCAGTTAACTTATTTCTGATTGACTCATCAATTTCTACCTCTAGAAGTTGAATATTACATAAGCGTAAAACTGTAAGAAGTTGTGCCCATTTGACAAGGTCAAAAGATTTAAGTTCATTTTGCGGTAGGGTAGATCGATTATTGTTGATCCGATTAAAATATGCAGATAATAAAAAGGGGAACAAACGAGGTTTAATAAACTGATCTAAACTAATTCTGTATTCAATTATTGAATTTTCAAGTAGTGTAATCGATTGGTTATACCGACTTAAGAATTCCTTTATTACAGAAGAAGCTACAAGATCACTTGTCCAGCTATTCGTAATTTTTCTCAATAGCGGAGAAAAAATTTCAAATAAAACTTCATTTTCCTCTTGATAATCTTGAAGATTATGGGACAAATAATTCAGTACAATTTCAAATCCTTTCAGCCATTCTTTAGAATCAACTTTTTGACGATCAAGTTGCTCCTCGTTTACATGGTGTCCATTATATTCATTCAAATTACCAATCTTAAGCATTGCCCATGGGACAGTTTTCAAGTTTGTTAATAGATGAGGAAGTGCCCCTAAGAGATAATGTTCATTATGAGTTCGGTCTAACATTGAAAAAATCCAAGGCCTTTGCAAAGATTCAATTGCTAGTTTCTTTGTCTTTTCATAAGGACAATAAACGTTTTCAGGTAAACCTGCTTCAAAATTTAATATTTGTGTTAAGAAAAAACCTAGGGCAGTCCTTGATCTATGTATTTCTGACCATTGTAAAGAATTTCTTAATTCCGTTAGTTGCAAATCCAATTCGATTAAAGAGTTTGCTTTCAAATTGAATTTCCCAGGTACTTCTGATAGCCTTCTATCTGCAAACATTTCATCATCCCACCACCATTTATCTATTTCAGATTTAGACCATTCCAAGTCAGGTTCACAAAGAATTAAATTAAAGCAAGCTTCTGTAAATTTCTTCTTTTCCGTAGTAGGCATTAAATCCATTAATTTATCTGGCCAGTTGTTGGCACTTATCATTACAGCAACCCATTGTCTTAATCGAGTTATATCGTCCGTAGTTTCATTACCCACCAAATAATACCAATATTTAACTCCAATAATATCGGAAGCATAATTCCAGTATTCACTATAATTGAGGCGTATTGAATTATCATCTAAAACAGCTATTAATTTTAGTTCCAAAAATACTTCCCATTCCGGAGTTTCGGGAAACAATTCCTTCCATTGGCTAATAATCCGTCTTGCCTCATTTTTGGAGAGAATCAGTTTAACGCATGAAAGTTGCCTGATGTATTTTAAGAACTTAAAAATGTCTTTATTTTCGTAATCTCCTTCAATCTGGTCAAAAGAAGGGTTAGACTCTCTAATTCGAGCTGCAATGTGTATTCTGCCGCAAACTTCTCTAAGCCATTGACGAGAAAATAAGCCTTCCAAATTTATCTCAACAGAATTTTCTGTTTGATAGTCTCGGTGTAGCTCAGTCAACTCATTACGCTTCAAATCACCTTTTAAATCTGCAATTTTTAGTAATTCAAAAATAAGTGCTGAAAAATTCCATTTTATTTCTGCTTGAGTTATTTCATCGTTAGCGGGTCTAGAAAAGTTTCTCTTTCTGTTACGGTGCTTTAATTGCTGAGCGAGCGCTAAGATCTTTGAATTCATGTTAAGTTAAATTAAAACAAAATACAGACGAAAATTATTTTTAGAGCCGATGAACAAAATTCTACTACATCACACTTGAATGGATAACCTTTTTAAGCAAGGAGGGTTAACATTAATACCTAGCAAGAAATATTTTCACGCCGCCACCGCCAGCTCATACCACTTCTCCTTCGCAAATATCGACTTTACATCTTTTTTAAACCCATCAATGTCAAAGGTGTTTTTCAGCGAGAAGGTTTTGAGTTTATCAATACCCTTTAAATAGGCTTCTTCCATCAATTTGATGGCCTCATCTTCCGATGCGTTCAACATCAAGTTATAAGGGATTTTGACAGAGATATCGGCTTCTTTTTTCTTTCGAGAATAATATGCGTAGGGTTCAAGTACCTTACTTTTGGGCAAAACGACCAGGAAGTTAAAGTAAAATTTATTCAAGCCTTCCCCATATTTCGTCAAGTTAATACCTTCGTGTAAGGCATGAATGAATGGAGAAAGGTTGACTTTGGGGTAAATTTCATGCCAAAGCCTACCCGATACATAAATTTGTCTTTCGTCTGGCAAATAGCTCATTAGTTGTCAATTAGGTTGCCGGGAGGAATGGCCAAGATGAAATCCCGTTTCATCGCTTCCGGCAATAAGGGATAATTGTAAATTTTGATTTTTTCCATCTTCAGACATTCGCTGTAAGTTCCTTCAAATTCGATGAAAAAGGTAAGGTTTGGAGCACCATAGTCTCGCTTAGGATAACGCCCTTTGTCTCCTTTCCGGGTAGTACCTACTCTCCAAAGTTCACCTTTATACAAATATATGGTTCCCTTCCCATCAGGACAAGTGTAACAAGGAAAATATCCATCATTTTCTGCTCTAAGGGCATATTGCGCAGCGTTATCAATCTCTTCAATTTCTCGCTCCAATTTCTCTTTCCGGTGTGGAGCCAAAGACGCCTTCCCACTTTCATCCACCACAATGGGCGATTTTTTTCCTTCCGCCATTTGTTGCAATGCGAATAAAACACCACCTAATGCTATGAAAATCAAAAGGAAATGTAGTCCTGTACCTGGATCAGAATTAGGTTTGCTTTCCGGATGGATAGAAACTTTTAAAGGAATTTCTTTTCCGGTGGAAGTAGTTTTAGGCGTATCTGTTTTGAACAAGCGCATGGTTCTAGGGTTGAAGGTGAGTTCCCTAGCCAATTTAACAAAAAATTAAAATAAAAACAAAATTTAAACTAAAAATTTAAAAAAACTCCGCTCACGGCAACCACACCTCCATCTCCTTCACCTTTTTCCCATCCGCCCAGGTTCCCAGCGACTTCTGCTGTTCCGTTCCACCAAAAACAAAGTCACAATTTTCTCCGGCCCGCACACAATCGAGCAGGGCATCACCCCATTTCCAAAAACCGTAATGATCCACCTGATTGGTCACTCCCACCAGATAACTACGGTAGATTGTCGGATTGCGCATGCCATTGTCAAACGCTTCATCCAGGCTATAACAGGCATTGTGGTGGGCTTTGATTGCCGGGCTGCCATGATCATCGGCGTTCAGTTTCAAAAAATTGCGCGTAGGCGTATTAACTGCGGTATTAAAAATAGTGCGTTGAAAGGATTCTTTCACCACCTGGTCGTCGTTGCTGTTGACGATGAGCAGTTTGGTACCTGCGGGCATTTGGCCGTAATCGTCCAGTTTCGCGCCGTTCATTGGTCCAGTGCCTGGCGCACAAAGCAACAATCCCTTGGGTTGCGGAATGCCGTATTTTTTGTATTTCACCCCCAGGTAAGCCGAAATCGCCCCGCCGTAAGAATGCCCAATCATCACCAGTGGGCCATCAATCGGGCGCACATGTTCACCAGTTTTTAAAGCCTGTAAGGCATCCCGGATGCCCTTGGCTGCATTTTGGGCAAAACGTTCGGTAGGCGTTGTCCACATATCGCGCTGGTAGCGGGGAAAAATGACGATGTTTCCTTTGCGCACCAAATGGCGAATCCAGCCTCCGTAAGCCATGGGGTTGAGGGCGGCATAACCGTGCATAAAAACGACTACGTGTGCCGAATCCGGACGCGGATTGGCGGGTTCGTACAACCAGTATCCATCCGTTTTTTGGGCAGAATCCTGCATGATGACCTCGGCGTGAATATAGTTTGAGCCGCCAGGGCCACTCAGGGGTTGAACTGAGGCGGCGGGCCCATCGGCCTTGCGATTGGAAAGCCCCATGATGCCCACCACCAACACGCTACTGAGCATCATGCGCCGCGTCCAAGGCCCCATGCGGGGAAATTCAAACCTATTTGTGCTTCGCTTAAAACTCATTTTCCTTTTTTTGCATCCATTTGATGACATTAAAACGCTTTTTCCCCTAAAACCTGATACAGGAACACAAATCATCCTGCGAAAAACTTACTTTTACCGCAAATTGAAGAATTCCTGATGCCAGATTTTCAACAGACCGTTGGTGTAGTCGGGGCCGGTACCTTTGGAACCGCCATCGCCAACTTGTTATCACGCAGAGTCGATGTACTATTATACAGCCGAAACCCGGATACGGTTGAACGCATCAATCGGGAGCGTCAAAATTTTGGCATCAATCTGTCTCCCCGCATCAGTGCCATCGGCAACGTTCAAGAACTGGCCGAAAAATGCACCTTGATTTTCCCAGTGGTACCCTCGGATGGTTTTCGCAGCACCATGACTCGTTTGGGCCCGCACCTGCGCCCTTACCACATCCTCATCCATGGCACCAAAGGTTTTGATGTGCAAGGCATCACGCCCGCACAAATGGACGAGGGGCTTTTGGAGCCCCAGCACGTCAGCACCATGAGCCAGGTAATCACTCAGGAAACGGTGGTGCGCCGCGTCGGTTGCCTTTCGGGGCCCAACCTCGCTACCGAAATTCTGGAAGGTCAGCCTACCGCAACGGTAATTGGCAGCGTGTATGAGGAAGTCATTGAGTTGGGCAAAAAAGTGCTCTCTTCGGATGCTTTCCACGTTTTTGGCAACAACGATATCCTGGGTGCAGAACTCGCCGGAGCCTTAAAAAACATCATCGCCATTGGTTCTGGTATCTTGCGTGGACGTGGCCTGGGCAAAAACCTGCAAGCCATGCTCATTACCCGTGGTTTGATGGAAATGGCACGTTTTGGCCAAGCCATGGGTAGCACCAACTCGGCTTTTTTTGGCACGGCGGGCATTGGTGACCTGGTGGCTACGGCAACCAGTAAAAACAGCCGCAACTTTACTTTTGGCTTTCGCCTGGGTAAAGGAGAAAAAATATCGGACATTGAAGCCACTATGCCCGAACTGGCGGAAGGTGTTCGTACCCTGAAAATTACCTGGCATTTGGCAAATTATTATAAATTGCGCCTGCCCATTACCCAGATGTTGTACAACATCGTCTTTGACGGCTACAACATCGACAAAGCAATAAAATTTTTGATCACCTATCCATACGATGTTGATGTGGATTTTTAATTCTACGGTCGACAAGCTTAAAAATTAGCACTTACATGAACCATCTGATCAAACGACTCATTCCTCACCTGATTGCCGTCGCCATTTTTGTGGGCGTATCGGCCTTTTATTTTGCGCCTCAACTCTCTGGCAAAGTGATGAGCCAAAGTGACATCGTGCAAGTTACAGCGATGATGAAGGAAATGAACGATTATAGCCAAAAAGAAGGCCGTATGCCCCTCTGGACCAACAACATGTTTGGGGGTATGCCCACCTATCAGATCGCCAGCGTACGCGCAGGTAACCAAACCGGCTTATTCGACAACTTACTCCAATTGTACATTCCACGCCCCATCGGGCGCTTTATTTCGGCCATGCTGGCCTTTTACCTCTTGATGGTGGTACTCGGAGTCAATCGTTGGGTGGGCGTGATCGGTGCCATTGCCTTTGGGCTCACCACCAACAACCTGGTGCTTTTTGAAGCAGGACACACCTCCAAACTAGGAGCCATTGCATACATGCCTTTGCTGGCCGCCGGTTTATTGCTGGCGTTTCGAGATAAAAAATACCTGGCCGGGGCCTTGCTATTTGGCCTGGGTTCGGCGCTGCAATTGTGGGTCAATCACGTCCAGATGACGTATTACCTGTTGCTGACGATGCTCATTTTTGGGGTGGCCCAATTGATCCATTCCATTCGCCATGGAGAGTTGCTGCATTTTGCCAAAGCTGCGGCCCTGGTCATCGTTTCTGGTTTAATCGGCATTGGCACGGGTGCCTCCAATCTGCTGACTACCCTGGAATACAAAGACGCAACGATGCGGGGCACCAAAATTTTGACTCCTGCTCCGGGCACACCTGCGGCACTAAAACCTGCACCGAAGGAAGGTCTCGAATTCGACTATGCTACCCAATGGAGCAACAATACCGTCGACCTTTTGGCAACACTGATTCCTGGTGCTGCCGGAGGAAGCAATGCTGAACCGGTTGGCGCCGACTCCAAAAGTGTCGCCACATTGCTGGCAAAAGGATATCAGGGTACCACCGACTTACAACTGCCTTTGTATTGGGGAGGATTGCCCTTCACCAGTGGCCCCGGTTATTTAGGAGCAATTGCTTTATTTTTGTTTGTATTTGGTTTATTTACGGTCAAGGGTCCCGTGAAATGGTGGCTCGGTATTGGGGTATTGTTCACCATGATTTTGTCTTTAGGAAAAAATGATGGCGGGCTCAATAAGGCCCTATTTGAAACCCTGCCTTTGTTCAATTCATTCCGCGCGCCCAGCTCAGTACTCAGTGTTACCGCGTTTTTGGTTCCCATGTTAGGGTTTTTAGCGCTGGGACAAGTGTTAAAATCCGATGAAGACCCCAAGCAGTTGTTGCGCAAACTCTGGATTTCAGCTGGTCTGACTGGAGGGGTTGCGCTGATTTTTGCGCTGATTGGGGGTTCATTCTTCAGTTTCACCAGTGCAGCTGATGGCAATCTGGCGGGTTACGGCCTGGACGCTCCCAGTATAGTAGCCGACCGCAAAGCTTTATTCAGCAGCGACTCTTGGCGGAGTTTTTTACTGATTGCGCTTTGTGCTAGCTTGATCTGGGCCGGGGTGACTCAAAAAATCAACAGTACCATTACTTTGGTTGGTATTGGCTTGCTCACGATTTTTGATGTATGGGGCGTGGGGCGTCGTTACGTCAACACCGCCAGTTTTGTATCCAAAACAGAGTATCAACAAAATAACTTCCAGGCTCGTCCGGTCGATTTGGAAATCATCAACAAAGAAAAGGACTTGTACTACCGCGTACACGAGGTCAAACCTGATGCGTTCCAATGGGCGATGACGTCGTACTTCCACAAAACCATCGGTGGCTACAACCCTGCCAAAATGCAGCGTTACAATGACCTGATTGAACAACACCTAAGCCAGGGCAATCGCAAGGTGCTGGACATGCTCAATACCAAGTATTTCATCGTCACCCCCGAAGGTCAACAGCCCATTTCGCAAATCAATCCCGGTGCACTCGGCAATGCCTGGTTTGTAGATACGCTTTTGATTGCTGAGTCCAACAACATTGAAATAGCAGCACTCAATGCTTTTTATCCTGATTCTCAAGCCATCGTACATCAGGAATTCAATGATTACATCAAAGGCTTTGATGTCAAAAAGGAAGGCAGCATTAAGCTCAGCAGCTACCACCCGGAAAAACTGAAATACCAAAGTGATAGCCCTAGTGAGCAATTTGCGGTGTTTTCAGAAATGTGGTATGGCCCCAACAAAGGTTGGAATGCCTACATCGATGGCAAACCTACCGAGCACATTCGCACAAACTACGCACTACGTGGCATGCGGGTACCTGCGGGCAAACACGAAATTGAATTCCGTTTCGAACCCGCCTCTTTTGCCAAAGGGAAAACCATTTCCGGCGCTTCTTCTATTGTTTTAATCCTCGGCGTACTGGGCATTGTAGGCACTAGTGTATGGAATTTCATCAAAAACCCTCCGGCGGAAGAACCAAAACCGGAACCACGCCCAAGGTCACAACCAACCCAACCAGCCGCACCAGTGACACGCAAACCTACAGGCACAGATCGCAGAGATCCGAAGAAAAAGAAGCGATAAGTTCGTAGAGACGCGATGCATCGCGTCTCTACTACAACCATACGATGCATACCAGCGTTAATTGGTAACGTCCCAGCACTTAAATAGATCCTGACAATGCAATTTTTATACCCGACTTTTTTGTGGGCACTTACCGCCTTGGCCATCCCGGTGATCTTGCACCTGTTTTATTTTCGGCGGTTTAAAAAAGTGTATTTCACCAACGTGCGCTTCCTCAAGGAAGTAAAGGACGAAACCAGCATGCGCTCCAAATTGCGCAATCTCCTGGTCTTGGCGGCGCGCTTATTGGCAATTTTGTTTTTGGTCCTGGCTTTTGCCCAACCCTTCATCCCCCAAAAAGGTGAGGTCAAAAAAGGCATCAAGGGGGTCAGCGTATACATCGACAATTCCTTCAGCATGAGTGCAGCCAGTCAGGATGTTCCCTTGCTGGAGAAAGCCAAACAACGGGCCAGAGAGATTGTCAGCGCCCACGGCCCGGAGGATCGTTTTCAAATTTTGAGCAACGAATTCAGTGGTAGACAGCAGCGCCTGGTCAATCGGGAAGATGCGTTAGCCATGATTGATGAAATTGTGCTAGGCCCTGAAGTACAAGTCATGTCCAAAGTGCTTGCTCGCCAAAAACAGGCCTTGTCTTTGGCCAAAACCGACAACCTGGCTTCATACCTCATTTCCGATTTTCAACGCAGTGTAACCGACCTGACTACGTATCAAGATAGCCTGTTGCCCCTCAACCTGATTCCACTCCAATCGGTACAAGAGAAAAACATCAGCATCGATAGTGTATGGTTTGAAGCGCCAGTGCGCATGGCCAATCAAACCACGCCGCTCTTCATCAAAATCCATAACCACAGTACGATCCCGGTTGAAAATGCCCGGGTATCCCTAAAATATGGCAACGAAATCAAGCCCCTCGGATCGCTCAGTGTTGGACCAGGTGCCGACCGCACCGATACGGTCAACATCACCATTTCGGGTACCGGTTGGCAGCGCGCCGAAGTAACCCTTACCGACTACCCGATTCAATTCGACGATCAATATTTTTTCAGCTTTTTTGTTGCTGACGAGATCAAAGTGTTGTCTATCAACGATGCCACCCCCAATCGTTATTTACAAGCAGCGGTAAATGGCTTGCCTTATTTTAAATTGACCGATGTCAATAGCCAAAGTCTGGATTATTCCAAATTTGTGGACTATCAATTGGTTATTCTCAACGACCTGGCCAATGTATCTACCGGGATGGGGGCTGAACTCAAAGAATACATCGACAACGGTGGCAATGTGCTGCTGTTTCCTGGCCGCAATGCCAACCTGGGTACCTACTCCACTTTTCTGCAAAGTTTTCCCGCCAATCCGCCGCAATCCTTTGAACAGGTCAGCCGGATCGTAGGGGAAGTCAACCAGGGTGAATTCATCTTCAAAGACGTTTTTCTCAATAAAAGTGCCAACCTACGTTTACCCTCTACCCAGGGAAATTATACGTTTGGCCGTTTTAATTCCCGCGCAGAGGAACAATTGTTGTCGTACCGCGATGGCAATCCTTACCTGTCCAAATACAAACAGGGCAAAGGCAACCTCTACGTATGTGCCGCTCCCTTGGCCCAGGAGTTCAACAACCTGGTCAACAATGGAGAAATCTTCGTGCCCATGTTGTACAAAATGGCCATTTCAGCCGGTACAGATCCGCGCATTGCCTACACCATTGGTCGCGATGAATTACTCGAAGCCGATCACCAGGCCAACAGCGCTGAGATCGTGTACAAAATGAAAGGGGAAGGAGGTGAGTTCATTCCGGAACAAAGAGCCGTTGGAGCCAAAGTATTTCTGACCATGAACGGGCAGGTAAAAAAATCAGGCTTTTATGATCTCTTCCTCAACCCTGGCCAGGTCAATCACGGCTACGCGTTCAATTACAACCGCCGTGAATCAGCCTTGCAGTACTATTCACCCACCGAACTGACTGAACGTTTGGGGGAAGCGGTCAACATCATTTCTGCACTGGATACGGCGGTTCTCACTGCGCAAATTGAAGAAGACAACCGTGGCACAGTATTGTGGCGCTGGTGTATTATTTTAGCTTTGCTTTTTTTAGGTATTGAGATACTTTTGCTGCGATTTTGGAAAGTATAATTTAGGGTTCGGGGGTTCGAAAGTTCGAGGGTTCGGGGGTTGTCGTCCACATTGGAACTCCCGAGCCCCCGAACCCTCGAGCCCTCGAACCCCCGAACCCTCTAGCTATGAATCTTCTGCTCCGTAAAGCCACCGTTATCGATTCCAATTCGCCGTACCACGGCAAGGTGGTGGATATTTTTATTGAAGGAGATAAAATCACTTCAATTGGTTCCGAACTCAAACGCAAAGCCGATCAGGTCATTGAAATAGAAGGCATTCACGTATCTCCGGGTTGGGTTGACATTGGGGTACAAGTCGGAGATCCGGGATTTGAACACCGGGAAGATTTGCGTTCGGTTAGCGCAGCTGCCGCCTCTGGTGGATTTACGGCCATTGGCGCACAGCCCAATACCTATCCCGTTGTAGACGGCAAAACCGAAGTAGCCTACCTTGTACAACACAGTCGAGGCAAACTGGTCGACATCCTCCCCATAGCGGCCATCACTGCCAAATGCCAGGGTAAGGACATTACGGAAATGATCGACATGCACCACGCCGGAGCCATCGCTTTTTCCGATGGCAACCAAGCCATTGCCGACAATGGAATGATTCTGCGCGCCTTAGAATACGTCAAAGCTTTTGATGGCATCGTCATCAACCAGCCGTTGGATCGTACCCTGGCTTTTGAGGGTCAAATGCACGAGGGCGTGGTGAGTACCTCCCTGGGCATGAAAGGTATCCCCAATCTGGCCGAAGACCTCATGGTGCAGCGCGACATTTACCTGACCCAATACGCTGAATCACGCCTGCATCTGGCCAACTTGTCTTCACAATTTGCCGTAGAACTGGTTCGCCGCGCCAAAGCCAAAGGATTAAAGATCAGTTGCTCTGTTGCCGCGCTCAACCTCGCTTTTGATGATCGAGCGCTGGTAGAATTTGACAGCAACTATAAAGTACTCCCACCCTTGCGCAGCCACGAAGACATTGAAGCCCTGAAACAAGGGCTAAAAGATGGAACCATCGATCTAATTGGCTCCAACCACGTTCCGTTGGAAGAAGAAGCCAAAAAACTGGAGTTTCCATATGCTGATTTTGGGGCCATTGGCCTCGAAACCACGTATGCCTTGGTCAACACACATTTGGAAGGTGTCCTGTCACAGACCGAATTAGTCGAAAAACTCGCCATTAATCCCCGAAGAATCTTCAACTTGGAGGAAATTACGGTGAGGGAAGGAGCAAAAGCCAATTTAACCGTGTTTCATCCTCACCAAACCTGGACTTTTGAAAGATCGCACATCTTTTCCAAGTCTGGCAACTCCCCCCTTCTGGGTAAGCGTTTGAAAGGTAAGGTGATTGGGGTAGTCAACAACGGATCGGCATTTATTAACCCTCATTAAATTTTCGCACATGGAAACTCTTGATTCAACAGTAACTAAAGGTAACCCCAATGCTTCTTATTGGCCCTACGTAACCCGTTTTGGCGTCATCACTGGCGTCATCGGTGCTGTTTTAACGCTGATGATGTACATTGGAGGCAATGGCCTTAGCCCAATGGTTTGGTCTTTTTCCTTAATGGGCATTGGATTGCTCAGTTTGATCATCAATGGTGTACTTGCTACCCGTGGCGTGCGGGCTTACCGCGAAACCGAGTTAGGTGGCCTGATACCTTTTGGCAAAGCTTTTCTCGTAGCTTTCTTGATTTTACTGGTCGGTTCACTCATCGGTGGCTTGTTCAATTTGTTGTATGTAACGGTTATCGATCCTGATTTTGCCAACAACATGGCTAGCCGCATGTCAGACTGGTTCGCCGAAATTGGCATGGACGAAGCCCAAATTGAACTCCAAACTCAAAAAATGAAGGAAGGGTTCTCCCTGTCCCGCCAATTGATGAACCTGGCCATTTTTGGCCCAATTGGAGCTGCAATTATTGGATTGATTTCGGGTGCCGTTGCCAAACGCAACCCACCAATGGATTAATTTTCGGTTTTCCGTTCTCCTTTTTTGGTTATAAGTTTGCAGGGTGATTTTTTCAACTTGCTAACTTAACCAACACCATGATAAAATTCGGTAGTATAGCAGGTGTCGCCCTAGTGTTGTGGCACCTGCTATTTTATGTTGTAGATAAAAAGCTGTACTTCCACCCGGCTGTGCAGTGGAGTGTTTTGCTCTTCTATGTGCTTGGTATGTATCTAGCTTGCCGCAGCGGAGCCCAAAAAAGTACGGATATGTATGCCTGGCAACCCGCTTTGCGCACGGCTTTTGGCACATTTGTTGTCGCCCACCTGATTGCGCATGTATTTTACTTCGTTCTTTTTAAGTTTATTGATCCCGGAATGGTAAATTTGCAGGCCGAAATATTATTCGAAGGAATTGAGCGTAATACGGCACTGTTGGGGGAAGAAAATGCTTGGAAAATGAAAGACCAATACAAAGCCGAGGATTTTAAACCCACTTTTCAAAAATCCGCTTTTGCTTTTACCTTCGGCTTGATTGGGGGATTTGTGCTCGCTTTGGGTGTAGCCTGGTCCACTTATGGGAAATCCGGATTTAACCAAACCAAATAATCCCTTGCATACATCACTACAGTCATGAACATCTCTCTGGTTATACCGCTGCTGAATGAAGAAGAATCCTTGCCCGAGCTGGAAGCCTGGATCCGGCGGGTGATGGATGCCCATCAATACACTTACGAAGTGATCATGATTGATGATGGAAGTAC
>Ga0116157_10003552_pt1 | contig 14861 bp, 20 predicted proteins | sample AD_UKC048_MetaG_FD_89882 | JGI IMG/M metagenome (GOLD analysis project Ga0116157, IMG submission 89882) | Active sludge microbial communities of municipal wastewater-treating anaerobic digesters from USA - AD_UKC048_MetaG | ecosystem: Engineered > Bioreactor > Anaerobic > Digestate | place: USA...
ATTGGATCAATGGCCGAGCTTCTTAGGGAAATAAAAATATTGCGTGCCGTTATTTGTAATTTAAGGAATTGTTTGTGCATATTTTTAATTGATGATGGTACCGGATAGTTTAATAATAGGGCGATGGTTTCGTCGTTAGTAAGAATTAATCCATCAATTTGTGCAAAATCCTCACTGATTAAAGAATCTTTTAATAACACAAGATTTGTTTCGTTCAGTAAAAAATCAGCAGACTTAATAACAGAAAATAATTTTTGTATATAAGCGTTGATTGCCTTTGACGAATTATCGTCAGTAATAATAATATCATTATCTATAATTTCAATATTAAATATTTCCGGCAATTGTTCTAAAATTGCGTTCACTTGTATGGTCCAATTATTTTCATTATCAGACATCGCCCTTGTGAACATTTCTGTTAGTGTTTCGGACGATGTTTGTGATAAATATTCTTTAGGGCTTTTTATATTGGGGTGATCTTGCGCATATTGATTTTTTTGTTCAATATAAGAATTTAATACGCTGGAAAAATCAGCAAAAATTTTATTTGTGATATTATATTTATCTCCAACGGGTAACGGATAGAAAACTTGATTGTCGTTTGGTCCTTTAACAAGAGGATTATGTCCGGAATTTATTTCTTCTCCATCTAAATAACCGTCGCCGTCAGTATCTGGATTCCAGGGATCGGTTTTGTATAAATTCTCTTCCCAGTCTTTTAGTCCGTCATTATCAGAATCAATGGTTTGAGACGAGATGGTTGTTTCTTTTGCTCCCCATAAAGTAAACTGGGAAAACGCATCCTTTTTTGCATATGCGCCAATAAATAAAATTAAGCCGACAGCAAAGATTATTGCTACGGGCAATATAATTAAATTTGATTTTTTAATTTTTAATTTCATAGCATAATTATAACATTTTTTTATTTGTCAACATAGAATAATAATGTGTATAACTTAATCCAGTCATCAATGCTTAAATTTTCTGCGCGACAGTTTGGATTTAATCCGATGTTTTTAAGAATTGATTTAACATTTGAACTTTGAAATTCGGATTTTAAATTATTAAATAACATTTTTCTTTTTGCAGAAAAACCCGTTTTTACCAATCGAAAAAATTTTTCCGTATCAATTTTACGATCACTTTTATCGTAATTTGTGTTGGCTTGCGGAATTATTTTAATTATTGCCGAATCTATTTTTGGCGCGGGATAAAAACAGTTTTTAGAAACAAGCGCAATAATTTCTGGCTTGGCGTAAAATTGAACAGCAACAGAAAGCAAGGACATTTTTGGCGGTTTGGCGCAAATTCTTTCGGCAACCTCTTTTTGAATCATCAAAATTATTTCGCTTGGTGGATTATCGGTTTCCAAAAATTTTCTGATTAATGGCGAGGTTAAATAATATGGTATATTGGCCACAATTTTATAATTGGTTATTGAAAATTTATTGAAAATTGAAAATTGGGAATTGAAAATCTTAAGAATATCCGTGTTTATAATCTCTACATTTTTTATATTTTTAACATCTAAGATTTTTTGCAATATTACGCACATTTTTTTATCTTTCTCAATGGTAACAATTTTTTTTGCTTTTTTTGCCAATTCAATTGTAAGCATTCCCGGTCCCGGACCGATTTCTAAGATAACGTCATTTGATTTGATATCGGCTGTTTTAATAATTTTATTTAAAATATTTTTATCAATTAAAAAATTTTGCCCCATAAATTTATTGGGCTTAATATTGTATTTTTTTAGAATGTTTTGAAATTCTGTCATTGGGGTTTGATTAGAAATTAGGAATTTGGATTTAGAATTTTCAATAATCGATAAGTTTGTCGATTATTGAATGGTATTCTTCATATTTGATTAAATGATCGGGGATTTCCGATAAAAATCTTGATGGAGGATTTACTTCTTGCGAGCCCCAGCTTGTTCTGCGTTGAGAAACAATTAAATGCAAGTGGATTTTACTTCTGGTTATGCCAACATAAAACAATCTGCGTTCCTCCTCTATGTCTAATGGATTTAATAAGCTTCGTGAATGAGGCAAAATACCTTCTTCGCATCCGATAATGAAAATTACAGGAAATTCCAAACCTTTTGCTGTGTGCAAGGTCATTAAATGCACGACATCTTTATTGTTTTGAATTTCATCTGCATCGGAGAGTAGGGCGGTTTTTTCCAAAAATTCATTTAGTCCTTGCGGGGGCGGGAGGTTATCATAATCCGCACTGACACTAATTAATTCTTCGATGTTTTGCCAGCGCGTTTCATCTTCGGACAAGCCTGCTCCTGCCTCGCCGGCAGATGGGCGCAAATCGTTATCGCCATAGGTTTTTTTGAGATAGTTTCGATAATCTGTTTCTTTTAGAATAAATTTTAACAGTTTTGATAATGGTGATTTCAGTGCTATTTGTTTTGCGGCTTGGATAATTTTATAAAATAATTTTACTTCGATTTTTTCTTCGGCGATTTTTTCGATTCCGTTTCTCAAAATTTTATCAATTGTAATTTTTCCGATTCCTCTGCCGGGAGTATTAATAATTCTTTTTAGGTTTACCGAGTCATTATTGGAAATGTATTTTAAATATCCGATTAAATCTTTAATTTCTTTGCGCTGGTAAAATCTGATTGCGCCGATTAATTTATAAGGAATATTGTTTTTTATAAACGCTTCTTCGACTGCGCGTGATTGCGCGTTGGTTCTGTAAAAAATTGCAAAATCGCTTAACTTGTATCCTTGTTGCGTTAATTCGATAATTTTTTTAACAATAAACTCTGCTTCGCTTTTTTCGTTCCATGTCCCAACAATAGAAATCGGCGGACCGGACGGATTTTCCGTCCAAAGGTTTTTGGGTTTTTGATATTTGTTTTTTAAAATCAATTTTGAAGCGGCATCCAAAATATTTTGTGTTGATCTGTAATTTTGGTCCAATGTGATTACTTTCGCTTGCGGATAATCTTTTTCAAAATTTAGAATATTTCTAAAATCAGCACTTCTAAAAGAATAAATTGATTGGGCGTCATCTCCGACTACGCAAATATTTTTGTATTTAGACGATAATAGTTTGATTAATTTATATTGTGACGGGTCGGTGTCTTGATATTCATCAACCATAATATATTTATATTGTTCTTGGTATTTTTCTAAAATGGCCGGATTCTTTTCAAAAATCTTTACTGTGAACATAATCAAATCATCAAAATCAAGCGCATTATTTTTTTTAAGCCCTTCCTGATAAGTGCGATAAATTTTGGCAAGTATTTTTTCAAAATATTCTTGGGCATTGTTTTCATATTCTTTATGATCGATGGTTTCATTTTTTAAAGAAGAAATTGTATGCAGGGCACGTTTAGCGGAAAATTGATCGGGATTGATTTCCAGTTTTTTAATAATTTCTTTGATTAAACTTATTTGATCGTCTTCGTCGTAAATTACGAAATTTGTTTTATAATCAAGTTTAGTAATTTCTTTTCTTAAGACCTTCAAACAAAAAGCGTGAAAAGTTCCTATAAATGGTAAATTTGCGTATTGATTTATGTTTTTTGCTTGTGTTAAATTTACGGCAAGTAGTTTTGCTGTTCGTGATTTCATTTCTTCCGCGGCTTTATTGGTGAATGTAACCGTTAGAATGTTTTGAGGCAAAATTTCGGATTTGATCATAAATGCCAAGCGGTGAGTAAGTACTTTTGTCTTGCCCGAACCGGGTCCGGCTAATATTAAAACCGATCCGTCAATGGTTGTAACAGCCTCTTTTTGTTTAAGATTTAAGTTTGTCAAAATGTCGTCCATTATTTAAGTATAACACAAAAATTCTAAATTCTAAGCACTAAATTCTGAATAAAATTCAAAAATCTAATAATAAAAATCAAAATTATTAAAGTTTAGGATTTAGAATTTTGAGCTGAAATGTTTGACAGGGGCTTTATTTTGTGCTAACCTTATAAATGCCGAAACACAGAGTAGGCTTTTTGCGTTTAGTTAACAGATTAACTCTAAATTTATTTTTAGAAATCAAAAAACTGAAGATTTTATGGGAAAACCGCTTAAAATCCCGTTTTTTCGGGTAATAGCGGTGTTTTGCATTATGTTTACCATATTGATTCTTACCACTGCCATCGCGGGAAGTTTTAATAATGGATTTCCGGGGGCAGAAGATGAAAACCTAATCATTCGCGGTTCGTTTTTATATGCTGTGGAATATCTAAATCCTTATGAGAGGATAATAAAAGAAACATATTTTGATGATAATGGATTTGTGGATAATTCGAATATTCTAATTCAAAACAGCGCTTTTGTTGCTCACAACTCACCAACAGCAGTTTCTCCTCTTTCTTCTACCGGAAGAAGTGAAATTATTGTTTACAAAGTTCAACAAGGAGATATCCCTTCAGAAATTGCTTCAATGTTTGGGATAACTACTAATACTTTGCTTTGGGCAAATAATTTGACCCCAACAAGCAAGATTAAGATTGGGCAAGAACTTCTAATTTTGCCGGTTTCGGGTGTTAAGCACGCAATCAAAAAAGGAGATACCTTGGATGCGATTATTAAAACCTATAAAGGAAATAAAGAAAAAACTATTGATTTAAATGGTTTGCCGGCAAATGGCGCTTTAGCAATTGGGCAGGAAATTATTGTTCCCGACGGAGAAAAACCAATTAAACATATTCCTTCAGGTGCAAGAACCTATGCTTCTTATACGCAAGAAGAGCTTGGGCCATACGGAGATACGAGCCATCGATTTCCTTGGGGGCAGTGTACTTGGTATGTTGCACAGAAAAGATATATTCCGTGGAACGGAGATGCTAAAACCTGGCTTGCGAAGGCTCCGCAATTTGGATTCGAAACCGGAACAGAACCGAAAGTTGGAGCAATTGTTTCAACCAAAGAAAGTGTTTATGGACACGTTGCTTATGTTGAAGCAATTGATGAAAACACAATTACAATCTCTGAAATGAGTTTGGGTCGCGGCATCAAACGCGTGAGAGTTTTAAATCAAGACGACTGGCGTATCCGCGGCTACATTTATTAAAACATTGATACAATATTTATGTACACTTTTTTACGATCGTAAGAAAGTGTACATCATAAAAATCCCCTGCAGATGCGGGGATTTTTGTTTAACTATATTTCCTTTTTGGGCGGTATTGGATGGGCGTCTACAGGTTATTCTGTTAGGCTATTCCACAGGTCTTCAATTTTTTGTTCTTCAGGGTTTAAAGGTGTATGTAAACATTTGTACCCGTTTTGATACGGGATTTCGGAATAAGTTTCGTTTTTTGTATGTATAGAACAAGAATATTCTCCGCAATAGATATAAGCATTTTCTAGAAATGATTCTCTTTCATTCTTTTTGCCCAGACCATAAACAATTGAAACTAAAACGATTATTCCAATAATAATAAAATACTTTTCCACTTTCATTCTGTGTTGTTTATTTTCTTCGAATGAATTTTTGACAAAATTTTTAATCACTTTTGTGACCATTAAGAAAGATTAATAATCAAATCGCTATTTAATGCGCGGGCGATGTTGTCGAGGGTTTGGATGCTTAGGTTTTGTTTGCCTGCCTCAATTCGAGCAATATTACTCTGTTTTGTTTTGAGCTTTTTTGCTAATTGTAATTGAGACATTTTCTTTTGTTTTCGTAGTTGCAAAATTTGGTAAGCAATTTCTAATTGTTTGCCATATTCGTCGTAATGTTTCTTGAATTGAGGATTTTTTAATTGTTGCGCAAGATATTTTTGAAAATCTCTTGCTTTTATTTTTTTATTCATATATTTTTGGATTATTTATTACAATATGATAATTATTCTCTGCTATTCTTATTTCGTTAAGGGGAGTTTTCTGTGCGTGCTTTAAAAATGCGTGAAGCAGTACAATATTTTTATTGATGAACGTAAAATAGAAAATTCTATGTTTGTTTTTAGCAAAATCAATTCTTAATTCGCGAATTTTATCTTTAATGTGTTTTGAATATGGTTCGTCTAATACGCCATTATGCTCCCTTGAAAATTCGATAAATTTTAAAATTTTGGCCTTTTGCTTATCGTCTAAATTATTGATATATTCAAAAACATAGCTTTTTCCCGTTTTAGGATCGTGATAAAATTTTACTTTATAATCTCCTGATTTAGAGTATATCATATAAGATATGTTTGTCAATAGTTAATATTGTGGATAACTATATTTCCATCTTCGGGCGGTATTGCAATGCTTCGGCGATGTGGATGTGGGTGATATTAGGAGAGTCGGCGAGGTCGGCAATGGTGCGGGCTAATTTTAATATGCGGTGATAACCGCGTGCAGACATATGCAGATTATTTACTGCATTTTTTAATAACATTTCACCCTGCTCGTCAGTTTGGCAGTGTTTTTTAACTAACGGAATATTCATTTCCGAATTGGTCACAATTCCATCGTTTTCAAATCTTTCCAGTTGTGTTTTTCTTGCTTTTTCCACTTTCTGCCTGATTTCCTCGCTTGAACCTTCAACTGTTTCGTCAGTAAGTTTTTCGTATTTAACATGCGGGACTTCAACATATAAATCAATTCTATCCATAATTGGTCCAGAAACTCGTCGTTGATACTTGCCTATTTGTTGCTGATTGCAGGTGCATTGTTTTTCTGGGTCTCCATAATATCCGCACGGACAGGGATTCATAGCAGCAATTAAAATAAATCTTGAAGGAAAACTATAGCTTGCTTTTGCACGGGATACATGTACAACGCCGTCTTCGAGTGGTTGTCTTAAGCTTTCCAAAACATCGCGGTGCACTTCCGGGAATTCATCAATAAACAAAACCCCTCTATGCGCTAAAGTTATTTCTCCGGGGCGTGCAAATCCCCCGCCTCCAATTAAACTTGCTTCGGAAGCGCTGTGATGAGGTGAGCGGAATGGTCGTTGATGAATCAAGGGTTTCTTGTGCGATAATTTTCCGGAAACACTGTAAATTTTTGTTACCTCTAACATTTCCGACCAAGACATTTTCGGTAAAATGGTGGGGATTGCTTTTGCTAACAAAGTTTTTCCTGAACCCGGAGGACCAGTCATAAGGACATTATGATTCCCGCTCGCAGCAATTTCCAGTGCGCGCTTGGCATTTTCTTGTCCTTTGATATATGCCATATCTACCGTTGCTTGGAATGCGGTTTCAAATCCCTCAAGGAAATCTTCATTAAATGATTCTAGTGGTCTTATTTCAATTCTATTTTCTAAAAATCCAATTAATTCCGATAATGATTCAACGGGATAAATATTAATATCTCTTACCAATCGCGCTTCATTACTATTTGATTTTGGCACAAAAACATTTTTAATATTTCTTTCTTTAGCCAATAAACACATTGGCAAAACTCCGTTGACTCTGCGCACTTCGCCATTTAAGGCCAGTTCGCCAATAAAGATTTTGTCATTTGGGTCAAATTTTATTTGTTCGGATGATAATAAAAAACTTAAAGCAATTGGTAGGTCATATCCAGAACCTTCTTTGCGTAAATCAGCTGGTGCCAAATTAATAATTACGCGTTTATTTTGTTTGTGCGGGGGCTCTGCTCCGCTGTTTTTTATTGCCGCGGCAATTCTTTCTTTAGATTCTTCAACGGATTTGTCAGGAAGTCCGACAATACTAAAAGTAGGAACGCTAACCCAACCAATTTTAGTGGTCTTTCATTTCTTCGAGGAGTGGATGCTAACCCAATCAATGCTCTTAGGTTTGAGATAACGCTAAATATTAAATAAGTGTCATTGACGCGCAATGATTTGAGGTTTAAGCTATAAGTATTAATTGATTTATTTGATTTATGAAAAAATATGATAAAAAATTAGGGCGTAGGGAGTGGTTTATTAATGAGATTTGGCCAGTCATAGCATATGGACTGGAAAAATACTCCGTAGATTTAAACTCAGACGGACGTGGAAGATTGGGCGAATTTGGAAAAGTTGAAAAATTAAATGACAACGAAAGAGAAGAATTTATTAATGGGGAAATAAACGACCTAAAAGAAAGTCTCGATGATTGGCTAAAGGGAATTTGCGAGATAGACTATGTCCGCGCTGAGAAATCTACCTCAGCAATACTCTATGTAGAAATAAAAAATCAAAGAGAGTTATGTTGGAGGGCGGGAGAAGTTTATGATGAAAATATAGAAGAACCTTATGGCGAAGAAAGACAAAAAATAGAACTGTTAAAAGACATAGAAGAAAAGTATAAAAAGCTTGGCAATAAAACTATGTTTCTTAAAATAGGGCTTCTATATGATATTGATGACCATCTTAAACTCTTTGAAGCATTAAAGGAATTAGAAAAGGAGGGCTTGGCAAAAACAGAAGATAATTTTCTTAAGGCTAATTCCTCTAAAATAGAAGGCATAACAATTACTATCGCAGACAAACTTATTAAAACTTTTAATGAAGAAAAAGAAGACAAGGCAAGAATAATTACAGACGGGCTAAGAATAACTTGTCATAATTGCGAAAGAATAGTTCAGGTTATAAAAGAAGATGAAATAAAAGATTTAATAAACAGGGATTTGAAATGTCAAAAATGTGGGATGCTAATATCAATTCAATGTCCTTCGAAAAGTGAAATGCTTGTTTCATACAGAGTGAAAAAAGAAGATTTACTAAAAAGAATTAAGGAAAAATCCGATAAACAAGTTATACACAAGAATTTAGCATAAACCCGTTTGACGACAGGCTTTTCGATTGCTAAAATTAAATAGTGATATAATGGCGACATAAATTGACATCGATATTTTCCAGCGCTATTATTAAATTAGAAAATTAAATAGTAAAAGAATTCAATAAGTTAAAATTCATTTAGGGATTTTAATGAGGCCTATTAAGAGACCGCTTGAAAGATAATTAGTCCGTAAAAGGATTAGTTGGATTTCCAGCGGTTTTTTTATTTTGTTTTGATTTTATGATAAATGATTATTTTGAAAAATTGAAAAAGATTATTTTCGTTTTTGCAAAAACAAGAGCTAATCTTTCAGAAAGCCAACCGCCTTTGATGGTGGAGGGCTTTTTGTATTTAAATTATGAAAATCGATAAAGTTTCAATAAGTGTTATTGCTCAAAGGGGAAGTTTAATTGCCTTCGGCCAGTTTCAATATGGAGATATGTTTTGTGGAAGCATTGGAATACATCTTAAAGCAGATGGACATTTAAATTTATCTTTTCCTTCTCGAAAGTTAGCCGACAAAAACATCCAACACTATTTCCCTCTAACCGAAGAATTGAAACAAGAACTTACTAAGGCCTTTGAAGAAAAGGCAAAAGAAATTAAATTACTTGATTATGAAGAATGAAGAAATAAAAATCAAAGTTGAAGGAGAATTTACGGCAGAACAAATTTTAACGGCATTTGAAGTCCTGTTTTCTGAAAAAGAAATATCGGAAATTTGGGCTGAAGCATTTAATAATTATTTAAAAGAAAAAAATGAAAACTCTTGAAAAAGAATGGCAAAAACAATTGCCACGCTATACTCCCGCTCAATGGCTCGATATTTTTCCAGAAGCGGAAGATTGTATAAAAGAATTAGTCAGCGAAAAAGTTGAAAAGGCCGAACATTTAGCAAAAGAACTTTCGGATGACCTTCAGGCAATAATGAAAATAAAAACAGATGAATTTTCCCGATGGTTTTGTGTTGAAGTAATTAAAACATTCAAAGGTTCGGAATTTGATTTACTCTCAAAAAAAATCGGCACTTTGAAATCTTACCTCATCAGACCAAAACCAAATCAAACTATTACTCCTGAAATGATAATGCGCGCAAGAAATTATAATTGGGAACTATTGATGGATTTCAGGAACGATTGGGCTTCTTGCCCGTTCCATAAAGAGAAGAAGCCAAGCTTTCACTTATGGAAATCGGTGGGACATTGTTTTGGATGTAATTGGCACGGAGATACGATTAAATTTTTAATTGATAAAGATGGTCTTACATTCGCAGAAGCCGTGTTAAGACTACAATAAATTTATGAAAAATTTTGATGAAATTAAAAAAGACGCAGAAGAAAAAACTAAAATTGATAGGGCATTAATTAGCAACAAGGATTTTTATGATAAGGAGCTTCCAACAACAAAATGGATAGCCGATAAATTAATCCCTTGTGGCATAACAATCCTAAGCGCCAATCCTTCTTCTTATAAGACTTGGCTGATATTAAAGATGGCAATTGAAATTGCCACAGGTAAGCCGATGTTCGGATATTTTAAAACTTCTTTTGAGGAAGAAACAAGAAAAGCAAGTCTAATTATCAATGAGGAAAGCGGAGAAAAAACAATTCAAGACAGGATTAAAATGTTGATTAATGAAAATGAAAAAGACTTGCCAATTTATTATCTCAATCTCGCGGGAATTAAAATTGAAACCGATTTAGATAAAGTGTTAGAAATATGTAAAGAAAAAGGCATTAAATTTTTAATCATAGATAGCCTCACAAGAATTCACAACAAGCAAGAAAACTCGGCTGATGAAGTGAAGCAAATTTTTGAAGGATTAGTGAAATTTGTGAAAGAAAATATCAGCGTAATTTTGACACACCATAATCGCAAAGAGTCGATGTTTGGAAAGAACAAAAATATCTCCCAAGAAATGAGGGGTAGTGTGGATTTATTGGCGCAAGTTGATTGCCACTTAGCGATCGATATTGTTGATGTCGATCGTGGGTTTATCACTATCAAACAGCCCAAATTGAGGGTAGCAGAAGCGATCCCCGACTTCAAAATCAATATCATAAAAGATGGCGATAAGATTGATTTTGTTTATGGAGGTTTATTCACGGCTCAAGATTTCGCTGAAAGTAAAACAGAAGAGGCCAAAGACATCATTTTCAAAGTCATCCAAGATAACCCCGAAATAACAAGAGATGAAATCTGTTTAAAATTAAAAGGTTCTGTGGGTGAAAGAATAGTTAAAATGGCAATCCCAAGAATGGAGAAGGAAGAGTTGATTTTAAGTGCCACAAAGAAGCCCAAAAGATACATTATAAAAGAGCAAAATTCGGGTCTTTTTTAAACAAGTGTTGCAGGCTCTTTGCAACACATCCGCAACACATTGAGGGTCAGATTGATAAGTGTTGCATATTATATGTATTGCAACACATTGCAACAGATTTTAAGGAGTGCCTATTGCAACACAATTGCAACGCATTCAAGGGATATGATTATTGCAACAACTTTGGTTGTTGTTGCAGATAATAATATCTTTATCCTTGAATGGAAAATTTAATTAAAAATAGACTATGGGGATAATCATTGATAATCATTGGAAATACGGTCATACAACAAGGATATTGAGACTGATAGAACCCCGAAAGGATAGTCTTCTCGTCTCACACACAGATCTTTCTGACAAGAAAAATCGACAAAAACCACGCTTATATCTATCAGGGACGGACGGGGAATTAGCAAGGTTGGAACAACACGGATAAATGAAGCTAATCTTTTTCAAAAACCTCGCTATGGGGGGGGTAGGGGCAAGTTACATCATAATAAATTAATAATATAGTCATCTCGCAAATTTTTTGCGAAAAAGACAAAAACAACATGAGAACACCAACACCAAAACAACAAAAATTCATCTCCTTATTATTGGAGAATATGGGAAAACAGAGAAAAACTAAAACGCTAGGAGGAATAGCAAAAGAGGCGGGATATAGCAATGCTATGGCCTCAAATCCTCATCTGATATTACAGAGCAGAACCATTCGAAAAGAGTTAAAGGAATTCATTAATAAGCTACGAGAGAAACGAGACATGGCTCTCGATGGGTTAACTAAAGAGAAGATAGAAAAGGCAAGCGCCCGGGATATAGCTGGCACACTTGATATACTAATTAAAAATCAACAACTCTTGGGCGGTAATACTACAGAACATATAACCATAACAGAAGAAGAGAAGAGAGAGGTAGATGAAGCATTCGAAAGTAACACATAGAGAGGGGGGGGGCGTGCCCGTATACCCTTAAATGTTTTGAAAGTTTGTGATTTAGGTACCCTCTCCTATTTATTCCAACCAATTTTAGACAAAAATAAAAAGTAATAAAAAAATATGAAACTTATATTATCAAAAGAAAACTTTAATGATATGGCAGAAATCTGTGGAGATGAAATGCAGTATATTGTTAAATTAAAAAACGGGGAGTGTTGGTATCTCCCCGACTTAGAAATGTGTTTTAGAAATGTCTTCGAATATGTCCTTAGGAAAAATCTGATGGAATCGACAATTAAGACCTGTGATGAGATTTTAAAGATTGTTAAAGAAACAAAACAGAACATTGAGAAGGTTTGGCTGGATTCCGACAAACTGGCACTTAAGACGCCAAAACGATAATCCAAACTCTTAAAAAGTATGGCTTTGAGTGGGTTTCTGAGGGTTTAGGGGCATTCTTGGTGTCTAGTTGGACATAATAACATTGAGAAAAAATCGTATCTCGTAGCTCTTGTCATCTGAAATAGATTTATTTAATTATAAGGACGCCTTGAAAATTAGTTGTCATTTAATGCTTACTGACCACCTCGTTCCATCTTCATCAGTCACAGAGCAATAAGTGCCTTCACAAATACTATCAATAATTTCTACGTAATATCCTTCTGGAAAATGTAATCTTGTTATTTGCCCACTATATTGTCGTCCACTATAATCAAAATCTATTAAATCATAACATCGGCCATTACTTTGATTGCAAGCCCACGGTTTTTCAGAGCCGTATCTTCCAATAGGTACCTTGATATCTTCGTAGGTTCCATTTGGTGTATTATTTCCTCCTAGAGAAAGAATAAATCCAAAAACTACAATGACACCAAAGGTTGAAGCAATAATCATGCCCCAGTTTATTTTTTTCGCTTCTTTTTTTTCCTCCATAAATTTATTTTATTATCAATACACAATAATCTAAACACTGTTCTCTTGTTTGAAACATTTTAGAAACCCCCATATAATCAATCTGCCAATGGTCACTGATACTCGTTGCTCCTCCCCAATAACATTCTTTAATGCAACTATTTCTCTTTTTGTTGTGGGAGACAAAATAAACCGCACAAATCAAAACAATAATCACCACCACTGTTATAATTTTAATTGATTTTTTCATAAACTTATTTTTATTCTTCCCATCCCCAAATCATATTCATTTGGTCTGGGATAATTCTAAATTTTAAAAAGTCCGTATTCTCATCAAAGTTTTTTCCGTCTTTAGGAACAGGCACCCATAATTCAAAATTTCTGCTTATTTTGGGAACATTAAAGGTTATCCATCCTCTTCTACTGGTATTCGGCTGGATATATCCTCCGACTATCTCTGGTTTTTTTCTAAGGGAATACTCATTTGCATAATTGTATTTATTTCCACTTATTGTAATCATGGGCGTTGTATCTACTAATAAAACTTGATATGGGTTGTGTGTTATGTCTGATTCTCCAATGTCTTGAAACACAATTTCTACGGCTATCAATTGTTCTGCTAAAATAGTGTCTTTTAAAATGTTTTTAATCCTTCCTTCATATGGAAATATACTTATTGCCTGCTTAACAGCTATAGAATAATTGTTTAAAGTTGCCGTATCCCCTATATTATAAATTTGTTTTTCTGTGTTAATACTTTTTGGTTTTATGAATAAGTATCCAAAAATAAAAAACACCATCAATAAAAGTAAAACAATTTTAAACCAATTTTGTTTTAGAAAGGTTTTCATAGATTTATTTATTTTTTATTAAGGCAATGTTTCGCAGGCAGAACCATCCTTGTCTCTATCAAGTGCGTGAATATCATTATTTACTCCACCACAATATTCATAAGCCTCTTGAGCCTCTGCGTGAGTTTTAAAATCATCACAATTATAAGCGTTATAAGAACATATTATATCTGTTTTGGGCGAAGTGGTTGTTGTGGGCGGGGTTGTTACGAGTGGCACAACAGGGGATGACTGACAGCCCATCCATAGGCCTCTATTGTTTTCTTCCGCTTCTTTTTGTGCTTGAACGAATTGTCCTGAATATTTAACATCGGGAGGATAGGTATAAGCGTATGCGTAACCCTGCCTTACAAGATAGTCGTTAACAAAAATATTACCAACCCAGACATAACGGAGAAGACGATCATATTTATCTGTATCAGAAACATCTTTTTCCAATTTAACCCTTTTACCCTCAACCAATTCTTTGTTTTTGTCAGATGCTTCCTTGCCGAAACACTGAACGGGTTTTCTGGGGTCTACTGTTTCTGGGGTATCTATGCCAATATAGCGAAGTCTTTGTCCGCCCTCGATTTCGATGGTGTCTCCGTCAATTACCTTGACAACCAAGTAGGTGTTTTCTTCTTGTTCTGCCTGACCATTGTCCGCCTGTTCTTCAATAACCCCTTCTTGATTTTTTTGTCCTTGTTCATCACCCTCTTTTTGGGGAGATGGTATTAAGATTATCAAAATGATAAATACTCCCAAAATCATACCGCCCCATTTTAGGAATTTTCCCATAAATTTATTTTACTATCATGCAATAATCAAAACATTCGTCTTTTGTCTCGAAAATTCTATTATCGAACTTCCATACCATCTCTCCACTGCCCGAAACAAGAGATTTTAATCCATTGTTTTCTTCTGTGCGAAATGCGACGTCTTCTCCATAAACACACTCCTTAATGCATTCATTTCTTGCGATTCTGTGCTCGTTTATAAAAATAAAACCTACTACGATTACAATAATTATTAAAATGACTATATCCACTTTTTGTATTTTTAATTTCATAAATTCATTAAAAAGATAATACTCTGATTAATATTCATAAGTTTCATAATCTGGAAAACCACCCGTGCCAGTAGAATTCCCCTCAAACAAAGATTCCCCAATA
>Ga0116157_10003554_pt1 | contig 14857 bp, 13 predicted proteins | sample AD_UKC048_MetaG_FD_89882 | JGI IMG/M metagenome (GOLD analysis project Ga0116157, IMG submission 89882) | Active sludge microbial communities of municipal wastewater-treating anaerobic digesters from USA - AD_UKC048_MetaG | ecosystem: Engineered > Bioreactor > Anaerobic > Digestate | place: USA...
AAGGTCCTGCGGTCCATCTTATTCAAGATAATCCCCCCACTCTTCTTCAAAATAATTAACCAGGGCCTGGTTATTGAGACGGTTGGTCTCCAGCTTTACATGGGCCTTCATATCCTCCGGAAAAATAAATAACTGCGCCAGTGTTTCCCGGTTGAGGTATCGCAGCGAATCCGGCAACTGGTCATACCATATCCGGTTATCATCGGTGTAGGCCATGATATATCCCCACTCTCCAAAAGAAGGTACATAATTATGATAGGGCTTTGTAATAAAACCAGCCGCCTGCAGGGTGGTATCCACACACCAGAAACTTTTAGGCGCTACATATGGAGATGTACTTTGTACTACGGCCACCGCACCCGGCGACATCGCCTTTTTGAGGAGGTTATAAAAAACAGTACTGTAGAGTTTACCTACTGAAAATCCCGATGGATCGGGGAAGTCGATGACCACGGCATCATACTTTTCCCTGTTTGATCTCAACCATGTCAGGGCATCGGCATTATGTACCGTAACTTTCTTATTCAACAGCGAAGACTGGTTGATTGAACGCAATACTTCCTGGGTGGAAAACAAACCGGTCATCTTTGCATCCAGATCCACCAGGTCAATTTTCTCTACTGACGGATATTTTAGAATTTCACGTATCGCAATCCCGTCTCCTCCACCCAATACCAGTACCCGCTTCAGGGAGGACACCGAAGAAAGTGCCGGATGCACCAGGGCTTCATGGTATCGGTACTCATCAGCCGAACTGAATTGCAGATTTCCGTTGAGAAAAAGACGCAGTTCCCGCTTGTTACGCGTAATCACAATCCGCTGATAGGGAGAAGAAGTGGAATAAACCACCTGGTCATTATAGGTCATCGTCTCGCTGTACGACATGATATTTTCTGAAAACACAAAGGCCACCAGTTCGGCCAGTAATAATAAGATGGCCAGCATCCGCAACAGCAACCCCTGGCGGATCTCATTTTTGAAGTAAGAAGCCAGGTACCAGCCCACCGCAATATTTAATATCCCGAAAAATAAAGAAGTGCGGATCAACCCAAGATGGGGCACCAATAATAAGGGGAAAATCAGGGAAGCCAGCAATGCGCCGATGTAATCGAATGTAAATACGCGGCTCACCAGTTCTTTGAACTCCACTTTATCCTGCAGGATCCGCATCAGGATGGGAATTTCCAGTCCGACCAATATACCGGTGATTGATACCAATCCATATAAAATAATCCGGAAGGAAGCCGCCATCGGAAAAACCAGGAACAGAATGGCGGCACTGAAGCCACCGATCAATCCGACCAGCAATTCAATGCGGATAAACCACTCCAGCAGATTTCCTGAAAAATAACGGGAGAGAAAGGACCCGATACCCATAGAGAAAAGATAGACCCCGATAATGGTGCTGAACTGGGTTACACTGTCACCCAACAGGTAACTGGCCAGTGTGCCGGCCACCAGTTCATAGATCAGCCCGCAGGTGGCAATTACAAAAACTGCCACCAGCAAAAGCCACTGTGCCCCGTTTTCCTTCCGCATACTCATCAATGAATCGCGGAAGCAATGATGATGGCGACAGACAACATAAAGAATCCGGCCAGCAGGGCCAGGGCGACATTCTTATTCTCCAGGATTTCTTTACGCAGATTATGTTTAGGCGTCATCACTTCCAACAGGAAAAAAGCCACCACCAGGATGCCGATTCCCAGGAAAGAATAAATAACAGAATTCAGGATTAAGTTTGCCATATCATTTGTATTAGGTGAATTATTTATGATAGCCCGGACCACTGCTGCTCCAATCATCCTGGCTCTTTGAGGTGAACATTCTTCCGCCGTTCAGGTTATGCCAGGCCAGGAAAAAAATCACAAAGGCCGTGGTTATAATAAACCACCGCAAGGGGAATAAAGGGGACTGTGCTTTAAAAAAATTAATCTGCTTCATGATAATTTGAATAAGGACTGTTTCTCCATCGTTCTGATTCCTGGTACATACTGTAGAGATAAATGGCGACGGGCCAGATAAAAAACAAGAGTAAAGACAACCAGAGATTCCGGTTGCTGGTTACATCATAAATCCCTTCCACGGTAAAATCCCGGACACCACTGTATCCGGCTTCACGGGTTCCCTGCAACTGCAGGAAATACGTGCCTGCCGGAATCCGGGTGAAATAAGCATTCTCCGTGGTACTTCCCTCCGACCAGGACTCCCCATCACTGACGCCGTGATAATACTCCACGCCTTTCTCGAGATTATACTCCTTCCCGGTATTGGCATTGACCAGGGTGGCTCCCAACTCAAACCAGCTGTTACTGACATTGGAATAAATCACCAGCTTGAGGTTACTCTTCCGTTTATCAAATACATATTTCCCGGTAACTGCGGAAATGGTGTTGGTCGAATCGGGAAATGTATAGTTGCTGAAAAAAAGCTGTTCCGATTTATTGCCGGCCGAAGTCAGGTAATGCGTAAAGAGAACGGCCAGTAAGCCAATAACCACCGCTAAATAAAGTTGCTTTCTTTTGATTGATCCGGGCTGTACCGCTCCCACGCCGGTACGATAGTTCAATATCGCCTCCGGAAAAGCCCCCCTTAATGCACGGGGTGAAAGATGCTCACCTTTGAACCAACGGATCCCTTCCAACTTGTCCCGTTCCTGTATCCAGATATAGGGAGGACTGATATATTCTTTACAGGTGGTTTTCTCATTATCAAAGAGATTATATGGAAACTCCCCTTTGGCCTCCACAACTTTATACGTGTATGAGTTAAAAAGCTCATACGTTCTTTTTTCATAAATGATTTTCTTCTCATTGACATTCAGGATCACCGGCGACTCTGCTGCCTCCCGGAGAAAAATCCAATGCCCGTCATATTCACTCAGGAAGGCAAAACCCTGCTTTTCATTAAACAGGGTGTATTCCCGCCATTGGGAATGATGCTGATTTTTCTCCTCCTTCGCCGCATATCCTACAATTTTATAGTTCACCCCGTTTAGCCGTCCTTCAGTACCTATGGCCAATGCCATACTTCCAACTGGAAGCGAAGTGCCTTCTTTTTTAAAATCAGCCCCGTTTTGAAAACTAAAGGGTGTCCCGCAATTCGCACAGGCACAACTTTGTGCCAGTGGGAAGGTAACCAGGGTTACCGGTTGACTGCACTGTTTACAGGGGAAGGATTTGGAAACCGGCTCGGTTACTCTTAAATCTTCCAGGTATAAGTGATCAAGGTCTGCAGGATATACCTTGAAGGACTGCAAATCCTCGTCACTAAAAACCAGGATCGTCATCTGCTCCCCGGAAGGCGAAGAATAGTCAAATACCGTAAATCTGGAAGGATGAAAAGGCATGAAAAGTTCCCCTTCTGCCTCCCAGGAAAGAGTAACCTGCTTTTTGTTCAGTATAAATTCATTGCCGGGTAATAATTCCTTGAGGCTTCCGGGATTGCTTCTTTGAAGAGTGCCGATACTCAGATAATTCTCCGGTTTAACCGGTTCCATGATATAATAAAGACCATAACTTTCACCCATCCATCCAACGCTTTTATCCTCCCAGGCAATGGTCCAGTAGTTAAATACACTCTCTTCAAACCAGCAACGGCAACAACCCAATACGGTAAAACGCTTTCCTTCCCATTGCCCACGCGTACCGGGCTGTATACCCGATTGTTTCTTCAGTACAGTTCCAAGCGGACGGGCGCTTACGGTTTGCTCACTGGTTCGTGCTAATACCGAGCCACATTGTGTACAAACCAACAGCTGTGTATGCGGGTTGACAAAGCTGACCGGTTTCTGACAACCGGGACAACTCGCCATAAAGTGGGTGCTAAAGTCCATCAGCGGCGAATTGTTTGAACGTGAAGAATTTCCGCCTGGAAAAAGGCAGCCAGGGATTCGAATATCCCGTTTACCGTTCCATCATTATTCCGCATAAAATTGCTCAGGTAAATATCCATATTCACCAACTGATGTTCGGGCCAGGTATGCAGGGAAATATGGCTTTCGCTCAGACAGACCAATGCGGTGAAGCCCCCCCCGGGAAAGTCATGGTAAATTTCTCCCAGTTTCTGCAACTGGTATTTTTCGATGAGCTGGTCAAGGGCTGTTTTAACAGGCGCTGTTCCTGACAGCAATCCGGCGTCTGCCACAGATAGAGAGGCGATGATATGTGTGCCTGGCTGGTAATCCACTGAATTTCCCCGGATAGTTTTTGGTATGGATCACAAGTCTATGAAAAAAAACGGGGATGATAAAAAAAACATGTACTTACCGGTTCTCCAGAATCTGCAAGATCATCTCCTTTTTCCGCTGGCTGACCGGAATGGAATGCCCGCTGACCAGTACCAGGGCCCCGCCATCCGTTTTATCATACATCTTGATCTTATCGGGATTAACCAGGTAGGAATGATGGGTCCGCAAATACCCGTGGGGTTCAAGTATGGCTTCATACTCTTTCAGGTTCTTGGAAACCAGGATCGGATCCGCTCCGTCGATATAGAATTTGGTATAAGTACCCCCTGCCTCACAATAAAGGATATCACTGATTTTTACAAAATAAGTGGATTCAATATCCTTTAGTACAATCTTTTTATCAGGACCGGGTTTGGCAGACAATTGTTGCATCAGTACGGCCAACTGGTTATTCAGGTCCGATTTACGGATATTGGTCCTGGCCCTTTCCATGCTCACCGCCAGTTCGCCAGGATCGACCGGTTTCAGTAAATAATCAATCGCACTGAATTTGAATGCCTGAATCGCATACTTATTATGTGCCGTTGTAAAAATCAGTTGAAAGGACGGGTTATTCAATTGCTTTAAGAGGTCAAATCCGGTCCCGTCTTCCATTTCAATATCCAGGAAAACAAGATCCGGATCAAAGCTGAAAATTTTGTCCAGTCCCGTTGTGACCCCCTCTGCTTCCGCAATATGATCATCCGGTTTACCAATGGAGGTTACCAGTTGCCGGAGACCGCTCCGCAATTCAGGTTCATTATCGATGATGAGTATGCGCATATTATATATCTTCTTTATAAAGTAATGGCAGATGAATCTTTACCTGTACCCCTTTTTGTCCATCTACATGATCAATACTGAAACTCGCTTTTGTTCTTAGTTTTAAATTAAGCAGGTAAATCCGGTCACGGATGATCTGACTGGCCCGGCTTACATGCCCCTCTTTTTCCAAGGCTCCGGTCACCAGTCCTTTCCCGTTATCTTCAATAAGGATCAGTAGTTCTTTACCCCGCTTGCTGAAATGCACCCGGATCTCACCCGCATAATCAATTCCGCTGAATCCATGTTCCACACTGTTTTCCACAAATGGCTGTATAATCATGGCCGGGATCTGCACTTCATCTGTTTCCAGGTCCGGATCCGCCTCTATTGTAAAGCTGAATTTCTGCGGAAACCGGATTTTCTGAACATCGAGGTACTCCCGGAGAAAATCGATCTCCTGTTCTACCGTTACATATTCTTTATAGGTGCTCTCCAGCGTCTCCCGCATGATATGACTGAATTTGGAAAGATTGACGGCAATGGCCTGTCCGTCATTTTCCCGGATGGCAAAGCTTTGCAAGGAGGCCAGCGCGTTAAAGAAGAAATGCGGATTCATCCGGGCCCGGTTCAGCCGTTGCTCAGTTTCAAGAATTTTCTGTTTATGTTTTAACGATTGCTGTCGCAGGAAAAAGGCAATCACCATGGCCACCAGCAATCCGGCCACCCCGATCAGGATCCAGATTTGTTTCTGCTGGGCCAGTTCATGAATGGTACGCTCATTTTTGGCCTGGTTATATTTCTTCTCCAGTTCATTGACGGTCCTGGCACGGTCGGCTGAATTGAGACTGTCGTTAATATGCTTCTCCTTATTCCGTGCAAATAATGCCTCTTTGTAATGCCCCGCCTCACTTTCTATATCATAAATCAGACTCCAGGCATTCGCGATGAGTGGCGGATATTTTTCGGCTTCACAATAGAATAAACAGGAGTCGGCAAAGCGCCGGGCTTCTTTAAACTCACCCATCCGCCGCAGCAGGTTACCCTTATCGCCATACAAGGTTGTCAACTGCCGATTATGGATGCCATGCACACACATGGCCAGGGCCTCGTCAATAAAGCCCAGTGCTTTTTTATATTCCCCCCGGCTTTCATAAATCGCATTCAGCCGTGTCAGCGCTATTATCTGTTCCTTTATATTTTGTACTTCCTCCGCCACAGTCAGCGCTTTTTTAACATAAAACTCTGCTGTATCGGCATAAGCCGGCTGCTGATTATCCTGGAAATAGAAAAAATACCGGGCCGTGATTTTATTCAATAGCTCTGCCTTGGTCACTGAGGCATTCAGTTTTTCCACGAGCCGTACGGATTGACGGGTGTATTCAATTCCTTTATCTGATTGTTTCAACCGGTTAAACACCTGGGCGATATTCAGTAAAAGTGAGGCCTGTTCCATTCCATTATTATCTTTCTCAGCCAGTTCAAGCGCTTTCAGGTTAAAAGAAAGGGATGCCGTAAAATCCGCTTTGTTCTCCGCCACAGCAGCCATCATTTTATAAACAGGGGTCTGCCGGGAAGGCGGGCAATTACTGTACAGGTAATACTTCAGTGCATTCTCCAGGCAAATCATCGCCGAATCCAGTTTTTTCACTTTCTGCAATTCCTGTGCATAGATTTCATAACCCAGGGCCTGGCAGTTTTTGTCAGTGGATTGCAGCAATTGAGACCAGTCTGCTTTAGCCTCCGACACGGGGCAATCGCATTTATCCTGTCCGTAAACAGAAAAACCGGTAACCCAAAATACGAATAGTACAAATTGTCTCAACATGTCCTTTTATTTTTACAGGATCATTATACACTGACCAATGCCGGTACCGGGCCGCCGTTCATCATACTCATCCAGCAGTTGGCGCAATGAACTGCCTGTAAAATAAGTAAAGATGAACACTCTTCCCTGAAGTCATCATTGATTTGCAGGGTAAAATCATGGATCATTTTCTTCCAGTTGATCTTTGGCAGGATGCCCAGTATTTCTTCGCCGTGCTTATTCAGGAGCACAAAGCGCAACCGCCAGGCTCCGGAACGTTTAAACCGGTATATCTTCCGGCGAAAGGGAAAACTCAGTTCCATCACGGCCCCGCGATTAACCTTCATCCGGCTGAGTAAGACCTCTTTCCGGTCTTCCAGCCGGAAGCACTCCCATTTCCCTGTGCCTGTATAGCGCAAACAATATCTGTCAACTACCCGGAGAGTGGCCTCCCGCATTGTGATATCCTTGTAGATCAATTCCCCAGCCAGTTGCTGATGGGGATCAAAAAGAAGGATATGGGTGTGTGATTCAGAAACCAGTTGCATGACTGTAAAGCTACAGTCCCGCCAGTCCCTGTTCCGGCGAGCTTAACAGAAAACACACCAGAACTAACAACTGATCTCCTGAAATTAACAATCGAAATGGTAAACGGTCTGTTCCGGCGTCCTATAACCCCTGCCACAAATTTTCACCCGTGCATTCACTCCCATCGTTTAAATAATACAGTCCGTCAGTTGTTCATCAGGCCAAAACGGGCGATAAACGAGTATTAGGTTTGAATCCGATTAAACAAGCCCCCATGAATCCACCCTTACTCCGCCGCACCCTTGGCATCAGTGTCATCCTGATTGTCGCTTTGATTACTTACCGTAAAACCGCCAATGGCAGCATTACAGCAAAAAACAACGGAAAATTACTTACTGTAACAGCCGCCGCCCGGTTAGCCGGGAATCCATCTCCTTCACCGGTTCTGGTAAAAGGATTGTTGCGAAAGAATCAGCAAAGCGGGCATATTTTCCTGATTGATGAGGACTCCGTAAGTACCAACCCCCAACCCCTTTCATGCCGGTTCACCGGAATTGAAGTTTCCAATCTGGAAGGATTGACCGAAGACACCGAACTGGTTGTTGAAGGTCATCCCGACCGGCTGGGTATTCAGGAAGGTCTTTCCAACTGCACAATCATTTCCATAAATAATGGTACCGTATATACGGACCGTTTCCCTGAGCATTAGCCGATGTTTTCATGCAAGCGCAGGCGGGTTCCATCACGGAGCCCGCCTTTTTTAATTACCCGGTTGCACCGGCGAACAAATCACCTGTTCCTTCCCGGCCATCACTTGCTTGTTTCGGCTGGCAATTTGTTTATCTCGGCTGAAAAAAGACAGACGGGCAATTAGTTTTATGCGACTAAGTAATATCTCTTTACTAAAAAACATAAAAATGAAACTAATCCGTCTTCTCTTCATCCTTATGCTGTCAGTACCTGCCTTACTATCTGCCCAACCCGGTGGCAACCGGGGTGGCAATTCCAGGGATGGTGCCCAAAACACGCAAAAAGAAATGGACCTGCTGTTTGACAATTCCTTTCTTTTCACAAAAGGGACGATCAACCTGCCGGGTGACCGTTCTTCCAACAAACCAGCCATGCTGGAAGCCATTGCTGAAAGTGATAAAGTGATCGCTGAATTTGAAACCAGGGTAAATGCGTTCCTAAAAAACAAACCCACTGCGGCAGTAATTAAAAGTAAATACCATGTGATCACCAGTAAAGTGCATGGATTAACATTCGCCATTAAAAACGCGGCAGATGGTTTCAATACGGGCAGAAGTATTTCCTATGTTTCATATCTCCAGGAGCTTTATTGTACAAAGCCTATATCGCCGGTGCGATGAAAGTGTACCCGGAAGCCATTTCACTCGAGGAAAAACTGGCGGAAGCCGAAGCTGCCATTAAACAATACGGCAGCCGGGAAGACTATATCGCCAAAATGGAGAAAAACAACCTGGAATGGGTAAAAAGTCTGCGGATGAAAAAAGCCGTGATGAGTGATCCGGCCATCGAACAAATGGTGAAAAAAAGATACGAATCCAGCTGGGCCGAGGACAAGATCACCGTAGTGAAAGTACATATTACTTCTGCCTGGGTCATCGAAAAAAACGTACTGGATATCCCCCTGTACAAAGAAGCAGATGTGAATATGGCCATAAAAAAAGCAGATGGCAGTTGTGGTTTTGCCACAGGCCGGGTGCAGCAAACGTATGAAGGCGGCGGTAAATACAGTGCAGCCACTCTGGTAATGCCCGGCCCGCCGATCATTGTTCCCTGCGAAAATCTTAATAAATAATCCATTAACACACAACACATGAAAAAAATATTCTTGTTTGGTTTACTGAGTATCTGCCTGAGCCCTCTGATCGCCCAACCCGGCCGGGAAAATCCGCGCAATTCCCCCGATGCAAATCCTTATGAAAAAGTATTAGAGGATACGGCCAGGGGAAAACGCACTGCCAAATTCCTAAAAAATTTTATGGTTCCACAAGTATTACGAGACTACTTCACTTCATCTCCCTGCAATGATTTCCAGGCATTAAGTGAAACCAGGATACAACAGTTTGAGGCCTTTGTACAACAGTTTCTCAGCGGGCCCAGCGATCCGAAACAAATGAAAATGGCCACCGAGAATTTTAAAAAAGCAGGGACTGGCAGAAGTTTCGAACAGATCGATTATCACTTCGGCTTTATTGAAAAACAGGGCACTTTCACGAACGATCAGCAGACCCCGGTGGAAAACCTGATCTGCCGGGCCAAAGGAAGTATTCAGGCATTAAAAAGTGAACTCGCATACCTGAAGGCATTGAAAAAAATATTTCCCGAAACGCCGGGTGTGGATGATGGCATCAGCCGGATTAAGGAAGGGTTAAAGCAATACCCGGATAATAAAACCCTGCTGGCGCTGATCAAAAAGAACCGGGATGGCGAAATCGCAGATATATATATGCCCAAGGCAGTAACCAGTAATCCGGAACAGGAAGGCTGGTTCAAACAATATTTTACCCAAAAATATCCGGGCTATACACTGGTGAGTCAAGCCCTGTTGACCGCCGACTGGTACGTTAAGAAAAATGACATTTCCGGTTTGCCTGAATACCGGCAGATCGGGACCGCCATCGGGGCAAAGGGTCCGGATGGAAAATGCCGGATCATCAAGATCGATTTGTACCAGGATTATCTGGGCGGCAAGTTCAGCAGCTCCCGTTTCAAGGAATTCACCGTTCAGGAAATGGCTTGTGAAAATTTAAAGTAGCGGCTAGTTTAATGAGTTAATATACCGGAATTTACAGCGACAAGAAAGTGGTACCAGCTTCCTGCTTAATGAAATCTGTCAGGCCGGCTGGCAGAAATACTGGTTTTCACCCGGTCATCTGACTGATCGGGTGAAAACCAGTATTATTCCAAAGCAATAATGAAAAAACAATCGGTCATGGATCTGCCCAGGCAGGCTATCTACCTTTCTCGACCTGCATCCGCATCATGGTGAGCATCAGTTCACAACCGGTGGAACCTTTCAGCGCATCGACCATTTTACGGGTTGCTTCCTGCTGGGTATCGGCGGTTTTATATTTTTTATCCATTTCCATCAGGCAATCACTGACGGCTGAACCAGGTTTTGACACCTGCAGTAATGCGCTCATCATACGTTGCAGGTCATCGGGCGACAGTTCTTTTGCTCCTGTTTCATATGTTTCTTTGGCACTTGTTGCCACAGCGGCCTTTTCAAACAATTTCATGGCAGCAGGCGGCATGGAGTCCTTTACTTTATTAAAGCAATCACACATGTTTTGCGCCATTTCGGGGTACTTGTCCTTTCCGGAATTACAGGCGGCGATTACAAGGGTCAGGGCGAGGAGGGGTAAGATTTTTTTCATTGTTTTAATTTAGGTTGTAAAAAAAATGATTCTGTGCGGCTTTCCGGATGCACATTAACAGATTGGGCCGGCGAACGAATGAGTGTCCGGCGATAATAAATAAGTGTAGAAATACCAGGAAAGAAAACGGGCCATGCCTGGAAGACACAGCCCGGTTTTCGATCACCCTCAACCTTTATTTGAACACCATACGGTATCCATAAGAATTATTCAATCCTGTAAAGGGAATCATGTTTTGTACGCCATTCTTCCAGTATACCCCTTTCGAGACATGGGACCCCAACTCAATAGTACCCACTACATAAACATCCGTACCATCGGTTCCAATACCAAAGACACTGGCCCCATCGGGTGCGGTCGTACTGTTGCTGAGACTTACCTGCGTGCCGTTTTTCCAATAGACGGCCTGGTAGGTATTTCCTGTCTGAACCGTACCTGCAGCATATACATCAGTGCCAGATACCGCTATTCCGTAACAAGTGCCATAATCTGTACTCAACGGGGTGGCTTCGGAGTTTCTCCACAAAGTGGGCTTGCCGTTGATCATGCCGGAGCAATACACGTCCGTTCCCTTTACCAGGATCCGATGTAATTCTCCCTGCGTTTCCTGTCCGGTTCCAGCTGATAAAGTCACCCCGGTTCCATTTTTCCAGTATTTTGCCTGCTGATAGCCGGAGTTGGGGTTATATTCCAATCCAGCCAGATAAACGTCATTTCCATTCACCTGCATATCGTACACCCGTACATTGTTTGTCCCGTCTGTAATGTTGCTCAACACTCCATTCTTCCAGAGCTTTATACGATTGCCGCTCACTCCATCATTCCCTGTGCCGGCGAGGTATACATTGGTCCCCTGGATGGCCATACAATTGGGCCGGAAATTATCGGAATACGGCAGGGTGTAGATCGCGGATCCGTTTTTGTATACCACCATATTCCGGCTGCCCGATTCAATACTTTCCCTGTTGGCCAGTACATAGACATCCGGTCCTTCCACTTCCATGTCATCCGCGAAAGCGGTTTCGGTGACGCCGTCGGCAATGGTTTTAGATACGCCATCCGCCACATAACGTATGAATGTATTCTCTGTGGCACTGTTGACTTCGATAGTTAGTACATACAATTTCTTTGCGACTTCAGCCGATTTGTCTTTTTTACAAGCGGTAAAAAAAAGGCCAAGCAAAACGGGCAAATAAAAAATTGGATTTTTTGTTTTCATTTTACGGTTTTTAATATTTGAAATTTAAGTGGTGACTTCTTTTTTATTTCTGATACCGGTAATCCCTCCGGCCAGGGTGATCACTCCGCTCAACAGTAAGACCCAGAGACCTATCCCAACGGTTCCGAATTTTTTCACATCCGACTGGTACTTCATGGAAAGTAATACCACTAATACCCCAACGATCAGGGCGGCATAGTAATAACTCTTTTTTTTATCGAAGTAGCCGGTGATAATCATCCCGATTCCGAGTATGATATAAAATTTGGTGGCCCCCTGCAATTTCAATCCGCTTACTGATTGTCCGAGGAGTTCCGTAAACGGCAGAAATAACGCAATGATGATCAGGGCGCCACCGGCTATGGTCAGATAACGATGTAATGAATTCATCTTTTGTAGTTTGGTGATTAATAGTTCGGGATGTAAATAAAAAAAGTAAAACAGCGGTTTTCCCGGAACATTAATAATTGAATGCAGGTGATGAACAGGCGCAGGTGAGGAAGAAGTAGTTGAAAAGGGTGTGTATATAACTCACCCCCCTGTTTTGCGGCTGCTGTAGTTCCGGCCGACTGTTGGCGGACGGAATAAACCCGGGAGGACAGGCTTAAAAAACCGGGCTGGATCGGACACTGTTTAAATAAACGCAACAGCAGCCGCAAAAACAGGTGTTACGGGGATAAGGTGAATTGACATAGGACTTCAGCTTGCTAATCTTTATTGAACCAATAAGCGGCAGTATCCGTAACACATGTACCGTCCGCTTATGGAAGTAAAAGTAGAACAGGGGGAAAATGGAGCAAGGGGAAAAAGAACAGGATTTTGTGTTTTTTTCCTGAAGCAAATCAGTTGGCAGTTGACAGTTGGCAGTCCGCAGTTGACAGTCGGCAGTCCGCAGTTGGCAGTTGGCAGTGGGCAGTCGGCAGTAAACAGCCCCTTCTTAGGAGGTTGAATCTTAATTTACAAAATGTACTCGCTTTACGAAATGCCTTTCGTACTTCGTACTTCTTTCTTCGTACTTCTTTCTTCGTACTTCCCTTTCCTACTCCCACCGATCTGTACGAAACGGCGATGCCGGAAATCCTTCCTTGTTGTACAGATTCGCCTCCACCGGGCTGTTGGTCCAGGCATAACGAACGGCAACTGGCTTGGGCACCTGTTTGCAGGTAACGATGATCTGGCGACCGACGATGACGGCCTCTGCCCAATAGAATTTTTTATCCGCACCGGCTACGGCAAACTGTTTTAAGGGACCGGCTTTGGCCAATAATCCTTTGCCGGTATTTTTAAAGTCCAGAATCACCTGGTTGCCCTTAATTTTAAAGGAACTGAATTGTGGACCCGTGCTGGGTAATGAAGGTTTACCATATACCACCCGCATGGCTTCGGCGGCCAAACGATCGCCCACTTCCTGTTTTTGCACCGGGTGTATATTTAACGGATTACCTATATCAGTAGTAACCGCCATACCGGTATTCGGCAGCGATAAGGTAGCAGATTGTGCTTCCCTTAGATACCCCCAGTTGGCATCCGCCGGTTGTGACTGAATGGCCCCGAAAGTGGCTAACTGGACAAAGAGAAAAGGAAATTCACCCTGTCCCCAGCGCTGACGCCAGTCGCGGATCATGGCCGGAAAAAGTTTGTTGTATTCAATCGCATCCGCTTTATTATCGGCATTGCTTTCTCCCTGGTACCAGATGGCCCCCTGAATACTTAATGGCAATAAAGGAGCGATCATCGCATTGTACAATACAGCAGGCTGGTGTTCCAGGGCGCCAAAACCACCGGTAAGGTCAGGTAATACCGCAATGATATCATACCGGGTATTCCCTTTGAGTTCGATGGTGCGGGAGCCTGTTGTTACTGCAAATTTCACTGCGCCATCACTCAATCCGCCGCCCCCCTGGTCATCCTGCACTTTGATCACCAATATATTTTTCCCTTCTTTAAGCACACCTGCCGGAATTTTATATTTCCGCAACGCATCCCATTGACGCATCGTGCCGATAAAGGTTCCATTGATATAGGTGGAATCGATATCGTCAATAGCCGGCATATCCAGTATAGCTTCTTTACCAGCATCTGCTGCATCCACATTGAAAGAAAGACGATAAGCCACAATTCCATCCAGTGCCGGAAAGCCCTGTGCTTCCCAGGGTTTGGGCAGGTACATTTCCTTCCACTGACTATCATCAAAGCCTGGCACTACCAGTTGCTTCATATAATCCGCTTTCGCCTCCATTGTACGTCGGAAGGCTTCTCTTCCTTCCTGGAGTTTACGGCTCATGTCCTCCAGTTTTAACGGATGGATTTTATCAATAAAATTCTGACGATACGTTGAGAAGTCATGTAATCCTTCAAAGCTGGTCCATGATTGTGCCGGGGTTCCTCCCCAGGCGGTTACGATCAGCCCTATGGGTACTTTTAATTCTTGCTGAAGTTGTTTGGCGTACCAATAAGCCACGGCCGAACAGGCACCGACTGTTTCCGGGGTTACCGCGGTCCATTTGGTAGAAACCGGCAGGTCTTTCTGCGGACTTGTAGCGAGTGTCTTTTCGACCACCATAAAACGGATGTTATCATTCCGGGCCGTTTTCAGCTCCTGCGGATAAGTTTCCTTCAGCATATCCATCCGCCATTCCATATTGCTTTGTCCGCTACAGATCCAGACTTCACCGATTGCTACATTATTAAATTCGAACGTTTTTTCTCCTGCCCACACAGCCATCGTACCTGTCTTACCAGCGGATGCCGCATCCAGGAATACAGACCAGTTACCGTTTGCATCTGCATAGGCGGGATAATTCTTTTCCAGGAAATCCACCTGAACCAACTGACCGGGATCCGCCCAGCCCCATACGCGATTTACTTTTTTCTGTTGCAGCACCATATTATCGGCAAATAGGGCAGGC
>Ga0116157_10003558_pt1 | contig 14853 bp, 14 predicted proteins | sample AD_UKC048_MetaG_FD_89882 | JGI IMG/M metagenome (GOLD analysis project Ga0116157, IMG submission 89882) | Active sludge microbial communities of municipal wastewater-treating anaerobic digesters from USA - AD_UKC048_MetaG | ecosystem: Engineered > Bioreactor > Anaerobic > Digestate | place: USA...
CCTGCCAGGTAGGCGTGATGGCGCGCCGCCCACAGCTTCGTGCGCTGCTCCGGGGTCGTCGCCCACTGGAAGTGCTCGCCGCCGAAGTCCGCGGCGACGGCCTGCACCGTCGAGGCCTGCTCCTGCACGCTGGCCTCGGTGCCATGGAATTCCATCAGCAGCATCGGTGCCTCGGGCAGGGTCAGTCGGTCGTGCCGGTTGACGGCCCGCACCGCGTGCGCATCGAGCAGTTCGCAGCGCGCGATCGGCACGCCCATCTGGATGACCTGGATCGTGGTGCGCACGGCCGCGTCGACCGTCGGAAAGCTGCAGGTGGCTGCCGACAAGGCCTCGGGTTGCGGGTGGAGCTTCAGCGTGATCTCGGTGATCACACCGAGCGTGCCCTCGCTGCCGACCATCAGCCGCGTCAGGTCATAGCCGGCCGACGACTTCCGGGCGCGCGTACCGGTGCGGATGACCTGCCCCTGCGCCGTCACGACGGTCAACCCGAGCACGTTCTCGCGCATCGAGCCGTAACGCACCGCGTTTGTGCCGCTGGCGCGCGTGGCGGCCATCCCGCCGAGACTCGCATCGGCACCCGGATCGACCGGAAAGAACAGGCCGGTGTGACGGATCTCGTCGTTCAGTTGCATCCGCGTCACGCCCGCCTGCACGGTGACCGTCAGGTCGTCCGGCTCGACCGCCAGGACCGCCTTCATGCGCCCGAGATCGACGCTGACACCGCCCTGCACCGCCAGCAGGTGCCCCTCGAGCGATGAACCCGTGCCGTATGGAATCACAGGCACCTCGTGCAAATAGGCCAGTGCCACGACAGCGGCCACGTCGTCGGTGCTCTCGCAGAAGATCACGGCCTCGGGCGGCGGCACGTCGAACGGCGACTCGTCCCGGCCATGCTGCTCGCGCACGGCGCAGGCGGTCGAACACCGGTCGCCGAAACGCACCTTCAGTGCATCAAGCATCGCAGCGGGCACCGGACGGGCCGTGAACGACGGGAAAGCAGGAGTCACAGCAGGTGCAGTCATCGTGAACGGATCAGGCGGCGGAAGCCGCCATTGTTCATCGCGCACGCCGGACCGGGTGTTCGGGCATCATCCAGCCCCGATCCGGCCGCGGGCGCCGGCAGCAACACACTGACAGGCACAACCCCATGTCCAACCGACTCACTCAGATCGCCACCCGCACCGGGGACGACGGCACCACCGGTCTTGGAGACGGCAAGCGGGTATCGAAGGACAACCCGCGCGTGCATGCGATGGGCGATGTCGACGAGCTCAACTCGCAACTCGGCGTGCTGCTCGCCGAGCCGCTGCCCGACGACGTGCGCGAACTGCTGGTGGTGATCCAGCACGAGCTGTTCAATCTGGGTGGAGAGCTGTCGATCCCGGGCTACGAGTTGCTGAAAACGCAGGCCGTGATTCAACTTGATGAGGCCCTGGCCCGCTACAACGACACGTTGCCCAAGCTGAAGGAGTTCATCCTGCCAGCCGGCACCCGCAGTGCCGCGCTGGCGCACGTGGCGCGCACCATCGCCCGGCGCGCCGAACGGGCGGTGGTGGCCCTGGCCGCCGCCGAATCCGTGCGAGACGAACCACGGCACTACCTGAACCGCCTGAGCGACCTGCTGTTCGTGCTGGCGCGCGTCCTCAATCGCGCCAACCTGGACGGTCTGGGCGGCGACGACGTCTACTGGAAAAGCGAACGGCTGCAGCGGGATGCCGCCGCCGATTGACCGGCGACATCTCGCTTCGGTGCGTCAGCGACGCCGCGCCTTGACGGCCTGACTGAGTGTGTCCAGCACCGTCAGGGTGTCGTCCCAGCCGATGCAGGCATCGGTGATGCTCTGGCCGTAGGACAGCTTGGCCGGATCGTCCTTGCCCGGGGTGAACTTCTGCGCGCCGGCGCTCAGGTGGCTCTCGACCATCACGCCGAAGACGCGGCGGCTGCCTGCGGAAAGCTGCGCCGCGATATCGCGCGCCACGTCGTTCTGCTTGTCGTGCTGCTTGCTGCTGTTGGCATGCGAGCAGTCGACCATCAGCGTCGGCGGCAGCTTGGCCGCTTCGAGGTCCTTGCAAGCCGCCTCGACATGCGCCGCGTCGTAGTTCGGCTCCTTGCCGCCGCGCAGGATCAGGTGGCAGTCCGGGTTGCCGGTGGTCTCGACAATCGCGACCTGGCCGTTCTTGTGAACGCTCAGGAAGTGGTGCGGTCGCGCGGCAGCCTGGATCGCATCGGTCGCGATGCGGATGTTGCCGTCGGTGCCGTTCTTGAAGCCGATCGGCGCCGACAGGCCCGATGACAGCTCGCGATGAACCTGGCTCTCGGTGGTGCGTGCGCCGATCGCACCCCAGCTGATCAGGTCACCGATGTACTGCGGGCTGATGGTGTCGAGGAATTCGCTGCCCGCGGGCACGCCGAGCCGATTGATCTCGACCAGCAACTGGCGCGCAATGCGCAGCCCCTCGTCGATGCGGTAGCTCTCGTCCAGGTAGGGGTCGTTGATGAGGCCCTTCCAGCCGACGGTGGTGCGGGGCTTCTCGAAGTACACGCGCATCACGATCTCGAGCGTGTCGGCATGGAGGTCGCGCTGCTCCTTGAGCTTTCGCGCGTACTCGATGGCCGCCGCCGGATCGTGGATCGAGCAAGGTCCCACCACGACCAGCAACCGATCGTCCTTGCCGTTCATGATGCGGCGGATGCGCTTGCGGGTGTCTCCCACCAGCGCCTCGATCGGCGTGCCACGGATCGGGAAGAACCGGATCAAGTGCTCGGGCGGCGGCAGCGGCGTGACGTCGCGAATCCGTTCGTCGTCGGTCTGGCTGGTCTTTTCGCTGAGCGCGCGACGGCCTTCGTTGGCAGCGTTCTGGTGGGACATGGGGGGCTCCAGGGTTCGGGTGGATATCTGCTCGTGATGGAGAAAAGCCTGCCTTGCCGAAAAAAAACCGCCGGGGGTTGCCCGGCGGTTTTGAGATTCGGTTTGCGTTTCGGTCTGTCTACGCGCTTGCCTCTCGTCCGCCGGTGCGGTTTGAGAACCAGAAATAGAAGAAACCAAAAAAGTGCTTCATTGCCTGGGCAATGTAACACGCGCGCCTCGTACCAGACCTCAGGCGGTGCCGCCCACCGTCAGCCCATCGAGGCGCAGCGTGGGCTGGCCCACGCCCACCGGGACGCTCTGGCCTTCCTTGCCGCAGGTGCCGACGCCGGTGTCGAGCTTCATGTCGTTGCCGATCATGCTGACGCGGGTCAGTGCGTCCGGGCCGTTGCCGATGATCGTGGCGCCCTTGACCGGGTACTGGATCTTGCCGTTCTCGACCCAGAACGCTTCGCTGGCCGAGAAGACGAACTTCCCGCTGGTGATGTCGACCTGGCCCCCGCCGAAGTTGGATGCATACAAGCCACGCTTCAGTCCGGCGATGATCTCCTCTTTCGTCTTGTCGCCACTGAGCATGTAGGTGTTGGTCATGCGAGGCATCGGCACGGCGGCGTAGCTCTCGCGTCGACCGTTGCCTGTCGGCTTGACGCCCATCAGCCGCGCATTCATCGAATCCTGGAGGTAACCCTTCAGGATGCCGTCCTCGATCAGCACGTTGCGCTGGCTCGGATTGCCTTCGTCATCGATGTTCAGCGAGCCGCGCCGGTCCGGCAGCGTGCCGTCGTCGAGCACGGTGACTCCCTTGGCCGCAACGCGCTGGCCGATCATGCCGCTGAAGGCACTGGAACCCTTGCGGTTGAAATCGCCTTCGAGCCCGTGGCCGATCGCCTCGTGCAGCAGCACGCCCGGCCAGCCGGAACCCAGGACAACGCTCATCTCGCCCGCCTTGGCCGGACGGGACTCGAGATTGGTCAGCGCCGCGCCCACCGCGTCGTTCACGTAGCTTTCGATCATCGCGTCGTGGAAGTAGCCGTAGCCGAAGCGGCCGCCGCCGCCGCTGCTGCCGGTCTCGCGGCGCACTTCGCCGTTGATCGTCTGCTCGGCAATGACCGTCACGCTCAGACGCACCAGCGGCCGCACGTCGGCGGCGCGCGTGCCGTCGGCACGCGCCACCAGCACCACGTCGTACTCGCCGGCGATGCTCGCCATCACCTGCTTGATGCGCGGATCCTTGGCACGGGCCAGCCGCTCTACGCGTTCCAGCAAGGCGACCTTCTGCGTGCTGTCGAGCGAAGCGATCGGGTCCATCGGCGCATACAGCACCCGACTGCCGGCCACCTTGCGCGTCGTGTTGATCTTGACCCGCCGGCTCTGCCCAGCCGCAGCGATCGTGCGCACCGTCTGCGCCGCATCCATCAGGGCCGCTTCGGAGATGTCATCCGAATACGCGAATGCCGTCTTCTCACCCGCCACCGCACGCACACCGACGCCCTGATCGATGCCGAAGCTGCCGCTCTTGACGATCCCTTCCTCGAGGCTCCAGCCTTCGCTGCGCGTGTACTGGAAATACAGGTCGGCGTCGTCGATGCGGTGCGTGGCGATCGCCTGCAGCGCACGGGTCAGCGTCGCTTCAGTCAGACCAAAGGGCTCGATCAGCAAAGCCTGGGCGATGCCCAGACGTTCGATGGTGGGTTCGCGCGAAATCATCGGTGGTCTTTCAAAGCTGGAAATGATTGTAGAAGTGGGTCTGCAGAAGTACTTTCAAAGGGCAAACATCCACGCCCTCCGATCAGCTCGCGGACTGCCCCATGTCGCGCGCATCAATCAGCGGCGCGGCCCTTCAGTTCCAGAGCGCGCGCGTAAAGCGCATTGCGCGGAGCGCCACTGAGCGCGGCAGCCAGCGACACCGCTTGCTTCAGCGGAAGCTCGGCCAGCAGCGTTTGCAACACAACGTCGTGGCGAACCGTTTCGTCGGCCGACTCGCTGGGGGCCATCGCGTGCACGACCAGCACGAACTCGCCGCGCAGCCGGTTCGCGTCGCCCGCCAGCCAGCCAAGCAGCGCCGCTGCCGGCAATGTCGCCACGGTCTCGAACTGCTTGGTCAATTCGCGGCAGAGCGTCACGATTCGCGCACCACAGGCTTCGGCCAGGCCCGAAACCAGCGCCTCGATGCGATGTGGCGCCTCGAAAAGAACCTGGGTCTCCACAGCCACGGCCAGCGCCTTCAACGCAAGCGCACGCTCGTTTCCCCTGGCGGGCAGGAAGCCGATGAATCGAAACCCGCTGCCGACGGTGTCTCCCGCCACGCTGACCGCCGTGATCGCGCTGCTGGCCCCGGGTATCGCCACGACGGCGCGCCCCGAGGCCACGACCGCGGCCACCAGAGCCGCACCGGGATCGCTCACCGCCGGGGTGCCTGCATCGCTGACATAGGCGACGCGCTCGCCACGCGCCAGCCGTGCGATGACGTCTCCGGAAGACGACTGCTCGTTGTGCTGGTGCACCGCGAGCAGCGGCTTGTCGAGGCCGAGGTGGCGCAACAGCGGTGCAGTGTGACGAGTGTCCTCGCAGGCCACCGCATCGACCAGCGAAAGCACGTGGATCGCGCGCAGCGTCAGGTCGGCCAGGTTGCCGATCGGCGTGGCGACGACGTACAGGGCGGCGGCAGGATACTGCTGGCTGCCGGCAGCGGCTGAAGCTGCCTGGAGCAACAAGGAGGCGATGGGTGTGGTCACGACGAAGACGGTGGGAGATGGAGGCGAAGCCCGCGCGCTGGCGCATCTTCTGGCCCACGGGCTCACGCTCGTGCAGCGCAATTATCGGGTCGCAGCCGGACCTCGTGCCCGTGGCGGGGAAATCGATCTGATCCTGCGCGACCGCGAAGGCACGCTGGTGTTCGTCGAGGTCAAGACCCGCAAGACCGATGGACACGGCGGGGCCGCAGCCAGCGTCAGCGAGACGAAGCAGCGCAGCCTGATCTTCGCGGCGCAGCACTTCCTGCGAAGCTGGGCCTCGCCACCAGCCTGCCGGTTCGACGTGGTGGCGATCGAGGCCGACCGCATCCAGTGGTTGCAAGCGGCCTTCGACGCCTCCTGAGGGCCGCCTCCCGGTCACGCCTCGTGACGATTTTCACGGAACCTGCGGTCAGTACGGCCGTCTTATGATCGACGACCATGATTGAACAGCGCATCCAGCAGCAGTTTTTCGACAGCGCCGATCTCATGTATGCGGCTGCAGAAGTGCTCAGCAAGCCGCTCGCCGAGGCCGTAGAAGCGCTCGTGGGGTGCATCACGGCGGGCGGAAAGGTACTGGTTTGTGGCAACGGCGGATCGGCCAGCGATGCCCAGCATTTCGCTGCCGAGTTCGTTGGCCGTTTCGAACGCGAGCGCCCGGGGCTGGCTGCTCTGGCGCTGACGACGGACACGTCCATACTCACCGCGATCGGGAACGACTACGACTTCAACTCGATCTACTCGAAGCAGGTTCAGGCGCTGGGCAATCCCGGCGACGTGCTCATCGCGATCAGCACCAGCGGCAATTCGGGCAACGTGCTGGCTGCGGTCGCTGCGGCGCACGCCAAGGACATGACCGTCGTGGCACTGACCGGTCGGTCCGGCGGCAAGCTCGGTGCGCTGCTCACGGACACAGACGTGCACATCTGCGTGCCCCACGATCGAACCGCCCGCATCCAGGAAGTCCACGGCCTCGCCCTGCACTGCCTCTGCGATGCGGTGGATCAACAGTTACTCGGAGAACAAGAATGAATCGAATGTCGAAGCTTGCCCTTTCATTGGTGGCTGCGGCCACCGTCTCGACCGCCCTGACGGGTTGCTTCCCGCTGGTGCTCGGCGGCGCTGTGGTCGGCGGTACGTCGGTCTACACCGACCGCCGCACTTCCGGCACCCAGCTCGAGGACGAAGCCATCGAGATCAAGGCCCTCAGTCGCAACTCCGAAGCGATCGGCTCGCGCGGCCGGGTCAGCGTGACCAGCTACAACAGGCTGGCGCTGATCACCGGCGAGGTGACCAGCGATGCCGACCGGGCGCTGATCGAAAAGACGGTCTCGCGCGTCGAGAACGTGCGATCGATCGTCAACGAGCTCGCCGTCGTGAAGGAACTGCCCACCTCGAACGCCGGTACCGACGCCATCGTGACCGGCAAGATCAAGGCATCACTGGTTGATTCGAAGGACGTCTTCGCTCAGGCCGTGAAGGTCGTCACCGAGCGCGGGACGGTCTACCTGATGGGGCGGGTCACCGAACGCGAAGCCGCTCGGGCCGCAGAAATCGCACGGGGCGTGAGTGGCGTGCAGAAGGTCGTCCGAGTGTTCGAGATCATCAGCGAGGCGGAGCTCGCCAACCTGAACGCCCCCGCCTCGAAGTGACGCGAAGCCCGCCTGGGCGGACGATCAGCGCAGGCGCGTGATCAGGCTGGAGGTGTCCCAGCGCTGCCCGCCTGCGGCCTGGACATCGGCGTAGAACTGGTCGACCAGCGCGGTGACGGGCAGCCGCGCGCCGTTGCGCTTGGCCTCATCCAGCACCAGCCCCAGATCCTTGCGCATCCAGTCGACGGCAAAGCCGAAATCGAATTTTCCGTCGACCATCGTCGGGCCGCGGTTGTCCATCTGCCAGCTCTGCGCTGCGCCCTTGCCGATGACACCGAGGACGGTCTTCATGTCGAGCCCGGCCTGGTCGCCGAATGCGATGGCTTCGGCGAGCCCTTGAACCAGCCCGGCGATGGCGATCTGGTTGACCATCTTGGCCAGCTGACCCGAGCCACTGTCACCCAGCAGCGTCATCGCCTTGGCAAAGGCCAGGGCCACCGGCTGGGCGCGCGAGAAGGCTGCCGCATCGCCACCGCACATCACCGTCAGCGAGCCATTGATGGCGCCCAGGTTCCCGCCGGACACCGGCGCATCGATGAAACTGAGCCCGAGTGTCGTTGCCACAGCACAGAGTTCGCGCGCCACGGCAGCCGAGGCTGTGGTGTGATCGACGAAAACCGCACCCGTCTGCATGCCGGCAAACGCTCCGCCCTCACCCAGCACCACCGCGCGCAGATCATCGTCATTGCCGACGCAGGCAAAGACGAACCCTGCGCCTTCAGCCGCTGCACGCGGCGTCGTGGCCACTGTGCCACCGAACTCGCCGACCCAGGCATCGGCCTTGGCCTTCGTCCGGTTGTAGACCGTGACGTGATGCCCGGCACGCGCCAGGTGGCCCGCCATCGGGTGACCCATCACGCCGAGGCCCAGGAAGGCCACGCGCTGGGGCTCGATCGACTCGTAACTGCGCACGCCGAGATCTGCCATGTCAGACGATCGTCATGTGTTCGGTGCCGGCCGCCAGATCGGTGTTGCGCGCGCGCTGGCTGTTCAGCTTGATCTGCAGTCGCAGGTCGTTGACGGAGTCCGCGTTGCGGATCGCGTCCTCGTAGGTCACCGCGCGGCTCTCGTACAGGTCGAACAGAGCCTGGTCGAAGGTCTGCATGCCGTGCTCGCGGGAACGCTTCATGATCTCCTTGATCTCCGCCACCTCGCCCTTGAAGATCAGGTCGGCGATCAGCGGAGAGTTCAGCATGATCTCCACCGCAGCCACGCGGCCCTTGCCTTCCTGGCGGGGCAGCAGTCGCTGGGAGACCAGCCCCTTCAGGTTCAGCGACAGATCCATCAGCAACTGCGCGCGACGCTCTTCGGGGAAGAAGTTGATGATTCGGTCCAGTGCCTGGTTGGCGCTGTTGGCGTGCAGCGTGGCCATGCACAGGTGGCCGGTCTCGGCAAAGGCCACGGCGTGCTCCATCGTCTCGCGGTCGCGGATCTCGCCCATCAGGATCACGTCCGGAGCCTGTCGCAGCGTGTTCTTCAGCGCCTGCTCCCAGCCGTCGGTGTCGATGCCGACCTCGCGCTGGGTGACGATGCAGTTCTTGTGCGGATGCACGAACTCCACCGGATCCTCGATCGTGATGATGTGGCCGAACGAGTTCTCGTTGCGGAAGTCGACCATCGCGGCCAGCGACGTGCTCTTGCCCGAACCGGTGGCGCCGACGAAGATGACCAGGCCGCGCTTGGTCATCGACACGTCCTTCAGCACCTTGGGCAGGTTCAGCGAATCGATCGTCGGCAGCGTCTGCGGAATCGTCCGCATCACCATGCCGATGTGACCCTGCTGCACGAAGGCATTGACGCGGAATCGCCCGATGCCCTGCGGCGAGATCGCGAAATTGCACTCCTTGGTCCGCTCGAACTCACCGGCCTGCTTGTCGTTCATCACAGCCCGAGCGAGCGCCATCGTGTGCTGCCCGGTCAGCGGCTGCGGCGACACCTTGGTGACCTTGCCGTCGACCTTGATGGCCGGTGGAAAGTCGGAGGTCAGGAACAGGTCGGAGCCGTTGCGCGACACCATCAGTCGCAGCAGGTCGTTGACGAATTTCGAAGCCTGGTCGCGTTCCATGAGATTTCCTTCGAGTCCTTAGAGCTGAGAAGAGCACAAGCGCAGCGAAGTGCCTCCCATCGAGCAACGCCCGACGCAACGGCTACGCCGGGCCGATGGGTGGCGCCCCTCGGGGGCAGGAGCGCAGCGACTGGGGGGCCAACATCATCCGGGGAAATTCTCCGGGAACTTCGCCTTGGCGCGCGCTTCGTGTGGCGACACCACGTTGCGCCGCACCAGGTCGGCGAGGTTCTGATCGAGTGTCTGCATGCCAACGCTGTTGCCGGTCTGGATCGCCGAGTACATCTGGGCGATCTTGCTCTCGCGGATCAGATTGCGGATGGCTGCGGTGCCCAGCATGATCTCGTGGGCAGCAACGCGGCCGGTGCCATCCTTGGTCTTGCAGAGCGTCTGCGAAATCACGCCGATCAGCGACTCGGACAGCATCGCGCGAACCATTTCCTTCTCGGCCGCCGGAAACACGTCGACCACCCGGTCGATGGTCTTGGCAGCACTGGATGTGTGCAGGGTGCCGAACACCAGGTGACCGGTTTCCGCGGCGGTGAGCGCCAGACGGATGGTTTCCAGGTCACGCATTTCGCCGACCAGGATCGCGTCCGGGTCTTCGCGCAGCGCCGAACGCAATGCGTTGTTGAAACTGAGCGTGTGGGGCCCGACCTCGCGCTGGTTGATCAGGCACTTCTTGGATTCGTGAACGAACTCGATCGGATCTTCGACGGTCAGCACGTGACCGTACTCGTTTTCGTTGAGGTGGTTCACCATCGCCGCCAGCGTGGTCGACTTGCCCGAACCGGTCGGGCCGGTCACCAGCACCATGCCGCGTGGCTTGAGCGCGAGTTCGGCGAAGATCTTCGGCGCGGCCAGTTGCTCCAGCGTGAGGATCTTCGACGGAATGGTCCGGAACACCGCGCCAGCGCCACGGTTGTGGTTGAACGCGTTGACCCGGAAGCGGGCCAGACCCTGGATCTCGAACGAGAAGTCGCACTCCAGAACTTCCTCGTACGCCTTGCGCTGCGAGTCGTTCATGATGTCGTAGATCATCGAGTGCACATCCTTGTGCTCGAGCGGATCCACGTTGATTCGACGCACATCGCCGTTGACACGGATCATCGGCGGCAGGCCTGAAGACAGGTGCAGGTCGGAGGCTTTGTTCTTGACCGAGAACGCCAGCAGTTGGGTGATGTCCATGGGGCTCGCTAGAAGGCGGGGTCGACGGGCAGGGTGGGGCTGCGCAGCAAGCACTGCGGTACCGCTGTTATCGGCAGATACTGCCAAAGATTATGGCGACGATCGTTCAGAACTTGCAGAAAGTGCACCAGCGCATCGCCCAGGCGTGTGCGGCGGCACAACGGCCTGTGCAAAGCGTCACGCTGCTGGTGGTTGGAAAGACATTCGCAGCCGACACGGTGCGCGCAGCCTTCGACGCCGGCGAGCGCTGTTTCGGCGAGAACTACGTGCAGGAAGGCATTGACAAGATCGCCGCGCTGGCTGACCTGAGGGAGCAGATCCAGTGGCACCTGATCGGCCCGCTCCAGGGCAACAAGACCCGCGTCGTCGCGGAATCGTTCGACTGGGTCCACTCGGTCGACCGGCTGAAGATCGCCCAGCGCCTGAGCGAACAGCGCCCTGCGCACCTGCCGCCGCTGCAGCTGTGCCTGCAGGTCAACATCAGCGGCGAATCCAGCAAGAGCGGGCTGACCATCGACGAATTGCCCGAGGTGGCACGCGCGGTCGCTGCGCTGCCGCGCGTGCGGCTGCGGGGGTTGATGGCCATACCCGCACCGGCGGTCGACCTGGCCGCCCAGCGAGCTCCACACCGCCGGCTGCGGGAGTTACTTTCACTGCTACAGGGATGCGGTCTCGACGTAGACACCCTGTCGATGGGCATGACGGCAGACCTCGAGGCGGCCATTGCCGAAGGCGCCACCATCGTTCGCGTCGGGACGGCGATCTTCGGCGCACGCTGAAGCGCGCGCGTCCATCGGCCAAGGCGAAATTGCCGGCGCATCGTGACGTGCTGCACGCGCAGACAGGCGCCGGACCGCCCGTGAAGGGAGGATTCCATCCAACCTGTGGAGTTACAGTCCTTTTCGACTGTCCGTTTCAACGATCCACGCAGGAAACATCATGCAAAGCTCACCTCGCAGCGGCACGACCGTCGTTCGCAAAACCATCACCAGTCTGGGCATCGGCGCCGCCATCCTCGCCTTGGGAGGATGCGTGTCCACCGCACCTGTCGTGGGCGGCGGCGAAAAGGGCCCGGTCACCGGCTCGGCGGGAGGCGCGACCACGGCCAACGCGAACAGCAGCCTCGAGCACTGCGACCAGACTCTCGGGACACTCGGGGTGGTCGAGGATCAGGCGGCCTCCTGGTTCCAGGAACTGCGCAACTACAAGCTCGGGTCCACGGTGCCGGTCATTCGCATGATGATCCAGCAGTCCAACTGCTTCATCGTCGTCGAGCGCGGCAATGCCATGCAGAACCTCAACACCGAGCGCGCGCTCCAGCAAAGCGGCGAAATGCGCGGAGGCAGCAACTTCGGCAAGGGACAGATGGTCGCGGCCGACTACACGATGAGCCCGAGCATCCAGTTCAGCCAGAACACAGGCGGTGTCGGGGGCGCGCTGGGCGGCTTCAGCGGCGCGCTGGGCGTCGCCGGCGCGATCGCTGGCGGCATGAAGACCAACGAGGCCGCGACCACGCTGATCCTGATCGACAACCGCTCCGGGGTTCAGCTGGCAGCAGCCGAAGGCAGCGCCAAGAACATGGACTTCAATGTGATGGGCGGTCTGTTCGGCGGTGGCGTCGGCGGAGGCGCCGGCGGCTACACGAACTCGCCGGAAGGCAAGATCATCATCGCGGCCTTCGCCGATTCCTACAACCAGCTCGTTCGGGCGGTGCGCAACTACAAGGCTCAGACCGTCAAGGGCGGTCTGGGCACCGGCGGCGCGCTGGGCGTGTCGGGCGGATCGACCGCAGCCTCCAAGGCTGGCGACGCCGCAGCCGCAGCACCGGCAGCCAAGTCGACAACGAAGACGCCGGCGGCGGCCACTGCGACCAAGCCGGCCACCACCACCAAGCCTGCCGCCAAGAAGCCAGCCGCGAAGCCTGCGACCACCACTACCACCACCACGCCTGCGAAGACGCAATGACGATGTCGGGCCTTCGCGCATGACGCTGTCGTCCATCGCCTTCGTGGGCGGCGGCAACATGGCCGGCGCGTTGATCGGCGGGCTGCTGCGCAGCGGCTGGTCGGCTGAGGCTGTCGCGGTGGTCGAGCCGAGTGCGGCTCAGCGGGAGACTCTGGCCTCCCGCTTCGGCGTGCGCACTCTCGCTGAGGCGGACGCGACGCTCGGCCGGGCAGACTGCGTCGTGTGGGCGGTCAAGCCACAGCTGTTCAAGGCGGCCTCCGCGCCCTGCGCAGCCCATGTCGGCGGCGCGTTGCAGCTGAGCGTCATGGCCGGCATCCGCAGCGACGCCATCGCGCTGGCGACCAGCAGCGACCGCGTCGTGCGTGCCATGCCCAACACGCCGGCGCTGATCGGCGAAGGCATGTCGGGGCTTTACGCACGCACGGCGGTGTCCGCGGAGGAGCGCACACAAGTCGAGAAGTTGCTTGCACCCACCGGCCAGACCCTGTGGGTCGACCGCGAGGAACAGCTCGACGCAGTGACCGCGATGTCGGGCTCGGGACCGGCCTACGTCTTCTATCTGCTGGAGGCCTGGATCGAGGCCGGCACGGCCATGGGTCTGTCGGCGGCGCAGGCCCGACAGCTGGCGATGGCCACGCTGGCCGGTGCGACGTCGCTGGCGCGGGACTCCGACGAGACGCCCGCCATGCTGCGCGAGCGCGTCACCTCCAAGGGCGGCACCACCCACGCCGCAATCACGTCGCTCGAAGCCGACGGGGTCCGGGCGGCCTTTGTCCGCGCGCTCAAGGCGGCTGAGCAACGGGCCGGCGAACTGGGCGACGAATTCGGTCGCTGATCGAGGGCGATCACAGCCCCACCGTCGCCGGCTTTGCCGCCATGCCCCGACTGCCTCCCGCAACACACCCCGGAGACCGTGGAATGAGCAATCTGTCGTACCTCAACCCGACCGCCGCCAGCCCCTGGCAGACCTACCTGTCGCAGGTCGATCGGGTCATTCCGCACCTCGGGCACCTTGCGCGCTGGGCCGATACGCTCAAGCGTCCGAAGCGGGCGCTGATCGTCGACGTGCCGATCGAGATGGACGACGGCTCGGTCAGGCACTTCGAGGGCTTCCGCGTGCAGCACAACCTGTCGCGCGGACCCGGCAAGGGCGGCGTGCGGTATCACCCCGACGTGACGCTGGAGGAGGTCACGGCGCTCGCGGCGTGGATGACGATCAAGTGCGCCGGCGTCGGGCTGCCTTTCGGCGGAGCCAAGGGCGGCATCCGCGTCGATCCGAAGCAGCTGTCGATGAAGGAGCTCGAGCGCATGACGCGGCGCTACACGAGCGAGATCGGCATCATCATCGGCCCGCAGCGCGACATTCCGGCCCCCGACGTCAACACCAACGCGCAGATCATGGCGTGGATGATGGACACGTATTCGGCGAACACGGGCGCCACCGCCACCGGGGTGGTGACCGGCAAGCCGATCCACCTCGGCGGATCGCTCGGGCGCGTCAAGGCCACTGGCCGAGGCGTGTTCGTCACCGGCCGCGAAGCCGCCCGGCGCATCGGCCTGAACCTCGACGGAGCCCGGGTCGCAGTGCAGGGCATGGGCAACGTGGGCAGTGCGGCCGCCGAGCTGTTCGTGCAGGCCGGCGCCACGCTGGTGGCCGTGCAGGACCACACCGGCACGCTCGTCAATCCGAACGGCTTCGACATGGCGGAGACGGCCGCGGTGCTCAAGCGCGATCACGGGATAGGCAACTACGCGGATGCCGAGCGCATCGACAACGAAGACTTCTGGGCGGTCGACTGCGACATCCTGATCCCGGCCGCGCTCGAAGGCCAGATCACTGCAGAACGCGCCGAGCGCATCAAGGCGCGTCTGGTGCTCGAAGGCGCGAACGGCCCGACGCTCCCCGAAGCCGACGATGTGATGAAGGCGCGCGGCATCCTCGTCGTGCCAGACGTGATCTGCAACGCCGGCGGCGTGACGGTCAGCTACTTCGAATGGGTGCAGGACTTCAGCAGCTTCTTCTGGAGCGAGGACGAGATCAACCTGCGCCTCGACAAGATCATGGTCGATGCCCTCAAGCACATCTGGGAGACGGCCGATCGACACCGGATCAGCCTGCGCACCGCAACTTTCGCCGTGGCCTGCGAGCGCATCCTGACCGCGCGCGAGGAGCGCGGCCTGTACCCCTGACCCCTGGGAGTCCCTGCACGCTCAGACTGACCGGTAACGGCCGACCTCAAGTCGGCCGGCCCGCGTCCGACAATCCGTAAGCATGCGTTACGTCAAACCCCTCAGAGCAAGGCGCCCATCGTGAAAAGCCCCTTACCTCGTCGCACCGTGCTGCGCAGCCTGGCTTGCGCCGCTGCATGGAGCGCCTGGCCGGCC
>Ga0116157_10003561_pt1 | contig 14841 bp, 23 predicted proteins | sample AD_UKC048_MetaG_FD_89882 | JGI IMG/M metagenome (GOLD analysis project Ga0116157, IMG submission 89882) | Active sludge microbial communities of municipal wastewater-treating anaerobic digesters from USA - AD_UKC048_MetaG | ecosystem: Engineered > Bioreactor > Anaerobic > Digestate | place: USA...
AATGAAGTAATGGATAAGCTGCCTGGTGGTGACTATTTCTCGTTTGCGTGTTTTATTATATACTAATTCGAGTTCCATGTTAAAGTAAGAACATACTATTATAGCAATGTCCTTATCATCAATAGTCTTTTTAACAATTTTATTGATTTCTTTATTTGGTAATAGTCCTATAAATTTGTTGGGGTCTTTAACAACCTTTTTGGCTGACTGCAGTAATGCATATGACAGTCCTTTGTCTGTTAATTGAGGCATATAAAATATCTCATAAAGATGTAATCAGGCATCCATGTCGCAAGTTCAATAATGTATATCATATGATACCCTTTCACTGTTTTAACATTATTATACGTGTAGATCATTTTGGTGTCCAGATTCATCAATACATCCCTGTATTCCGGTTTTACCATAATCGGAATCGCTTCCGGAACATAGATCGTTCCGTCTGGTGCTATATGTACTTTTTGGTTCTTTGACATACTCTAACTCTTCTGAGCTGAGTACGAATTTAATCAAATTTTTGTTAGCATTTGCTGGTGTTAATAACTTCAACACGCGAGTAATCGCTAAAACTCCACTAATATCTTCGAATCGGTTATTGAATACCAAACGAAAATGATTGTGTTTTTTTTGCAGATAAGCAATTTTAGTACGTTCAGGATTATTAGGATTTGAAATGATTGCTTTACCTTTCTCGGTATCATATTCAAATACATATCCCATTATGTCGCACCAAATATTGATTAATTCGTGCTCTTCATTACTTAATTTTGGGAACTTTAATTTGAAGAATTTGATCTTCTTAAAGTCCTGTTTCATAAAATGATTTTTTTTCATACCTTTGTTTTGTTAAATTAATTACCAATGATTATTAATGATTCAATATCTGTCAAAGTTTTGAAACGTTTGAAGGAGAAACACCCGGGAGAATTTGACGTTTATACAGATAAACAAATCAAATCATGCATCAGGTATATTTCAATACAAATGAGTGAAGTGTTGAAATCCAAACACCTATTTAGTCGCGATAAATTTTTAATGTTTGCGAATAAACGGAGGGTTTCCGTAAAAGCATGGTCCGCATTTATTCTTTGCGAGTTGGCCGCATTCGGAGCATCTACCTTGATCATCTAAGTATTTAGTACAACAATCAGATAGTTGATCACCATTACAATAGTCACAATAAGCTTTCTTTTCTTCGTTGTATGACTGTCTAATCTTTGTATAGGCCATATTAATGAATATCAGGGCAAATATAGCCATGATTATTGCAATGAATATAAAAGGCCAATCACCATCATCCATGAAGAATTGATAGCCAATTCTGCCAGACATAAAAGCAAGGCCAAAGCCGACAACATATATAAGCCGGTAATGAAAACGTTCAAATGATTTGTTCATAATTGTATTATTTGTTCGTACCAATTTACAGAAAAGTCAGAATATGATTCTAATAATTCTCTTTCATCAATAGAGTTCTGCAGTTTGTTTTCTGAGTGCTTCAATGACTGTGTTGATTGATCGTTGTCTTTGACGGAGAGATTCGATGTAAACGTTGGCAGAATGTGGGTTTGTTGCAATGTAATAGCCATGACTGTTACTTAATAAAAGTTTAATACGTCCTGATACTCTGATATAATGAATGACAGCTCTTATCTTAGCTGATCCCACTTTAATCTGATAGTATTGATCCAGGAATTGACGCAACATCTTATTACTAATAGGAGACATTTTAGAAGTCCTTATCAGGTGCTCGACTTTATCAACGAGATCTTTATCTGCACCTTTAGGTTCTATGTTTTGTGTAATATCTTCAAATTCTATTATCATAATGATTAAATAAAAAACCCTGCCATTTCTGACAGGGTTTAACCAAATAAAATTTTAATTTATGGCATGAGTAGTATTAACCAAAACAACTTGGATTACAATAAGTATTCCTATTTAAACTTATAAGTGAAGTTTTATCAGTTATTGACTTATTATAAAGAAGCATGGCTACGCTACCAGCAGCGTTAAATGACACTCCGTTACGTGACACAATGGCCCTCTCAACTTCTAAGCAACTAATAGTTTGCCCTGTGACCTGCACTGTTTCGTAATAATTGAAATCAGTACTCACCGGTCCCAGATTTACCACATCACAAGTGGTGTTATAACCTTGGATTGAGAAAGAGTAATCATTGTTCTGTTTTATGGGTGGACTCGTTCCTTCGTGAGCACTCCCCACTAACACTGCACAGAACATAAGCAGCATTCCGAAGATCAGAAATTTTCTCATGTTATGAAAATTGGTTTATAATTGTGCCTCCACTTAATGGCTATCGGCTTCTCCAAATGAGTACCAAAGATAATAAAATCAGATGATGCTTACAAATAATTCGGCACTTTTCATATTGCCATCGTTACCTTTTTGCAAAGTGTTCCGTTCTTAATCATAACCCATTTGTTCCCATGTACAAATCGTTATCAGATAAATCAGGGAATGGACCATGACGTTCCTGGTCATAATCTTCTTCCTCTGGTTCAGGGTAATCATCTTCAGTTATATCCCATAAGAGCTTACACTTTGGTACATGCACATAACCTGACTTAACAAATTCAATTGGTTTGCTAATGATACCAGCATTAACCAATGAATCCAACATGCCTTGGTTCTCACTGTAGTCTTTAATGAACACCTCATTATCTTTAAGGTTTTCATGTGGTAGATTGATAGTGGCCATTGCAACCGGACTACCATCTACAACATCTAAACATTCAATGGCAATACGATTATTACCATATCTTTTAATATGAAGGATAACATCCCATGTGTTACCATTCAAAGTAATCTTATTTTGTTTCATAGTTTTATATCAATTTAGTTGTTAATAGTAAAAAGAAAGAACGACTACTATCCGGTCGTTCTAATCGGTGATCAATTATGCTGCTATTGCAACACGATTGTTCATTTTAACAGTTTTGCCTGTTATTTGATACGTCACCCTCATAAGTCCATAATCACAGCTGTCAAAGCCAAACACCCCCAAGGTAGATATCTCTGAGAGCCCGGACACCCTTTCTAAGGTCCACACCTATCGTCATAGGTTAACCATGTAATCTCATGGTTGGTTCCCCTTCCTGCTCGTAGCACATTACTCAGTCTTTTTTTAAATAACTCCGTGCTAATGGACTTCAATTGTGTTTCATATGATCCTACAAGGCAATTGGGTGACGACATTATCACCCAACGCCTCAATAGAAAGTGTAGCTGACAGGATCTTATCAGATTACATCCATAATAAACCGGTCTTGCAATTCATCCAACCGAGGAAAATCAAATGGTATTACAGACCGACCTGCACCAATGAGATCATCCAGATCAAATGACCCGAATAATATCCCATCATCAATCTCACGAGAGATTGACAACTCAGAGTTAGATAACCCTGATTGTTTCGCATTACAAACTTTGGCGTTCAGTTTCTTACTGATCACCTTTCTTAGTTGTGTTCTTTTTGTTGTGTTCATGTTGTTGTTTATTTATGTTATTACTAATTGAAAATTGCACGTACATTTCTGCAAAAAGGTCTATCACGATTTACCTTTTCAGCAATTCGGCCGATGTATCCCTATCCTCTCATTCTACTATTATTATATTATTATATTAAGATTATAATATCTAATCATAGAGATGTATTATAGAAAGGATACATTCATAACCCTCTTGCCTCACCCAACGAACTTGTTCGTTTGTCAAATTAAATTTTGGTCCACTTAAAACCATTGTTCATTAGGTGTAATACTTCAGTGATAGTCCATCTGTTGCCCGTAAACAGGCCGTTAATGAATTGGTTATAGGTTTGAATCATGTTTGCATCGGACACGTCAGGGTCGATTACAAATACAGTTAAGTCACCTTCATTATTAATGTAAGATAACAAGTAAGGTCTGTCATTTATGTTCATTTGATTACGAATTAAGTTATTTATAATAAATTGTTATTTAATCTGGCCAATATAATAACAATCCGTTGTGTTCACTCGGGAACAAACTAACAGATTATTACTATAACCTATACAACAGATAACAAATCAATCACACCCTTGCTAAAAAAAAAGAAGCGAAGCGCCCGTAATGGACGCCTCAACTTCTCTTCTTCTTTAAGTTAAGCAGGACATGTTCCCTGTTATGATAACAGGGCTATTTGCAATTCACCGTCAGCTTGACCGATGGCTACATTATCAGGGATATGAAATCCGTTTGATTTTGTAAAACCTTCTTCGGTGTTGATCTGTTTGTTACTTTCAGTATCAACTGCAAGAACGGTGGCAGGATTGGCACATGCTACTGCTGCATAATTGCTGAGATCAAGGTTGGTGATCGCTTTTGACTGTTTTAGTCTGATGCGAGCATAAGTATGTCCATCTTTCTTTGATGGCTTACCAGCTTTGATTACTTCAATTGCTTGAGCAGGATAATCTGCACCCATGCCTAATTTTGCTTCAACTAAGGAAACTTGTAAATTTTTCATAATGATAAAATTTAATTGATTAATAATAGATTTGTTTCTGTGGAACACCCGGGGGGGATGGATGGGGGTAGACAAGCCGGTCGTGTACTATAAAAAAAAGGGGGTGGGGGTATAGAGGAGGAATAATATGATATGGGGTATTTAATGAGAGGTGGAATAATTGAAGAGGGCCTGGGAGGTTTATGTTAAAATATGTTGATAATAAAATTTGATAGTGTGGTGTAATGTTTTGTAATTTTGTGGTTACAAATTCAAATTATAGTTATTCATTTAAAAAATTAGTTATTATGGAAATTTCAAGAGAGAACACAGAGATTATTAAGGTAGCTATGACAGGCAAGAAGGTAGTAGTAAATTATGCCCGGGTGTTGGGTGATTCTGTTGAGAATTGTAAGATAGAGGTGTTTGTTAATCAGAAGCCGATACATCCTGACTTTAGGAAAGCATTAGAAGAGCTGAATCGTTATTTGGCTAATGTTCATTATCTGGGGGGTGACCTTGTAGGTAGTGTACAGGTGACTTCGGTAAGTATATCAGGGGATGCTGCTAATTTAGTTACGTTGGGTGGTAAGTTGGCCCTGGATAGTGGTAATTCAGTTCCCATTGTTTCTGATGCTATTGATATGGAATTGGAGTTGGATGATTGTCCATACAGATTTAGTGACCTTAAATTGAATGTAGGGGTACTGCTTAATGAAGTGTTCCTTTATACTTTTGAAGGTAAACAAGCACAGCTGAAGATTCCTTTTGATCAAACAGCAGAAGGTTTGGCTACAGGTGAAAAGATTGGTAAGAAGAAAGGTAAAAAGAAAGTTGAACCTATCGGGGAACAGATCAACCAAGTTCAGATCGAGCCGGCTGTTAATGAAACAAAAGAACCGGAACCTGTTGCCGATGCACAAGAACCTATTCCAACACCTAAACCGGTTGCTGAAAATGTAAGTACAGAAAAAGATTTATTCGATTAGAATTTAAAGGTGGTTAGTAATGTTGAGTTAGAGGGTGGGTACAATTCGGTACCTGCCCTTTTTTATTTGTATGTACAATTATGTTAATAAGGTGTTAGTTTTATTTTTGAAATTGTATGTACCATTATCAAAATGTTTTTTACTTTTGTACATACAATTAATTATTATGATACTCGCAGTTGATTTTGATGGAACTATAGTTGAACATGCCTACCCTGAGATCGGAAAGGAAATAAAGGGTGCGTTTGAATGTTTATTGAACCTTAAAGAAAGAGGTCACAAAATTGTCTTGTGGACCTGCAGAAGTGGTGAAACATTAAATGAAGCTGTCGAGTTTTGCAGAATGAAAGGTTTAACCTTTGATGCAGTTAATGATAATATTCCCGGTTTGGGTTTTAGTCCAATGCCTAAAATATATGCTGACAAATACATTGATGATAGAAATGTATTTACAAATATAGATTATGATTTTTGGGTTGCCCTCTTTTGGGAATTAAAAGATAAGGTATGAGAACAAGTAAGTATAAGGTAGCACATAAAGACAAAAAAATTAATATGAGGATATCGGATGCTGAAAAGGAAGTATTTTTTTTGAAAACAGGAAATATCAGCAAAGCCCTCAGAATTTTCGTGAATTCAGTAAACACAAATAATATTGAATTAATTAAACAATTTTATAAACATTAAAAAAGTAAAAGTTATGCAAGCTACACAGAATCAGATCAACACTGTTGCAAGAGCAGCACATGAAGCAAATCGCGCCTATTGTATCCTTATTGGTGATACATCACAACCATCTTGGGAAGAAGCTCCCGAATGGCAAAAGAAATCTGCCGTTAGTGGTGTGATAAATATTATTAATAACCCTCTGGCACCTCCATCAGCTTCTCACGAAAATTGGTTAAAAGAAAAATTAGCCAATGGTTGGAAATATGGTGAAGTTAAAGATCCGGAAAAAAAGGAACACCCTTGCATCGTTGATTATGATCAACTACCAGCCGACCAAAAAATAAAAGATGATATTTTCTGCTATACAGTTAAAAGTATGCTAATCTCACTTGGTATCTTTACTGTTGATTTTGAAAAAAAAAGTTTCTCAGCAGAACCCGTAAGTTTGGAACCATCAGAAACATCTGGGGAAGAATCAAATGGTGCATTACCTGAATCACAAGAATAATCTAACCGATTAAATAAACAAGAGTATTAACTTAAAACAATTAGAATTATGGCACGCAGTCAAGACACAGTTTATTACAAAACATTTTATGCGAGGATTAGAAATCCAAAAAATGAAAAGCCAATCATCGAAACAAAAAGAAGAGAAGATGATGATTACGTATTAAAGAAAGGCGAAACAAGAGACGAAGATGGTTATATCGTATTCAATGACCGTTGGGTTGAAGGTATTTTGGTGAACGCAAAAATAGGCGGTTACCATTGGGAAGAAAAAAATGAATGGGTTGATGTTATCGAGATACTACTTCGCGATCACGAAACAAGAGAAGATGTAAGATTAACTTGCACACTCTCAAAATTAGGTCTGGAACTTTTAAATGCATTGTTTAACATTGAAGAATTTGGATTGATCAGAATTGCTGTTTATGAAGATAAAGAAGGATATGCCAAAGTAAGTGTTAATAACAATGGAGAATGGGCCGGCTTCAAGATTAATTACCAGGACTATGAATCTTTAATCAGAAAGTATGAAGGTCGTGGTGGTAAATTGGAACGTGATTTTACAGCTGTAAATAAATTCTTTAAGGAACATTTCGAAGCAATTTTTATACCCAAACTCAAAGAATATTTATTTACACATGATGTTTCACCCCTACCTGAAGGTACTCCCTATGAAAAACCAAAGAAGAAAAATGCAACTGCTCATGATGCAGCAATTCCGGATGAATACAAATCCGAAAACTATCAAGAACGTGAACCGGAACCAACTGCTCCTACAGAACAGTTTGCAAATGACCTACCCTTTGACAAAAAAGAAAATAATGACCTAACAAGTCAAGTTAATCCAGAAGAAATCTTTTAATTGATAATGCTATGATTACAGAAAAAGAATTTGATAAAGTAATGGAGATCGGCTCCAAATTCGTACCTCTTCAAGATAGAGTACTCGTTCATATGTTGAACATAAAACCGAGAACTGAAAAGTTAAACCTTGAAATTGTTCAATCAGTAAACAGACAACATGAAAAGGTTGCTTTTGATGAACACCCTTGGCAAGGTCTTGTAATTGCTGTTGGCCCGGGTTACGATAATGGAACAGGTTACATTTCAATGGAAGTCAAAGTAGGTGACCATGTTTGTCTTTATATGCCACCTGATCCTGATCGTGAAACAGTAATGTTTGAAGGCATGCTGTTCGGTATATTCCGTCAATCAAATATCATGGGTAAGTATAATAAACAAATTGAAAAAATTAAATAATCGTTAGTTATGAAAAAAGAAAACATCAAAATCGAACCTTTAAAACAGGTAGTTACAAGAATTCAGTTAATGCAAGTTTATGAAGAACTCAAAAATATGGGTCACTTACGTGGTGTTGCATTCGTAAATGCTATTGAAAGAAATATGATTCGTATGGATCGTATTTTCAAACAAACCCGAAATTGGGCCTATAAAAATTCACCAAACTCCGATGGTAAACTGAAAACTTACTATGAAGAGTATAACAAAATCACTTCATTGCATTGCGAAATGCTCCCGAATGGTAAACCAAAATTGGATGCCTTTGGTGCAGTAAAAATCAAAAATAAAGAAGCATACGACATTGCTATGAAAGAATTGTCTGAAAAGTTTCCTAAAGAAGAAGCAATGCTGAAAGATTTTGATAAACGTTACGAAAGATTATTGTCAGAACCTTTTGAATTTGAATTTTACAAAATCCTTTATTCAAATCTCCCTGAAGATATTTCTATGGAAGAAAAAAGTGTCATTCAGTTTTTGATTGAAGGTGATCCTGTAAAAGAAGAATTCAAAAATGAACTTCCTGAAATTCCAGATGATTATGGTATTCCAAATAATACCAATGATCTTTCCGATTCAAGAACTGATGGTAAACCAATCATGGAAGATGTGCCCGGACATGTTGAAGAACATTCAGAAAGCATGAAGCATATTGAAGAGTCAAGACCGGCCACACAGGAAGAAGTTGAAAATTTAGCCAAGGAATCCCAAGAAGAAAATCTCCCTTCATCAAATATGACAGAAAATAATGTTGATAACTCAGATGCCATAAAACCTGAAACAGCGGATAATAAATCATTAGAGTAGAAATTATCACATTGGTCAAATAGGGGGTAACTTACCCCCTTTTTTTTAACATTACGTTGTAATTATATGTAAAATAATTTATATTTGCAATATACAAAACAAGATATGGATAACCAGATAGATAATAAAACAGAAATCAAGCGGACAGCACCCAAGGTGAAATACAAGTTTCGCGAAGGAGAAGAAGTAGCTCATGTAGATAACCCGGAATTGAAAATGTATGTGGAAAGATTAGTTAAATCATCACGTACAATCGATGATGGACCTAATGGAAAAAAGGTTATCAATTACATACAAGGTGTTCGTTGTCATTGGTGGCAAGGAACGGAACTAAAAGCAAACATATTTCACACGAAAGAGTTGGTGCCATTCGTAGTTGCAGAAGAAGGTTTTATAGCAATTGAAAAATGGATAGCCAAAAATCGTTAAAATATGGATTTACACAATCAGGTCGAAATGGCCAATTGGCACAAATGGCAACATCGTTGGTCCAATGAATTCCCAGAATATTATATAGGGTTTGATCCCGAAATAGGCGCATGGAAGTATAGATGGAAAGATACCATTTACACTTTACGTGGTGCATTCGGTACAGAGGGGCATGTTGGAATATCAAATAATGATACCCAATATGCTTTTTTATTTGATAAGGTTTATCCAGGAGCAAATGTTCAAACATCTATCATCTTGGATGGTGGTATGGAAAAACTTAAAATTGATGTTCCTACAGGCGGTATCGGGCCACAAGGTCCACAAGGAGTACCTGGAGCACAAGGTTCTATTGGTGCCACAGGCGCACAAGGATCACAAGGTCTTACAGGAGCTCAGGGTGTACAAGGTAATGATGGATCACAAGGTCCACAGGGTGCAACAGGTCAAGTAGGATCTCTTGGAGAAGATTACCCTGATTATGCATCATTAGTTGCAGCATATCCAACAGGTGATGATAAATTTCATATTGTTCAAGCAGACGGAGACGTTTACTATTGGAATGGTGGTTCATGGGCGAATGGCGGTCAGATTGTTGGCCCACAAGGTGCTGATGGTGCTCAGGGTTCTGCCGGTACACAAGGAGCAACCGGTCCACAAGGACTAACAGGATCACAAGGTTCTACAGGTGCAACAGGCGCGCAAGGTGCAACAGGTTCTCAGGGTGTTACAGGAAGTCAGGGTGCTACAGGTGCTCAGGGTACGCAAGGACCACAAGGACCACAAGGAGTACCAGGTGGTGGAGGCGGTGGAGGATTATTAAGTGTAGAAGCATTTCCATTGGCAACAGCAACTCATAATACACCAAATATTCAATTAAATAGACTTATAGCAGTTACATTATTAACTCCTGTTACAATAACAGTAAGCCAAATTAGTATATATCTTACAAATTGGAGTAGTGCTTCAAATATTAATGTAGGTATTTATAGTACATCATTTGCAGCAGATGGAACAATTCAATTAGCATCATGTAACTTATTAGCTTCGGCAAGTAGATCAGGTGCACAGACAGTACAAAAAGGAATTGTTTGGTTGACATTAAATACACCAATAACATTAACAGCTAATGAAAGATATTTTTTAGGATATGTTGATCATGAAGGTTCATGTAATATTGCACATAAACAAAATGTAATTAGTTGGAATGATATATGTTTGGCTGTTGAAAGTGTAACAAGTGGAATTGCATCAACATTAAGTGGTGGTTATTCTTTCAATTATGCACCTTGGATTGCATTAAAATAATTTAGTATGAGTTTTTTAGTAATAACGGATAATAAAATTGAATTAGTTGCTGGTGCTGAAAAACTACCGGCAATTGAAGAACTTATTTCTCGCGATCGTTCCGAGGGTAAGAAATTTATCCGTGATGCTTACACATACATATATTACGTTTATTCACCTGATAGTATCTGCCGTAATAAATATCCGGAAGATCGTAAACAGTTTGTAATAAACAACTTTTTACCATCAAGGAAAAAAGAAGATTTTGAAGAAAATAAATATGTAAAGGCAGTGATTGAAGTTTATAATGATTTGAACTTATCACTGTCTGAACGTTTTTATAATGACCTTAAATCTGATATGGAAGAAATGCTTATTTATTTACGCAATATTCCATGGACGAAAAAATTAAAAATCAACCAAGAAGTAGAAGTAATGGTTGGTGCTGAATTGCAAAAAATAATGGTTAATGTAACAATTGATCATGATAATTCACAAGCAAAACTTGATGCTATTGCAAGAGCAGAAAAGATAATAGATCTCGAAGAAAAGTTAAAAGATAAAGTTGCTAAAGAGCTAAAAGAAAAAACAGTTAAAAAACGTCGTTTATTCGAAAACCAATAATTATTATGGAAACAAAATTAGGTTTACAAAAAGGTTATGTGATGATCGCAGACCAAAATCTTACAGCCAACTTTGCTGACTTAGGAGGTCCTATTGACATGCATGGCAATCAAGGTATCGTTTTCTGGTTAGATGTTGAAGTTGGTACCTCAACAAACATCCAGATACGTGCTAAAGCAATGTTCTCTGAAAATGGTAATGAAGGAGAATTTGATTTTCCTATTGAAACAATAAATGCTTCTTTGGATAAGATAAATCCATTAGTATTTGAATTGACTTCATTAGTAGATCAAAAAATACTTCTTACTGTTAATACAGGAAATCAAGTACCATTTATAAAAATCCAGGTTAAAGACAGCGCCGGTGGATCAGGAAAAATTAAAGCTGCCTATTACACTAAATCATAATTACCATGGAACCAAAAAGATCAGATGAAAGTTTTGGTCCACAAGGGCCACAAGGAAACCAAGGTGTACAAGGTGCACAGGGTAACCAAGGAAATCAGGGAAACCAAGGTAATGATGGTGCGCAAGGAAGTAATGGAGCTCAAGGTCCACAAGGTGATACCGGAGCACAAGGATTGTCTGGTGCACAAGGATCAACAGGAGCAACCGGTGCACAAGGTCCACAGGGTTATCAAGGTGCAACAGGAAGTCAAGGTGCAGATGGTGCTCAGGGAGCAGATGGCGCACAAGGACCACAAGGAAATGATGGAGCACAAGGAGTACAAGGTTCGACAGGTTCACAAGGCGTTCAAGGTGCTATAGGAGCAACAGGATCCCAAGGATTTCAAGGTGAAATAGGTAGCCAAGGACCGCAGGGAGAAAATGGAGCACAAGGCGCTACCGGTGAAACAGGACAAATTGGTTCATTGGGAGAAAGCTATCCTACATTACTTGCTTTAGAAACAGCTTACCCAACAGGAGATCCATTAAACAAATTTCATATTGTTGATGCTGATGGTGATGCATATTATTGGAATGGTAGTGCATGGGCTTCTGGTGGTCAAATTGTCGGACCACAGGGTGCACAAGGTAATCAAGGAACACAAGGAGCAACAGGAGCACAGGGCGCACAAGGAGCAGATGGCCCACAAGGTTTTCAAGGAGATACGGGATCGCAAGGTCCACAGGGTTATCAAGGAGATCAAGGCCCACAAGGTTTTCAAGGAGATACAGGTTCACAAGGTCCACAGGGTTTCCAAGGAACGCAAGGATATCAAGGTGATGCTGGCCCACAAGGATTAACAGGTTCACAAGGGTCAACAGGTGCCACAGGTGCTCAGGGATACCAAGGTGATGAAGGTCCACAAGGGGCAACAGGTGCACAGGGCACACAAGGAGCAGATGGACCACAAGGTTATCAAGGTAGTCAAGGTTCTGATGGTGCACAGGGTTCGCAAGGTGCTACAGGTTCTCAAGGTGCGCAGGGAGCGCAAGGTGTTGGTGTAAAATCATTGAATAAATCAATGACAATAATTTCGCCTACAAATACTGATAACTTTACATTATGGAGAACACCGGTTGCAATTACAATATCAGCTGTACATGCTGTAGTAAAAGGTGGTTCTTCTCCAAGTTGTAATGTTGCTGTTTATAAACATGCTAATCGAAACCAAGGTAGTCCAACCACAGTTGTAACTTCTGCGGCAATTACCTCAGAAACAACAGCTACAAGTATGACGGTTATAACTTCCAATAATGCAAATAAAGTAGCTGCAGGAGAATTTGTATGGATAGCAACACCAACAGTAAGTAGTGTTCCTAATTCTGTTTCAATAACTATAACTTATACAGAAGATTAATTATGGCACTAACAATTGGAAATAAAACAAATGTAAATACCGAATCTATAAATTCTACTACTTATACATTTGCACATAATAATAATGCAAGTACAGATGCATATTTATTTGTTAAAATAACTATACCTAATTCAACAACAATTTCAGGTGTAACATATAATGGTGTTGCAATGACTCAATTATGTAGATATAGTGGAGGAGCAAATACTTATACTGAAATATGGTATTTGGCAAATCCGGCATCAGGTTCTAATAATACTGTAATAACATTTTCAAGTGTTCCTTATGCACCATTATCATTATTTGCAATATCTGCTTCAGGTTGTGATGGTGCTGGTAATTATCAAGGAGCAACTTATGGTTCAACTCCAAGTGGAAGCATTACAGTATCAGCTAATTCAATGATATTCATGGATGTTGTAGGTAATGAACCAAGTGCATATACAATAGATGGAAGTTCTCGTTCAAGAGAATATTCTCATTCTATTTATAATGGATGTTATGGTGCATTTTCAGCTTCAGGATTAACTTCCGGTTCAAAAAGCTTTTCTACAACAGTAGCAGGGCAGAATTATTTATTAGCATTTGAGATAAAAGAAAAAGCAGCAGCAGCAAGAACACAAAGAGTAATAATAACAGATTAAAAGATATAAGATATGATAAGCATTATAACACCAAGTCATAATACAAGATACTTAGAACAGGTTTACCAATACCTTTCTAAACAGACAATAAAAAATTGGGAATGGATAATTTTATTAAATGGTGATGGTGATTTGAATTTACATTACACAATTACATCGGATATACGAGTAAGAAATTATCGTTCAATGTTAAACACTACTAATATAGGTGCTCTTAAAAAGGAAGCATGTTCTCATGCATCAGGTGATATTATACTTGAACTTGATCATGATGATTTTCTTTTGGAAAATGCATTGGAAGAATGTGAGAAAGCTTTTGAAGATCCAGAAGTTGTTTTTGCTTTTTCCGATGCATTACCAATAAGACCGGATAAAACTGTCGTTGAATATCGTAAGGATTTTGGATGGAAATATGAACCAACATTATTTAATAATGAAACGTTTTTACATCCTGTAACACCAGAAGCGATACCTCAGAATATCAGTAAAATTTGGTTTGCTCCTGATCATTTTAGAGCATGGAGAAAGAGTACTTATGATTTAATTGGTGGTCATAATGAAGAAATGCCTGTAGCCGATGATCATGATTTGATTTGTCGTCTTTATTTACAAGGCAAGTTTGTCAAGATTGATAAATGCTTATACATCTATAATGTACATGGTGAAAATACATCGTTACAGAAATCACAAGATATTCAAACATTAATGATGAATAACTACCGGAAATATATTGAACCTATGATGATGAAATGGAGTAATGAAAATTCATTACTTTGTATTGATCTTTGTGGTGCAATAGATACCCCTCCGGGTTATTTAAGTGTTGACAGACATAATGCTGATTTTAATATGGACTTAAACCACCATTGGAGATTATTGGCAAATAATTCAGTAGGATTGATTAGAGCAAATGATGCTATTGAACATATGAAAGATCCTATTCACACCATGAATGAAGCATATCGTGTTTTAGCACATGGTGGTATGTTTTTAATTGATGTACCTTCTACTGATGGAAAGGGTGCATTTTGTGATCCAACACACGTTTCTTTTTGGAATGATAGAAGTTTTAGATATTATACAGAAGCAGCCATGAGAAGATATTTAGAACCTGAATGTAAATGTAGTTTTCAAATATCATTATTAGAAAATATAATGAAGTACGATAATCTACCCTATGTAAGGGCACATTTAATTGCTGTAAAAGAAGGCTCGCGAATAATGGGGCAATATTTATTTTAACCTTTAAATCTCTCTAACAAATGAATGCAGACAACATCGCTTCGGTAG
>Ga0116157_10003562_pt1 | contig 14841 bp, 15 predicted proteins | sample AD_UKC048_MetaG_FD_89882 | JGI IMG/M metagenome (GOLD analysis project Ga0116157, IMG submission 89882) | Active sludge microbial communities of municipal wastewater-treating anaerobic digesters from USA - AD_UKC048_MetaG | ecosystem: Engineered > Bioreactor > Anaerobic > Digestate | place: USA...
TGATGTAAATCCAAATGAATGGCTCAAAAAAGTATTGGAAAAATTACCAGATACTAAAATGTCAGAATTAGCCGGTTTATTGCCAATTGGAGGGGAGGTAGTGTAGTTGCTCGGATGGATACAAAGAAAATACTTAGTCGTTTTTCCTCAACATTTAATACATAGTATTTTCAGACTTCTGCACGACATAGTGAGTAACTCAAGTAAACAAGAAAAATTCTTCATCCATAGGGGCAAATGGTTACAGGCCAAAACTGTTGAAGTCTTAGAGACGTACTTTGGTTTTGAAGGCAAAATTTTTAACGAATATAAAGTTGATGGACGAGGTCAAGATGTCTTGTTTCTTAAAGATGAACTTGCTTTAATTATTGAGAACAAGGCTCATAATGAAGTTCGATTCAGTGGCGTTCCTAATGTTAAAACTATATTTGAACAATATCTCGCACGATTTAAAAAATCGATTCAAAAAGGTTATGATCAATGTTGGAGAGTTAAGAAAAACTTTCTTCAAAAAGATGAATTCAAAATAACTTATAATCAAGGGAAGAATGCTGAATTAATTACAACTAAAAATTATCCGAATGTTTTCTCAATAATTTTAACATTAGATGAATTTCGAACACCACAAATTAACACAACAGATTTACTAACTATACATCCAGATGATGACAAATTTCCATTATCTATAAGCATAGATGACTTTGAAGTGATTTTATTAACCTTAAAAAAAATGAATAAAAGCTTGAATGAGCTAACCAAATATCTAAAGCTTAGAGAGCAAATGCAAGGTAAGTTGAGATCTTCGGAAGAATTGTCAATATGGGCAACATTTATAATGAATTCACATTTTAAAATTCCTGAGGACAAGAACAAGAGTTTTTACCCAGGTTTTAAAGCTTTAGAAGTTTTTAATCATCAATATGAAGTTGGAATGGGATTTAGAGATGAAAAATATATGAAGATGAAAAAAAGTGACACTTTCAAACATTTAAATAAAATGAGGAAGCGGTTAATTGTGTTTGATACAGTTTAACATATCTTAGTTGCTATATTGCTATCGCAATGCCTCAACTATAAGAACTATAACTTATGCTATCAAGAAAAAACAATAGATAACATTTAAAACGAGATTTTAAGGATATTTCCTGGAAGAATTACAAATATTGACAAATGAATCAACTATCCAGCATAAAAGAAAGACTTAAAAACTTAAATGACACTGAATTTCAAGAGATATGTGATTGCTTTTTAAGTTTACGGAATAGAGACTATAAAGCATATTCACGTACTGGGGCTCATAATATAAAACAGAAGACTACCAGAGGTACTCCTGATTTATTTATACAAATGCCGAATGGACTTTATCTGTTTGTGGAGTCCACTACAACTGAACACAAAGGAAAAAGGCTATTGCATAAGTTAAAAGGTGATGTTTCTGGCTGTTTAGATGTTGGTAAAACAAAGATTCCTCTTAGCAAAATTCAAGAAATTATTCTTTGCTACAACTCCAACCTAAAGGTTGAAGAATTAGAGGAAGTGAATAAAAGAGCGATGGAATTGATGGGTAAACCACCAATGCATTATAGTCTTGATGCACTGGCAACCGAAATCTTTTTTCATCACAAGAACCTCGCACATGATTATTTAGATCTTCCGCTTGATACAGGTCAGGTTGTTTCACTAAATAAGTTTGTGGAAGAATATGATAATGGAAAGCAAAAGCTGGCGACACCTTTGGGTGGTGTTTTTCTACATAGGGATAAAGAACTGGAAGATGTTAAAAACAAATTAGCTAATGGAGATATTGTAATTGTTTCTGGACCTGCTGGTGTGGGTAAATCAAAACTGGCACTAGAGTCAATTGAGCAGTTTATTGAATCCCATTTGGATTATAACGCTTTTGCTATTTCACCTAAAGGTGCGGACTTACTTGGCGATTTAGGAGCTTATTTTGAAGGAGAAGATAACAGCATACTATTAGTTGATGATGTTAATCGTGTTGATAAATTTGTACAAATTCTAGGATTTTACCGAGGCTTAAAACATGGTAAACTGAAATTGGTTTTAACTGTTCGTGATTATGCATTGGAGAATGTAAGAGAATGGTTAAGTGCTTATGAAAATTCTATTGTGGAAATCGGAGGATTTGGTTTTGAAGAAATTAAAGCCATAATAAAGCAGGAACCTTTTGGGATACATAATGGAACATATCAGAGTAAAATTTATTTTATAGCAAAAGGTAATGCCAGGCTTGCAGTAATGATGGCAATGATTGCCAGAAAAACAAATAAGCTAGAATCCTTGAATAATGTTGCAGATTTGTTCGAGCAATATTTTGAAACATTTATAAGCGATGAAGATGCTTTTAAGGATAAGCGAGTACTTAAAGCTTTAGGTATAATTTCCTTTTTCTACACCTTACCTTACAATGATAACATTAACGATTTACTGGACTCAGTAGCCAATTCATTTTCAATTTCCTGCGATGACTTACGAGAGGCTTTTGATAGATTACACAGTTTGGATTTGATAGAGTTGAATTACGAACATGTAAAAATTGGTGAACAAAATCTATCCACCTACTTTTTTTATAAAGTTTTCATCAAAGATCGACTACTTTCATTCAGGTCACTTTGGAACAATTATTTTGAACGACAAGAATACCGATTTAAGGACACCGTTTATCCAATTCATCAATGTTTTGATAAAGAGTTAATAAAGAAAGAAATAAAGCCTGTCTTGATTTCTTATTGGAAGACTATTCAATCAGATGAAAATAAGGCATTTCGTTTTCTAAATTTCGCTTGGGAATTTTTGCCTGAAGAAAGTTTTGCTTATCTGGAAGTACAAATTAATTGTTGTGTAGCTTCTCAGGTATTGGAACTGAAAACAAAATATGAAACGAATGATTTTGTCAGCCCACACAAACAAGAAAAAAAACTGCACCTGCTTGCAAATTTTTTAAAGGAACCTCTGTATTGTTTGATTGCACTTGAATTTTCATTTCAATTAGTAGAACGGAATCCAGAACATTTACAGCAATTAATATATCACATAGACCAGAAATTTAATTTTATTGATGCAGATTACAACAACCAATTTCAAAGACAATCAATCTTAGTAGATTATTTAGTTGAGGAAATTGGAAAAGGACAGATACAGACATTAGCATTTTTTGCTGTGTCAAGGACTTTATTAAAGTGGTTGCGTTGGACTTATAAGAATCCAGAAGAAGCTGACCAACTCAACTCAAATATTGCTTCAGTTAAGCAATCTCGAGGGAAAATTTTAGATGCTCTTTGTAATCTTTATAGCAACTATCCAGAAGAAGTATTTGGGGTGATGCTTGATTTTTCAGTGAGACACGGCAAAGGCAATAAGTATACAATAGCTTTTGATTTAGCCTATTTGATTCCCTGGATAGATAGCAATATGAATAGCATTAATTTCCGCCATTGTTATTACGTTCGGGAAATGGTACGTTCTTCAATCAAGGGTGAGTGCAATCATGATTCTTTCATGAGACTGAAATCGACCTTTACTCATCCTACCTATTCTTTGTTTGAGTTGGTAAACTGGGATAGACGAAGGGGTAATGAAGATTACGATTTAGCAGATTACAGAGAGTTTGAAGTAATAAAAATAGCCGATATTACTAATAATAACTTAACCTTTAAATCAAAAGATGAGGTTAAGCAATTCATCACCCAGTATAATGAAATATTGAAGTGGAGTGAGATTAGAATACATTATCAACACCTTGTTGTTGATGCTATTATAAAAGCTAACCTGTTAATTGAAAATGAAATTGGATTTGCAACCTTCGTTGAACTTGCAAGACTTCAGGAAAAAGGGGGGTTTAATTCAGATTTTTTTATTTCATATAGTACCCTTGACAGTTTGACTGTCCATCCAAAATTGGCGGAAAAGTTTTGGAAAGCAATTGGTACGGAAGGCCTCAACGAAATGTGGAAATTGGAAGTACTGACTAGTCTTCCTAGTGAAACAATTACGAAGGAACATCTTTCTCGACTTTACATTGTTTTGAATGAGCTTCATATAAACTTTCGAATCCAGCTTGAACGCTTCAGGAAATATGAAAAGATAGACCCAAAAATCCTTCCTAAAGTAATACAAATAGTCGTGAGGAAAATTGAGGAAGAAAATCTAAAGATTTATTTACCAGAAGAATTCTTTGTTCAGAACGCTGATTTAATTGAAGATATTGAGATACTAAAGAAAGCCTATCTCCAGCAAGATGAACTGGATCATAATTTTGATTATGGTGGTAAAGGTTTACTGACGATCCTTAAAAGGGATAGTTGTTTTTTGTTGGAATTCGTTAAAGAGATTTTTGGAGAGGATCGACAAGGACGTGATAAAGATGATAAAGAACTGAATATAATTTGGAATTTGCTCAATGTTGAGGAAATTCTGGATGATACAATTGCATATCTGGCCAATTTTGTTGATCATAACTTTTTTTCAGAACACTATGCGAATGCTTTTTTTCAACAACTTACTCATAACGGAGAAAGAGCTGATAAATACCTATTAAGATTAATCGAAAAGTATAATGATCAACCAAAAATAATACGGATTGTATTTGACATAATTCTCAATTCACGGAAGGCTTTGTTTGAAGAGGCATTTGGAACATACATTAAAAAAAATCAAAAAGTGGAATGTTTCATAGAAATTAGCTGGACAGAGAACCAAGTTTTATTCGCAGGTCATGCTAATGTAGGCTCTTTAAGAGCAGCCAAATGGGAAAAACTATTAAGATTAGTAGAAGAAGCCAGATTAGGTATAAAGACACGTGCAGTTCGGAATTATATCAAAGACCAAATAGATAGCGAACTTCAATATGAAGAGGAAGAAAAAAGGCGAAAATTCTTTAATGGTTTTTAAACCTTCCCAATAAAACCAATACCACACCACCTTGTAACAGTCAAAATGAAAGAAACCAAAGAAACATCAAACAGCATACAAAACGACAAATCAAAGATTAGGGTGAACTCGCATGACCAGCCCTACCCTACTGCTGATGTTTTACAAAAAATACTTCAACCGCGGAGGTTGACTTCGTACTTCCTGGTTTTCATTGAAAGTGGTGCCATCACCTACAACCTGGACTTACAAGATATTGCCATCACCGAGGGACAATTGATGTTTGCCATGCCCAATCAAGTTTTTGAAAATTATTGTCACATTCCATAAAATGAATATTGAATATAATAAGAGAAATTTCTATCCTGATGAGCTACGAGTATTAAAGAAATTGCAAACTCAAAAAGAAAAAGAAACAATTGGTAAGATAAAGTTTTACCATTTTTTGTTTTTTGGACTATTGGGGGCAACATCATCATATGTAACTTCTAAAATACCTGATGGATTTTGGACTTTTATTTTTGGGATAACTGCTGTATTTTCCTTTTCATTTATTGTATTAATGCCTTATGAAATGTATAGGATGAAGAGAAAACATAAAGATTTTTTAAATCGCCTAGATGCAACTATAGAGAAGGGGACAGTTGCCACTTGCAAAATTAAAGCAAAAAGAATTGCGGTTGCTTTGGAGTATGAAGATGAAGGCGATTTGTTTATTATTGAATATGATATTGACAAAGTTCTGTTTATGTGGGACTATGACTATAACCTGCGGAAGAAATTTCCTTGCCTTGACTTTGAAATTTATGAAGAAAATTTCTTTAAACTTTTGGGCAGACAAGTTTATCCACAAAGCGATCGCATCAAACCTATGACAATTGACAGTAAAGCTAAATGGAATTATATGAGTAAAATTGGTTCAGCTGGACACTTAGAGACGATGAATGTTAGTTTCGACAAGCTAATTGAAGATTACAATAACTGTGCTTAACAAGCAGACTATCAAGTTTATCAGAATACATGGATTTCTATTATCTTTTGTATTAATTTTGAGATAACGTCTTCAAAACCAGTGGCATCAAGAATTTGCCAAATTTTGAATGTCATTTTATAAAATGCTAACACAATGAAAGAACCATTAGCCTTTTTAGTTTTAGAAAAACAAGTGATCAAGCTTTATGATGAATCTGATTACAAATTTGACTTTGTGGACAACATTAAAACGTACAACAAGGAATTTTTTGGTGGCGACAAAAAAGCTTTGACTACTCAAATCGGAATTGAGGTTTTTGAAGATGATGAAATGAAATCAAGTTGCATCATTGGCTCAGAAGGCGGTGGGACAAGTTTGGAAGGAAACACTTACCTAATCAGTTATGGTGGACTTGTAATTTGTTGCTCAAACACTGTATTTAAATTGACATTACCAGATTTAAATTTAGAATGGAAAACTATTTCTGATCCTGCAACATGCTTTGGAATTTATTATTTAGGTCCTGACTATGTAGTTCATGGAGAACTTGAAATAACAAAACTTGATAAAGACGGAAAAATAGTTTGGCAAAACAGTGGACGTGACATTTGGATAACAGCTGAAGGAATTGATAATTTTGAAGTTTATAATGATTATATTCTGGCAACTGACTGGGAATATAACAGATATAAATTTGACTATGATGGAAAATTATTAGAAGAATACAAAACTGAACCATTGAAGTAAAAACAGAAAGATGAAAAATTAGAAACCAAAAAAGGTGGAAGTTTTAGTAAAAATAAAAACTAGCAATAAATTAGAAAACAATCAGAAATATGACAACAACATTCAAGACGAGATTCTGGAGAATAAGTAAATGGTTTGCAGGGCTTTTTGTTTTGCTGTTCGTTTTTAGGCTTATCTATGGTTATGTAGCAACAGACACAAATACAGGAAGTGATTACAGCGACAACTTTTTTAGTAGCATTGACAATTTAAGAAAAAACTATGCCTCTGAAAAAATTGCAATGAATGGCGATGTTCAAGTGGCGTCAAATATTGCTTCCAATCAAAAATATGAAAAGACTGCCTCCATTAAAATTAAGACTTCTGAATTTGAAAAAGACGAAAAGTTACTGAAAGAAAAGTCAAAATCTTTTAACGCAGTTATCCAATACGAACAATCTCTTGGGCAAAAAGGGAACAGACAAATCCATTTGTTATTTGGTGTCAATCCAAACTTGTTTGATAGTCTGTATTTTGAAATGAAAAAAATTGGTGTGCTCAAAGCAACTGAAATTACTAAAGTTGATAAGACGAATGAATACAGACAACTGAATGCAAAAAAAGCTTCTATTGAAAAAACACTTCAATCTCTTAACGAACTAAAATCAAAAGGTGGACAAATTTCCGATTTTGTTTCACTCAATGACAAAATATTAGAAATAGAAGAAAAAGCACAAGAACTAGGTGTGGAACTAGGCAATTTTGACACGGAGAATGAGTTTTGCACCATTAAACTATCCATGTATGAAGGTACGACTGAGATAAACATAAGTTTTATTCATAGAATTAAAGTGGCCTTGGAGTGGACAATAAAATATTTTGCAATCATTGCATTTACGACGCTAGTACTTTCGCTGACAATTTTTGTTTTGCTTTTAATCATTGACAAATCGAAAGTAATGAACGCCATAAACAATAAACTAAATGAATAATTGCACTACTTTTATACCTTAGAGTCCGGAAAAAAAACTTGAAAAGGAAAATCTAAATTATGAAACAAAGTAAATTATTGGAGATGCACAATGTTGGTATTGTTGTGGAATCTCTTGATCTTGCCATTGAGTTTTTCACAGAAATTGGGCTGACTCTTGAAGGTCGAATGATGGTCGAAGGTGAATGGGCCGGGCGTGTGACTGGACTCAACAATCAGTCCGCTGAAATCGCAATGATGGTTACTCCTGATGGCCACTCCAGACTTGAACTTTCACGTTTTATATCACCACAAACAATAGCCGATCACAGAACCGCGCCTGTGAACGCTCTTGGTTATCTCAGGGTGATGTTTAGAGTTGATAATCTTGATGAACTATTAGGTCGGCTTGAAAAATATGGTGCTCAAGTTGTAGGGGAAGTGGTACAGTTCGGTGACGTTTATCGACTATGTTATATTCGTGGCGTAGAAGGATTGCTGATTGGCTTAGCGGAGCAACTCGGTAATGATACTGCGAAAGACATTTTAGAAAACAGTCATTAAAAAAGTACCAGACCCGTCATTGAGTATGCATTATCTACAAAAAATGGGATTATGAATAAATTAATGCTTTGGGGAATATTACTTTTTACCAACAGTATAATTGCACAATCTGATCAATATTTCTTATCTGACTTTTTATTGGAAGATGAATTAAAATCTGAGAACCAATTAAATGAACTCAGACAGCATAACTTTTCGAATATTTGGAATAAAACAGCAAATGAATTTATTTATGGAATTATAGGCGATGACCATGAAAGGATTAGGTTAAAATTTCTAGCAATAAATAAAAATGTAGAAAATCCGAATCAATATTACGTTACAGGTAAGACAAAGGTTAAAGATATTGTTTGTGATTTTTCTGGAACCATTACACTCCAGATCGTATATGAAGTTAAGGAATTGCACTATGGAGTTGATGATGAATTCCAAAACAAAGGAATAAAAAAACAAGGCATTTTGATAGCGGAATATTACTTTGAAGAAAATGCTCAACAAAAAGACAGTGGTTTTTTCAAAGGGAAATTATATTCCAAATGGTATCTTGACAAAAAAAACGAGATAAAATACGATGACATTCAATCTATTTCAGATAGCTATTGCAACAATGCTTTTATTGGAGTTTGGAAAAGTAATTCAACCGGAAAGGAAAAGATTTGCAATTGGGCAGATTGGCGAGTCCCCAATGCCAATCAAGATTTTGATATTGGAGCTGGTGAATTTAGCGTATCAGAAAAATATTGGAACAGAGGTTGGTTAGATATTGCTCTTAAAAACCAAGTACCAAATAAAGCGATGGTTCGAGAAAAAGGGGGGAAAAAATTAAAAGATTGGTGGGAATAATATCTCTCTATTGTTCCTCATTTATTTGGTGAGGCAGGTACAGCCATATTTGGCAAATTAATAGTTATTAACTAATTGATTATCAATAATATAATGTCTTTTTTATGAGCGTTAGTTAACGTGGTTACGGGCAGCCACTTGAAAACATAAAACCAAATACGTATCTTTGAATAAAAAACACGTATCATGACATCCAAACTCACTTTAACTGTTGAAAAATCCGTAATAGAACGAGCAAAATCGTATGCGAAAAATACAGGAAGGAGTCTTTCAGAAATAATTGAGACCTACTTAACAACCATTACAAATGAAAGCACAAACAATGACTTATCTCCTAAATTGAAAAAATTGGTTGGAGTTGTAAAACTTCCCGATAATTTTGACGAAAAAGAAGAGCTGCGCTCAGCATTGGAAAAGAAACATCTATGAAAAGAATATTTTTAGACACCAATATTATTGTTGATTTAATTGCTGACAGAAAGCCATTTAGTAAGTATGCCATTCAAATATTTCAGAAAGCAGAATTGAAAGAAGTTGAACTTTTTACTTCATCACATTCAATTGCAACAACACATTTTGTATTGAAAAAATATCTTGGAGAAAAAGAACTTAGAGATGTTTTGTATGATCTCCTTGATTATCTTACTGTAATCGCTGTAGATGTAGATATTTTGAAAAAAGGCTTACGCTCGAATCATAAAGATTTTGAAGATTCCATACAAATACTTTGTGCGTCTTCAATTAAGAAGATTGATTGTATTGTTACAAGAAACACTAAAGATTTTAAAAGAAGTGAAATCCCAGCTTTAAATCCAGACGAATTAATATTAAACATATAGTTTGCCTTGCCTATTACAATTGATCAGAGCATTGTAAATTTGAAAAACCTTAGGGAAATTATTTTTGACTACACCGTAAAATTGAACATATGAACGACAATACAATAGACAGCTTACGCGAAGCTTTAAAACATTCTCCAGACAATACTCCTTTACGCTTTTTGCTAGCTGACACGCTTTTGACATTGAACAGACTTGATGAAGCAGAAATAGAGTATGCTGCCATTCTCAAAATATCTAATGAGGACAAAGCTAAGGTTGGACTGGCAAATGTGTTTTATAGAAAAGGTAGCTATTCTGCATGTAATGTTGTTTTGGAGGAAGTGATTGAAAAAGGAACAAGCGATATAACAGTTTTTACCTTATATGCGAAAGGGCTTTTAAAGGAAAATTCAGTCGCAAAGGCCATTGAAGCTTACAAAAAAGCCCTAGCCATTGACCCAAAATATTTTGATGAAGAACTTGACAACCAATTGCGTCAAAGAGGAAGTAATGAGATAACTGAAACAGAAGAAGAAATTGACAATCGTTTTTTGCAAAAACCAAAAATCAATTTCAGTGATGTTGGAGGAATGGAGTTGGTAAAAAAAGAGATTGAATTAAAAATTATAAAACCGCTACTTCATCCGGAGCTTTACAAAGCATATGGCAAAAAAGTAGGTGGCGGCATTTTACTTTATGGACCACCAGGTTGCGGTAAGACATTCATTGCCAAAGCAACAGCTGGTCAAGTAAATGCCAAATTCATAAGCGTGAGTTTGAATGATATTTTAGATATGTGGATTGGCAACAGTGAAAAAAATCTACACGAAATATTTGAGTTGGCAAGAAATAATACTCCATGTGTTTTATTCATAGATGAGATTGATGCTTTGGGAGCTAGTAGAAGCGACATGAAGCAATCAAGCGGCAGACATTTGATCAATCAATTTTTGCAAGAACTTGACGGAATTGATAGTACAAACGAGGGCGTTTTAGTCATTGGAGCTACCAACACTCCTTGGAATTTAGACCCTGCATTCAGAAGACCTGGCCGGTTTGACAGGATTGTATTTGTTCCACCACCAGATGTAACAACGAGGGAGTCAATTTTAAGATTAAAGTTAAATAACAAACCAACGGGCACAATTGATTTGCAGACCATTTCCAAAAAAGCAGAGCATTACTCTGGTGCGGACATTGACGCAATTATTGACATTGCAATTGAACAAAAACTTGAGGCTTCTTTCAGCGATGGTATTCCAAAACCGCTTGAAACAAACGATTTATTAATTGCTTTAAAAAAGCATAAACCAAGTACTCAGGAATGGTTTTCGACAGCAAAGAATTTTGCCATGTTTGCAAATGATTCAGGACTTTATGACGATATTTTAACCTATTTGAAAATTAAGAAATAACATGACAGAAGATCACAGACTATCAAAAGTTGAAATTCTCATTCAACAGAAAAAATTTCAGGAAGCAGAAAAGATCCTTTCTGATTTACTTACAGGGGATTCAAACAACATTCACTATTTGACATTGCTGGCAGAAGTATACTTGCAACAAGATAAATTTGAAAATGCCAATATTATCATCGAAAATGCATTTGGCCTATCGCCTGATTCTGCTTATTTATTCTTCATCAAATCACGTATTGCAATTGAGCAAGAAAAATTGAATGAAGCCGAAAAAAATATAAATCAAGCAATTGAGCTAGATGCTTACAATGCAGACTATTTTGCAGTATTGGCAAACATCAAATTGGCGCGTAAACAGTTTGAAGAATCACTTGAAATAGCAAATAGGGCTTTGGAAATCGATGCCGAAAATCTAATGGCATTAAACATGAGGAGTACCGCATTAAACAAACTGAATCGAAGTGAAGAATCATTTGAAACAATTGAAGGAGCCTTACGAGAAGATCCAAACAATGCCTACACACACACAAATTATGGTTGGGGATTACTTGAAAAGGGAGATCATAAAAAAGCATTAGAACATTTTAAAGAAGCACTAACCAATGACCCAACATTTTATTATGCACAATCAGGAATGCTTGAAGCGATTAAAGCAACAAACCCCATTTATCGCCTTTTTCTGAAGTATTCATTTTTTATGAGCAACCTTACTGCTAAGTATCAGTGGGCTGTAATCATTGGATTTTATTTTGGTTTTAAGGTATTGAGATCAATTGCAAGAAATAATGAAGCCCTTCAACCTTACTTAACTCCGCTCATTATTGCACTTGCTATCTTTGCATTTTCAACTTGGCTAATTGGACCAATCAGTAATTTGTTTTTGCGATTTAATAAATACGGGCAATTACTACTTGATGAAAATGAAAAAACTAGTTCAACTTTGGTTGCGATGAGTCTAGGAACATGTATTGTTGGTCTACTTTTATACTTTGTTTTATCTGAGGAAAAAATGTTGACCATTGCTGCTTTTGGCTTTGCAATGATGCTGCCATTAGGTTCTATGTTTTCCCGTTCTAAAAATAAAAACGGACTATTGATTTATACAATTGCTCTGGCACTCGTTGGACTTATTGCAATCGGGCTTACCTTTACGACAGGTGAAATGTTTAATCTAATGACTGGAGTTTTCCTATTTGGATTTGTAGCTTACCAATGGGTAGCGAATTACTTGGCAATTAAGCAGGACAATTTATAACTTAATAAAGAAAAACATGGTTTGAGATTTTATTTCCTTCCCGCAAAGTTAATTGTATACAATACTGTTGAGATCACACTTCTAATCAGAGTACCCAAGAGTGCATTCACAACTTCTTAAATTGGTCGTTGGGATTTTGTCATGATTTTTGGAACCTAGGCCAAAAATCCCGCCAAAATCATATTCTGGTTTCATTTTTACCATGGACTTCATCCATGGCTATAATATTTAACCCCTCTGGGGTTTTTAAAACGAAGTTGTAAATTGAGCCGAGCAGAGATCACACCAATAATTACAGTAACGAAAGCAACAAAATTTGAGCAATGATTTTAAAACATTTCTTTAAAAATCGAGACAAAAGGAAACGCTTCGCACACATTGGGTCTGGAATGGTCATTCTTATTCACGCAAATACCAATCGGAAATGAATTTGACCATTTTCTTGTTGCAAATTTAATCGATATCTTCATCGTTCAATTTCGCCAGAGCTAAGGCTATGTCTCAATTTCTCTCTTCGATCTCGATCAAATTTTCTTAACAACAATTCTGGTCAATCCATATTCCGTTTGGTATATGTATTATTTGAAAGTGGACAAGAAACTTATAAAATATTTGCCTTAGCGGGGTTGGTGTTTTTATCCATTGCATTTTTTCATCCAATCATTGAAAAAAAAGTACCTTGGGTCGACGGAATATTTTTTATAATTGAGGGTATTTTGACATTTATAGTAGCCTTTGATTATTTTCAATTAGGGAAAAAAGGGCTTCCAATAACATATATGCTTCTTGGGCTTTTTCAATTTTTTATGGCCTTCAGAAAAAGTAAAGAGGGAATAGCACATCACAAAACAATAACTTAAGAATGGAAAAGAAAAGAAGAACCATCATTGCAGTTTTGCTCATGATATCTATTGTGAACTATAGTAGACTTGCAGGCAACGACAACATAAGATTGGTACATTTTGTCTCAATCTTTGTAATCGGTGTTTTAACAGGACTTTTGATAAACGAATTTGTGACTTTATTTAAAGCAAAACGGGAATAAACTCTGTGTAAAAGCAATAAATACTACCGTTTACGACTAAGATTTGCCTTCAGTCAAGAGGAAGGCATTGGTTTTTTTAAAGGGTAAAAAATCAAACAAAATTGGTCAAATCAGAATTACAAAACTAAAATTGATAATGAAATTAAGTTTTCTTAGAATAGCATTGATTGCTTTGGTTTTTTTTAATGGAATATTGATAGGTGAATGTGTGGGTCAATCAAGAACGGACAACTCTGCAACCCTTGTTGACGAAAAAGTAATCTACGAAATACCTATGGCTTATGAATTAATGCACATTGCACTGGCCTTAACCGATACTACCATCGTTTCAAACGGGTATAATATTTACAATGAAGTAATCAACAAAAAAACCAACTATTACCAAGAAGTTATCAAACATTTTGCACCATTTAAAAACCACGAACTTATCATCGAATTAAATAAGCACTTGCGAAAAAGTGCTTCCAGCTATGTCTTCAATATACAATTAGGCTGCAATTTAAACTTTAATAATAATCGTCTTGAGAAAGTAAACATAATGCCCTGGATAAGGCGAGCTTACATAAATATAAAAGCAGTAAGTAAAAAGGATGTTGAAGATTTTGCTAGAGTTTCGAATTTTGAAAAGTTTTATTCACAACAAAAAGCCTATTATTTAACAGAACTGAAATCTGTTCAGTTACATTCAAATGTGAATGAACAACAAAAATGGTTGGAAAAAGAATTTCCTAGTAAGTATGATAATTACCGCATTATTATCAGTCCACTAATGGGTGATACGCATTTTACTCAACGTTTTAAATTTCAAGGTGAAAGAAAATGCATCATGTGGGTAAAAACTTTTGATAGTAAAAATGAAGAGATCTCTAACATAGACAGAGCAAGATATATTGGAACTGTCATGACAGAAATTGACCATAACTATGTAAATCCTGTGAGTGATCAATACAAAAAAGAAATAAATGCATTAATGGGCGAAAGCTATCGGACTAAATGGACAAATGGTGGCCCAAGCAATTCTTATAAAACAGGTTATAAAGTTTTCAATGAGTATTTGACACATGCGGTTTATCTTTTGTTTGTAACTCAATCATTAAATAGCTCTGAACAGCTCGTCGTTGAAAATTCAAAAATTGAGGTAATGACCAAAGTGCGTAAATTCATAAAATTTGGAGAATTTTATGCTCAGGTAAAAGACATGTATAACGCGAGAAAGCTAAATGAAACTATAACTGACTTGTACCCACAAATAATGGACTGGTGCAAATCAGTTAATGAAAAATAAAATAGGTCGTATTTGAAAACAGCTTTCCCCCTAGTAATTGCAGTAAAGAAA
>Ga0116157_10003565_pt1 | contig 14837 bp, 19 predicted proteins | sample AD_UKC048_MetaG_FD_89882 | JGI IMG/M metagenome (GOLD analysis project Ga0116157, IMG submission 89882) | Active sludge microbial communities of municipal wastewater-treating anaerobic digesters from USA - AD_UKC048_MetaG | ecosystem: Engineered > Bioreactor > Anaerobic > Digestate | place: USA...
TCTCGGTGACAGTACTCACAACATCTGAAATATATGCATATGTTGGATCTGGTCTGTGTAGTCGCGTTATAAGTGTTGGTCCTATGCTCCACCCAAAACATGATGCAATATTTACCACACAAATGTTGCTTGGATTGTGACGTTTCCGCCATAACGAGGCGGCGGTGTTGTATCGATCAAGTACAGTAAGAAGAGCATACTGTTTGATTCCCATGGGCAATCCTCACCTCTCATGGGTCATACGTCTCGGTGGACGTCGACGATTGTCCTCATCAAAATCGTCGGCGTATGTCTGAAATGTGGGCATATCCATATCATATGCTCCGGTTTCCGCACCCACAAAGAACGAGTCATCTGGAGTGAATGTGACAGATCGATTAACACCAATAGCATGTGGCTGAACTGACGGAAGTTTGGGCTTCAACTTCTGTATATTTGTCCACACACATTCGGGAATGATTGGTTCGGCAAAAAGCTCAGTCCACATCAGCGGATAGAAGCCGCCCATATAAGCACATCGACAGTCCACATTCTTTGCTGGATCGAGGAGCGAGAAGTTGTCGATATTTTTGACCACCACGTTGATGGTCGGGAACATTGCGGTCTTCATCTCATCAGCAGTATCAGTGGCTGAGAAAGATATATTCATCGTGTGATGACTGTGCATCACAATGAGCAACATCTCATCGGCGGCAAGATTCTCCCCATACATCATCCCCGTGGAGATCGCTGACGCAACTTCTTGCTTCGGATATTTGGTGTATGTATCACCCGTTGTAGTATTATGGACAACCCAGCTCGTCACTTCGGACCGATATCGTTTGTATACCTCGGCCGATGTGAGAAGGAAGTCCATCAGCAGATCGAAGGGAGGCTTCTCGATGGACCAAATGATTTCCGCTGTGGTAGGCCGATGCCGAGGATTCTGGACTTGGGTGTATTCATAGATACCACTGTGGATGATAACTTCCATGACATCGGTTTTCACTGCCAGACAAACTTCACCATCCCGACAAATCGTTGGCATGTAAAATCCCACCTTTCACAAAAAAAACAAATGGGACGGAGTTAGGCTAACTCCGTCCCAGACCTGGGAAGCTTCTAGCCCTTGGTGGCCTGAGTCGGGAACGACACCCGATACAACGTCGGAGTCACTTCCGTCACAGTGTTGCCCATCTGCCGGGCGATTTCCTTATACTGCTCGATGGAGCAGGGACACTCCATAGTCCGCCCATTCACCTCGATCAGAATCCTGGAAGAACTTTCCGTCGCAGCAGCATCCTGTCCACCCTGGACCGTTTTAGACGGACTAGCGGCGGTGTTCGGCGTGGGGGCCGTCTTGGTGGGATCTCCCGAAAGATCGAGCGGCCCAGCGAACCGGCGGCCACAATCCTTGCATAGCAGCACTCGTTCAGTACCCGCCTTGTTGTAACCCTTCTTGGTCCACGCCGAAGACCCGCAATGTACGCAGCACACAATCGCATTGCTGGAGACAACGATATCGGCGGACAGTTTGTTGCTCTTAAAATTAGACATCTTATACTCCTCCTTTAGAATTAGTGAATATGGCTCGCCCATTGCCAAAACTCTCCCGCGCACAATCCCAAAAATCAGTGTTCTCCGAATCACTAATATGTTCGCTGGGCTCCGGCGATTCGGAGTTCCAAAACTCACATACTCTGAAGAAGTAATGCGAGTGGGCCCACGTCGTTTGTCATCCGATATCGGCCAAACTGAATCTCCGATACGGATGCCACGCCCACGGTGAGAAGCTCGGTGAGGACGCCAAACATGTTGACTGCGGCCATGTTATTCATTAGAATACTCTGGCCACCCATCTCGGCGCATGACACACTCATCTTCTCCTGATCGGTCACCTCCCCATCAACCCCACTAAAGAACTCACCAATGTCAAGACGCCGCGGCTCCAGAACCTCCACATTCCCGTACTGTTCGTATGGATTCGTCTCGCACGATAAATAATTTCGCGAGACTAAAACTTGACCATGGGTCCGTTCGTTTCCCGCATCGATGTACCAGATGGGGAACGTCTTGAACTTGTTGATGGTGGCCCAGATGAACCGACGTGTTTCCACCCGATCAACACACCCGAGGATAACATTCAGCCCACCCATGAAGAACAATGATTGAAGGGTGAACTCCATGGATTCGTCAAAGTACTGGGCCATTGCTGTGGCTCCGTATCGATGTGCCAGAACATCAGCTTTGTTTTTGTTGACATCGTTGTATGAGAAGTTCTGCCGGAGAATATTTTTTTGCTCGACTTTGTCACCGTCGATCAAAAAATAAATCTCCCGAGCATGCTTCTCTTCAGTACCTATTGCCCGCAGAAACTTCGATATGAGTGGGACGAGATAGCCACCCGTGCCACCACACCCGATCTGAATGATACGGCATTCGCCTTGTGTTTGCAAAACAATAACCTCGCTTTCGGTTAGATTTCCATGAAGTTTGGCAGGATACACATGCCAAACAACCCATGGATTTAATCATAATATAATATATATCGCAAAATCGGCGACGTTGCTCCGTCGAATGGGCCAGTTCTGAATGGCTCATATCAGAACTTGTGGGAATAAAGGATGTACATTTGGGATGAATCACATTAGAACAAAAGGTGAAAAACGGAAACATGTGCATCTCATTGAACACATAGATTAGAGGTGATCCGTTAATGCGCATGTTGTTCCAACTTCTTTGTGAAGACGACGAAGTTGTTGATATCGAAACCAGTACTCATGGCAAATATCAACGACCATACAACATTGAAGAACTCAAGAAATATTATCCCGACAAAGTAGATATACTGTTGAGCGATCCCGTCCATCGCTGGAGAGCAACAACAGGTATCGAACAGATTCTATTTGGAACAACTGTGGAATCTAATGACCAGACACCAAATCGTTAGAGATTTTCGCGATGCCAAACAGAGAGCATCATTATGCTATTATGAAAAAGTATCACACGACATAGATTAGAGGTGATCCGCTAATGCAAAGAACGTTTCGACTTCTATGCGAAGAAGACGAAGTTATCACCAACACATCTTCGGACCCACAGCTGAGTCCAGACGAGGCCGATGAAGCAAAATCGCTGAAGATGAGTCCCGCAGACTATGTCCAGTACCGACGAGAATTACTGCGGAAGGCGGAAATGCTTCGGCGCATCAACGAACAAGCACAAACAAATCCCTCGGCGGTGGCGCGATTTGGAAGTCAGGAAAACCCAGAGGGTGGCATAGAACAAGTCGCAAGCTTTGTCACAGGCACCACAGCGAGTGTTATGCAAGGCGCCACCATGATGCTGGTCACTGGTGCTGCTGCTGATTATATTGGAAAAGCAGCGGGCAAAGTCTGGGACATTCTAACGGGTGGTTTTGGAGGGATTGACGCCGCAAATGCGGCGTATGCTGCCGATGCCTCAGCTCAGGTTGGGCAGAATATCACGGGTGAAATGATTGACAGCAGTCGGGGTGGTGTGGTAACAACATCCATGGCATGGCTTGCCATTGGTACAGTGGTGGCATATGCGTGTATGAAACTCTATGAATGGTTCCGTGAGTGGTGGGAGAAACGACAGTCATCAAAGCAACAAACTGCCGCATTTCAGAATGTTACAGAATCAACGCTGTGTGATATGTCCTACATCAATCGTCGGTCATTTGAATTGTATGCGCTTGATGAAATGTATGTTCCTTTGCAGGAAGGTTTCTTTGGAGACATCGTTCAATGGGTCAAGGGTGGCAACACTAACAAAGCTGTAGACAAAATGGTGGGTGTAATCAACAAAAGCTTTGCTGCAAACACTGGCACCACAGATCGCATCATTGTGGCAATGAAGCAAGGAAAGATCACAACCAAGCAAGCGAAAGCACAACTCACCACACTCGCTAAAGCAACACCGAAACTTGTTCGTGCCGCCAACGAAGGACTCAAGATCAAGAACCAACGTAGATCCCAACAATCTGCGGCATGATTTAGTGAAGTGAGGCGACAATTACGATGGCATCAACTTCTGTGACATATGATGATCTGTATGCGCTCAATATGAAGCTCATCACCACATTGAAATCAGGTCGGAGTACTTTTAGTCGATCAGATTTTGCGAAGATCAAAACCGCGGCACCCTCGGTGTATTCCACCGCACTCGCGGTGTACAATCTTAAACGCCCATCCGATACTGTGCGTCACATTCGAGACATTCTAGATGCGGATGTTTCGCTGCTTCGATCCGCAAACATCGAACAACAAGATGTACTCACAAAACAACACAGCATCATCAGCCGCGGGTTAGATGGCTTGGTGGGTATGGCATCGAACGTTGTGTCCTATCTCGTGGACAAGATCTCGGGAGCTGTGATTATCCCTACAACAGTGGTATCGGGTCTCATTGCCGCGCTTGTGATGGGGACATACACAGCATATCTAAAAACATTGAGCACAGCATCGAGTTTATTTGTACCGTTTCGACTTGTTCCAATCACAGAGGGCGATTTAGAACAACTATTGAATACAGAGCCGCATTTTATGGGCCAAACAAACCTCCTCCCGTTGGATGAGGTGATTGATGTGTCCACCGCCACATTGGCGTTGGTTGGCGCATTGTTTCTCAAAATCGCCATCGCATATTCGTTTGGCATTGATTACAAGCGGAAGAAGGAAACGTTGGATGCGGCGCTTCCTGGCGCTATGAGTATGTTGTTGAATCCGCTCGTGGTCATCATGGTGACTATTGGTACCATTGTCAACGAGTCGGGTATGACGTTTTAACACGAAGTTCCATCACATTGTGAGGTGACGCAATTCCATGTCTCGAACTCAAAACTTAGAAGATATGCTCCGAACACTGCAGGGTCTTGAGTACGCGTTGCAAGAGGCGGACGATGATGGGGGCACCAAGAAGAAAGAGAAAACCGAGGACGACGATCTCGATTTGTCTCTTGACGATGAAGAAGGTGCGGACAAAAAGTCAGTAAAGGCACCAGACATTGATGATGACGCACTTGATTTCGGGGATGAGAAATCAGAACCAAAACCAAAAAAGAATGCGCCAAAGAAACAACCACGCAATACTGATTTTGATGATCTGTTTGCAAAAGCTGATATGGAAAAAGATGCAGCAGCTCCCGCCGATGCTACGGGTGTTGATGTGAAAGATGCCTTCAAGGTCATCGAAGATGCCATCAAGGCGGGCAAGAAAGTGAATCTCAGCGTTGATATCAGTGAGTCGGCGGGCCAGACGATGATCTCATGTCTGGGTGATCAAAAAACACGAGGTGATGTTCCTGTGACTAATCGAGAGACAGCCGCGGTCAACGAACTGCGGAAACGCGGATACAAAATTGATCCTCCAATGAATAAATCAACAGATCTCAGCAATATGGATCCCGCCACCATGGCCATTCTTGAATCGTTGGTGACCAAGGTTCAGGAACTTGAGGAACAACTGCATGGCGCCCAGTATGGAAACTTGAACGAGAGTTCAGGATCCTACGATGCTCATCAAGAAAACACATATAACGAACTTATGAATGCGCTTGATGAAGCTGATAATGCGCTGAGCAACATGTGTTCCGTCATCGAGATGCAAACGGTGGCGGAAGAAACCGCCACCGGTGTAAAGATTGTGATGGATGCCCGGGCTCATGCGTTGCAAGAAGCCGCACTACTTGAGCAGGCTCTGCTGATTCGAAGCCTTGATGCACTCGCCGAATCAGTGAGCCGCGGTGTGAGTTATGCAAGCCTGACATCTCGAGCTTATGAACTTGAAGAGCTTGTGGAATCACGGATGATGGCGCCAGAAGTTGCGGTGGGTGTGATGAATGCCCTCATGGAAGCGGAACTCACCGAACCCATGGTGGGTAGCAACAGCGATATGACGCCCAAGGCATATGAGAACGCTCCCGAGTATATCAACAGCACTTTTAAGACACCCAGCATCACAAAGTCAAGTTTTTTTGATTCGGGTGCCGGGTTCTCGGGGACCGGTGTGACCTTCTTCCCACTCCCGATCGATCGCCATATCGATGAGAGCAAGATTTCTACGAACTCTGCCATCAGCTCACTTCACGAACACCTGATCACCGATGATGGATTTGATGTTGTGGGAGCCTCCCGGGCGTACCTCTATCAGAAGTCACCGAACCCCATGGGTATTCAGGATTTTGCGATTCCCATCGCCATGGTGAACGAAAACAACGAACTTGTGGCGGTGCCATCGCTTCTTCGTACAGCCATGAATATTCTTGCGAACGACAACAACCTGGACATCTACAAGATCCCAGTGGATCAGCGGAACATGCTTCGTGAGAACTTGGAGACCTACCTTGTGGATCTTGACATCACGCCTCCTTGGCGGATGCCGCAGTAGTTTTTGATGTGTCGGAAGAAGGTGAATACTCTTATGGGATCAACGACAGGAAAGAAACGAATCTACATCCAAAACCATGGCGTGTTTAACATGTTCGGATATTCGAACATCAAACTCCCGGCGGTGCTTGAACTCACGGAAGAACAATGCCGTTGGCTGAATTCGAATGGATATCAGTTCCAGGAGTTCTCACAATCTGGATTTGGTGGAGGATATACTCCCATGCAGGTGTCGTCCGCTCCAGAGATTCAATCACGTATCACGTTTGGGAATCAGGTTGTGTTGACTCAAGCACAGTATGATCGTGTTCTTGAAATGCAGCGACATAATGTGGCGAATCAGAGTTCACAAAACGAACCAACATCCGATCAATAACAAGAGGAGTGAATAACATATGATGCGGTACCTGAATGAGGCAGAACAGCATAAAAAAAATCCAAGTTCCTATTGGGGTGTAGATCAACTTGCGGATTTTATTCGAAAGGATAAGATAGAAGAAAGTCGCAAGATGCCTTCTGATGCAAAGTATGGAAGTACATTGATGCGCAAACCACATGAGGTGCCCGCTGATGCCTCATCCGGATTGAAAGCCGCGGTTGATGCGGCGGCGAATCCTGGTTGGTGGCAACAGATCGCTGGTGCGTTTACTGGTGCGGGTCAGTGGATCGCTGAGCAAACCGGGAAGCTCATCAAAAGTATTGGCGATCTTCCAGTTAAAATGTCAAAATACTTCGACGAACAATTTGGTGGAAATGCTGCCGCCGTGAAATACGGCGTTATCGCTGTGGTTGGTGCTGCGGGCATCTATGCGGCATACAAACTCTATCAAAAGGCCAAAGAAAAGAGAGACGAAGTTGGTGGGGTTCCCGCCGAAGCCGTTGCCGAAGCCATGGATGCCACATGCATGTTCCTTGATCGACTCAGCGAGAGCGCCGAGGAAGAAGAGTCTCTGTTGCGTGTGGCTGATAAGGATGGTATGCCCAAGAAATTGACCAAGGCGGCGTTGGATGAGTACCTCACAACCAGCATTAAACTTGCAGAAAAGATGCTTGCTGACCCAAACTTTAAGGGCAAGAAAATGCTCGAAACGAATCTCGATAATGTGTACAAGATTCGCCTCATTCAGGAAATGCCCGGGATGTAGGAGGGACGAGCCCGATGGTACGGCGAAAAGGACCGAAGGAACAAGCACAACCAGCCACCGAACGTCTTCGAAGTGACAAACATGATATCCATCCTCAATATGCCGGCTTTCTGCAGCCGGATACGCCATCTGGTCAGTTTCGACCAGATTGGCAGAATATGCCCGCAACAGATCGTCATCATCCACTCCCATTGAACAATGTGAAGCCCATTCTGAATAACATGGTGAGAAGTCCTAGTGATCGCGAGTACGGTCCACTTCGTAACTTGGCTCCAAAGGTCCGCGCCGCACAAACAGCCATGGATGCGGCCAATGGTAGTGCCAAGTTTATGGCTGGAGACGTATCGCCCAGTCCTGCGACACCAATACAAAATCTTGTTAAGGAACAAATCGCGAAGGAGAAGGCTGCGAAAGATGCCATGGCTGGCCGCGGTGCCGCCGCACCACCAACATTCTGGCAGTCTGTTATGGGCACAGTAAATCGTTGGGGTGGCAATGTTTCGAAATGGTTTAATGCGGAACAATTCGATCAGAACAACGTGCTGACCAAGGTTGGTCTCGGAAACTGGGCTCGTGTGGGTACAGCTGCTGTAGCTGCGGGTGCCCTCACAGCGGCATACTATGCGTGGAAGAAACAGCAGGAAAAGGAAGAGAAGCGCGCAGGTGGATTGCAGCCAAGCAATGCGTCATATATCCCCGAGTTCTCGTCAGAGATGCTCATGGAGATGGAGCGCAGTGAAATGATTACGCAGATGCTTGATGAAGCCGATGATGAGTCCGATATCAAGGAAAAAGGCGGATTGGAACAAGCTGCAAACAAGATGGTTGTGAGCATCCAGAAAGACAGCAGTCGCGCAATCAAGCTTCTGCAAAAAGCATTCGCAGACAAAAGGTTTGACGAAGCACCCGACGATCTGAAACAACAGATGCAAGCTGTTGCACAAATGCTTGCTACTCAACCCGCATAGTAAAATAAGGGTGTGATTGAGTATGTTAAGCGAAGCGGGAGATGTCCCGAACAACACATCTCCGGGATTTGTTAACAAAATCGAGTCAATCGTTGCGTCTATTAAAGCAAAGGTTGGATTGGGAAAACGGGACATCAAGAGAGCACTCAATGATCCCGATATCAAAAACGCGCCCAGAGAGCTTGTTATGCAAATGCAGCAAGCATCACAGATGTTAGATCAAGAAGCTTAACAATACTAAGGAGGATTTTAAAAATGGGTTTCCTCAACAGTACAAAAGCCGGTCGAAATGGGTCAGAGAGGACCCGAGCCAACAATGAGAGGATGTGTAGATCCGCCGGGGGTAAGATAGGACCCGGCTATAAGAGCCCTGCGCAGTCTGATGGGTTAGGTAGTATCCGAGCCGCCTATGATAAGATGCCAGTCGATTATAAGAGCCCTGCGACGTCTGATGGGTTAGAGGGTATCCGAACCGCCTATGGTAAGATACAAGCCAATCGAAATAGGATACAAGCCGACTATGATAAGATACTAGCCGATCGTGAGAGCCTTTCGCAGTCTGATGCGTTAGAGAGGCTCCGGCTGGAGAATGATGCCAAGAGGTATGGTTACGATATATCCATACCTCTTTTCGATAATATCAAGATGACGCTTCAGCAATGGGTGTCTAACGTAGGAGTATGGTATTCCAACCTCGATAAAGCATTTGACAAAAGTAATATTTTGCATTATGTCGGTCTTGGAAGTTGGGCTCGTGTTGGCGTTGCTGCCGTCGCCGCGGGCGGACTCGCTGCGGCATTTTACGCATGGAAAAAGCATCGGGATAAGATGAATAAGCAACAGGGGGTCGCAGAATCTGATATGCCGGCGTATATTCCAGATTTCTCTGCGCATATAATTCAGGAAAGCTACCGAATGGAGCGAGCCATGAACGCAGTATCGATGCTTCTGGCAGAAGCCGGGCAGAGCGCGGAGGATCTTCTTGCAACTCCTGGCATTTCATCCAGGATCAACCGCATGGTGAAAAATATTCAAACCGATGCAGCTCGCGCCATCCAGATGCTTCAGAAGATTTCTGCGGATCCTGCTTATCAAGAAGCTCCCCCAGAGATGCAGATGCAGATTCAACAACTCGCGTCGGTCTTAGAAACACCAGGGTCGATGTAAAAATTCGCACAAAAAAGGACGATCAGATTGCTCTGATCGTCCTTTTTTCAAAGCATAGCAGCATAATGGGATGGTGATGATATTCGTGCGTTATCTATACGAAGCAGAAGATACCGGTGATCAAAAACCTGGAGGATTTTTGGCAAGTCTCCAATCTCTCGCAACAACAATTGGCACACATATCGGCAATGCGAACACTTGGCTTAAAAATCTCGGAAAGCTAGAAAACCCACTTTTAAATTCTGTGGGTCTCGGAAGCTGGGGTCGAGTTGGCGCTGCGGCTCTCGGTGTCGCGGGTTTAGCCGCAGCGTATAAGGCGTGGAAAAGTAAGTCTCGGTCCTCGGATCAACAACAGCAGGTTAACGCGTCTTATGTTCCCGATTACACAAACAACATCATCAACGAAGCCAACATCTACTGTCAAGCGATGCATCGTGTGTTGTACGCATTGGTCGAGGCGGAAGCTGCTGGAATCAATCCCGCAGATCAACAGCGAGCGGCACAAATAACTCGACAGATCCAATCAAAAGCAAACAGCAGCCTGGTTCTTGCTAAAAATATGCTCAACCAAAAAGATCTTCCCGCAGATATCCGAGCACAACTTACCGCAATGGTTGCCATTCTAGAGCGAGCAAAAAACGCTGACCCAACACAACCACTTGTATCGCAGAGTTGATATCATTATTGGAGCCGTGATGATTTATGTCTATCGCGCGCAAACGTTCCTGGAACAACTCGCACCGAGCGTTAAATGAAGATAGTTCATCAATCTTAGCGTCGATTGTGAAGACAATCAGCGCAGCTGATAAGTTTTTTGGTGAAAAGGTTGCTGCGGCTTTTTCGGCAATTAATAAAAATAACATACTCTCATCAATTAGTGGACTGCAAAATATTGCTCTCGCCACCGTGGGTATCTTCGGGTTGTACAAAATCTATCAACATATCAAAGAACAGGGTGGATTTCTTCCCAAAATATTTCATGAAACCGACGACCATGCACTCGATCTCGTGATTCAAAAATTCACAAAGCTAAATGAAATCGCTTCATCTGTTTCGATTTCGATCGACGACGCACCCGTCTACAACATACCCGTCAGTCGCGATATGGTGCTTCGCATGATCAACCATCTGCAGTATATGCCTGATATGGACAACTATCCGCACATCAAAAACACCATTCTGATGTTGCGCGATATGATCGCAGACCCCACACCGACATTGATCAGTCAGCTGTTTCCTCCCGACGACGATCCATTTGTGTTCTAAAATAGAAGGGTGTGATTGAGTATGTCAAGCAAAAGCAAACAGATCGGAGTCACATTCGAAAACAAAATCGCCATGGATCTCCGATCTGTGCTTGGTCTTTCAAAGTTTGAATGTTACCGTGCGGGAAGCAGCGGCATTCGTGCCATCGAGTTCGCAGACATCACATTCAGCGACTGGATCAAGTATCCCATCCTCGTAGAATGCAAGAAACGAGCATCACTCTCTCTTGACAACATATGGCCCTTTCCCACAAAAGAAGTTCTCGGGTGGATAGATCAGGTGACTCAAGCTCGACGGAAATATGAAACAGAATTTCCGAACATCGAGCCGCTGGTGCTTTTATGCATGACACGAACATATCTACGAACACCCTACACCATGATTCTTCCATCATCACGATTTCGGCTACATTCGTTCATCCCACATATCATAATGAATATAAATAATGAAACACATATAATTGCACCATGGTATGAATTATTACCACATCTCGCGACGTATGTTGAGGGGAATGATTCATCACGATGACCAGAACATCTATGATCAAACAAGATATGTCATTCTTGATCATGTATATGCAACAACACCCACAAAATCACCAGGTGTCGGCTCTTATCGAAACCACGATGGATGTTGTTGTCCAGATGGGAAAAATCCCAACAATCCAAACCGCCGAGTGTTATTTTGATGCAACGAATCAAATGCATCTGCAGACTCAAATGATTGCGAACTCTGTCCTGGAGAATCAATCCGAATCTGATATTCTGCGAAACCATGCATATCGACTGTTAAACGAGACTCTTGAACAACCAACCTATATGGAAAACCGAGTTCGTGGATTGCTTACAAACCACACCTCCACAAAAGATCTGTTGGCTCATCTTAATGCTATGACTCGCTTGGGAGAACCGGCACAACCAAGCAACATCACCGCACCCATTGCGGCGGAACTGCTCAAACGAAATGGATGGGGAAGCAATCCCACGGGACTTGCTAACCTTAAAAAACTATGTCCACATCTTCCATTCAACAACATCCAAAGTCTCATGAGTGAATATCTAAATGCACACAACACATATCTACGTGATAGATCGTATGATTCATCACTTGAACATAATCCAAAAACATACCCCCTCCCAAGAAAGTCATTTGATAAAGTCCCATCCTTGGGCACATCGATCCAAAACACAATTCAAAAAATGAAACGGGCACCTAGGTGAAAACACGAGAGATCTGGTCTGGAATCGATGAAGTCGCTCCCTCTTGCGACGACCATCGATTCCAGACCTCTCACCGCGTGATTCCCGTTATTTCATTGTTGCCACAACGCGAGTGCGTTGCGCTGTTTGTTCTTTGTTATTCTTCTTGAGCACAGAATAAAACTTCAGCACTCGTTTTCGATAAGAAACACCATTGCCATACATCGCGATTGCTGTGTCGATACTTTTGTCACGAGAACATTGTTTCTTGCACCATAAGAGATATGCTCCAACATGGATATTATTTCTTGGTTCGAAAACATCTTTGAGCGTTTTGATGTGACCAAAGGCGTTTGTGATGCCCTTGGTTCTGTTATGCAGACCCCAATTGATCTGCATTAACCCACGATGTACACCATTATCGCTACTGCATCGAAATGTGCTTTCAACACGAGCAACAGCGCATAACAATAGTGGATCAATTGCAAACATCCGCCCCGCTTCTTCGAAGTACTGAGCGAATTTCGATGCATCGTTTGTTGAGATCGATGGGTTTTGTTCCTTGATGAAGTTAATCATCACATGCTTCCGATCCAAGATCAACAACGTAGATAACGATGCCGACGATCTCATGTTGGTGTGACGAATGCGCTGCTGTTCCCGCTCATCTGACGGTAAGATGTCCACGGACGTCGCAGCAAGTGCGTTCACCGATTGTTTCGCAACATAAACAGAAACCGCATCGCATATGGCGAACGCAAAAACAACAAGGACACCAACAAGCACATGCTTTTGTCGTGTGCTGATACTCATGGGTGGAGTTCACACTCCCTCGTTTTTGGATTGATTTATGCGCGTCACCGTTTGCCCACCGAGAGAGGGAGTATAGACAAACAGATTATTTGTGTTATATCATGGTTCGTCGACGTGTTACTTCATCGAACGTCAATGATACCCCACACCGATTGAGGATGTTCAAACATTTCCGCAAATAATCATCATCGTGTTCGGTGTACGGTTGTGTTGCCTCGGAATCAAGATCGTCCACATCCCACGGAGAACAATGTTGACCCCGATATGTGGGGTGCCTCCATTCTTCGGTTATATGAAATCCACGTCGATCAAATTCATACATCACCCGCTTATGATAAGAAAAGAGTCGCATCGGGTTGTGGTCAAAAACATAATCAACAGTGGAGTGTTTCTTTCCCCAACAATTTCCACGAAGAGCGCAACACTCACGATGCTGACCAAGAATCCGCTGACTCAACAGAAACGGAAGCAACTCATGATGCCACAGCCGCATGAGCCCATCCTCCTCCTTCAACTCAGCAATATAGTGGGTCCGCACCTGATAGATTGGCACCTGATAGATTGGCATGGTGCAGGTCAGCACCTGATAGATTTGCCTCGGAAAGACATGCGGATGGTAGAAGGGCATCCCATAGGTTGGCACCTGATAGGTTGGCACCTGATAGATTGGCACCGGACAGGTTTGCATTGTACAGTTTTGTATTTCCTAAAAGCGCACCTGATAGGTTCGCACCGGATAGGTTAGCATCAGATAAATTTGCACCTGACAAATCAGCACCCGATAGGTCGGCACCTGATAGGTTGGCACCCGATAGGTCGGCACCTGATAGGTTAGCTTCGTACAGATTTGCACCTGATAGGTTGGCACCTGATAGGTCAGCGCCCGATAGGTCTGCTTTGTACGGTTTTGCATCTGATAGGTCGGCATGCGCCAGGGCCGCATTTTTCAAATTCGCACCTGATAGGTCAGCACCGGATAGGTCAACATGGTACAGATTTGCATTTCCTAAAAATGCACCTGATAGGTTGGCACCTGATAGGTTTGCGCCTGATAGGTTTGCTTTGTACAGATTTGCTTTTCCTAAAAGTGCCCCCGATAGGTTCGCATGGGCCAGATCCGCATTTTTCAAACTAGCACCCGATAGGTTTGCATAGGACAGATCCGCACAGTACACCCCAGCACCCGATAGATTTGCGCCTGATAGGTTTGCACCACATAAGTTGACAGCTTTTAGTTGTGCATGGCACAAGTTTGCACCTGACAAATCCGCACCCGATAGATTTGCACGGTATAAATCTACACCCGATAAGTCTATTCCAGACAAGTCTGTTCCAGACAAGTCTGCTTTTGATCCGCCTACTTCCTTCCGCCATAACATGTGTTCCGCCAATATCTTTTCTAATTGTTTTTTGGATATTTTTTTCATAGATTTTTTCCCCATTTTCATCCTACCCCTAATTTTTACGCATCTGCTTTTCTTTCCGGCTAAAGGAAAAGGGAAGAATTACATATTTGTTATCGCAGGGGCGGCGATTCTATTCATGTCCCCCATAGGCGCCAAGAAAATGTCAGTACCCGAAAGATCGGCACCTGAAAGCATCAACCCATCTAAAGTCGCCCCAGAAAAAACAGCATCGGTAAGATCGGATTTGCGCATATCAGCATGTGTAAGATTGGCATTCGACAGATTGACGCCTGATAGATTTGCATGGGTCAGATCCGCATTTTTCAAATCCACACCTGATAGATTTGCACGGTGCAGATCCGCACCTGATAGATTGGCACCTGATAGGTCAGCACCTGATAGATTGGCACCTGATAGGTTGGTATTGCACAGGCGTGTCGCCTCCAAATTTACACCTGACAAATCCGCACCTGATAGGTTGGCA